>Ga0307379_10001376_pt1 | contig 38691 bp, 48 predicted proteins | sample UN2MG_FD_202237 | JGI IMG/M metagenome (GOLD analysis project Ga0307379, IMG submission 202237) | Soil microbial communities from Risofladan, Vaasa, Finland - UN-2 | ecosystem: Environmental > Terrestrial > Soil > Coastal area > Acid sulfate soil | place: Finland: Risofladan, Vaasa | collected...
AGCCAAGCGAAAGACAAAGCCCCCGGGCCGTTGAGGTTCGGGGGCTTTGTCATGTTTCGGGCTTTTCCGCCTGCACATCGCAGCCTGCACATCGCAGCCTTTGACTTGTATCCGCGCCGCTGGAAAAATCAACGGGCAATGAGCGAAAAGCCGCCGGGTTGAGTACAATCCTACTGTAATAATTCTTTTTTCATAAGATTCCCACAAATGGGGGTATCGCCAGTCTGTACATGCGGAGGAGGATGATTCCTCCCCCACCGGTCTGGCTTGCAGCGTTTCACAATGAAAGGAGGTGTGAAATGAAAACGAAAGGTGCAAGAGCAGACACAATGGCATTTACGCTGATCGAGCTACTGGTCGTCATCGCAATTATTTCGATCTTATCCGGTATCCTTCTGCCAGCGATCAACAATGCCCGCAAGTTGGCCATCAGGTCAAACTGCACGAACAACCTTCGCCAGCTCGGCACGGCCCTGCAGAATTACCTCGACGGGCCCGGCGGCCACCGCTATTATCCCTATCCAACCGAAGACGCCGCCTGGGTGAAACCCACAGGCACGGACCTCCAGCGCGGCCAGGGATTCTCCGGCGCATCCTTCCTCGCCGCTCTGTACTGGTCCGGCGTCATCAACGACCCGAGGGTCTTCATCTGCCCGGGCAGCACCGACGGCAACCGTGAGGGCCTGGACTTCTGCAAGGAGCCGGAGAGCGGCAACACCGCAAAGATGCCCGGCTGGAATGCGCAGTTTGAAAAGCCCAACGGCACGCACGTGAGCTATGCGTCGAAGGCGCAGTGGACGATGGCAAAGGGAATGCCGCTGTCGCATAGCAGCGTATCGTCCGTCAGTGCGCTGGCGTGCGACGACACCGACGGCGAGCCGGGCCACGAAGACGGCTTCTGCGTGCTGTATGGCGACTGCCACGTGGAGTTCCTGATGACGAAGGAGGTGTTTGGCGGAGAGCAGGGAATGGTGGGCCGGGTGAAACCTCTCGATGAGGTGGACAACTGAACGACGTGTTGGAGAGCCAGACCGGTCTTGGAAGCACCCGCGGCACCCGGCGCCGCGGGTGCTGCATTTCGGCAATCAGTCTACCGCCTCCACCCTTACGCCATTGCGCAGGAGCAAAGCCGCGCAGACGCCGTGGAAGCCGCCAAGGCCGCACGACGGGCTTTTCGTTTTCAGGTAAGCTTCTTCAACGCCGAACGTGCGCACGATCAGCAGCACCTCGTTTGCCCCGCGTACGAATTCCTGCGTGACGTCGCGGCCGGCCGCGTTTTCGATGCGGCAGCGGCCATCGAGCACCTGCTCTCCGGTGGCTCCGTTGAGGCACGATGCCGGGCGGGGCGTGGGCATTCCGCCTAGCTGCTCGGGGCAGACGGGAATGATCCAGCGGCCGGCAAGCTTGGCCAGCAGCTCTTCATCTTTCCGGTTTGCACCGTCATACCGTGTATTCAATCCCAGCAGGCACGCGCTGACAAGGACAGGTGGATTGGGCATCGTGCACCTCACGTTCCATGCCTTGCGATGGCGGATTTCAGGCAGGCCGCGGCCGCCGCCACGTCGTCGGCCGAGATGATCGCCGAGCACACTGCGAGCCGGCGCGCTCCCGCCTCAAGAATATCTTCGGCCGTGGAGGGGGCAATTCCACCGATGGCGTAGAATGGAATCCTGACGTTTTCGGCTGCATACCGCACGTATGCAAGGCCCACCGGCGCGGTGGTGGGCTTGGTGGGCGTGGCGTTGACCGGCCCCACCCCGATATACGACGCGCCCGCCTCGATGGCGGCCTGCGCCTGCTCGGGCGAATGCGTGGAGACGCCGATGATCTTGCCGGCGCCCAGCAGCCGGCGGGCCTCGGCGGCGGGAAGGTCGTCTTCCCCCACGTGGAGGCCGTCGGCGTCGACGATCTGCGCGACGTGTGCGCGGTCGTTCACTATGAACGGTACGCCGGCGTCGCGGCATACTTCGCGGAGCCGCCGCGCGAGATCGAGAAATTCGCCGTCGTGCATTTCTTTTTCGCGCATCTGGATGATGTCTGCTCCGCCGCGGATGGCGTCGCGTGTGACTTCTTCGGGCTTGCGGCCGCGCAGCAGGGAGGTGGTGACGAGCACGTAGAGCCGCGCGTCGAGCAGGCGCCGGCAAGGGTCCATCTCGTTTACCAGCCCCTTCTCGGCGGTGTAAAGCTCGTAGCGCAGTTTCTCGAGCGATTCGGCGGCGCGTGGGTCGATCGTCTTGGCGTATTCCTCGAGTACGCGGAGGCCCTCCTGCGCGCGCCTGATGTTTGCGGCCACCACATCGCCGATGCCGGTGCGTGTCTTTTCAAATTCGGTGGAGATGTGCGTGCCCACGTCGCCCGCGGTATCGCGCCACGAAACGAGCACGGCGCGCGGCGCGACGGAGCTGACCGCCTGCAGCAGACGATGGCGCATCAGTTTGAGACGCTCGCTGGCGGCCGAGCTGCCGAGCGCAAAGCGGGCGTAGTCTTCCACCACGCGCAGCGCCTCGCCGGTGCGGTTGTAGTTGGCGTCGATTATGCGCAGGACTTGCGGGTCGAGGTTTTCGATTGCAGGTTCTCCCGGGGCGCCGGCGTGCATCGGTGCGGAAGAAGGATGACGTGCTCCGCCGGCAAGGGGCCGGCGCGGTTACAACTGGCCGAGCAGGCGAAGGTCGTTGTCGAAGAGCAGGCGGATGTCGGTGATACCGAAGCGGTACATCGCGGCGCGGTCGATTCCGAGGCCGAACGCGAAGCCGGTGTATTTTTCGGGGTCGTAGCCGACGGCTTCGAAGACGTTTGGATCAACCATTCCGGCACCCAGCAGTTCGGTCCAGCCTTTGCCCTGGCAGGTGCTGCAGCCTCGACCGTGGCAGAACGTGCAGGCGATGTCGACTTCGGCGCTGGGCTCGGTGAACGGGAAGAACGACGGCCGCATTCGCGTGCGGGTTTCGGGTCCGAAAAAGGCCTTCATCGCGATATCGAGCACTGCTTTGAGATCGGCCAGCGTGATGTTTTCGTCGACGACAAGCCCCTCGATCTGGTGAAAGACCGGATAATGGCTGGCGTCGGGCGTGTCGCGGCGGAAAACCTTGCCGGGCGCCACGATCCGCAGCGGGGGCTTGCGCTGCATCATCGTCCGCACCTGAACGGGCGAGGTGTGGCTGCGCAGCAGGATGTCGTCCTTTATGAAAAAGGTGTCGAACGAGTCGCGTGCCGGGTGCTCGGCGGGGATATTGAGCGCCTCGAAGTTGTAGCGCTCGAGCTCCATTTCGGGTCCGTAAACGACCTCGAAACCGAGCCGGGCGAAGATGTCGACCAATTCGTAGGTGGACCTTGTGATTGGATGCAGCCGGCCGAAGGGGGGGACATTGCCTGGAATGGTAACGTCGAAAACTTCCTTGGCGGGTTTCGGCTTGGCTCCGATGGCGGCCTGGCGGGCATTGAGGGCTTCCTCGACGGCCACGCGGGCTGCGTTGGCTTCCTTGCCGGCCAACGGCTTCTGCTCGGCGGGCAGCGCGGGGATGCGGCCCATGATGTCCTTGAAAATGCCCTTGCGGCCGAGGTATCTCACGCGGAGCGCCTCGATCTCTTCGGCGGCGGCTCGCTCGATCTCGGCGAGAGCCTTTTCTTTCAGTTGCCTGATTTCATCGATCATGATTGGCCTTGCACCGTGGCTGCAAACGCAAGGAAAAGCCTGCCGGCGGGAAGAACCGGATCAGGCGGTAACGCTTTCCAGCAGCTTGCCGAACGCGGCCGGATCGGCGATGGCCATGTCGGCCAGCATCTTGCGGTCGGTTTCGATACCGGCTTTCTTGAGTGCGGCCATGAATTTGCTATAGCTAACGCCGCTCTGCCGGCAGGCGGCGTTGATGCGGAGAATCCAGAGCCGGCGGAACTCGCGCTTGCGTGCGCGGCGGTCGCGGAAGCTGTAGACTTCGGCGCGCATCACGGTTTCGGTAGCGGTGCGGTAAAGTTTGCGGCGTCCTCCGACGAAGCCTTTGGCGCGTTTGAAGAGCCTTCGTTTCGCTCGCCTCGCGGCGGGTGAGTTTGTGGATCTCACGTATCGTCTCCTTTATTTGAATGGCCCGCCTTTTGGCATGCGGGCAAAAGCAACTCCGTGAATCGCCCGGGCGTCAGATGAGGCCGAGCAGTCTCTTCATTCTCTTGGCATCGGCCGGGGCGAGCAGTTTTTTGCGGCGGAGCCGGCGGCGGTTCTTGCCGCTCTTGCCTGAAAGGAGGTGCCGACGGCCGGGACGGCTGACAAGCACTTTCCCCTTGCGGGTGACCCTGACTCGTTTTGCCACGCCTTTATGCGTTTTCATCTTGGGCATTTGCGTTTACACTCCATTTATGTGGGCGCGAAAAGCAGCGGCGCCGGTTGACCTGCATATTACCTGCCTTAAAAACAAAGACCTTCCCGCTCTGCGTGCGAACATGCCGCAGCGGCTGTGCGGAAACGCGGTCAGGTCGACTTTGGCACCAGGAGGATGCCCATCTTTCTGCCTTCGAGTTTAGGCGGGCGATCTACCTTTGAGATATCGGCGAGCGCCTCCACGAACGTAATCAGCACCTGGCGGCCGAGATCAACGTGAGCTAGCTCCCGGCCTTTGAAGAACATATTCACCTGCACGCGATGGCCGTGCTTCAGGAAGTCTCGCGCGTGCTCGATCCTGTAGGTGAGGTCGTGTTCTTCCGTTTTCGGGTGCAGCCGGATCTCCTTCAATTGCCGCGGATGCGTTTTGGCGCGTGACTGCTGCAGCTTCTTGCGCTGCTTGTATTTGAACCGGCCGAAGTCCATGATCCTGCACACCGGGGGCGCGGACGCGGGGTCCACCTCCACCAGGTCCATCTGAACTTCCTTGGCCATCGCCAATGCTTCCTGGATCGGGATGATGCCGATCTGGTCGCCTTTATCGTTGATAAGGCGAATGGAGCTGTTCCGTATCTGCTCGTTTACTCTCAGGCTCTTACCGATAAGCTTAGTCTCCTACCTGCGTTCATTTATTTCTGTGAGAATGCGGCCGAGGAAATCGTCGACCGGGCACGAGCCTTGGTCGCCTTCTTTTCTCAACCTCACCGAAACGGTGTTGTTCTCAACTTCCTTATCGCCCACGATGGTCATGTAAGGAATCTTGGAAAGCGTGGCGTTGCGAATCCTGGCGCCGATTGTCTCGCTTCTTGTATCAATTTCGGCCCTGATGCCGTTGGAGACAAGCTTGTTTCGCACCTGCTGCGCGTATCCGGCGTGCGTTTCGGAAATAGGCAGCACCTCCACCTGCACGGGCGCCAGCCAGACGGGCAGGTCGCCGGCGTAGTGCTCGATGAGGATGGCTATGAAACGTTCGATCGCGCCGAGTATGACGCGATGTATGACCACCGGCCTGTGCTCGCGTCCGTCGGTGCCCACGTAGTTCAGGTCGAATTTCTCCGGCAGCATCGCAAGATCGAGCTGAATCGTGGCGCACTGCCAACTGCGCCCGATGGCGTCGCGCACGTGGAAATCTATCTTCGGGCCGTAGAAGGCGCCGTCGCCCGGGTTCACCTTGTATTCGAGGTTGTTGGCCTTGATCGCGTTTTCGAGGCCAGACGTCGCTTGCTCCCACTGCTCGTCGGTGCCCACGTAGCTGTCGGGCCGGGTGGACAATTCAACGCGATACGTGAGGCCGAACGTCTTGTACACGCGGTCGATGAGCCGCACGATGCTGGTCACCTCGTCGCATACCTGATCGGGCATCATGAAAATATGGGCATCGTCCTGCGTGAACTGCCTCAGCCGCATAAGGCCGTGCACTACGCCGGATTTTTCGAGTCGGTGGACTGTGCCGACTTCGGCAAACCGCAGCGGGAATTCGCGGTAGCTTCGCACGGCGGTCTTGTAGATGAGAGCCGCGCCCGGGCAGTTCATCGGCTTGAGGGCGTATGGCTCGCCGTCTACCTCGGTGAAGTACATGTTATCTTTGTAGTGGTCCCAGTGCCCCGAACGCTCCCAGAGCAGGCGCTTGAGGACTATGGGCGTTCTGATTTCCTGGTAGCCCCATTGCCTGTGCAGTTGGCGCCAGAAGCCCATCAGCTCTTCCCAGATGATGAGGCCCTTGGCATGCCAGAATGCGGCCGCGGGCGATTCCTCGTGGAAGCTGAAGAGATCGAGCGTTTTGCCTATCTTGCGATGGTCGCGGGCTTTTGCCTCCTCGATCATCTGCAGGTAGTCCTTCATCGACTTCTTGTCGGCGAAGGCGGTGCCGTAGATGCGGGTGAGCATCGGGCGGGTGGAGTCGCCGCGCCAGTATGCTCCGGCGACACTGAGGAGTTTGAATTCCTTGATGCGGCCGGTGGCGGGCACGTGCGGCCCGCGGCAGAGGTCCGTAAAATCACCCTGCCTGTAAAACGTTACGCGCTCGCCGTAGGGGAGGTCGCGTATCAGTTCGGCCTTGTAGGGCTGCCCCTGTTCCTCCATCAGCTTCGCAGCTTCTTCGCGGCCCAGCTCGAAAGTTTCGACGATGATGTTCTCGGCCGCGATCTTCTTCATTTCGGCCTCGATTTTTTCGAGGTCGTCGGGGCTGAATGGCTCCTTGAATTCGAAGTCGTAATAGAACCCCTGCTCGATAGTGGGGCCGATTGCGAGCTTGACGCCTGGGTAGAGGTGCTTTACTGCCTGGGCCATCACGTGGCTCGCGCTGTGGCGCAGGATATCTATGCCGTCGGCGGAGTCTTCGGTGATCAGCTCGAATGCCGCATCTTTGTGAATCGGCTGCGAAAGGTCCACCTTCTTCGAATCGACACGAGCGGCCACGGCGGACTTGCGCAGCCTGGAGCCAAGCGTCTCGGCCACCTGAGCTGGTGTTACGCCGCTATCGAACTCTCTGGTCGATCCGTCTGGAAATGTCAGTTTGATCACAGTTTCTGCCCAATCAGCGGTGGCCGTCGGCGGGCCTCATCCGCCACCTTTGCAGCTTGCCCTCGAAATAAGGGTTCATTACAATGGCCATAAAGCGGGTGGCCTTGGGTGCGCTGCACTGTAGCCGGGGTGGGCTGCACCTTGCGGTTTCATGGCACACGCCTGAACGATCCTTGGCACGAGTGGTGCGTTGGTGGGCGATAATGGGCTCGAACCATCGACCTCTTGCTTGTCGAGCAAGCGCTCTAACCAACTGAGCTAATCGCCCAAAGACTCTCATTATATGTTACATCCGGAGGGGCCGGATGTCAAGCCTTTTTCCCGCGTGGGGCAAAAGGATTGCTGCAAGACCTTATTCAGAAGGGGAAGAAGCCGTGTTGCCGTTGCTTCTTCCCCTTGCGTTGATCAGCAGGTTGTCACTGAGCGCTTCCGGCCTGTGGCTGCTGCGGAGCCGCCTCGGGCTGATGAGCGGGTTCCTTCACAACTTCCGGCGCGGCGGGCGCGGATTCCATCGGCCCCACCAGCTCGAAGATCACCTGGCTGGCATTGTCGCCAAGGCGCCGCCTCGGGAAGCCCAGGATGCGGGTGTAGCCGCCGGGCCTTGTAGCGTAGCGGGGAGCGATGCGCTCGAAAACTTTGCGCACCGCCCGCTTGTTTCCTCCAAGAATCTGGATCGCCCTGCGCCGCGACGCGAGCGTGTTGTCCTTGCCGAGGGTGATTACCTTTTCGGCCAGCCGCCTGGCCTCTTTGGCCTTTTCGCGCGTGGTTACGAGCCGGCCCAGTCCTTCGCCTTCGTCAGGTTCGGTGAGGAAGAGGCTGATTACGAGGTTCCGCAGCATAGCGGTCCTGTGGGAGCCGGTCCTGTTAAGTTTTCTGCCGCTTTTTCTGTGCCGCATGTTAGCTCATTCCTTCCAGCCCGTCAATCTGCATGCCGAGCGACAACCCCATTTCGGCGAGTTTTTCCTTGATGTCTTCGAGCGAGGTTTTGCCGAAGTTGCGGAGGCCGAGGAGTTCGTTTTCGGTTTTGGATACGAGCTGACGTATGGTCTTGATGTTTTGCGCTTCGAGGCAGTTTTCCGCCCGCACGCTCAGTTCGAGTTCGGTAACGCTTGTATCGAGCACTTCCTTGAAGGCCGCGGGGTCGGTGAGCCTGCCAGTGGCGCCGGCGCCGGTCAATTCCTTGCGTTCGGTTAGTTCGGGCAGCGGCTTCTCGCCCACTTCAACGAAGTAGACGAATGGGTCGAGGTGCTTGCGCAGGATCTTGGCCGCTTCAACGAGTGCGAGTTCGGGCGTAACGCTGCCGTCGGTCCAGATTTCGATGATGAGCTTGTCGTAGTTGGTTATCTGGCCCACGCGTGTGTTTTCGGCCTGATAGCGCACCCTGGTCACCGGCGAGAAGATCGAGTCCATCGGGATCACGCCGATCTCGTTGCGCTCGTTTTCGCCGGCGGTGCTGTAGCCGCGGCCTCTCCTGGCGGTGAGAACGGCCTTGATGGAGGCCTTCGCGTCGGAGATGGTGGCGATGTGAAGGTCGGGGTTCAGTATGGTTACGTCGGGCCCGCCCTTGATCGCGCCGGCGGTGAGCTCGCCGATGCCGCCGGCTTCGAAAGCCAGGATTCTTTCTCCGTCGCCGTCAATTCTCAGAAGGACTTTCTTGAGATTGAGGATGATGTCGGTGACGTCTTCAACAACGCCGGGGATCGTGGAGTACTGGTGTTGTACACCTTCGACCCTGACGGTGGTGAGGGCGGCGCCTTCGAGCGATGAGAGGAGAATCCGCCGGAGGCTGTTGCCAATGGTGGCTGCATAGCCACGTTCAAACGGCTCGGCAACAAACTTGCCGTATGTATTGGTGCAGGTTTCCTTTTCGCATACTACCTTGGTGGGCAGTTCGAAACCTTTCCATCTTATGCGCATACTTGTCCTCCCTTGAGAAGGGCTTGTGGGATAACGAGCAATTCAATTACTTGGAGCAAAATTCGACGATCAACTGTTCCTGCACCGGCAACGTGATATTGTCGCGAGTAGGATAACTCATAACGGTGCCTTTTGGCGGATCGACGCTGCGTTCAAGCCACGGCGGCATCTGCCGCTCGGCGCTCTGCTCCATCAAGCCCTTTATCAGTGCCTTGCTCTTGTCCGAGTTGTAGGGCTCGATCACGTCGCCTGGTTTCACGAGGAACGACGGGATGTCTACGCGGCGTCCATTGACGCGGACGTGCCCGTGCACGATGAACTGACGGCATGTAGACCTCGATGGTGCGAAGCCGAGGATATAGCAGACGTTGTCGAGCCTCCGCTCGAGGAGCACGAGCAGCGCCTCGCCGGTGTTGCCCTTGCCACGCTCGGCCTCGGCGAAATTGAGTTTGAACTGCTTTTCGAGCAGCCCGTAGAATCTTTTCAGTTTCTGCTTTTCACGAAGCTGTACGCCATACTCGGAGAACTTGCCCCTCTTCCAGGAATGCATTCCTGGGGGATACTCGCGGCGTGAAACCGAGCATTTCGCGGTTTCGCAACGTGTTCCCTTGAGGAAGAGTTTCATCCCCTCGCGTCGGCACAGCCTGCAAACAGCGCCAGTGCGCCTTGCCATTTTAGCTCCTTATCTTGCTACGTGGGTTCAGCCGCCAAAGATCAGACTCGCCGTTTCTTGCGAGGCCGGCACCCGTTGTGCGGCAGTGGAGTAACATCGTCGATGGCCTTTATCTCGAGGCCAACGGCCTGGAGTGCGCGAATGGCCGACTCGCGCCCGGCGCCGGGGCCTTTCACTCTCACCTCAACCTGGCGGACGCCCATCTTCAGTGCCCGCTCGCCGGCTGTCTCGGCAGCCCGCTGTGCGGCAAAGGGTGTGCTTTTCCTGGATCCCTTGAAACCCAGGCTGCCGGCGTTTGACCAGCAGATGGTGTCGCCGTTGGAGTCGGCGATCACGATGTGCGTGTTGTTGAAGGTGGCTTTGATATGCGCCACCGCCTGCGAAACTACGCGGCGTCTGGATTCCTTCTTCGCGGCCTTTCCCATATCTTTCTTCTATTCTCCAATCAAGCGGTTTATATCCGCACGGATACGTTCAGCGAAAAGAGTTTACTTGCCGCGGGGCGCCGTTTTCTTGCCGGCAACCGTCTTGGCCGGGCCCTTGCGTGTGCGGGCGTTTGTGCGGGTGCGCTGCCCTCGGCAGGGCAGGCCGCGCATGTGCCGCGAGCCGCGATACGAGTTTATCTGGCGCAGCCGGGCCACGTTTTGCGATATCACGCGGCGGAGCTCGCCTTCGACGATGAAATTCTTGTCGATCAGCGACACAACCCTGCTGATCTCGTCTTCGGTGAGTTCCTTCGCGCGCTTGTTCGGGTCCAGCCCTGCGCTCGCCACAATCCTCTGGGCCGTTGCATCACCAACGCCGTAGAGGTAGGTGAGTGCCACGGCAACCAGTTTTTCACCGGGTACGTCTACACCGAGAATTCTGGGCATTTATCTTTTTTCCTTTCCGGGGATCGCTATCAACCCTGCCGCTGTTTGTGACGAGGGTTGGTGCAGATGACGCGCACCACGCCCCTTCTCTTGATGAGCTTGCAGTTTTCGCAGATTCTCTTAACCGATGCCCTGACTTTCATCTTGGTCCCTTCTGTATCCGGCAACCGCGGAAGGCTTTAGCCGCGGTACACGATACGGCCCTTGCTCAAATCATAGGGCGACATCTCGATGGTCACTTTGTCGCCTGGCAATATTCTTATGAAATGCATCCGCATCTTTCCGGAAACGTGCGCCAGCACCTGGTGCCCGTTTTCAAGTTCGACGCGGAACATTGCATTGGGCAGAGCATCTTTTACTACTGCCTCAACGCGTATTGCTTCTTCCTTTGCCATGCATCGACTCCAGTGTTCCCAACGGATCAGGGCAAAGTAAGTACTTCTGCCCCCTCCCGTGTGACCGCCACCGTGTGCTCGAAATGGGCCGAAAGGCTGCCGTCCTCGGTCACAACGGTCCATCCGTTCGATTCCGTTCGCACCCGGTAACCTCCCTGGTTTACCATCGGCTCGATTGCCAGTGTCATTCCCGGCTTCAGCACCAGTTCGGGAAATTCCGATGATACATAGTTTGGTATCTGCGGGTCTTCGTGCATTTCGGCGCCGATACCGTGGCCCACAAACTTGCGAACTACAGAGCATCCGTTCAGCTCGACGTATTGCTGTATGGCGCGTGAGACGTCGACCAGTTTGCCGCCTGGTTTCACGCTGGCCACGGCGCGTTCGAGCGATTCCCTGCAGATGGCCACGAGGCGGGCGGCCTCGGGCGATATCCGGCCCACGGGCACGGTTTTCGCGGCATCGCCGAAATATCCGCCGCGGCACACGCCCACGTCGATGCTCAGGATGTCGCCCTCCTTCAGCACTACCGGCCCCGGTATGCCGTGCACCACTTCATCGTTTACCGACGCGCAGATCGACGCGGGAAATGCGGGCCTGCCACGCGAGCCGCCGTAGCCTTTGAAGGCCGGAATGGCTTTGTGCGCCAGGATGGTCTGCTCGGCGAGGGCATCGAGCTCGCCGGTGGTCACACCGGGCTTTGTTTTTTCAGAGAGCGCCGCCAGCACTTCCGCCACGATCCTGCCGGCTTCGCGCATCAGTGCCAGTTCTCTTGGCGATTTCAGGGTGATCAACTCGCCCTCAACGCGTCCAGGCGGCTGTCGATCTTGCTCTTTACCACGTCCACCGGCTGCTCGCCCGGAACTTCCACCAGCAAGCCGAGCTTGGCGTAGTAGTCGATCAGGTCGGCCGTCTGCCTGTGATAGACGGCCAGGCGGTTCTTGATCGTCTCGGCCTGGTCGTCGGGCCGCTGGTAAAGCTGGCCGCCGCATTTGTCGCAAATGCCTTCATTCGCCGGGGGCATATACTTCACGTGATAGTTCGCGCCGCAGTTGCGGCAGATACGCCGGCCGGAGAGCCGCTCGACGACGATCTCGTCGGGCACGTTTATGTACACCGAGGCGTTCAGCTTCGTGCCGAGTTCCTTCAGCGTGGTCTCGAGCGCCCGCCCCTGGGGCAGCGTTCGCGGAAAGCCGTCGAGCAGGAATCCTTTGGCGGCATCGGGCTTGCTCAGGCGCTCTTTAACGAGCCTGATGATCACGTCGTCGGGCACCAGCTCGCCCTTGTCGATATATTGCTTGGCTTCCAGGCCGATGGGGGCGCTGTTTTTGATCGCTTCCCTGAGCATGTCGCCGGTGGAGATATGCGGCACTGCATACTTGCCCACGATGTGCTCGGCTTGTGTGCCTTTGCCGGCACCCGGCGGGCCTAGAAGAACTATCCTCATTTGCTGCGTCCTCTCACTCGTGCCCCCTTGAGGAAGCCGCCGTAGTGCCTCATCAGCAGGTGCGATTCTATTTTCTGCACCATATCGAGCGCCACGCCGACTACGATCAGCAGGCCGGTGCCGCCATAGAGCTGGGCAGCGCCCGAGCCGAGGGCCAGGCCGCGGTTGATCACCAGCGGCAGAATAGCTATCGCCGCAAGGAACGCTGCACCGGCCAGCGTGATCCTTGTCATCAGCTTCTCGAGGTAATCGGCCGTGCGCGTGCCCGGCCTGATGCCCGGTATGAAATGGCCGTACTGCTTCATGTCGTCGGCCATCTTGATCGGGTTAAACACCACGGCCGTCCAGAAGAAGCAGAAGAAGAATATCATTGCCACGTAAAGCATTACGTAAAGGAAGCCGCCCTGGAACTGGTTGCCCAGTTGCATTATGAAATAGCTCAGCGATGGGCTCTTCACGTAGCCCCCGATGAACGAGAAGATCATCGGCGGAAACATCAGCAGCGACTGTGCGAAGATGATCGGGATCACGCCGGCCTGGTTTACACGCAGCGGCATATAATGCCTTTGCCCGCCGTAGACGCGGCGGCCACGCGTATGCTTTGCCTGCTGCACCGTGATCTGACGCTGGGCCTGCTGGATAATCACCACGCCCACTACTACGGCCACATACATCAGAATCAGCAGCCCGGCCATCAGCAAGCCATACTTGCCTTCCTGGTTCGACGACAGGTACGGCACGAACTTCATGCTGAGCTCACTGATGGCGGACGGTATCCGGGCGATGATGCCGGCCATGATGATCAGCGACATTCCGTTGCCGATGCCAAACTCCGTGATCTGCTCGCCGATCCACATCAGGAACATCGTGCCGGCCGTGATGCTGAACACGGCGCTGAGGTAATAGACGAAATTCGGATTTGGCACGAAGCTCTGCGTAACGTTTGCCTCCACGTGCATCGTGGTAACATATCGCGCGATAAACAAACCCTGCACCACGCACAACAGCACGGTGGCATACCGCGTGTACTGGTTTATTTTCTTGCGCCCGGCTTCACCCTCCTTCTGCAGCTCTTCCAGCGGCTTTACCACAGTAGTGAGCAACTGGAAGATAATGGACGCGCTGATGTATGGCATCACGCCCAATGCAAAGACGGTGCAGCGAACGAGAGCGCCGCCGGTGAACATATCGACAAGGCCGATCATCCTGCTGCCCGCGTCGGTCGGATTGGCTGCCTTCCCCTCGGCGGCATCTATCCATTTTGAAACGGCCACGGTGTCGACACCCGGTATCGGCACATACACGCCCACCCTGCACACAACCAGCAGAGCCAGCGTGATGATCACCTTGCTGCGTAGCTCGGGTATTCGGAAAATATTGACCAGTGGTGCGAGCATTAGAAGCTTCCCCTCAGCAGATCAGGGCATACGACTGAAACTACTGGATAATCTCCACTTTGCCACCGGCGGCCTGAATCTTCTCAACCGCGGCATTGCTGAATTTGTGCGCCTTGACGGTGAGCGGCTTTTCGATAGCACCGTTGCCGAGCACCTTCACAAGCTCGACCCGCCGGCCGATGAGGCCGGCTTCCATGAGCACCTCGGGCGTCACCTCGGTGCCCGCTGCAAACTGCGCGAGGTCGCAAAGGTTTACCACCTCGTGCGGAATCTGAAACCGCTTGTTGTTGAACCCGCGGCGTGGCAGCGCCCTGAACATGGGCATCTGGCCGCCCTCGTAGCTGATCTTGCCGCCCGCGCCGGTGCGGCTTGCCGCACCGCGCATGCCGCGGCTGCTGGTCTTGCCCCGGCCGGACCCTTCGCCCCGCCCTACGCGGCGGCGCCGGTCCCTCTTGATGCGCACTGAATGTACGTCTGACAGATTCATTCTATGGTCACTCCCCTAAGCTTGGCCACTTCTTCGCGCGTCCGCAGTGAAAGCAGCCCGTTGAACGCCGCCTTGACCAGGTTCTTGGGATTCGTGCTGCCGTACGATTTCGTGAGTATGTTCTTTACGCCCGCCGCCTCCACCACCGCCTTGACGCTTGCGCCGGCGATGATGCCCGTGCCTGCCGATGCCGGCTTCATGAATACGCGGGCCGCCCCGAACCGCCCCATTACTTCGTGCGGTAGTGTGCCGTTTACAATCTGCACGGTGTGAATATTCTTCTTCGCACTCGAAACGCCCTTCTCGACCGACGGCGGCACTTCGTTTGCCTTGCCGTAGCCCAGGCCCACGCGGCCCTTCTTGTCGCCCACCACCACCAGCGCGGCAAAGCTGAACCGCCGGCCGCCCTTCAGCACCTTGGAGCAGCGGTAAATCTTGACAACCGTTTCCTCGAATTCCTGCGGGCCGCGTTCACGCTGGTCGCGGCCGCCGCGCCGCGGGCCGCCTCGCGGGCGCTCAGGCCGGGCCTGCGGCTCCGGCCGCACTTCAGCTTGCGGCGCTTCCGGGATTTCGGGCGTTTCGGGCGTCTGTGATTGCTCGGTTTTGTTATCTTCCAACGGACCTCTCCTGGCTGTTTATGGCCGTTCTCATATCTTCAAACCTGCCTCGCGGGCGCTATCGGCCAGGGCGGCCAGCCGGCCGTGATACTTGCAGCCGCCGCGATCCAGCACCATTTGCTTGATTCCCTGGCCCAATGCTATCTCGGCCAGCACCTTTCCCACAGCCTTCGCGGCATTCTGGTTGCCGCCGTAGCCTACGGATTCTTTAACGCCGCTGCTCTGTGTGGATACCGACAGAAGCGTCCGGCCGCCATCATCATCTACCACCTGGCAATAGATGTGCCTCAGGCTGCGATAGATGCTGAGGCGGGGGCGTTGTGCTGTGCCGCTGATGCTCTTGCGCACGCGGCGATGCCTTTTCCAGCGTCGCAGTGATTTTGCTTTTTGCTGATCCATACGTTTAGATGTTCCTCACGCACTCTTACTCGGCACCCGCCATGGCCTTGCCGGCTTTCCTGCGAACGGTTTCGCCGACGTAACGGATGCCTTTGCCCTTGTAGGGTTCGGGCGGCCTGATGGCCCTGACGGTGGCGGCAAACTGGCCGACACGCTGCTTGTCGATGCCCGAAATAACGATTGTGGTAACGGGTACCGAGCCGATTCCGGCCATTGCCACGTTGACCGTCTTGGTGTCGCCTACGCTGATTCCTTCCGGGATAGGCATCTTCACCTGGTTCGAGTAGCCCACGGCCAGCATCAGGTCTTTGCCTTGCACCTTTGCGCTGTAGCCCACACCGATCACTTCGAGGCTCTTGGTGAAGCCGTCGGTAACGCCTTTGACCATGTTGGCCACGAGGCTGCGGGCCAGGCCATGCAGCGCCCGCACCGTCCGCTCGTTGGTGCTTCTTGAGAAGATAACTTCGGAAGTGCTCTGATCAATATGAACGGCGATCCTGCGTGGGATTTCCCAGCCAAGCGTGCCTTTTGGGCCGTTGACTTCAAGGGCGCTCTTATTGAGCGAAACCTTCACGCCTTTGGGGATCGCAACGGGTTTTTTTCCTATTCTCGACATCTAACCTTAGCTCCTCGTCGGGCTTACCAGATGCTGCAGATGACTTCGCCGCCGACGTTCTCTTTCCTGCATTCGCGATCGCTGAGGATGCCCCTGGAGGTGGACAGCACCGCCACGCCGAGGCCGCCAAGCACGAGATTCTTCCTCAGACCGGCACTGTCGCGATACACGCGACGGCCAGGCTTGCTCACACGTTCGATGGTATTTATCACCTTCTCGCCGTCGGGACCATAGCGCAGGTATATGCGGAGGATCTTATGTGGGACTTCGCCGGACTCCTTGAAGTTCTCGATGAAGCCCTCGCGCCTCAGCACGCGGGCGATGTCCCTCTTCAAACGCGAATAGGGCACATTCACCGTCTGCTTTTCGGCATTGACGGCGTTTCGTATTCTGGTAAGCATATCAGCGACCGGGTCGGTCATCATGGCTACGAATGCTCCTGGATATGAATTCCTGGCGAAGCTTGCTGTTTGGCTCGAATCACCAGCTAGCCTTGCGCACGCCGGGTATCTCGCCCCGCGACGCAAGCTGCCTGAAACAGATTCTGCAGATGCGGAATTTCCGCAGGTAGCCGCGGGGCCGCCCACAGAGCTTGCAGCGATTGTGCTGCCGAACCGCAAACTTCGGTTTTCGATTGCTTTTTTCTATTAAGGACTTGCGTGCCATTGTAAGCGTTTTACCTCGCGAACGGCATTCCAAATTCCCTGAGCAACTCTCTGGAGCGCTCGTCGGACTTGCCGGAGAACACAAAAGTTACATCCATTCCTTGCACAAATTCCATCTTGTCGACGTTCACCTCGGGAAACACGCTCTGCTCGCTGATGCCGAGGCTGTAGTTGCCGTGGCCGTCGAACGATTCGGGGTTTACGCCGCGGAAGTCGCGGATTCGCGGCAGCGCGATGCTCACGAGCCGGTCGAGAAACTCATACATGATTGCCCGCCGCAGCGTAACTTTCACACCAATGGGATTGCCGGCACGCAGCTTGAACCCGGCGATCGACTGGCGTGCCAGAGTCACTACCGGCTTCTGGCCGGTGATGGCGCTGATGTCGCCTACGGCTGCGTCGATGCGGCCCTTGTTTTCAAGGGCCTCGCCGATGCCCATGTTCACCACGATCTTCTTGAGACGCGGCACGGCCATCGGGTTCGTTATCTTGAAGCGTTCCCTGAGCCTTGGAACGATTTCGGTTTCGTATTTTTCTTTCAGCCTTGCCATGTTCGAGTTTGCTTCCTCAATCGTTGCCCAGGGGTTCGCCGCAGCGCTTGCACACGCGCACCTTCTTGCCGTCCTCCCGGGCTTTCCTTGCCACACTGGTGCCCTTCTCGCATTTTGCACAATAGACGCGCACATTGGATGCGTGAACGGGGGCTTCCTTCATTATGCGGCCGCCGCGAGGATTGTCCTGGCTGGGCCGCACGTGCTTGTAGCGGTAGTTTACGCCTTCAACAACAACCCTGTTGTCCTTCGGGATCACCATTAGCACACGGGCCGTGTCGCCCTTGCCGTGAGCCCATTTGCGGTGCTCTTCGGTGCCCTCGTGAACGCCTTTGCAGGCGGAAACGTCCTTGAGCAGCACCACCGTATCGTTCTTCTTTATGTGCATGTTTTCTCTCACACCACTTCCGTGGCCAGCGACACGATCTTCATGAAGTTCTTCAGGCGCAGTTCGCGTGCCACGGCCCCGAATATGCGGGTGCCTTTCGGGTTGTTCTCGCCGTCGATGATTACTATTGCATTGCGGTCGAACTTGACGGTGGATCCGTCCGCCCGCCTCACGGGGTGCTTGGTTCTCACCACGACGCCCCGGATCACCTCGTGTTCTCTGACGGTGCCGTTTGGCAGCGCCTTCTTCACACTGGCAACCACGATGTCGCCGATATGCGCATATCGCTTGCCACCGAGCACCGTTATGCAGGCTGCACTCTTTGCGCCCGTGTTGTCGGCAACGTCCAGTCTTGTCCGCATCTGGATCATCTTCTTAACTCCACTGAAATCATCCCCGGACTTCGGCCGGGTTGTTACCCTTCGGGCCCGCGTTGGACGATTTCCACGAGCTTCCATCTCTTGGTCTTGCTCAGCGGCCTCGATTCCTCGATCCTCACCTTGTCGCCCACTTTTGCCTCGCTCTTCTCGTCGTGGGCCTTGTATACGGTGGCCCGGCGGATATACTTGCGGTATATCGGGTGCTTCACGAATTTTTCCGAGGCGACGGCGATGGTTTTCTGCATTGAGTTCGAGATGACCTCGCCGGTTACCGTCTTCTTGGTTTTCCGTTCAGTTGTCATTGACCGGCCCCCTCCAGCTCGCGTGCGCGCAAAACCGTTTTCATACGTGCTATGTCTCTTCGTGCTTTAAGAAGCTGGCTGGGATCGTCCAGCTTCTGCGTTTCCGCTCTGAACCGCAGGTTGAACAGGTCCCTCGTTCGGCGTTCGAGTTCGCGTTTGAGTTCCTCACTAGACAGACCGTTCATTTCACGGGCTCTCATATGGCTTGCCTCCTGGACACAAACCGGACCTTCACGGGCAGCTTGTGAGCCGTGCGCACCAAGGCGTCCTTGGCCACCGTTTCGGGCAACCCGCCCACTTCATACAGGATGGTGCCCGGCTTCACGCAGGCCACCCACAGCTCCACCTCGCCTTTTCCCTTGCCCATTCGGGTTTCGGCCGGCTTCTTCGATACGGGCTTGTGCGGGAATATCCTGATCCACAGCTTGCCTTCCCCGGCCATGAAGTGAGTGGCTGCCACGCGCCCGGCCTCTATCTGCCTGGCGCTGATCCAGCCGCGTTGCAGGCTTTGCAGCCCGTATTCGCCAAAGGAGACGGTATTGCCACGAGTGGCATTACCTCTTATAACTCCCTTTTGCTCTTTTCGGTGCTTGACTCTCTTGGGCATCAGCCCCATATTCGGTCTCCTTCTCGGCGCCTATTCCCTTGTAGATCCACACTTTCACGCCGATGCAACCATAGGTGGTAAATGCGGTGGCAACTCCATAGTCGATATTTGCCCGCAACGTATGCAGCGGAATGCTGCCGCCAACCTGCCGCTCGTTTCTGGCTATTTCGGAGCCGCCGAGCCGGCCGCCAACTTCTATCTTCACGCCAAGGGCGCCCAGGCCCATTGCCGTATCTACTGCTTTCTTCATTATGCGACGCGTCGAGGCGCGCTTCTCGAGCTGCTGGGCTATGTCCTCGCCCACCAATTGCGCCGAAAGCTCGGGCCGCTTCAGCTCCTTGATGTTGATCGTGATCGTGCGCCCTGTGAGCTTTTCCAGATCCTCGCGAAGCTTGTCCACCTCGGCGCCTTTTCGGCCGATAATGATGCCGGGGCGTGCGGTATGCAGGATCACCTTTGCCTGCTCGCGGTTGCGCTCGATCTCGATCTTCGGAATGCCGGCATACTGGTGGTGCTTCTTGATGTACTGGCGGATTTTGAAATCCTCAACCAGCAGCAGCCCGAAGTTTCGCTTGTCGGCGTACCAGCGCGACCGCCAGTCTTCCGTTATGCCGATGCGCAGCGATGTGGGATGAACTTTTTGCCCCATGATTTAGCTTTTCGCTCCCTTTTTCTCGTCGGAGACGACTACGGTAATGTGACTCGTCCGCTTGCGGATGCGCACGGCTCTGCCCATCGAGCGCGCACGAATCCTCTTGAACATCGGGCCGCCGTCTACGCGAACCTCGGTTATGCGGTACGCTTCCTCGTCGGCATGTGGATCGATCTGATGGGCATTTGCCCAAGCCGACCTCACCACCTTGTCCACCATTCCCGCCGCGCGCTTTGGCGTGAGCTTCAGAACGTCGAGCGCCTTGCTTACCGGCAGCCCGCGAACCAAATCCACTACCAGCCTTGCTTTGCGTGCGGATATGCGTGCAAATCTATGTTGTGCTCTGGCTATCATCAGTCAGTTCCCTCTTAAGTAGCTTTCTTGCCGGCGTGACCGCGGAACGTCCGCGTGGGGGAAAACTCGCCCAGCCGGTGCCCCACCATATTCTCCGTTACATACGTGCGGATAAACTTATTCCCGTTGTGCACGAGAAACGTTTGCCCCACGAATTCCGGAACTATAGTGCACGCACGGCACCACGTCTTTATGGGCTCGTGCCGGCTGTCCTCTTTGCTCTTGAGGACCTTCTGCATCAGCTTGACGTCTACGTACGGGCCTTTTCTGATTGAACGAGACATTGCCCTATTCCACCTGTTATTCTATTTATTTCCGCTTGGAGCGTCTCTTCCGGATGATATACTTATTGCTCAAAGCGCGCTTTGAACGCGTCTTGCCGCCCTTCGACAGCTTGCCCCAGGGCGAGCAGGGATGACGGCCGCCCGAGCTGCGGCCTTCGCCGCCACCCATCGGGTGAGCCACAGGGTTTTGCGCTACGCCACGAACAGTGGGCCTGATGCCCATGTGCCGCGCGCGACCGGCCTTGCCGATCGATACGCTCATATGATCGATGTTGCTCACCTGGCCGATGGTGGCGCGGCAATCCAGCAGCACCTTGCGCACCTCGCCCGACGGCAACGCGATATGGGCGTGCTCGCCCTCCTTCGCACTCACAAATGCGGCCGAGCCGGCGGCTCTCACCACCGCGCCGCCGTTGCCCTTGCGAAGCTCAACGTTATGGATCGGCGTGCCCGGCGGAATGTTTCTCAACTGCATGCAGTTGCCCACTTCCACCGGAGCAATCTCGCCGCTGACTACCGTAGCGCCTACTTCAAGCCCCTTGGGTGCCAGGATGTATCGCTTCTCGCCGTCTTCATACTGCAACAGCGCAATTCTGCTCGTGCGGTTGGGATCGTACTCGATCGCCGTCACCTTCGCAGCCATGTTGTCCTTGTTGCGCTTGAAGTCGATGAACCGGTAGAGGCGCTTGTTGCCGCCACCGTGATGCCTGCACGTGATATTGCCGTGGACGTTGCGCCCGCCGTGCTTCTTCAGAGGGGCTGTGAGGCTCTTCTCGGGCCGCTTCTTCGTTAGCTCCGAAAAATCGGAGACCGATCCCCACCGCCGCCCCGGCGATGTTGGTTTGTATGATCTGATTGCCATTACTGCCTTGGCTCCTCTGCCCGAATGCCTGTTACATTATTTCCAGCGTGTGCTCGGGCGACAGCTTCACGATTGCCTTTTTCCACCTTCGCGTGCGGCCGACTATGAAACGACGCCGGCGGGCCTTGCCGCGCTTGTGCATCGTGCGCACGTCGATCACCTTCACGCTGAATAGCGCTTCCACTGCGTCCTTTATCTGGGCCTTGTTTGCATCCGGAGCAACCTCAAACGTGTATGCGTTGCCTTCCTGTGTTTGATAGGCCCGCTCGGTAACCACCGGGCGTATGATGATCTGATGCGGTTCCTTAAGCATTGGTCTGAACCTCGGCTTTCTCTGTCTTCAGCGAACTGATGAGCCCTTCGATGGCCGCCTTAGTGATAATCAGGCGCCGCCTCTTCAGCACGTCGTATGCGCTCAGATCGCCGGCCACCTTGGTTTGCAGCTTCGCGATGTTCCTCGCCGACTTCCACACCACCGCGTTGTGCCGCTCGATCGCCAGAAGGCACGAGCCGGCTACCTTCAGGTTACGCAGAATGTCGGCTACCTGCTTTGTTTTCGGGGATTCCAGCTCGAGCTGATCGAGAACTATCGTTTCCTGGTCGATGAACTTTGAAAGGAGGGCGGATTTCAGGGCGGCCTTGCGGGCTTTCTTGGGCATCTCGTAGTGGTAATCTCGCGGCTGCGGCCCAAACGCTACTCCACCACCGCGCCAGATAGGGCTCTTCTTGCTGCCGGCACGCGCGTTGCCCGTTCCTTTTTGCTTGAATGGCTTCCTTGTGGTGCCGTTCACCTCGCTACGCGTCTTGGTCTTCACGGTCCCCTGGCGTTGGTTGGCTTCGTACATGACTATTGCATCATGCATCAGCCTGCGGCGAATTTTCCCGCCGAGCACGTTCTCGTCCACGTCAAACGTACCCACCTGGGCGCCCATTATGTTGTATACAGGAAGGCTTAGCACCTTGCATTCTCCAGCTTCAAATCCACATCACGCCTTGCGCGGCCTTACGCCTTGATTCGGATATCCACGCCGGCAGGCATGCCTAGTTTGCCTAATGCATCCATCGTTTGTGCGTTCGGGTCCTCGATGTCAATCAACCGCTTGTGCGTCCGGATTTCGAACTGCTCGCGCGATTTCTTGTTTACGTGAGGAGACCTGAGCACCGTATAACGTTCGATACTGGTCGGCAGTGGCACCGGCCCGTGAATTCGCGCTCCGGTTTTCTTCACTGCCTCAACGATCAACTGCGCGCTCTGGTCGAGCACCTCGTGATCGTATGCTTCCATCCGGATTCTGACTTTCTGACCTGGCATCCAGTTTTTCTCCAGCTAAAGGCTTGGGCCTTTATGCCAATATCTTCGTAACCACCCCGGCGCCCACCGTGTGGCCGCCTTCGCGGATGGCGAAGCGCATCCCGTCTTCCATTGCCACCGGAATGATCAGTTCCACCTCAAACTTCGCATTGTCGCCGGGCATCACCATTTCCGCTCCGCCCATCAGCTTCACCACGCCCGTTACGTCCGTCGTCCTGATGTAAAACTGAGGCCGGTATCCGGTAAAGAACGGCGTGTGACGCCCGCCTTCTTCCTTCGTAAGCACGTATACCTCAGATTCGAATTTCGTGTGCGGCGTGATCGAGCCGGGCTTTGCAAGCACCTGCCCGCGCGACAGGTCGCTTTTCTCTATGCCGCGCAGCAGCACGCCCACGTTGTCGCCCGCCTGACCCTGGTCCAGCGTCTTGTTGAACATCTCGACGCCCGTTACCACCGTCTTGCGCACTTCCGGTGCCATGCCCACGATCTCGATTTCCTCGCCCACCTTCACCGTGCCGCGCTCTACGCGACCCGTGCCCACCGTGCCGCGGCCCTTGATGCTGAATACATCTTCGATCGGCATCAGGAACGGCTTGTCTACCTCGCGCTGCGGCACAGGAATGTAGCTGTCCACCTGCTCCATCAGCTTGAATATCTGGCCGCACCACTGGCAGTCTGCCTTGCCGCAGCCGCATTCCAGGGCCTTGAGCGCCGAGCCGCGGACGATCGGTGTGTCGTCGCCGGGGAAGTCGTAGCTGCTTAGAAGCTCGCGTAGCTCGAGCTCAACGAGGTCCAGCAGCTCGGGGTCGTCCACCAGGTCTACTTTGTTGAGGAAGACCATGATGGCGGGCACGCCTACCTGCCGGCCGAGGAGGATGTGCTCGCGGGTCTGGGGCATCGGACCGTCGTCGGCCGCCACCACCAGGATTGAACCGTCCATCTGCGCGGCGCCGGTGATCATGTTCTTGATATAGTCGGCGTGGCCGGGGCAGTCTACGTGGGCGTAATGCCTGTTGGCGGTTTCGTATTCCACGTGGGATGCGTTGATGGTCACGCCGCGTGCTTTTTCTTCAGGCGCATTGTCGATGGAATCGTACGGCCTGAACTTGCAATACCCTGCTTTCGCGAGGGTGGCCGTGATCGCTGCGGTCAAGGTAGTCTTGCCGTGATCGACGTGGCCGATTGTGCCTATGTTGACGTGCGGTTTAGTCCGCTTAAAAATATCTTTTGCCATTGGAAGCCTCCTTCGTGGCGTAGGGCAATATCAGGCCGAAAAGCCAGCAAACCCTGCTTGTTTCTGTGCCGTGCAAAAGTGAAACGAAGAACTATAAATTATAGCAATAGGACAACGAAAGTCAAGTAAAATTTACGTCTTGAAACCCAATGAGGTTCAACTCTTTCTGTATCAACCGATTATCTCCTTCGCGACCTGTGCCGGCACCTCCGCGTATTCGAGCGGTTCCATGGTGTAGGTGGCGCGTCCTTGCGAAAGCGAGCGGACGGTGGTGGCATAGCCAAACAGCTCGGAAAGGGGCGCCTTGGCCCTTACAACGCATACTCCGGAGCGCAAGCCCATCTCGCCGATCTCGGCGCGCCGGCTGTTGAGGTCGCTGATTATATCGCCGAGGTTCACCTCGGGCACGAGCACTTCGAGCTTCATTATGGGCTCGAGCAGCACGGCGCCGGCCTTGTCTACGCCATCTCGGAATGCTTTTGCGCCGGCGGCCATGAAAGAAACATCCGTCGATTCTTCCTCGCGAGCGGCCGCGCCTGTGAGCACAGCCTTGATGTTTACCATCTGATAGCCTGCAAGCCAGCCGCTTTCGGCTGCTCCGCGCACGCCCTCCTCGATAGCGGGCAGGAATATCTTCGGTATCGCGTTGGGTTCGAGGGCCGATTCGAATATTATGCCCGAGAGGCTGCGTGCCGGCTCCAGCCGCAGCTTGACATATGCATACTGCATCCTCGTGCCGGCCTGCACCTGGTGCTCGGCCTGGCAGTCTACCGCGGTTCGAATGGTTTCGCGATAGGCCACGCGCGGCTTGCCTACGTTTGCGTCCACGCCGAAGTCGCTGAGCATCCTGTTTTTCAGCACATCGAGATGAAGCTCGCCCATGCCGCTGATGATGGTCTGGCCGGTTTCGGGGTCCACCTTCTGGCGGAAAGTGGGATCTTCCTTTGCGAGCCGTTCGAGGGCCTCCGATAGCTTGTCGCGGTCGGCCATAGTCTTGGGCTCGATGGCCATCGAGATTACGGCTTGCGGGAAAACCATGCTCTCGAGCACGATCGGCTTGCTCAACGTGCACAACGTGTCGCCGGTAGTGGTAAACCGCAGCCCGGCTATTGCCACGATGTCGCCCGCAATGGCCTCGTCGGATTTTTCGCGGGCGTCGGCGTGAAGGCGCCAGATGTTTCCGATCCGTTCTTTCTTGTCTTTTGTGGCGTTGTAAACCTGATCGCCGGCTTTCATCTTGCCCGAGTAGACCCGCGTGAAAACGAGGTCGCCGAATTTCTCGGCAACAACCTTGAAGGCGAGAGCGGCCAGCGGGCCGGCCGGGTCGGCTTTGCGCATTTCCTGCGCTTTCGTTCTGGGATGAATACCCTCCACCGGTTTCACCTCTACCGGCGAGGGCAGAAAGTCGACGATCGCATCGAGCACGTTTTGCACACCCTTGTTGCGCAAGGATGCGCCGGCCAGCACAGGAACAAGTTTGCCGGCGAGCGTCGCTTCACGCAGCGCCTTCCTGATGTCGTCGCTGGTCACCTCTTCTTCGCGGATGAACTTATCGGTCATCCATTCTATCTCTTCGGAAAGCTTCTCGACTAGGTGCTCCCGAAGAGCATCGGCTTCATTCTTGAACTCATCCGGGATATCGAATTCGTTGACGACGGCCCCGAAAGACTCGGCGTCGAACGAGTATGCCTTCATAGCGATCACGTCTACCACGCCTTGGAAGCCGGATTCCTTGCCCATCGGGAAATTCACGATGGCTGGGGCCGCGGCCAGGCGGTCTTCGAGCGATTTCACGGCTTCATAGAAATTCGCGCCGGTCCGGTCCATCTTGTTTACAAACACGATCCTCGGCACGTGGTAGCGGTCGGCCTGGCGCCAGACGGTTTCAGACTGCGCCTCGACGCCGTTCACGGCGTCGATGACGACCACGCCGCCATCGAGCACGCGCAGCGACCGCTCCACTTCGGCGGTGAAATCGACGTGCCCGGGCGTGTCGATTATATTGATCTGGATTCCCTTCCACCACGTGGTGGTAGCGGCGGCAGTGATGGTTATGCCTCGCCGCCGCTCCTCCTCCAGATAGTCCATAGTGGCGGTGCCTTCGTCAACCTCGCCGATACGATGCTCCTTGCCACTGTAGAAGAGGATTCTCTCGGTAGTGGTGGTTTTGCCGGCATCGATGTGGGCCATGATGCCGATGTTGCGTCTGTTGGCGAGGATAATCTTGCTCATACGTTCAAACCGGCCGCCCGTTTCGGGCGTTGAAGAATAACGGCAAACACGCCGGGCAATGCATGCGCAGGCGCACGTGCGCCCGAGTGCTGCAAGAGGCTCCGCCGGGGCGGCACCGGTTGGTGCGCCCCGGAAGAGTGGTTTATTTGCTCAAGCTGTATCGCCTGATATCCGCCCCCGAGCCGCAAGGGCGGGCGGTTGATGGGCAGGCCTTGCCCATCGGATTGATGGGTGCTGAGGAGCGTCACTGGCGGGAAGATATCGCGCGGCCGGCATCTCACCGGGCGAAGTGTGCGAATGCCTTGTTGGCTTCGGCCATGCGGTGCACGTTTTCGCGCTGCGTTATGGCCGTGCCTTCCTTCTTGATGGCATCGGTCAGCTCGTCGGCCAGCCGATGGTCCATTGTTCGGCCTTTTCTCTTCCTTGCCGCCTCGAGAATCCAACGGATGGCCATGGCAACCTGCCGCCTGGGGGTCACTTGCATGGGCACCTGGTAGCTGGCGCCGCCCACTCTCTTGGAGCGCACTTCGACCAGCGGCTTCACGTTGTTGATAGCCGTTTCGAAGGCATCGAGGGGGTCCTTGTCGGGGAAGCGCTTTGCCACGATTTCCATCGCATCGTAGAATATGCCTTGGGCGAGGGTTTTCTTGCCCGAGTGCATGATGCTGTTGATGAACTTCATCGCGAGCTTGCTTTTGAGTTTCGGGTCCGGTTTCAGGAATCGCTCGGTCGATTCAAATTTCTTTGCCATTCAGGGTCGCTCCTAAATTTATCCAAAGTCGTTGATTACGAGGACTTCGTCCCGTACTTCGAGCGTCCCTGCTTGCGCCCTTCAACGCCTGCGACGTCGTACGCGCCGCGGACGATGTGATAGCGCACACCGGGAAGGTCGCGGACCCTGCCGCCGCGAACGAGGACGATCGAGTGTTCCTGGACGTTATGCTTTTCACCCGGGATGTAAGCAGTGATTTCCCGGCCGTTGGTGAGGCGCACGCGTGCCACCTTTCGCAGTGCGGAGTTTGGCTTCTTGGGCGTGCGGGTCATCTGCATGAGGCATACGCCCTTCTTCTGAGGGCACCGCTCGAGGTCGGGGCGTTTGTTCTTCTTCGGCTTGTCCTTGCGCCCTTTCCTCAAAAGCTGATTGATCGTGGGCATTCTTGTCCCCTTCTACTATTCTGCCGTTGTAGCGGTGCTCGGGGGGCCGGAGGCCCCCCTGCACCATCTTTCGTTTACGTTCAGCTCACCATCGCGGCCTGTTCCTCTTCGGCACTGCTTTCGGGAAGCTCGGGGGCCGCAGCTCTTTTCCGCAGCTCCGCCTTGCGGTGCTTGTGGAATCCGGTGCCGGCCGGAATCATATGGCCGAGGATCACGTTTTCCTTCAAACCCATGAGGAAGTCCGTCTTGCCGGCCAGGGCCGCTTCGGTCAGCACCTTGGTAGTTTCCTGGAATGATGCAGCCGAGATGAAGCTCTCAGACTGCAACGCCGCCTTGGTCACACCGTAGAGCAGAGGCGTGGCACTTGCGGGCTTGCCGCCCTGGCTCACCACGCGCTCGTTCTCGGCGCGGAAGACGAATTTGTCGGCCACGGTCCCCGGCAGGAAGCCGGTGTCGCCTGTATCTTCTGTTACACGCACCTTGCGCATCATCTGCGACACGATGATCTCGATGTGCTTGTCGTCGATTGTTTCGTGCTGTGTGCGGTAAACCGACTGTATCTCGCGGACGAAGTAGTGCTGCACGGCTTCCTCGCCGCTGATACGAAGGATATCCTGCGGGATCAGCGGGCCGTCAACAAGGCGGTCGCCTTCGCGTACGCGGTCGCCTTTGCCAACGGTAAGGTGCTTGCCGTGCGGCACGAGGTGTTCGCGCTCGATGCCGGTTTCGTTGCGCACTACGATGGTTCTCTTGCCGCGCTTGCGTTCGCCCAGCTCCACCACGCCGGAAATCTCGCTGATGATGGCGGGGTCTTTGGGCTTGCGGGCTTCAAACAGCTCGGTTACGCGCGGCAGGCCGGCGGTGATGTCTTCCGTTCGGCCGATCTCGCGCGGCGTGCGCGCAAGCTGCGTGCCGGCCATGATTTCCTGGCTTTCCTCAACGTCGAGGATGGCCTTCTCGGGAATCGAGTAGATCGCCAGCGGCTCGCCATCTTTGCCCACAATGATGATCTGCGGGTGCAGGTCGCCCTTGTGCTCCACAATCACCTTGCGGATGGAGCCGGCGGTGTCCACTTCCTCGCGCATCGTCTCTTCTTCAACGATATCCTCAAACCTCACGGTACCGCTCTTTTCGGAGATGACGGGCGTGACGTGCGGGTCCCACTGCGCGATGAGGTCCTTGGGCTTCACTTCCTGGCCCTCGGCCACACTGAGCATAGCGCCCGAACGCAACGGATAACGCCGGGCAGTGTCCTTGCCCTTCTCTTCGATCACCGCCTCGCCGTTCTGGTTCAGCACGATCAGGATGCCTTCGGGGTTCATCACGGTCTGAACGTTTTCAAACCGCACGGTGCCTTTCACGGGCGACCTGATCTCGGCCTCTTCCACGGTTCGCTGGGCGGTGCCGCCGATGTGGAAGGTTCTCATCGTGAGCTGCGTGCCGGGCTCGCCGATCGACTGTGCGCCGATGATGCCCACCGCCAGGCCTTCCTCCACCAGCTCGCCGGTGGAAAGGTCCATGCCGTAGCATTTTGCACAAACGCCGCGGGGCGATTCGCACGTCATAGGCGACCGCACCTTGAGGCTGGTGTAGCCGAGCGCCTCGATCTTCTTGCCCTTGCTCACCGTGATCAGATCGCCTTCCTGCACGATCATCTCGCCGGTAAGCTTGTTTGTAACAGCTTCCTGCGATACGCGGCCGCGGATGAGCTGCGACAGCGGCACTTCGATGGTTTCGCCCTTGCGCACCTCGGTCTTCGTGATGCCGTTTACGGTGCGGCAGTCGTTCTCGCTCACTACCACGTTCTGCGCCACGTCGGCCAGCTTGCGCGTGAGGTAGCCGGATTCGGCCGTCTTCAACGCGGTGTCGGCCAAACCTTTTCGGCCGCCGTGCGTGGAGCTGAAGTATTCCAGCACGGGCAGGCCCTCGCGGAAGTTCGCCTTGATGGGCGTTTCGATGATTCGGCCCGAAGGCTTCGTCATAAGCCCGCGCATTCCGGCAAGCTGCCTGATCTGCGCGGTGCTGCCGCGGGCGCCGCTGGCAAACATCAGCCAGATCGGGTTGACGTATGGCTTGCCGTTGCGCACGTCGTTCTTCAGTTCTTCCATCAGTTCTTCGGCCACGTGGTTCGACGCGTGCGTCCAGTGCTCGATGATCTGGTGGTAGCGCTCGGTCTGCGTGATCACGCCGCGCCTGTAGTTCTTCTCGATCTTGTCCACCTCGGCCTGGGTCTTCTCCAGGATGTCCTGTTTCTTGCTTGGCGTGCGCAGGTCGGTGGTGGCTATGGAAAGCCCCGACAGCGTGGCCCACTGGAAGCCGAGGTTTTTCATCGCGTCGAGCAGCCGGATGGTCTTCGTGCGGCCGAGCAGGTCGTGGCATTCCGTAATGATCCTGCTTAGCTGCTTCTTGTCCAGCGGCTGGTTGTAGTATGGCATCGTCACGGCCGGTGCGTTCGGCTTCAAACGCAACAGGGAGCTGTCGGGCAGGGCATCGTTGAAGATCACCCGGCCCAGCGAGGTAACCAGCCTTGAGTCTTCGCCGTTGGAGCCATTCATCTCGCGGCGGCCCTTCTCTTCAACGATCACGGTGCCCTTCGCGATGCGCACCTTGATCGGCTCGTGCAGGTCCAGCTTGTGCTCATCGTAGGCCATTATGGCCTCTTCCTTCGAGCTGAACGCCCGCACGTGCCCGTCGGCCGGCAAAGGCCGCATGATCGACAGGTAGTAGCATCCCAGCACGATGTCAAGCGACGGGGTGATGATCGGGTTGCCGTCGGCCGGCGAGAAGATGTTATTTGTGCTGAGCATCAGGATCGTGGCTTCAGATTGCGCCTCGATCGAGAGCGGCAGGTGCACGGCCATCTGGTCGCCGTCGAAGTCGGCGTTGAACGCCTCGCAGACCAGCGGATGGATGTGGATGGCGTTGCCTTCCACCAGCACCGGCTCAAACGCCTGGATACCCATGCGGTGCAAAGTAGGAGCACGGTTCAGAAGCACGGGATGCTCGTGGATCACCTCGTCGAGAATGTCCCACACTTCCTCGTCCTTGCGTTCGAGCATCTTCTTGGCGCTCTTGATCGTATCAACGTAGCCCAGCTCCTTGAGCCGGCGGATGATGAAGGGCTGGAACAGCTCCAGGGCGATCTTCTTTGGAAGGCCGCACTGGTGAAGCTTCAGCGTGGGGCCCACCACGATCACCGAGCGGGCCGAATAGTCTACACGCTTGCCCAGCAGGTTCTCGCGGAAGCGCCCCTGCTTGCCCTTGATCATATCGGTAAGCGACTTCAGCGGCCGGTTGCTCGTGCCCAGCACCGAGCGCTTGCAGCGCTCGTTGTCAAACAGCGCATCAACCGACTGCTGGAGCATCCGCTTTTCGTTGCGGATGATCACCTCGGGCGCGTGCAGTTCCATCAGCTTCTTCAGGCGGTTGTTGCGGTTGATCACGCGCCGGTAGAGGTCGTTGAGGTCCGACGTGGCGAAGTTGCCGCTTTCCAGCAGCACCAGCGGGCGGAGGTCCGGCGGGATCACCGGTATCACATCCAGCACCATCCACTCGGGCTTGTTGTTGGACTCTCGGATCGCCTCAACGATCTTGAGGCGCTTGATGAGGTCCTTCTGCTTCTGCTTCGAGCTTGTTTCGCGCAGAGCCTGTCGAAGCTGCACCGACAGCTCGTTCAGATCGTATCCGGTCAGCAGTTTCTTCACCGCTTCCGCGCCCATCTCGGCCTCGAAGGTATCGCCGTACTTCTCGCGGAGCTCGCGGTATTCGTCTTCGGTGAGAAGGTCCTGGCGTTTGACGCCGGCGGCCTCGGCCTCACCGGGATTGATCACCACGTACTCCTGGAAGTATACGACCTTTTCGAGATCAGACACCTTCATCTTGAGAAGGTTTCCGATGCGCGACGGCATAGCCTTGAAGAACCAGATGTGCACAACGGGCGCGGCCAGGTTGATGTGGCCCATGCGTTTGCGTCGCTCGCGGCTGTGAGTCACTTTCACGCCGCAGCGGTCGCAGATGATGCCCTTGTGCTTCATCCCCTTATACTTGCCGCAGAAGCATTCCCAGTCGCGCTCCGGCCCGAATATCCGCTCGCAGAAAAGGCCGTCCTTTTCCGAGCGGTAGGTGCGGTAGTTGATCGTTTCCGGCTTTTTCACTTCGCCGTACGACCAGCTCCGGATTTCCTCGGGCGACGCCAGCGAGATGGTCACTGCGTTGTAATCATTGATACGTTCGTATAGGTCAGCCATTATATCTTTCGACCCCCATTTTTTGAATGTGGCCCGTCATTGAAAAGTGAACCAGTCAATAAGGGCTTTCAGTTCGGTCGGTCGATTCCCTCCTTATCATTGGGGCAGGGCCGGCTCGCGCTTCTTTTCGAGGCGCATGTTGAGGCATAGGCCCTTGATTTCGTGGGTGAGCACTTCAAAGGAAACAGGCGTGCCTGCCTCCAACGCGTTCTCGCCTTTGACCATTGATTCATAAATCTTGGTGCGGCCTTCCACGTCGTCGCTCTTGACGGTGAGCAGCTCCTGCAGGATGTGCGCGGCGCCGTAGGCCTCGAGCGCCCACACTTCCATCTCGCCGAATCGCTGCCCGCCAAACCGCGCCTTGCCGCCCAGCGGCTGCTGCGTGATCAGGCTGTATGGTCCCGTGGCGCGGGCGTGCACCTTGTCGTCCACCAGGTGGTCCAGCTTGAGCATGTAAATCTGCCCCACCGTCACCTTCTGCTCATACGGCTCGCCCGTGCGGCCGTCAAACAGCGTCACCTTGCCGTCTTCGGGCAGGCCGGCTTCCTTCAACTGCTTGCGAATCTGCTCCTCGGTGGCGCCGTCGAACACGGGCGTGACAGCGCGGTAGCCCAGCCGCTGCGCCGCCCAGCCCAGGTGCGTTTCGAAGAGCTGGCCAAGGTTCATACGCGAAGGCACGCCCAGCGGGTTCAGGATGATGTCGATCGGTGTGCCGTCGTCGAGGAAGGGCATGTCCTCTTCGGGCAGGCAGCGTGCGATCACGCCCTTGTTGCCGTGGCGGCCGGCCATCTTATCGCCAACCGAAAGCACACGCTTGGTGGCCACGTACACCTTCACCATCTCCAGCACGCCCGTAGGCAGCTCGTCGCCACGCTTCAGCTTGTCTTCCCGCCGGCTCTGCTCGTCTTTCAGCAGGTCGATATGCTCGACGTTATCCCGGTATATCTGTTCGAGCTCTTCGTGCACCTTCTTGCTTCTCGACGACACCTTGATGTTCTCGGGATCGAAGCCCTCCTCTATTTCCAGAATCTCGGCCACGCTCATCTTGTCGAGCTTCTCGGAGTTGAGCTTCAGCCCGCTTTCCGCGTCGGTGATCGGCCCGCCGACTTTTTCCTCCATGAGCTTGATGATGCGCTTGAATTCCTCGGCGATCCTCGCAGCATATTCCTCGCGCTCCCTCTTCAGGTCCTTGCGGTCCTGCGCCTTGCGGTCTTCCGAGAGGTGCGCCTTGCGCGAAAACTTGTGTGCGTCGATGACGATGCCGTCGGCGCCCGATGGCACTTCCAGCGAATCGTTTTTAACGTCCTCGCCGGCGCGGCCGAAAATGGCCGCCAGCAGCTTCTCTTCGGGCGACAGCTCGGTTTTGCTCTTCGGGGCCACCTTGCCCACCAGGATATCGCCCGGCCCCACGCGCGTGCCCACGCGCACGATGCCTTCCTCGTCAAGGTTGCGCAGCGCACGCTCGGAAACGTTTGGAATGTCGCGCGTAAACTCCTCGCGGCCCAGCTTCGTCTCCCGGATTTCCACCTCAAACTCCTCGACATGAATCGAGGTGTAAACGTCTTCCTTCACGAGCCGCTGGCTGATGAGGATGGCATCTTCGAAGTTGCATCCGTCGAACGACATGAACGCGACGAGCACGTTTCGGCCCAAGGCAAGCTCGCCCAGGCTGGTGGCTGCGCCGTCGGCCAATACCTCGCCACGCTTCACCTTCTGCCCCTGCTTCACGATCGGCCGCTGATTCTGACAGGTGCGCTCGTTGAGGCCAACGTACTTGCGCAGCGGATACGTCCGCTCATACTCGCCGCCGCTTTCGGCCACGACGATACGCTCGGCGTCAACGTACGACACCACGCCCGATTCCTCGGCCACCACCACCATGCCCGAATTGCGTGCCACCTCGCGCTCCATACCCGTGGCCACGATCGGGGCTTCCGTGGTCAGCAGCGGCACTGCCTGGCGCTGCATGTTCGAGCCCATCAATGCGCGGTTTGCGTCGTCGTGCTCCAAAAACGGAATCAGCCCGGCCGACACCCCCACCATCTGCTTGGGCGATACGTCTACATACTGCACTTCCTTCACCGGCAGCAGCTTGAAGTCCTCGCCGCTGCGGCAAAGCACCGGATCGGTCATGATCTTGCCCGATGCATCCACGTCCAGGTCTGCCGGGGCAATGCTGTACCTGTCTTCCTCGTCCGCCCGCAGATGATCGATCTTGCCGGTAAGCTTGCCCTTTTCCACCTTGCGGTATGGCGTGGTAAGGAAGCCGTACTGGTCTACCCCGCAGAATACGCCCAAGGAAACGATAAGGCCGATGTTCGTGCCTTCAGGAGTTTCGATTGGGCAGATTCGGCCGTAGTGCGAAGGGTGGACGTCGCGAACGTCGAAGCCTGCCCGCTTTCGGTTCAAACCGCCCGGGCCGAGGGCGCTGAGGCGCCGCTCGTGCGTGAGCTGCGACAGAGGGTTCACCTGGTCCACCACCTGCGAAAGCTCGCTTCGGCCGAAGAAGTACTCGATGGCCGAAGAGATCGTGCGCGAGTTTATCAGAGCGCGCGGCGTGATGTTTTCCTGATCCTTCAGGCTCATCCGCTCCTGCACCGTGCGGCGCAGCTTCAGGAAGCCCTTGCGCATCTCGTCGGCCGCGAGCTCGTCTATCGTTCGAATGCGCCGGTTGCCCAGGTGGTCGATGTCATCCACCTGCCCCTGCCCCTTCCGCAAAAGCATCAGGTACTTGATGGCGTTTACAAGGTCTTCCTCGCGCAGCGCCATCTCGTTCTCGTCGATCTGCTGGTTGAACTTGCGGTTCAGCCTGAAACGCCCCACGCGGCCAAGCCGGTAGCGGCTGGTGTCGAAAAACTTCTCGCGGAAAAGCTCCTTTGCCTTCTCGAGCTGAGGCGGATTGCCGGGCCTCAGGCGGCGGTAGATGCGCAGGAGGGCGTTTTCGTGGCTCTCGGCCTGATCCTCAACGAGGGTGTTTACGATCAACATGTCCTCGCCTTCCGGCAGCACTTCGATCTCTTCCATGCCGCGGCCGATGAACGTTTCGATCAGGCCTTCGTTCAGCACCTTGCCGGCTTCCACAATCACCTCGCCGGTTTCGGTATCAACTATATCGGTAACAACGATCCTGCCGGCCAACTTGTCGGCCGCGGCCTTCTTCAGCTTCACTTTTTCGGTTTCGTAGAACAGGCGCAGGATGTCGGCGTTCGTGGAGTATTTTTCAGACATCGCCCGCAGGAGCGTGGTAGCAGCAAACTTGCCGCTCTGGTCGATCCGCACGTGCAGCGCGTCTTTCTTGCTCACGGTGATCTCAAACCAGCTTCCGCGCTCCGGTATGATCCGGCACGAATGCAGCCTCTTGCCCGTCGGGTGAAGCTCCTGGCTGAAATCAACGCCGGGCGATCTGTGTAGCTGCGTAACAATCACGCGCTCCGCTCCGTTTATGATGAACTCTCCCCCGCCCATCATTATGGGTATCTCGCCCAGGTAAACGTCTTCCTCCACGGAACCGCTCGGTTTGTCGAGCCGGGCAACGATCTTGAACGGCATCCCGTACGTAAGCCTCAGACGACGGCACTCTTCCGGGCTGTAACGCGCCCGGCCGAGCTCGTAGCGGACATACTCGAGCGACATCGTGCCATCATAACTATTGATGGGAAACGTCTCTCGCATGACCGCCTCAAGCCCTGTATTCCCCCGCTGCCCGGGCATGACGTCCTGCTGAAGAAACCGTGCAAACGATTCCTTCTGTATCGCAGTAAGATTGGGAACCGGCAAGGCGTCGCCGACTCGTCCGTAGTTCCTTATTTCCATAACTTTTTCCAACCGTATTTTTATGGGTGGCTCTCCGGGCGGCCCGGTGCCGGGGGGCCCGGAATGCGGTGCGGCCGAAGAGCGTTAATTCTGGCCATGACGGCGGGTCCGCTTCTTAGAAAGAAGCGGACCCACAGAATGAAACGAGAATCCGAAGCTGGATTTACTTGAGTTCGACCTGTCCGCCAACGCCTTCGAGCTCTGCCTTTATCTTCTCGGCTTCCTCTTTGCTCACGCCTTCCTTGATAGTGCTGGGGGCGCTGTCTACTATAGCCTTCGCTTCTTTCAGGCCCAGTGTGGTATGGGCCCGCACAACCTTGATCACCTGGATCTTCTGGTCGCCCGCCGCTTTCAGCACGACGTCGAACGTGGTTTTCTCTTCAACTTCTTCCGCCGGTGCGGCGGCTGCGGGCGCTGCCATTGCAACGGCCGCCGCGGCCGACACGCCAAACTTCTCCTCGGCGGCCTTTACCAGTTCGGAGAGCTCCAGTACTGTCATACCGGATATCAACTCCAATGCCTGTGATACTTTGCCGCCTTCTGCGACTACCATGATTGAACCTCCTATCGTGGGGTCATTGCGGGCACCCGTTCATCGGGCCCCTTGGGCCTTTGGTTTCAGCCGCCGGCCACTCGAGTGCTAAAGGATGTGGCGCCGACGGATATACAACTTCGTTACCGGCACGGGCTACTGCCCGGCTTCTGCTTTCTTCTCGGCCAGCTTCTCTGTGGCTCGCATGAAGCTGCGAACCACCTCGTTGCACACGCTCAGCAGCGACGTGAGCGGCGCTGCAACGGCACCCAGCGCCATTGCCCGCATCACCGGCAGCGGCGGCAGCGTGGCCAGATATGCCACCTGCTCCTTCGCGATCGCGCGCCCGCCAACCATGCCGCCCACTATCTGCAGCTTCTTTTTCTTCTTGTCCCAATCGGTCATCGACCTTACCGCGGCGGCCGGGTCATCGCCATACACCACCGCTACCGGGCCATCTAGAAACTGCGTAAAATCGTCGCCTCTCCCCATCTCCTGGAACGCGCGAGCCGCAAGCGTGTTCTTCATCACCACCATGCTGGCTTTGTCTTTCCTGATCGTCGCACGCAGGTCCGTCATCTCGGCCGATGTCACGCCCGAATACCGCACCACTATGCAGTGCTCCACGCCGGCAAACCGCGAGCGCATCTCATCGAGCATGTAAACATTGATCTTGCTGGGCATCTGTTGCTCCCAAGAGTCTTTCTATCACTATCCTTTTTCGGTGAAAATCACTCCACGGCCAAACGAATACCGGGGCCCATCGTGGTGGAAAGTACTACCTTCTGTATGTACTTGCCCTTCGCAGCGGATGGCTTGACGGAGCGAATGTGATTCACAAACGCTTCAAGGTTCTCCTTCAGCTTCTGCACGTCAAACGATCTCTTGCCCACCGGCACGTGCACGTTGCCGGAGGCATCCGCACGAAACTCTATCTTGCCGGCTTTGAACTCGGCCACCGCGGTGCCCACGTCTTCGGTAACCGTGCCGGATTTGGGCGATGGCATCTTGCCCTGCGGGCCGAGCACGCGGCCCAGCTTGCCTACCACGCGCATCATGTCGGGGGCCGCTATCGCTATATCGAAATCCGTCCAGCCCCCCTCGATCTTCTTTGCCAGGTCATCGTCGCCCACCTCGTCGGCACCGGCTGCCTTGGCCGCAGCCGCCTTGTCGCCGCGGGCAAACGCAATCACCTTCACCGACTTGCCGATCCCGTGCGGCAGCGATATCGTGCCGCGCAGGTTCTGGTCGGCCTTCTTCACGTCTATCCCAAGCTTCATGTGCAGCTCGACCGTCTCGTCGAACTTCGTGGCCTTCAGCTCCTTGACGATCGCCAGAGCCTCGTCCGCCGTATATGCCTTGTCGGCCTCAACCTTGGCCTTGGCTTCCATGTATCGAGTGCTTCTTTTCATTCTCACCCTTCTCGCAAGCACGCGCTCAATCGCGCAACGCCTGCATCATCAAACCGTATTAGTCCTTCTCGCCGCCCTGTTGCCTTCAACCTTCGACGACGGTGATGCCCATCGACCTGGCCGTACCACGGATCATATTGACCGCCGCCTCGGTGCTCGCGGCGTTCAGGTCCTTCTTCTTCTTCTCCGCAATCTCGCGAAGCTGGCTCACCGTCACCTGCCCCACCTTCTCGGTCTTCACCGAGCTGGCTCCCTTCGCGATGCCCGCCGCCTGCTTCAGCAGCACCGACGCCGGCGGCGACTTCACCACGAAGGTGAACGTGCGGTCGGCATATACCGTTATCTCTACGCCCACGATCATGCCCTGCTGATCGCGCGTCTGATCGTTAAACTTCTTGCAGAACTCGCCGGGGCTGACGTTCCTGGGGCCAAGCGCCACGCCCACGGGTGGGCCTGGAGTGGCCTGACCCGCAGGAATCTGAAGTTTCACAACCCCAACTACTTCCTTTGCCATCTCTGATTCCTCTTATGCCAGCTCAAATCCTCTCGACTTGCCAGTACTCAAGCTCGACCGGCGTGGCTCGGCCGAAAATCATCACGATAACGCGAACCACTCCCTTTTCGGGATACACTTCCTCAACAACACCATCGAAATTCAGGAACGGCCCTTCCTTGATCCGCACGTTGTCGCCAACGTCAAACTCGATCTTCGGAGCCGGAGCCGTTGCCTTGCTCGTAGCTTCCATCGTAATCTTCTGAACTTCTTCCGGGCTCATTGCTATCGGCGTATTCGGCCCGCCCAGAAAATCGCCTACGCCCGGCGTGTCCTTCACCAGGAAAAGCGTCTCATCGTTAAGCTCGATCTCCACCATCAGATACCCGGGGTAAATCCTGCGCTCAACGACCGTCTTCTGCCCTCCCTTTATCTCCGACACCCGCTCCGTCGGCGACAGGATGCTGGGTATCTTATCTTCCAGCCCGGCCGCGCGAGCACGCTTCAACAGGTTCTCTTTCACCTGATCTTCGCGCCCCGCCTGCACGCGCAGGACATACCACTGCTTGGACATTTCCTGTATCCCTCTCATTGCCTGGGATAAACCTGTATTATGTCTGTAATGAACGCCAGCAGCACATCAACAACATATAGAAAAACGCCGAAGATGACAACTGTGCCAATAACGACAATCGTTGAACCCTTCACTTCCGCCTTCGGCGGCCAGGCCACCTTCCTCAGCTCCGCCTGCGTCTCGATCAGAAACTCCGATATCCGCACATTTATCAGCGACAGATACACGCCAAAACCCGCCACGCCAAACACCATAACGGCGAGCGCCACATAAAAGGCAACAGATGCATTCCACAACTGCCACGCCTCATAAACGCCAAACGCCGCAACCGCGATCGCCGACAGGGCCGCAACGGCTCGAGCCTTGTTGCCCTGCCCCTTCTTGTATATCTGCATCATAGCTCCCGGAAGTGATTTCTGAAGCCGCAGTCTTTGCCGCGTTCCGCCCCCGGAAACAATCTAGGGACAGCTTACCGCTTGCCTGGCAGGCCTGGAGGGATTCGAACCCCCAACACGCGGATTTGGAGTCCGCTGCTCTGCCAATTAGAGCTACAGGCCTGCACCGCCCAATCGGGCGCTGCTTACTTGCGCTTTTCCTTGTGCTCCGTATGCTTGCGGCAGAACTTGCAGTACTTTTTCAGTTCCAGCTTGTCCGCACCGCCCGCCGTCTTGTGGCTGGTGCGATAGTTGCGGTTCTTGCACTCACCGCACTCCATAAACACGTACTCGCGGCCTGCCTTCTTACCCTTTGCCATAGCTGTATCCTGTCATCTTGCCGCAACAACGCCGGCCTGTTACTGAAGAATCTTCGTAACCACCCCGGCGCCCACCGTGTGGCCGCCTTCGCGGATGGCGAAGCGCATCCCGTCTTCCATTGCCACCGGAATGATCAGTTCCACCTCAAACTTCGCATTGTCGCCGGGCATCACCA
>Ga0307379_10001377_pt1 | contig 38685 bp, 54 predicted proteins | sample UN2MG_FD_202237 | JGI IMG/M metagenome (GOLD analysis project Ga0307379, IMG submission 202237) | Soil microbial communities from Risofladan, Vaasa, Finland - UN-2 | ecosystem: Environmental > Terrestrial > Soil > Coastal area > Acid sulfate soil | place: Finland: Risofladan, Vaasa | collected...
AATGTGACCCAATCGTGGGTTCTGCCCATTTCAGAACACCCGTGGCAAAAGGCATGGAGATTATCCAGGGACTGCGTGGTCATACAACCGGGTATGCAGTGCTGTAGTCTTGCAAGTGAAATGAGAAAAAATTGCACGTATTATGAGAAAAAACAGGGCCAGCCTGCGTCAGGACGCAAAAAACCTGTCCGAGTCAAAAGGCCCGGTCAGGTTGGTCGGGATGGGCAAATTTCCTCCCGTAAAGTGAAGAGCAATACCGCGATTTAATGCCTAATAAAGGTCGATTTAAACCGGGTTAAATGGCTGCTTGGATATACACACGAAGCATACCGGCAGCCATATAAAATCCTAACGCTGAATCACCATGACACGGAAAGTGCGCTCGTCAGTGCGGCCAGAGCTGGTAACAATCTCTACCGCAATATTGTAGGTAGTATTTATCGTGCCGCCGGAGAGCCAGATAGTCACAATACCATCGCTTTCGCTGTCCGAGTCCTTGGTCAGGCCATCGTCCACGGTCACAGTGTGGCTGCTGATGGTCTCGCCATCACCGAGCCAGGTCGCCCAGTCCATCGCATAATCGAGGACCGCATCAGGGTCTTTTAAAAATGTTTGCATTTTCTATCTCGATTATATCCGGCATTACGCGAATGTTAATGTCCAGGTGATCACCAGCGAGTCAGCAGCCCCTTTATTTACAACTGAAAAATCGGCATAACAAATCAGGTCAGTCGTGTTCTCAGTTACAACATTGAAAATTCCCGCTTCTGTGATCGCCCCGGTACCGACACCAGCGCCCATAGTACAGATCATAGTCACAATCGCATTTGCCCCTCTGGTTTTGGAGTCAAGAGCTGTTCTTGAGCCGGCAATATAAGCGGCTAATATAGAATCATTAGCATCTTGCCCTGATCCGGTTCCAACTTCCATCCAGCCGGGAGTTGCAACTGCCGGAGCTGCAAGAAGTTGGTCTGCCGCCATTTGGTGAGCCAGAACAGTAACGGTATTTTTGACTTCTCTAATATCTTTAAGACTACCAAATTTATCAAAAAGCTCCGCTTTCATTATTCCGGCCATTACTACTCCATCATTCAACCCCTTGCCGGCTTGAAAAGCCATTTTGTCCTTGATCATCATTTCATCTTTAATCATGATTATTCCTCCCCAGTAAAAATTTTAATAAACATGTTAGGTATCTATTGTAATTACCCTATTTTCCGCTGAAACGATAACAGTTCTATTTTCACTCTTTACGACCATAGCTCTCGATTCTACCGGCACAATAATAATTCTTCCATCCGGTGTTACGGCAAAACATATAATATCTTTTGACATATAGTCAGAGAGCAAAATAATGTCTGATAAAGACCTTAGAAACGAAGCTGCCCTTAACATATCATCAGAGAGTGAAATGGTATCGGATAAGGATCGTAAAAATACAGCTGCCCTTGACATATCATCAGAGAGTGAAATGGTGTCTGCTTTATTAAGTGCTATATTTAATATCTTCTCATCAGACAAATCAATGGTGTCTGCTATACTGAGGCCTGGTGTTTTTATAATTAAATCCGCTAAGGATATCGAGTCCTCCTTGTTTAATCCATAGCCCACAATTCTTATATCAGATAAATCGATAGTATCTGCCTTAGAGAAGGCCACTGATTTGGTTATGCTATCGGACAAGGTAACAGTATCTGACAAAGACCTTAGGAACGAAGTAACCTTGTATATCTCATCAGATAAAGTAATTGTATCATTCAGCTTTAAAATAATAGAAATAATAGCGCTTACAAGATCATCCGATAAGGAGATGGAATCCGCTATTAATATGCTGATTTGCTTGGATATGTTGTCAGATAAATTAATCGTGTCTGATAAAGATCTTAAAAATGCAGTGACCTTTGATATCTCATCAGATAGATTGATAGTATCGGATTTATTAAGACCTGTATTTAATATGTTCTCATCAGACAAGTTGATAGTGTCGGATAGAGACCTTAGGAACGCAATAACCTTGGATATTTCATCAGACAGATTTATAGTATCAGATCTATTAATTCCTGGTGCTTTTGTGATTAAATCCGCTAAGGATATCGAGTCCTCCTTATTTAATCCATAGCTTCCAATTCTTATATCAGATAAATTTACAGTATCTGATAAAGACCTTAAAAATGCAGTGACCTTTGATATCTCATCAGATAAGTTAATAGAATCGGCTTTATTAAGGCCTGTATTGAATATATTTTCATCAGATAAATTTATAGTATCGCCTAAAGATTTTTCAAGTTCCTCGCCGCCTGCTGGGGGCAAAGCCCCAACCCAATCGGTATCATCAATCTCAAGAGCATCAAAACATGCAGTCCATGTTCTGTTATTGTCGCCACCGCCATCGCCAGATCCAAAGTGTAAAGCATTAAGACTTCTATCTGCGAGCAACCCATCGGAATGGATAGTATTTTCATCGACTCTAAACTCGTATTGGCTATTAGTCCTGTCATACTTGACCTCGACACAATACCAAGTATCAAGACTCATGGTAAATCTAGTAGATTCTCCATAACTCTCACCATCATCCGGTTTCCTATAATAAATATATATCTGTGTTAGAGAACCAGCCGCTACATACCCCAATCTGAGCTGCCAAATTGTAGCGGTTAACCCTGAACCAAAACGAGCGAGTATTACATATTCGCCGTCTTGAAGAGTATGTTCATCTATATACAAATAGAATCTAGTGTAGTGGATTGGTTCATTCCAAGCTCCTTCATAATTTGTTTGGACTCCACCAACTCCGCCTCCACAAATTATTTCTAAACACTCATCACCTAAGTCAACCCCTGGTGCACCTGGGATAGCAGCATCTGGATCAATACTGTGCCCTTCTTCAGGTGTAATTACTTCATCCCACTCCTCATTGTCATACCCAGGAGTTGTTTCAAACGTTTCTGTAAATATATTGGCCATTTAGTCCTCTGCTGGCTTCTATTTTTTGGCCGCCGATTTACGCAGATTGTCATCCCGATTTATCGGGATGTGGATCTGCGGCCAACATTCTTAAAAATATTTCTTTTTCTTATGCAAGCCGAAACGGTTTAAACAAATTCATTATCCAGGCGATTATTTTCTTGATCAGGCTCACCAGAAAGTTCTGTGGCGGTGCCGGGGCCTGGGTATCTATTGTTGCCGTCACGATATTGCTTGGCCCGCTTTCATTATTTCCTGTATCGACTGCCGTGGCATACCAAGAATATGTCCCATCGGGCACACTCATCTCAGTCCATGTTTCTGTCCCCATTCCTGTATGTAGGATTGGAGCAGCATTAACCTTATTCCATGTCACTTGGTTATCAGCCGAGCGATAGATATTGTAATGGCTCATATCTGCCTCGGTATTGCTATCCCATTCAAAGGTGACATCCGCGCCGGCAGAGGCCAGCACCGGCACCAATAAAACGATGAAAAATAGGATTGTAATAAATGTAAATAGTTTTTTTCTCATGATGAATCCTCCTTTTTGGCCGCTGATCTACGCAGATTTTCACGGATATTTTTAATTTTTATCTGCGTTAATCTGCGGCAAATTATTATTTCTTTTTAAATGGCACAACTTTCCCGGATTCCTCCCTTGGCTCCGCCAGCAGCGGGATCAATAGGAGCATTTCCTGGCCGACCGCGTCCGGGCCTTTTTCCGGATCGAATGCGATGGGCCGGATCCCCAGGTCCACCTCGATCTCCTGGAGCTCGGTAAATTCTTTGAGATATGCCTCGAAGTCGATCCAGTCGGGCTGGCCATTGTCCAGGAAGATGGGATCTCCTTTTTTCCATTTCCTGGTCACGCCATCGGATTTCCGACGGTTATGGGGCGGTTTTTTTATAACGGTCTGCCCGTCTTTCTCATGTTTTTTTACGTGCAATTTAAGGATATTTTGTTTCTCCTTCTGATAGGCATTCAGCTCCTGAAATATTTTATCGAATACTCGTCCGAGCCAGTAGCGGGGCGTGTATTCTCCGGGAAAGACGTTTTTAGTGAGCAGGGCCTGAAAGGGCCTGGAATATGCCGGCTCCCGTTCCGGTTCTTTCACGATCAGGGCCTCGAAATAGCTGTTTTTGAGCCGGATTGTATTCTCATTGCCGGTTTTTTTATCGCTCATGGTGCCTCCTTTTTTAGCCGCTGATTTACGCCGATAGGCGCAGATATTAATTTTATTTAATCTATGAAAATCTGTGCAGATCCGTGGCAAAAATATCCTTTAATCAAGAGTAATTTTTTGATTCAATTCCTTGATTGCTCCCATAAGTACGGAGAACATGATCTTATTACTGAGCCAGGGTTTGCCGTCAGGGTCTCTCATTATGTCGCCCTTTTTGTAACGGCCCACCACCTTTTTATCTCCTTGTCTATTCCTTTCCCGAATATCCCCGTCAGCTGCGTACCGTGTCAACATCCATTCAGGTAACGTAGTATCATCTATAAGAGGCAATCCTGTCCTTGGATCGATCTCTCCGCTTGGTTTAATAGTAAGAATTGTTTGCAGATCATCGTATTCATCGAGGTAAAAAAGGTCTGCCACATTATGCCAATCATCTGCATACGCATCATCAAATGCGTGATCTGGATCTCCAAGGTCTATGGCTTTGTCATAGCCTGCGCCAGGTCCAAAGTTAACCAAGTCGAAAAGGTTTATATATGTACTCGTGTCACCAAAAATACTATAGTCGTCAGAATACATTGTAATGCCTTTATATCTATACGTTGAATTTCCAGCATACCAATAACATGCATTTGTAGCAGAAGGCATCATATAGAAGGTATAGCCATCCTGTGTGCTGTAAAATTCAATAGTAGCTGTGCTGCCAGTCCAGACAAGTTTCCCTGGGTTAGCGTCATCTCCAATCAATATTATATCCCCGCCGGCCAGCACATTAATATTTCCACCTGCCATGATCTCCAGGGCATCGGTGGTGTTGATGGCGATTTTGCCGGAGGTGATGGTGAGGGTGCCGAATCCGGCGCCGTTTATGGCGGATGCAACGATGGTGTTGGTATAGATGGTGCCGCCGTCTATCTTGGTGCGGTCGTCGGCATGGGTGAATGACCAGGCCTTTTCATCGACCCGTTTGAGGTAGATGTTATCGAATGCCGCCCAGCCGTCGGCACTATAAGCTCTCAATAGTACACGTAGAAACTTCTTTCCAGTTGGAACAGTATATGTGATTGATTTAGTAGTCCATGAAGTTTCCACCGTCGAGGTATATACTTCGCTTTTATCGCCTTTATCTTTATCATAAGCCCAGATCGAAAGTATGGCCATGCATGTTCCATTACTACTTTTTAACGATCCACCTACTTCATACACTTCACCTTCATTTACCTCAAAGTAATGCGAGGTTCCATCAGGATTAAGATAGTAGGAAACGTTAGTGGATCCAGCTCTTGTTATTTCAATATAGTTATTACTATCATCCCCTCCTGCAGTTTCCGTGGCAATGCCCGCTCCGCTTGTCCAGCAATACGCATTCGTGCCGTCTGTCTCTTCAAACCCACCGTTCATGAGCATATTTTGGAGGGCTGGGTTGCCGATGATCTCGACCAGGGCCTTAATTTTTAGGCTTCCAACAGAATGGTCATATTTTATCCCGGCATTCGAATTATCGAAATCGCCGATGTAGGCATCCCCTTGATCTGTGCCGTCGTAAATAAATTGCAGGACTTTCAGACCAGCGGAAGTGTAGCCTTTCAGATCGGTATTATTAATGATTAGTCCACCGTTACTTGCTACATCGGCATCGGTTCTGATAATACCCGAAGTATAAATTTCATATACACACTCTCTTATGATGCCGCTTGAAAACTCAGGGGCATCGCCGTTCGTCGGCAGTGTAAATGTTGTCCCGAGTACCGAATCATAGCCTGTTAGTCCCGCCGCGGTCATATCGACATAGTTAGCGCCTGTAAAAACCCTGATTCTATTTTCTGCCTGATCTAATTCTATGCCGGTAATCGAAAGTTTCGTCTCCCCGATGGTCCACCCGCCGATGGTACCGCCCGTGGCATAGATCAGGGTGCAGTAGAGATTGCCGGATTCATCCACACGGAAGGGGGCGGATCCGGGTGTGGCATGGCCTGCCCAGAAGCGCCAGTCCACGCCGCCGGTTTCCTCGGCATTCATGCCCACCTCGCCGCTCTGGCACGTGAATTTATTGACAGTCGCGTTCCATCCGGCTATGGTATTAACATCCGCCCCATCCAATCTGACTATGGAATTACCGCTGTGGTCCAGGAATTCGATGCCCCAATCGTCCGTCCCGAGATCCCCGATCCGCATGCGGGTAACGCCGCCCTCCACGAATGTCTGGATGGGCTCGACCGGATCGAACAGGATATGGTTGCCGGTTTCACCGATTCGCAGGCGCCCGGGTAAGACATTGCCAATATAATTGCCCCATGCATCCACGGCATCCGGGCCGCTTATTACGACCTGATAGCTGTCTGAATCCGGTATCTGGATAATGGTAACTGCGGAGGGAGACAGATCGCCCCAGTCATCAAGGGCCTGACTGAACCGTGTGGCCTCTATGGTCATTCCAATGCCTTTATCGAATTTAATGGAATCGATGAGCACATCATAGGTGCCGCCGTAATCGGCATGACTCAGGGTGATCACATCATCGCACTCCAGAGCCAGGCACGTTGCTTTTGTGACAATGCTCACCTTGGCCATCGCAAGGAATTTTCTCTGGATGGCCAGGGTGCCAATTCTCTGGGCATCCTGGGAATCCTGCACAAAATCCGCCCTGATGATATCATTCGAGATGTTATTTGCCGCACCCTTTGCCGTCACCATGATCTTCAGGAGTTGGTCCAGGCATTTACCCTGCTCCTGGAATGCGACATACGCGGAATCCTTGATCTCTGCCGAAAGGTTCAGATCGTATTTGAAGGTGCTCTTACCCCTGTCACCGGTTTTTGTGATGTGGGATTGGCCGAGCGTTTTCTGGCTGGTCTTTGAATGCACCTTGAAATAGATCTTATCCCTGACAATCAGCTCTGTGTGGCACATCAACAGCAGCCTGGCCAAGATCTTTTTTCTTTCCTCCTGGGTCCAGAGCCCGAGATTCCAGGTCAGGCCCCAGCTTGTGTAGGTGGCCTTTACCGTGGCCAGGGTTGTGGCGTCGATCCGTGCGGCAGGGATACCCCAATCCTTGAGGATATAATCAAGGACATCTCCCGGGCTGGTTAGTGCAATCGTGTCGCTTCGTGTGTACCAGGCCGCTGCGGGCAGGTATCTTTTAGATTTTTTGAATACCATGTTGGCATCAGGCGTGCCGTCGCTGTTGAGATCCGCAATGAGAAATTCTCCGAAGGTATAATCGTTGCCGTCTGCGCCCGTGTCGTGGCTGTAGTTGAAGGTGTAATCATTCTTTGACCAGATCTGGTGATCTCCATCCCAATCGCGTGGGGTCTGGAGCTCTTCAACAATGTAATCTGTGGGGTTGGTGATTTTTGCGCCGAGCAGGTAGCGATTTGTGCCCAGGAATGCCTGATCTATATATCTTGTCCTGGCTGTGTCAGGTTCGGCCCAGCCATAGAAGACAATGTATGCTCCAGCTCCGCCTGTGGCAGCTCCCTCGGTAAATGATACCGATACCCGGGACCACATATTTACAGGGGTTTGCTCGTTTGCCCAGGATTTATCGTAGACATTCCAGCCGCTGTCATCTCCTTTGCGCACCGCTATATTGATGGAGTTGCAATTTACAGGATAGACCCAGAAATCTATCGTATATGTCTTGCCGTTCTCAGTGGTGAAGGCATCGCTCTTTATACCGCTTCTGGCGCTTGCGCCCTGGACGGTGAATTTGCGGCTGTAGTCCCCTTCCTTTACATGCTCAGTAGAGCGTTCATTCACGGTAGGCGGTGTGGATCCCCAGTTTGCCCAGTTACCGTTTACCTCCATATAGCCATTCGGGATGGAGTTAAAAACAATGGGCGCTATCGGGATGCATGGTTTGCCGAATATAAGGGGAACGCAAAAGTTATCTTTCTCGGTATCGTCCTCGGGGAATAGATGGGCAATAAGCGGTGTGTTTGGATAGATGCCCTCGATATATTTCTGGAGCCAATCCCTGCAATGGACATTTAATACCTGCTGGCCAGGCTCCACCCCTTCGATATCAAAATTCCATCTGCGGATTTCAGCTTCCGATCCGCCGGCGCTGACTACCTGGATGAGCGTGATATTGCCGCCTAAAAAATCGGAGGGTACAAGAGTGTTATCTTTATTTGAAATAGTAAAATCAAAACTGGAGGGTGCCTGGATGCCGGACTCGGATTGCGCCCGGTTCATTTCAATGTCATCGAACTCGGCAATCTTATAGACATAATCGTGCCCATCCCAGGTCTTGGTCTTGGTGGACCAATGGTAATCAATGGTGTCGTTGCCGTTTCTATCCACCTGGAAGAGCCAGGAGACCTCGGTCTTATTGCCTGCGGCAACGATTGCCAGTTGTGTTGCGTCGAGTGAAAGCATATAATTTCCTGCCGCGGATTTTCGCGGATCTCCACAGATATTTTAATATTATTTATCCGCGTGATTCTGCGTGGACCTGCCCGCCATCTGGCAGGCGGATCTGCGGCTAATTATTGATTTAGTCCGCTATTCTTCCCATTACCTTGAGTTTGATATTCGCAAACTGAAATGTGGTATATTTCAGTGTGCGTGTTGCATCGGAGCGGAATTTCACCACATAGGTGTGGCCGTCCGATGGATGCACCCACATAAAGCTTTCCGCCATGCAATTACCCTTTGAAGCAGAGAGGTAAAAATCCAGGATGGTGCCTGCGTCGGATGCCGTGAGCTTCGGAAAGACCACGGTGACATAACCCACTACAGCCGGATCATAGGTGATTACCTCTTCTGAGCCGTCATCCCCTTCATGGATCTCCTGATTTATGTATAAATGCTCGATCACATCGCTGGGCTTTGGCGTGGTAAGCGTCTCCTCATTGTCCGGGGCGACAACGCTCAGGTAATCGTACATTTCTTGTGCGGCCATAATCTAATCCTTTTGCCGCTGCCTGCCCTGGCGCGACTTCCTTGGCATATATTGCAATTTCTATGGCATCTACTAGCTCAGACTATATAGCCTAACCATTGCATGCCAGGTCTGGGTCAGGGATTTACGCCGATAGGCGCAGATATTTTTTATTAATCCGCGTTCATCGGCGTGGATCTGCGGCTAAGATAACGCCTTTTGGAAACGGCCCAGTAACATACCATCTTTCTCCAGCACTTTTACCTGGGCCTTTGTTTGCTCTTTGCCATCCAGGTAAACATGGACGTGATTGTCTATTCGTCCTTCCAGGCCCGCTCCCAATGCCGCCATCTGTGCAGGGGTGAAGATGCCTTCATCCTTTCTCACGATCACTGGTTTTTCATCAGGGCCCAATCCGGTATGCGCCCGCTGTGCCCCGGCAAAGACATCGGGAGATACAAGGCGTGATGGCCGGGATCCTCTGCCCACGATGCCGCCGGTATGATAGAGGGCCGCGGGTTCCATTGCCTGAATTGCCATGACATGCGCCATACCGAGTCCCCATGCTATGGATTTCGCAGCGATCGCGGCAGGCAGACCGCCCCATGTGGCTGCCCAGGCAGCGGCCTTGACCGCAAACTCATGGGTCTTCATCAGGGTTTCCATAATGGAAAGCATCTTTTGCGCTGTAAAGGCCAACTCACTTCCCTTGGCAAGTTCTTTAAAAGCCGCGGCATACCAGGAGACCATAGACATGGTTGTTTGATAAGCAAGAGCAGCCTTTGCTTTCTCATTGGCCGCATATTGCTTCATGTAATCCTCATTGGCCTTCATGACCTCTTCATAGCGTGCCAGCTCCTCCTGGTGGGCCTGGGCCTTGATTTCTTCCAGGGCAAGATAGTTCTCTGTCTCCTGCTCCCATTGTGCCTGTTCGGCCTCGGCAAAATCTTTTGTCACCTGGCCCCATTCATCGAGGGTGGCTTTATGCTGCTCCAGGTCCGCTTTTTCCTGGGCCGCCTTCATGGCATAGAAATCGGCGGTCACCTGCTTCCATTCCTCCAGCTGGTCTTTATAATAATCTTTGAGAAAGGGTGGTGGAGGTACTGGGGCTGGGCCGCCGGGTGCGGCGCCACCTTCCTCGTCTCTAGGCTGCGTCAAAAACGCAATCTTGGCTTCGGTCTGCGCAATATTTTTAATAACTTCTTCTCTCCATGCACGAACCTTATCTAAATAACCAGGTATCCATGCAGACATTCCAGGGTGTTCTAAAATCTTTGAATAATGCAATAAATCTTCTTGATATTCACGGAGTTCATCTCTATATTCCTTTAACATTTCCTGGGGTAAATCAACTGGTTCCGGGCGTTTAAATGCCTTTGTCCAATATTCCGCTATTATATTTAATTCTTGAGCTAGCGATGCAAGTGCTGGAAGCAATGGCGTAGCAATCGTTGCCGCGAGCTCTTCCATGCGCGCTTTTACTTGTTTCATCTGGTTTGCATAATCGCCGGATGTTCGCGCCATATCGCCGACTGCCGCCTTCGATCCTTCGACCATTAATGTATATCCAGCCTGGGCCTTTTGGCCGGCCGTCAGCTCATCCTTAGTGGCAGCCAGCCCCATCGCAAGGGCCTTTTCTTGCACAACCGTTTCATTCAGCACTACGCCGTATTTCTTCATGGTTTCGTAATTGCCGACCAACCCTGATTGAATATCCGCCATTACCTGTGCGGTGGGAAGATTATTGAAACTGCCAAGATCTGCAGCAAGCTTTACGACCTCGATCGACATCTTTCCCGCTGAATCCGCTGCCATACCCATTGGCACAAGGAGATCCTGAATAGATGATAAATATTCTTTCGCCTCACGTTGTGACATGGCATATGAATCAACCAATTGCTTTGCCCATTTTTCGGCAAGGTCTATCTGATCTTTAAAGACGACATTGAATTTGCTGTTTACTTCTTGAAGATCGGATGCGGCAGTGACAAATTTCTTGGCTACCAAAATTACGCCTGCCACTGCTGCGGTCACGGCCATCCAGTGGCTTTTGAGTTTCTGTAAGGCTGAGCCCATGCGGGTGGTAGATGCCTCCGCCTGTTGTTCCATTTTCTTAAAGCTCTTCTCAGTCTCACCGGCGAATTTCTTGACGTGGACCGATCCTTTATCGTCTACGTAAAGCTCTATGGTTACTTTGTTTGCCATAATCGTTCACCGTTCACGGTTCTGGGTTCAACGTTGAACCTCTAAACCTATGAACCCTTTTCTGCATAATGTTCCTTGATCATCCGATGAATTTTGACTATTTTTTTGAGATAGTATTTTCTTTCCGCCCCTCGCCGAATCCCGGAGGTGCGAAATGCCATCTTTATCCCTTCATAATCCAGGTCACCCCAGGGGCAAGCGAGATCATATATGGCAAGGGCCTTTTCATTTTCATCCAAAATATTCTTATATTCACACCCTATACACTCCGGCTGCCGTCCATCCACCCGCAAAAATTCCATGCATTGGGTGCAATTTTTATGCGGGTTATTCAGCCGAAAGCGGACAGCTTCTATGAGGTTTTTTTTTCGGCCTCTTCCCGCTCCCGATTGAATCGCTCGATATTATTACATACTCGATTAATCCAGATATTGAAGACAAGGGAGTGCTGCATCAGCATGGCCTTGGCTGCATCATCGCATGCGATCTCTCCGGTAAAGCCGGCAAGCTTTTTGAAGTTTTTCAAGAGCACCAGTTTTTTGAGATCCTCGATGTGGAGCCCTTTCCAGTCAATGATCACATGCGCGGAAAAGAGCTTTGTGTAGATCTCATCGTTAAAGTCCACCTTTTGCTCCATTTTGGCCTCGTCCCATTTAACTTCCCGGCTTTTCTCCAGAAATTCTTTGTGCATATTTCCTATAGGCCGGACAAGAACCTGAAAGGTCGTGGAATCCGGATAGGCAATCCAGATGGGAGCCTGGTCTTCTCGTGTATCGATAATTTCCTTGAGATCCATGAAACCTCCATTTTCTGCCGCTGATCTTCGCAGATTTTCACAGATAATTTTTAATATTTATCTGTGTTCATCTGCGTGGATCTGCGGCCAATTTTAGACGTTTGTCTTAAAGCTCGGTATCCCGTGCAATGTAAAACTTATGGCCTCTTTGACGATCTCACCGATCGGGGCATTGACATTGACGGACTTAAAGCTCACCCAGATATTGTAATGATCGCCTGTCTGATTCTGATCCGGATCATAGGTGAAGAGCTGGAGGAGAAAATATGCCTGGGTGCCGTCCGCTACATCTTTGAATGCCTCAAAGAATGAATCCTTTCCCGGAAAATATGAGCCTGCCCCGCCCTCGCCGTTTGCACCGCCCGGGAGCCAGGATTTCCATTGATCGCCCATCGCGGTCTTTTCAGATAGCTCCAGGGTAACGGTGAAATTCCATTCAAAGAGATAGCCCACCTTTTCCAGGCCGCTCTCGAGTATATAGCCATTGTTGCCGGTTACGGTAACAACAGTGACATTTTCATCAAATACGGCCTTGCCCTGGGTGTAGTCTATGGAGATGACGTTTTTTGCGCCGGTATCCGTGAATGTGGGCGGGCTGTTAGGATTGAGTAGGCGCCGGGTAGCCAGGGTGATCTGGGCCTCGGTACCTGATTCCGTACATGCCTCATCCTTGAGATTGCCGATCGACCATTGATCGGCCAGGGTGTGGCCCGTGGTTGCTGCGAAGGTGATAGTCTGGCCGTCGCTTAGGGTCTGAGCTGCCCCGGTGATAGCCACGCCGGTGGTCCACTCGCCTCCGTCCTTGCGCCACTTGAAGGTATCCGGGATATCGGCTGCATCGATGACAACCTCAAAATCGGCGCTCGCTGCGCCGGAAAAGGCCGTGCCCCAGGTGACGTCATTCAGGCCGTCGCCCTTGAACCCGTTCGGGCGCAGGCGGTAGATTGCGCCGAGTTTTCCATGTGTTGCAGACATGATGAACTCCTATTAAAATAAATTTAGGGATTTAGGAATTCAGGGATTAATTTCCCAATTCCTCAATTCGCAATTCCTAAATTATTATTTACCCTATTGTCAGCGATGGAGCGCCGTCGCCCTTAAATGAGAACGAGCACGTTACTTTTCCGCCCAGATTCGCCGTCACAGGAAACGAGGTGACAAAGATATCGCCTGAAAAATAATCCCCTGAATCCTCCATCAGGAATGTTATATCCGTGAGCTTTGTGCCCGGGGTGGCATTGATGATATTATCCATGAGCGCCTTTTGTTGGGTATTGGACGGATCGAACATGTACTCCATTGTGCCGTCCCATTCGGCGCATCCGGGAAGCCAGGATTTCCAGTTGGCGCCCTGGGCCGTGACCTCATCCAGGTCAACATTAAAGTTGGCTGTCCAGCCGGTGCTAAAGGCGACAGGAGTGCCGCCCTTATCGATCCGTACGACCTTTCCGTGAATTGGGTATGCCATGATAAACCTCCTTTTTTAGCCGCTGATTTACGCAGATTATCGCTGATATTTTTAACATTTTTCCGCGGTTATCTGCGTGCATCTGCGGCAATTTTATTATTATGTAAATTCGCTAGGCGCCTTGCGCTTCCCTGTTTTTATCTCCGGTGACCGGTACTCAAAGATCACCTTTCCATCCAGGTCCAGGATCCGGGTAACTGCCTCCGGGCAGTCCATGCACCCGGGCTGAACATTATTCGTTTTTTTCCCGATACGATCGGGACGCAGGCAGCCTCTCGGCCCTGAGCTCGAGGCCGAAGGGCCTGATTTTTTTTTGCACGTTATCTGTATAATGCCTCTGTATGGGGTCATGATAAAACCTCCGTGTTTGGGTTCCGGGTTCAGGGTTAAAACCTTTGAACGGTGAACCTTTGAACCTATGAACCATATCTCACATAGCGCACGGTCAGGATCTTCATCTGTATTGCTATTTTTGCCTCTTCATCCCCAATGAATTCGCTCTCTGTTTCAGACACAAACCATACCTCATCGGCCTGGCCGGATAATAAATTATCCCGGAGCGAGGTTTTGACATCGGTAAGAATATCCAATACACCTTTTTTGCCGATGGAAGAATCGCCCATGATTGCGGCCTCGGGTTTCTGGAGATCCACATAGGCAATTATCTTCACAAATAGTTCACTGCTTTCATCGGCTCCCTGGGTCGCAATATTATATTCTATGGTGCCGTCTTTTATTCCTACAGCCGGAGATTTCATTGCGTCCCGCAGCATACGCTCGTCTTCGGTTATGTTTACGTCGCTGGCCCGGACGTAGGTTAAATCCGTCTGTAACTGCGATTTAATGGCGGTTAAAAGATCTTTCATTTTATTTTGCCGCAGATTTTCACGGATAAAAATATATATTATCTGTGTTTATCTGCGTGAATCTGTGGCCAAATACTCCCCAAATATCCGCCCGAATACCCGCTGGTCCGCATCCTGGATGACCATGAATTCCCGTGCAGGGATCCTGATGGCAGGCATCTTTACCTTCTTTGCAAAGCGTACGTGGCCGTCTCTGCCTATCCAGCGCAGGGCCTTTGCCCTTCGTGGTACTATCGTGCGGGCAGGGATAATGCCGCCCAGATTCTGGATAGCCGCATATTTAACATTGGTGAACCATTGTACGCTCTTAGATAGTGTCTTCATTGAGACAGAGCGCATAAGCCGGGCGCTTTTTACCAAGGTTTGCCCGCCGGTCATTTTGACACGATTAGAGGGTTTCCACCGTATCGGTCTGCCCCCTGCCTTAAAGGTCTTATTTATTGACCGCAAACCCACCAGACCACATTCCTTGAGCGGCTTCCGGGGCCTGCTGAGCCGATCAGAAAGCCCCTTAACGGCGGCCTTCATCCCCATATCTTTGATGGTGGTTTTGATGGAGATCATTTATTTTCGCCACAAAGGCACTAAGGCACTAAGAATAAAATATTAAGCTTTGTGTCTTGGTGACTTAGTGGCCCTCCTTATTTAAGTCCCTTTACTATGCGCCAGGCAAACCAGAGCCGTTTTTTAAATGGCAATTTCCCTATTGCCCGTATCATCGCCATATATCGTTTGTTGGCGACCTTCCTGATCTTTTTCGCCACCCGGCCGCTCATACCTAAAATCCCTTCATTTTATCCCTGGTAAAGATCCGGTCTGATTGGTCGATATCCGGCGTGTTGGATTCAGCGGGGCTTCCGTCCGGGTCATTCTCTCCCAGGGTAGCCAGACCCTTGGCCACGTCTTTTAAAAAACGGATTGCATTATCGTATCGTGTCTTTCGATCCTCGGGCGCGCCTTTTCTGCGTGCATAGAGATTGTATATCGAGATATCAACCGAGAGTTTTCGGACCCTGGGCGGTACCGTGGAAAAGGGGATTGCATACCGCGTGCCGCAATAGGAATCGATCTCCGAGTCGGCATCGGCAATAGCCCGGGTCACCGCGTCGTCATCCGCCACGCCGGCATTGGCATCGTCGGTGAGCTGGATGAGGATGTCCTCATCCAGCTGCTCCAGGATGTCTACTTTTGCACTGTATGCCATGCATACTCCTTTGCCGCAGATACACGCAGATTTTCACAGATAGTTATTGTTTTTTTTAATCCGCGTTCATCTGTGTTAATCTGTGACCAACTTCTCCCAGGCTGCATCCCGCTCAACCGCGGTGATAGCTCTGCCGAGCTTTTCCTCCATCGCTTCTACGAGCGGCTTGCCATCCTTTGTCACCTCGCCGGCATCAATAGCAGCCAGGGCCGCCAATACGATGGGCGATTCCCCTATTTCTACGTCTACTGAAAGTTCATCCTCTCCAGGCTCTTCCTTCTCCGCCTCTACGAGCTCGTCTTTTACCTCCGGCTCTGATTCTGACTCTGCCTCAACTTCTTTTTCCTCAATCTCCGCTGGCTCCGGTGGGAGTTCCGGTTCATCGGGAATTATCTCCACAATCAGCATGGCCTCCTTTCCGAGGATCTTGAGCTCTTCGAGAGTGAATCGATCATCAGGATAGTCAACCGGCTCCTTTGGGTGCGGCATACCGCACCGGCGAAAATTATGCCGTTTACTCCGTATTCGGATCATAATAATCCTCCCTGCCCCGTGAAATTGTCCCGATATATCGGGACACGCCCAAAGGGCGATTTCACTGGGGCGTTCTGGGTTCTGGATTCTGGGTTTAAAGGTTAAAAAACGTTGAACCTCTGAACCGTGAACCTATGAACCTTTATTTGCTCTTAACCCAGCCCCGTACTGCCATACGACATCTTTTACGCCAACCAGGGCACCAATACCGGCTCCACGGTTTTATACCAGGGGTTGGACGCGCCGGCATCGTCGCGCTCGTTCACAATCAGTGTCCTTGCCGCGGATTCATTGGTGGGGCCATACACCAGGTGCGAGGGTACTATCCCCAGCTTGGTGACCTCGTCATCCTTGGTGTACGCCATCATGGCCGCACGAGCAGCCGCGTAATTGGTGGCGTTCAAAGTATCCTTCGATCCATAAGCGATCTGCCAGAGGCCGTAACCCACGTTTTTCCGGTCATCCACGCCGTAGCGGAATTTCTTTCGCAGGAATACGTTTTCGTCATCCGGCTTAGCTTGCGAGACAAACTCAGGCCGTTTGCGAACCTGGAGAATGATCGGCTTGATCGCCTTGCGAAGATCCAGAAGGAACCAGGGATCGCCCCCACCGCCTCCATCATTGGATGCCGAGCCTTCTCCAACCGGATGATCGTCATCAAAGAAATATTGCCCGTCAAAGCAGTCCGTGTCGAAGCCAGCCGCGAGCAGGGCAAAGACCAGGATATCCGGGTGGGCCTTTGCCGCCTGTGCGAGGCCCTGGATCACAGGCGTATACACGCCGATCTGGTCATCGCTTATGTCATCCCGGTCCACCTCGATGGTAGACTCATAGCTCTTATTGGTGATTTCGTAATGAAACGCTGAAAGATCCTTGATGACCCGGTCTCCGACCCACTCCTGCATCATCGGGTAATCCCCAAGCCACTTATAATCGACACTGCGCCCCACGCTGGGCGCCTCCATCGCCACCAGGGACCACATGGAGGGGGCCTGGTCAAAAGCCTGGTTGAAAATTGTTGAAAACGACTTATAAACACCGCTTAAATTTGCTTGGTCAATAATCATGATAAACCTCCGATTTTGGGTTCAAAGGTTCAAAGGTTCAAAGGTTCAAAGGTTTTAACCCTGAACCCTGAACGATGAACGGTGAACCTAGTTATTACTATGTCAATGCCTTGCGCGTATACTCGATCCACTGGCTGAGCATGATGACATCATCCGTGTCCAGGGTGCCGTCCTTCGGCTGGAAGGTCAGCTCCAATGCCGCCGGATAGGCCGCCAGGTTCGCCAGGGCCAGGGTGAGGGTCACGTGCTGCACGGTCTTTGTATCTTCATCCCCGACCATCGCATCGGTATCGCCTCCGAAATCATCATCCGCATCATAGAGCGCGGCAACCACGTTGTTAAACGCCTGGACGGTAAACTTGGTCGCGTCGCCTGCCGTCGCCCCGATCTTGGCCGCAAGGATATGAACCACCGCATTGGCGGTGATATCCATATCAGGCGGGATCATGACCTTGGTCCCGACCGGTGTGGGCGTGTTGTGATCATTCCACCGGATACCGAGCCCCTCGGCCGTCACGCAGAATCCCGGCAGGGGATCTTCGGCATCCGCAAAAGCGGCCAGTGCTACTCCCGCATCCGTGATCGTGGGCATGGGAATAATGATAATCCCCTTTGTCGTGATAATATGCTGGTAGATCTCCTGGAGGGCCGCCTCCACCTCGGCCGCGGTCGTGAACAGGCCCGCATCGGCAATGCTGATGGCCGAGGCCGCATGGGCCGCGCTTGCGTCCGCGATATGGGTGGCCACGTCCGCCTGGCGGATGGCGGGCTCGATATCGATCCAGGCATGGGTGGTGTCGATGTATCCTGCAATGACCCCGCAGAAAATATTGTTGACGACATTGCCCGTGACATCCACGCTATTGTCGTATGCCAGGAATACGTTATCGCCCACATTGGCGATAGTGATGGCCGTCTCCATGAGGGCCTTGATCAGGCCGCGCCTTCGCAGGACCACGCTCTTGTCGCCATCCAGGCCGAGGGAATTATCAACGTACTCACGGGCCACGCCCTCAAAGATCAATCCTGCCGTATCCGCGCCCGGCACCGCGTAGCCGTCTGCACCTACACATACAAAAGAGCCGGCATAAATTATGTCTTCTGCCGATACCTCGAAGGGCAATTCAACACCTTCGGTATACTCCAATTTTTTATCTTCTGTTAATGCTGTCATGATAAAAACCTCCATTTTGGTTAAATGGTTAATTCGTTGATTTGTTAAATAGTTTTCCGATTTAACGATTTAACCATTCAACTATTTATACGCTATGCATTATGCATTTCCTTTGGGCCGTATTTTTTCCAGGCCTCCTCATCGATGCCCATCATCTTATTGATGGATTGCTGGGCCTCGTCGATGATATCCTTGTCTTTAGGCCCAGGAGGGATATTTTTTCGGACCGGCATTTCGCTTCCCACAGCCTTGGAGAGCACAACTGTTTTGAATTGTTCCGGATCTGTCAACGCCATTTTGTTACCCCATGCCTCAAGCTGTGCGGGCGTTATTTTGCCCTCATCGACCGCGAGCGTGACGATATCTTCCTTTTTCATTTCAGCGATATCGGAACTCAGTTTCGCCACCTGCTTACTCAAATCCCCTGCTGCGACATGGCTTGCCTCTAGGCCGTCTATGGCATTAAGCACATCCTCTTTTTTTGCGCCTTCATCAAGCTTCAATTTTTCCAGGATCTCCTTGCAGGCAACCACTTCCATTTTATCCGTGCCGGCAGCCTCGAGTTCTTTGTTTTTGGCCACGACCGCCTCGACGGCCTCGACCACCTTTGCCTCGTCGGCATCCTCTGCCAACTTAAATAATTTTTTAAGTTTCTCCCACATGGTTATTTCCTCCCTTTTTTTTGTATGGTTATTAAAATCGCTATTCATTTTTGCCGTAATCGGGTGCAGATTATTGATCTTCGGGAAGTTGGTCAGCGCGATATTCTCGATTTGAACGATCTTCCGGTCTGCCTTGCGCACCCAGAATACCGGCGAGAAATAGCGGTATTCCTTGCTGGCGAGATACTGTTTCGCCTTCTCCGTCCATTCCACCACGGCCCAGAGCCCTTCCTGGCCTTTTTTCACAAACTTACGCAGCCAGCCAGCGGCCGGGGCTTCGTTTCCGGTGAGGGTCTGATGCTCATAGTCGATCACCATATCGTTTCCCCTGCGCTCAAACTCGGCTATGATGGAATCCATTGCCTCCTCATCCACAAAGGCGTCTGCTTCGCCTTCGATTTCCACTGTTCCAAAGGGCAGCACCTGGAATTCACCCGGTGCCCCCTCGATTGCCTTGAGAATTAAAAAAGCTTTCACGGTAACCTCATTTCATTCGTTTAACTTTTAGCTAACAGCTATTAGCCAGTAGCTAAAGGTGGAATTGCGTGCGCAATTCTTCCGGATACTTGCTCAGATCCGGCTTCCATCTTTCCTTGGCCGGGTTATGATCCCAGCCCTGGTCGGGCTTTTCGGGTGGCATTTCGGACTCTGTTTTTACACCTTCAAGCTCCTGTTTGTGCACGGGATTTACCCCGCATCTGCACCGGTGTCCGTTTGGCGGGTACCAGGTATCCCAGAAGGGGTGATCCACCGGATAAATTTTTCCATCCTGGGCTGCATGCTCCGGCCTGGTGTCCGCATCGTTGACCGCATCATATTCCCAGGCGGGAAAGGCGTCTTTCTGATCCTTCATCTGGTTATAGCGCCCCGTGTTATATGCGGTCTGCACGTTATTGCGAAATATCGTTTCCAGCCGGTAGGGCGCCAAATCGGGCGGCGCCATCCAGCCCCGTGTCTCCATGATATCGTCGAATCTGTTTCTGAAATCCGCCAGTGTCTCGCCTTCGGTAATCGCCTTTTCCACGGCCCCATGCATATCCACGAGCACGTCCATGCGTAGTACCCCTGTCACGGTGAAGGCCGCTGCCCTTGCCTCTTGAGCCAGGGCATAGAACTCGTCGGCCGTCAGGGGCACCAGGTCCCTGAAAGTCTCTATTGCTTCCTCGAATGGTAATGGTCTTAATTCAATCATAATTTGCTTCACAAATTAGCAGTTTAGCAACTTAGCTCATGGCTCTAAGCTGCTATGAGCTATCAGCTATGGGCGATCGTAGATCGCCCATACAATTCCGCCACATACATGGCCCGTGCGATCAGCTCCTGCAGCTCCGTCTGATCCATCTCCCCATACAGCGCATACAGCCCATCCCGGATCTCTTCTAGGGAATTCGCTTCACTGATCAGCTTTTTTACGGGCGTTTCAAGCCCTTTCATGGCCCTGGCTGCAATATCTACACTCCCATCGACCAATCCCTCGATCTTCTCCTGTTCAGGGCTAAACCGGCCCTGTTTTGCGATTACCTGCCTGTCCGCCGGATTTATGGCGGATTTCATCGCAAATGGCCCGGAGGATTTTTCCAGGACCGTCTCGCCTTTCTGCGGCATGGGTACCTTGAATCGCTCGGATACATGCTCCGCTGAAATGGGCTGGTTGATCCCGTGCAGGTTTTTATATACCTCTGAGAGCGTCTTTAAATCTTCCGGCTCCTCGAAATGGAATTTGAACCAGGGCAGGGGCTTGTCCCATCCATAGTTATAGCCCACCAGGGGACGGATAAACTGGCCCCGGTAGGTCTTGGCCAGCGATTCATTGTCCGCCTTGATCAGGTCATGCCTGACCAGGTCCTGCGCCTCTTCATTGCCCAGCTTGCCGGGCGTGCCCTCTGTGGTTGCCGTCTGCCCCAGAATGGCCTTGGACATCTCTTTGTTGCAAAAATCAGCCAGGGATTTATAGATATTCTCCTTGGCAGCGGCCTTGACCGTCTCGATGAATTCGATCTCGGTATTCTTGGATATGATCCCGGCCGCATCACTGCCCAGGCTCCGGATGGCGGAAATCAAGGCATCTTTGTCATCTTTGCTTGCCCCGGTATCGTATTTTCCCACCCGCAGCGGCATACCGAAAACCTCGGCAAAGGCCACCCAATCCTTGATCGAATAGTTTTTAAACAGATACATCCAGGCGCAGGTCCGTAAAATTCCTGCGCGGGTATCATACCCTGACCGCGCCTTGTATCTGTGATAGATCAGTTTAAAGGGCGGCATCTCCTCGCCCTTGATCTGCTCGGCCTCTGTGATGATCCGGGGCATCTCGAAATCTTTTTCCCAGAAGCCCTTGGAATAATCGGAATAAAAGAGCGCCCGTTTCTGATGGATCCAGGAAAGGCCTTTGATCACCGCCTGCTTTCCCTGCACATCCCAGTTGATCTCGGAAAGGGCGAATCCTTTGGGTATGGCATCCAACAAATCCAGCATACTCCCGTCAAATTCTTGTATAGAGGCAATGACATCGACGATAAAATCCCGGATCTTTTTATCCCCGGCGCTCTCGGAATAGGGAAGGATCTCATGCTCCAGGCCCAGTACCGCATTTTTCCGTGTCTGAAACTGGGAAAAGATATGCGTATCTTTTTCCTCTATCTCCTCAAAGAGCTCTGCCTGGCGGTACACGGCCCCGGCGTCCGCCTCCTTGAAGATCGTGGCCAGAGTCTGCGGGGTGAGCCCCTGGCTCGGGTAACTCGACCACCTGTCCCTGATCGTGGTGACCGCGATCTCCCTGGTCTCGGGCTTTTTCTCGACCGTAATCTCTTTGCCGAATTGATCAAGGATCATATTTCATTTCCCAATTTGCAATTTTCAATTTGCATTTAATATGCTCCCCCTCCCATCGCAAATCTGCGGGGTGTGACGGTTTCGTATTCCACCGGACCGAATGCCCCTCCCTGCAGCATGCTCACCGCCATCTCCAGGCCGTCGGGGCCGTCGTCATGAATATTTTTATTCAGGATATAGATGAGCTGCTCCACCAGGAGATCCTGATCCGAATGGCCTTTCTCGAAAAATATCTTGCCATGCTGCACCAGATACTGGAGTGTGCCGATAATGCGCTGCTCCTTGTTCGTAAGATGTTTAATAGGCTGCCAGGGCAGATACCGGCCCACGTCCTTGGCATAGTTGTAGATGGCCTCGTGCAGGAAATCTTCGAGCATGTTCTCCTCGATCCCGACCCTGCCGCCGTAATCATCTGCCTGGTTATATGATTCCGCGAACATCTCGCCGGGGGATGCATGGCGAATCCATGCATGGAGGCAATAGAAATGCATTGTTTCACGATCAAGCCCTACGGCTATAATAGCCTTGAAATCGTTTGCCTCTCCCTGTTTTGCAGAGGGATCCACACCGATGGCCACCTGCAGGCGTGAGAGGTCGATTTCCTCCCGGCGGTAATATTTGAACCATTCCTCTTTGAACGGACTATCCTCTGCGCCGGTGAGATTCATCATCTCGATATTGAACACCATCGTGCTCATCATGCGGCGCTTTTGATAGAGCCGATCAAGGGGCCACAGCTCCGGCCACAGGGAGTGCTCCGTGGGCTTGCCCTGATCGATAATGGCCCGGTATATTTTCGAGATATACAGCGGGCTGCCCTCTTCGTCTTTATCTGCCATGAACTGGGCCAGCACGCTTTTCGGATGGAAGATATTGCCCACCATAATAAAACAAAATCCCTCGCCGGCCGAGCCCATGACGGCGCCCTGCAAAAGTTTTTTTGCTTTTTTCACCAGGGTGGGATTATCCACGTTCTCATCGTTTTCATAATCGTCCGGGATTATTTTATCCAGCCGCCATTGCCGGTTTTTCAGTCCCCTGAATTTATCCTTCTTTCCCCTGGCCAGGAGCTTATCGCCATCCCGTGTAACGATCTCGTCCTCTTTCCAGACGCGGCCCTTGAGGTCGCCGAAATCGTGGCGAATCCTGGTGTTTTCCTCGAACTCCAATTTTATGGCCAGGGCAAATACCGTGGCCTGATCGTGGGTATCGGATATAATCTCGATGAAATGTCTGAGCCTGTAACACAGATCGTGGATGGGATCGCCGAATGAAAAGAACGTGGATTTTCCGAACTCCCTCGGTGCGGCCACAAAGGCGCATTCATTCCGCAGATCTCCAAGGCCCGCCCATTCCACGTGAAACTCCCCGAACGGCTTGAAAAAATAATGCGGCAGATACGTCTTCATGAAGAAGAGTTTATCCCATTTGGCGCGGGCTTTCCGTTCGGTCTGCTTCTCCGGGGTGTCATCCTCGAATGGCGAGACATTCTCCTGGATCCAGCCGGCCAGATCCTCGGCCCACTGATCGAATCGATATTCGGTTATTTTAGGTCTTTTTCTCATTGGCTTATTGCTTGCCACAAAGGCACGAAGGCACGAAGTTCTTTTAGTTATTTAGCTTTGTGTCTTAGTGTCTTGGTGGCTATCCTTCCACCTCCGCACAATCAGCCCGAAATGTTTGCCGAATACTTTCAATGCCTGGGGATCCACCTCCTGGAGGATCTTCACGGCAAACTCCATATCCTCGAGAAACATCCGCGGCCGGTCGATGTCCGGCTCCTTTTGATCCTGCGCACCCTCTTTCCTGGTTGCCGCGCGCAGGCGTGAGAGTGCATAGATCGCCTGGGGATCCAGGGTTTCGAGGGCCTTTTCAGTCAACCGCCTCTGGAGCTGGATCGTATCGTGCTTAATGGCCAGGGCCGCGCTCCGGTATTCCTTTTTTTTCTGAAACCAGCCATCATCGGACGACCACTGTTTGAGCGTAGGCATGGGAATCTGTGTCTGCTCGCATACCTGCTCCAGCGTTTTCCCGTCGTATACGTAGATTTCCTCTGCTAATTCTTTGGTATCTTCAGGATAAGTCATTATTCCCTTTCGACCTTCCTCCCTTCGGGTCTGAGCCTCAGGGTCGAAGACAAGGCCCCGAGCTTAGTCGAGGGGTCTTCCCAGAATTTTTTTCGCTTTCCTGATATCAGCCTGCGTCTGCATATAAAGCGTCCAGGCCTTGGACAGTTCGGCCATCTCATAGAAGGCGACATCGATTTCCAGTTCCTCTATCTTCTCCAGGGGATCAAGGTGAATCCGTACCGATTCAAGGAGACCCTTGATCTTGAGCTCGAGCTCTTTGGCCTTACGTTGCCCGACTGCCAGACCGCCTTCAAAATGTTGTCGTTCTTTATCCATGAAATTACTCCGTAATTTAGGAGTTTAGCTCATAACTCATAGCTCTAAGTTCTAAGCCTTTCGGCCCTGAGCGCACAAGGCCGATGGGCTGCTATCCACTATGAGCTTCTTTAATGACCTTCTTCTTATCCACCCGTTGCATGGGGCAGTATTCATTCTGCCGGATCTCCTCCGAGAGAGTGGTAATTATCTGAGTATTGACGACCACCAAATCCTTAAGATCCGATGCCACACTGTAATAATCCTTGACCAGGCTCACATTGCTCTCGTACATGCGGCGCTGCTCTGCCATGTCCGCCTTATATTGGGTCAGGATTTTTGTAAATCTCTTCGAGTCAAACCACCAGAGAACGATCACGAGCCCAATAAGGCCATAATTCTTAGCCAACTCAAATAGCCCGATAAGATTTATGGTTTCCAAGCCTCACCTCCTACGCTATCTTCTTGCCTATCGCGGCGGCCATATTAAAAAATTTACCCGCCTCGCCTCCAGCCGCTATCTTCTTATCTCCGTACCTGGCAACCGTGTATCCCGTGAATGACGTCATAAAGGCTGAGAATAGGAATCCGCCGATCCAGATAATAACGGAGATGAAATTCGCAATAATCGCCTCTGAAAATCCGGCATGGCCTGCGGCGATGACCGAAAGCGGCGCATAAAAAGCATACAGGATGGAATAATTGCCCACCTTAATCATCATGCGCGGCCGTGCCTGGCGCACGATAGGATCGTCCGAAAGCAGGGCGGTCTTGACGATCTCGCGGCCCCCGGCTGCATCGTCATGGGTGAGCTTTTCTTGTTTGTATCCTATCTCGGCGAGAGCCACCTCTGTTTGTATGCGGGCCGTCTCGAGCTCCACCTGCTGCTCCGGGCTCATGGGATTTTTTGTGGCCGCGGTAAGGCCCTCGCTCACCGTCGAAATACCGCTGATAATCTTCTCGCCCGCAGCACCGCCGATGACACCGGCAACCTTTTCCAGGCCGGCCAGGATCGGCCCCACACCCGGGATAAAGGAAAAGGCTGCTTTGCCAATATTTTTTATTGTTTCAAATTCCATGTTTCTGTCCCTCCTTGTTTAGCTCTTTCTCTTCCTCCTCTGGCTCTTGGGATTGATTCATCTGTCTGTCGAATTCTTCACTGGTTATCCAATTTTCCCTTTCCTTATCCGGATTCAAATGGCCTTTTTTCATCTTCACTGGCATAGCGCCAAACGGGGTAACAATAGAAAAGACGACATCCTGAGGCGGACACTGCTTCATGCAGGTAACGCAGCCCCCCCCCCGCAAAAATCATGGCTGCACATCCTATAAATATTAATAGTATTTTCATACTTTCCTCCTTCTAAAAATTGGCCATCCGAAAGGCAAACACCAGGATGCACGCGCTGATAATCGTGATAATGAGGATTAATATGAGTGACTGTTTCATAATGATTTCCCTTTTGCCGCCATTCGACTTCGCTCATGGCCTTGAGCCTGTCGAACGGCTGATTTTCACAGATTTTCACAGATATTATTTTTTCTTAATCCGCGTTCATCTGCGCTGATCTGTGGCTAAATATTTCTTCACCCCTCCGCCGATGGCCTGTGCTAAGGCAAGCTGGTTTTCCGGCTCCTTTAAAAAGCGCCTGGTGTCCGGATTGGAGATAAACTCGCATTCCACCAGCACCGCCGGCATGGTGGTATGATGCAAGACATAAAAATTCGATTTCCTGACCTTCCGGTTGGTGTGATCCATAAATTTTTTGATGAGCCCGGCCTGTACCCATGTGGCAAGAATCAGCGAATCCTGCGAGGCGTGCGTATAGATATGCGTTGTGATCCCTTTGGCGGTGATGTTGTGAAAGGCGTCGGCGTGGATGGAAACGAACACATCCGCGCCCCAATAATTGGCCATCGCCACCCGGCGCTCTAAGGGAACCGGCTCGTCACTTTCTCGTGACATTCGAACCTCAAAGCCGGAAAGAAGAAGCTCGGGTCGGATCAAAAAACCAATATTGAGATTCAGATCATCCTCCTCGAGGTAATCGTATTTCTCACCCCAGGCTGCGCCGTTATCAGGGCCGCCGTGACCGGGATCAACAAATACTTTGAAGGGTTTCATATAGCCCTTTTATTGCCGCTGATTTTCGCCGATAGGCGCAGATAATAATTAATATTTTTAATCTGCGGGAATCTGCGTAGATCCGCGGCTATACCCCCATAAAAAAAGCCCGGCTCTTCGATCCTCATTCGAGAATCAAATGCCGGGCTTCTGATGAGTTCTTATGTTAACAAGCCATTATACAGAACTCCGTTTGCCCCTGATCCCGCCCTCAACTCCGGGCGGGATAAATTTTATGTTTTTTATAAAGTATAGTTTTACAGGTTTATATACAATATGTCAATATTTTTTATACTAATCCCAAATCGCTTTTCCAAGCTTCCTTTGGATGATCGCCTTTATGGCCTCGATCACCTTGATCGCGGTTGGCACATCCAGGAAATTCTCATGATCCACCCGGAATCGCTTGCGCAGGAATCCCCGCAGGGCGGCCTTCTCTTTACCGGGTATATAATACGTGCCTGCCAGCTGATACCAGAGGACGTAGATCTTGGAGATGAGAGGTGCACGACTGCAGGTTCCCCGTTCACCGTTCACCGTTCTGGGTTTTAATTTTGAACCCTGAACCCTGAACCCTGAACCTTTAAACCCACACTCTTCCAGATGCCTGACCAGCTCCAGCCATCCCTGATAGCTCATCTTTGTGAGCGACCGGTGGCCCCCGAACTCGGCCTGGATCCGGTGCCGGTCCTCTTCACCGATCCCCAGCTGCCGGAAGGCCACAATCGCCAGTGTTTTTTGTTTATTCGATAAGCTCATCCTACCTCCATCCATACATCCGCACCCTCTCCTCGTATTCCTCATAATTATAAACAGAGGCACTAAAGCGCCAATCTTGCGGTCGTTCTGTGACTATTGCTCCTGTCCAGTAACCGCATTTCCACCTGCCGTCCTCCCAGTAAAAGCATTCGACATGCCTGGCGTCATCACAATAATCACCCTCGACAATAACGAGAGGATACGTATCCTTTAAGGCCTCTATCACGGCCAGGGTATTATCCAGGCAGGTTTTCTCCGGTGGTTTTGTATGGCACTCCGAGCCCAATGAAATATAGGCAATTGCGAGAATAAGAAATGCCATCCAACGGTGTTTCATAGTACCCTTTTTTAAATCTGTTTAACGCTTGAATAATAGGCCGCTTTCTTCACCAAAAAATAAATTACCAACAAGTGCTTTGTACCAACGGTATCTCCATAACGGAAGCATCATTAAGAAAAGAGCCAGCTTTCCTTTACGGGTAAGTTTCAATGTTTCTCCTCTGCCACTCTCGGCGGCCTAACGCTCGAATTAACCAGCGTGATCAGGCGCAGCCTGAATCACGTCTGGGTTGAATGAGTGGTTGGGCCGCAAGATGGCAAACAAGCATGGTTGGCGATCTTGCAACCTTACCGGATTAGGTTCATCATCCTCAAGTGCTAACCACTGTGGTTTACCAGCATAACTCAATTCTGCACCTGCATCATCAAGGACAGAAATCGCCCGCATTTGATAAATCGGTAAAATGATAATACTCATGTTTCCACGATTGCGCTCAATGATAGCTTTACGCACCCACGCCATAACGCCACCCGTGAAAGGTGGATTTACCCAATTACGCTTACCCCAATCAACAGTAAGTCCATTAAAATCATTAGGGCGTGGGTGCGGACAAGGATCAAAGTCAAAAGCATACTTGGCTTGCAGCGCATTCATCATATCAGGAGGTGTTTTCCAATATTGCTTACTCATAATTTTCTTTGCGGCCTAACGTTAAGCTAACCCGCCCGAAAGGGCCTTGCCCTTGAGGGTCGGAGTTGAGCGACTTGTTAGCCGTCAACAATCTCTATTATCTGAGAATCAGTAACATCCTCTGGCACACCTGGCTTGCCAGAAACAGAACGATGAACAAACCCACCCATTTCTCGGATAATCAAAACGCTTTGACGAAATGTACTACGTTCCCACATACACAAAGCATCGTCTAACCTGACAATAGCTTTTTGAACTTCTGGATCTGGATGATTCATTTAAAGCCTCCTTTCTTTGGGCGGCTAACAACTACGATACATAGAAAATTTTCCGCATATTACCCTTACGCCACCTTCTCCAGCAGCCCGCTCAACTTATGCGACAGGGCCTGGATCTCCCCGAACATCTCCCTGGGTAATAAGACCTTGCCGAACTTATCACGCAGGAGCCGCAGCTCGTTGGCATATTTTTCCGGCTCGCGTGTCATTTGGTCCAGGAAGGTTGATACCATCACCACGGGTGCCGGTTCAGATGCAATTGGTTTTATCGGGGCGAAAGCCGGTCGCGCGGTCTTGAGCTCCTCGAATTCGAAGGTGAGCTGCTTAACCATATCTGTCAATCCCTCCTTGGTTCTGGCCGCCCTTTTGAATCCTGTCATGGCCCGGCGCCGGAATGTCTCGTAGAATTCGTCATATTCTGCCCGACTCTCGGCGATCCAGTACCCGCCGGCGCACCCTGCCTTACTCAATATCGGCTGGCCATGATAGATCTCCAAATGAGGTACCATATATCGGACATCCCGTTTCCATGCCTCGATCATCCGTTGATATTCATTATATGAAACCTTAAGATAATCCATGTGCTCGCGCCATTGCACCGCCAGATCATCTGCCGAGATCTTGTTGTTTTTGCCGACATACCCCGAGAGCGCCCCCATTATACTGGTCTCCGCCTTTGTCATGTTCCGGGTATGCTCGCCCTTACTATTGATCCCCATATCCTCGGCTTTCATTTCAAAACCTCCATTTTATTGCCGCTGATTTACGCAGATCATCACCGATAATAATTAATATTTTTTAATCTGCGTCTATCTGCGTGCATCTGCGGCCAATTTTTTAAAGTCCACCTTCTCCGGCTCCTCACAATACGCTACGCGCCCTGGATTATCCAAGCGCGCCTGCTCCTCCTTCGCACTCAATCCCTCGGCGCTGAGACGGTCAGAGGTACCTAACAGCATTTTGTAAAGGTAGTTATTATTCGTGAATCCTGTTTTTTGCAGATTGCAAATTTGGGTCATGGCTTTGATAGACTCATGCCAGGAAGTGCGATACCATTTTTTGCGATATTCAAATTTATTTGTATCCAAAAGCTGGACAATACTTTTAAAAGTGCGCAGGCGAGTTGTCAATGGAACATTGCCGTACTCGCTCTGCCTGAAACAATCCGAATACTCATATACCAGCCGCCAATGCTGCCCCAGCTTTGCAGCGATGTCGTGGGTTTCCGACTGTTCCAATTCCCTCACGGCCTGGTCCATTTCAAATCGTGATCCGCATTTCGGGCATATAAGTTTCATGTGCCGAGCTCCATATCTTTTTTATCGGGTTGCGGTTCACTTATCCGCTCAAAACCAAAAACCCACATATCATTAAATTCGCTTCCACATTCAGGATTAGCACATTTAAAATTTATGCAATTCCCGCCTTCAGGTCCTTTAAGGAATTTATCTCCACCACAATCCGGGCAAATACGAAAACCCTTCTCCCAAAAATTCACACCCTCAATTTTCTCTTCCATTCTTACCCCCTATAAGCAACTCATCCGGCACGTTAAAAATTCCCTGGTGGCCGCGAAAAGGGATAGGATCGATAGGCTCGATCTCATCCAGGAATAACAAAAATTTGCCGGCAACCTCGCACATGGCCTGCTTATTCCATTCCTTCCTGAAATCAAAATCAATATTCGGCGCCCACCGTGCCCTGGTAACCAGGGCAGTGCACAGGATCTTTCCCCGGCACATTTCCATAAATCTGACTATATTATTGATCTTTACTATGTCGTGGTATGTGCCATTGAGTGGCAAACATTCACACATAAACGAAGTTATAGGTACCACTTTTTTGGCAGCATGGATGGCGATCCTTTCGCCTACCAGACATTTAAACCTGGAGTGGTACCTCGTCTCGATCTTCTTCCACTTCATCGCTATGAATGTCGCATACGGTTGATGGAGGCTAATTCCTTTCATGATGCTCCCTTTACCAAAATCCGCTCAATAAAGAGCCGGCGAAATTCAAAAATAATAACCTTAGTCCATAGACCATGCCGCACATAGTGCCAGTGACATAAAAGCCGCAGCATCGGCCTGATATAGTAATAGATCAATTTCATTGGCATTCATCCCTGACAAGCTCAACAATCTCGGCCACAACACCGATCCCCAGGCTGATGGCCAGGTACGGTCCCAGCCAGAACCAGTTCATATCAAATACTACTTTCACGTAGTCCATATACCGCATGCTCCTCTTTTAACTCGGCAATTTTTGCCTCCAGGAGTGCCTTTCCCTTCTCACACCCCTCACATTTTTTTAGCCCTTTTCTATATCGATTCATGCACGCATCCTCGGACATCATCATGCGCCATCGTTCACAGTGAAATTATTTTCGTTTTTTCATAACACCCCTCTCAATCCCTCAACCAGATCCATCTCTTCTTCATCGTCGTAATACTGTATGTCGACGTCGTCCGGCTCCACAATCTCAGGCATAGACATAACCTTTGAACCGTGAACCTCTGAACCCTGAACCTCCGTTAGCATCTCCACCACCCAATATTTATCCACCTTCCGGAAATCGATCACCGCCACGTTCTTGATGATAAACTCCTTTACCCACTCCGGCCGGATAAACCATTCATCCCCGCCCTGTGCCTCGGTCCGGGCCGTGCCGCGCTTCTGTGCAGTGAGCCAGCCCTTTTTGATCCACCGCATGACCCCGTGGTCATCGATACCAAAAAGCCCTGCGAGCGATCGGGATGTATACCCGTTCATGGTCGCGCGCGATAGATGCAGCCGTTTCATTTTAAGATTGATTCCAAGTTGCGTTCGTTGATGTCCCGCCCGCTTGAGATATTTCTGTATGACGGCCGGGCTTCGATGTGCGCATTGATTGAGGATCCAGAGCTCGGTCTCCGACCATACAGGCTCCTTTTTCTGCACCGGTATGACCCCGAGCTTGCGTGCGCGACTACTCACCCGCCACCGGGGCATGCCGAATTTTTCGGCCAATTTCTTAACCGGGCCTTTATACCGATCCTTTTTCCAGCCCATCCGCACCCGCTCCTGATAGAGCGTACTAATCTCGGCATCCATCTCAGGGGTGAAAATCCATCTTCTCTGCTTATAATTGCCGCTATGGAAGCGCCACCTGCATGCCATGCTGCAATATTTCGGCACCGGTTGTTTCGGGCTCCGGTATATGGTTTTAGTTTTCCCGCATGGGCATTTCACTTCATGATGTGGCATGGTCTACCTCCGGCCTTTCATTCCATTCCCGGCCATCGAGGAGCCGGCCGGCGAATTTTTTGCCAACCCTATACATTAAATGACGGTATCCAGGGAGATTGTTGTTTCCTCCTTTATTACCCTTTACAGCTCTTTCTTCTTTGTAGCCCATTTCCAGTGCCCATTCAGGAGCCCATTCGCCCCACTGTTTGAAAAAAAACGGCACCTCCGCCTCCCGACATTGCTCCCTAATCGACCGGGGCCAATTCGGATGCATCGGCCGTGCGCCTGGTCCTGATTCGCCGCCGCAGATGACCCAATCAATAGGCTTTTTTACGTATTCTTTAGGATAAAAAGAATAGGTATATCTCCAATCCCACCACGGCTTATTAATTATATTTACCGGCCCTAGCATGGGCTCGATGCTCACAAACCGTTTTGCTGCCGGGATCTGCAAGAGGATCGGGATCCGCTCATCGGCTCGTTGTTGGTTTTCAACGCTGACTCCGAGCCAGAGATTATCAGGGATTTTTCCTCCAAAGGCTGTTATCCAACTAAAAAAAGATTTCATTACCTTTGGTCTTTTCGTTAAAATCAAAAAGATATGTTGAGGGCATTTTTTACTTGTTAAATAGATATGATTCACAGTTACTTCATTTTCAATATATGTATGGTGAGGGACATCCTTATGAAACAGATCCCCCATTGAGCAGACAAAAATCACCCGTGGTTTTTTCCAGTGCAGGGGTTTCTCAATTTTGTCCGGATGAAAAGTTATTTTAAAAGGATCATCTTTCGGGTACCCAAAACGACCTCTGAGCCGGTAGGCCATGCGCCGGGCATAGCAATTTTCGCAGCCCTCACTTACCGGGCTGCACCCGGTGATTGGGTTCCATGATTCTGTGGCCCATTCAATCTTTGTCGGCATATTTTACCTCACTAATATGTCCATGAAACGGCATAATATGGGATCTCGTAAACCTCCGCGTATATGCCTTTGAGAGGCCTGCCACATCCGCCTGCAGCTCCTCATTCTCCTGGATCAACGTGAGAGGTTGACATATGTGAACCATCAAAGCCGCCCCCAGGCATGCGCCTAAAAATATGATTGCCAAAAATCGCACAATCCGCATACTTAACTCCGTAAAAGAAATTGCTCTGCTTCTTTCAGCAGCTCCAGGCCCATCGGCTGGTTGTATTCCCTGTGCCTGGTGATCGCCACCTGGAGCAGTTTTGCCACGGTCCTGATCTTGCCCTTGCCCTGGGCCTTTGTATAAAGATACTCGATACACCCTGCGTCCAGGCCCGGCTGACCTGCGTCGAGCGCAGCCGAGACGATGGAATCGGCAATAACCCGGACATCGCTTTTCTCAACCGGCAGGTGATCCCGCTTGATGGAGATGCGCGAATAGATCTGATCAAAGAGAAACGATCGACCGGCAGTGCCCTTCATTTGATCCAGGGTGCGGGGCATGCCCACATATACAATACCGATCTCGGCGCAATCGTGAATCTTTCGAATTACCTCGAATGCATCCCAGGTGAGAAAGTGGGCCTCATCGATGATGATGAGCCGCCGGGAGTGCTTGAGCCGGTCGATAATGGCATGCAGCAATGCGCTGTTTGAGCCAGGATGCGGCGTGCCGCTCACCTTTTTGGCGATCATTCGCAGCACCGAACCGACTGAGCGGGTGGCAATATCAGCGGTAATAAAAATGGTATTCCGATTGGCCCGTTTGTATTCGTTGCAAGTAGTTGTCTTGCCGGATCCTGCGTCGCCGACCACCATGCCCATGTCGCAATTCTCATCGCAGAACTGCATGACCTCCCATATCAGCTTTGATGACAGGGTAGTGCAAAAGGTAACAGCCCGGGTGGTAAACTCCAGGTCCTCTTCCCTGCGTAGGAGGTTAATAATATCCTTTTCAAGCGCGGGCATATCGCCCTTATAAATCTTGTTGACATACTGGGAGACAAGGGCTGCGCTTCGCCCGATCATACCCGCGATGCGGTTCACCGAGGCCCCGCTCTGATCCTTCCAGAGTATGAACCGCTCATGAAGTGCCTCGTTGTAACTATCAGCTATGAGCTGTGAGCTATCAGCTGATTTAACGCCAGTTAAATCGTCTTTTACTGCTGGTTGAATAGCCATTTAATTTCCTCCCGGTATGGTTAATTTAAAAAACCTCCCCGGCCGCTGCTCTTCCTCGCGCTTTCTGTCCCGCTCTTCGAGCCGCCGCCTGGAGGCCTCCATATACTTTTCCCTGGATTGCTCCAGGCTCACTTTTTCTTCTATGTGGGCTGCGCTCCGCTCTATGCGCCTTTCCACCCCATCCAGCTGCGTGCGCAGCACCCGTATCACCTTGGCCGGCTTGTCCGGGTGCTCCCCGGATGGCTCCTGTTTCTGATAGCCGAATTCCACCTCGATCAGGTTCTCGGCCGCCTCGCGCTCGGCCTTAATGGCCTGCTTGCGTTTCTTCTCGATCTTTTTGATCTCGTGATATGCCGTCTCATCATTCCAGGCCGTGCGGTATGTGCGCTCCACTGTGCAGATGAATTCATTTTCTTCCGTGTATATATGAAGGATAGCAAGATCTGCCGGATCATACCGGTACACCACGAACTCACCCTGATGCTCCATGACCTCTGCGCTGCGGTACCGCTCGCCGAATGCCACGATCCCGAACCGGCCCACCTTGACCCGCTTGGATTTCATCATCAGAAGCCTGAGCGATGCGGGCGAGATCCGCCGCTGCGCATGGGTGGCAAAATACTCATTCCATACCTGATTGGGCGATCGCCCGTCCATGCCGTGGCCCTGGTGCTCATGATCCTGATTGTAATTTTCCAGATAATTCTCCAGGCATCCGGTGAATTCATCCCATTCCAGGATGTCGCTTTTTTTACCCTGAGCCTGCCGAAGGGCGCCCTTTTTAATCCTGTCGTCCACGCCTTCGGGTCTATTCTGTGTATTATTGCCCCGGTAGGTCGGGAATGCCTTTTGAAAATTCAATTCCTGTGTCCAGAACCACCGCTCGATATTCTTGGACTGGGCATTGGCAGGGATGCAGAAATGCGGCTCGATGCTAAGAAGCTTATAAATGCCTTCATACTCATTTTCATTCACCTTGAACCGAAACCGCTTGGTCTGTTTGCCTGTGAAATGCAGTGCCGAGAAATCCCGGCCGTTGTCGATAACGGCATGCTCTGAGGCCCCGTATTTTTCGATGGTATGTTTTAGGGAAAGGTTGATGGTATTACTCGAGGGGATATCCGCCAGGACCCAGCCCAGGATCTTGCGTGACTTCATATCCTTCCAGGCCGTGATCCAGGGAAAAAGAACGCGACCGGACGGGTGCCGGACCGCCACATTGATCTGTTGATGATCGGCAACATAGAGCTCGCCCGGGTCCATCTGCTCATAATCCCTGAGCACCGAAGGGAGGTAATGCTCCCGCCAGTACCGCTCGCCCTTGCGCCATCGATCGCGTGTCTCCTGCGGGATCCGCTCCAGGTACCGGCGCATGGTGGCAACCGATGGCAGCCGCCATCGATGTTTTTTTGCTTCGCCCTTCAGTTGTGCAATACACCAGATAGCCGTGGGCTGGTTGATGTTGCAATATTTCTGCCAGAGGTAAGCCTTGGCCTCATCCGGCCACTCGGTAAAATTATGGGTGGCGCCGGATTGGGGCAGCAAGCCTTGAACCCCTGAACCTCTGAACCTCTGAACCTTACGAAAAAGCGTCTGATGGCTGAATGATTTTTCGTGAGCCTGCCCGCCGTCTGTATGGCGGGGATGTTCGATCCGGAAGAGCTTCACGTAATTATGTGCAGCCGTTACGCGCTGTTTCGGACCCTGGTTTTTTGCATAGACTTCAAAGCCCTCGATAATTTTCACCCACCGCAGGGCCTCATCCTTTTTATATTGCGGCTGCCGGTCAAAATCATCAAACTGCGCATCGGAGATTTCCCTCGAGGGATTATTATCGTCTTCTTTTAGGCCATTATAATAGCGAGCCCTGGCGTCGGCATGTAAACTCGAGAGGGCAATTTCCAATCGTTTGCCATTTTTCCCGCCGCCTTTTTCAGATTCCACGTAGCGAAAGGTTTTATACTTATTTTGCCTAAAACGCTTATAAAACGATCTTTCTGTCACTTTTTCCAGTTCAGTCACCTCTTTTGGGCACAACCAAATCTCACTCATGACGTAATATCCTTAATTTGCTGTATAATTTCAATTTCTATGCCCCACAAATCACTCAAAAATCAGGTTCAGTCACCTGTTCAGTCACTGTTCAGTCACCTACACGCCAGCTTGCACGCTCACCCGGTACTCTTTCATCACCAAACTGAGCGCCTGGTCTTTCTCGATGTGAAAATCCATGCCGACCTGGCTGGCGATATTCCGAAACGTCTCGCCGCCCTCTAACCCGGTGTGAATAACGCTGCTAATCGCAGCCGCCTTATTGGCCTTTTTCACCTGTCTGGTTAACTTCCTCTCAGCTCGTCTGCCCATTATTAGCCTCCTAAATTAATCCCAAATTTGCCGCCCGCCATAGGGCGGAATCTATATACGCGATCCTTTTTCCTGTTTGAATCGCTAAATCCTTACAAAGAGTAAACGGATCCGTATTATATTTCGCCGCTATTCTGATTAGATGCCGATCAGGCTTACAGGTATCTATGCCGAGGTTTTTAGCAAGGTGATATTTTGTCGTGGGTCCTACCCAGGGGAGCGTCTCAAGAAAGGCAATTTTATCATCAGCATTTTGATATTCCCGAAACAGCCTCGCCCGGTTTGTTATGATATAATCGATTGCCTGGGCCTTTCCTTTATGCCCGATGGTAACAAGAGCGGATTGGCCTTTTTTAAGGCCGGCCGAAAATCTTAACTCAATCTTCCTGGCCACTTGATTTTTGATCCCTGATGAAATGATCACCCAGCTGGCTTCAAATGCAAATGTATCGGCATCCGGGCATAGTCTTATTACGGCAGCCCATACAAGCTCGTTTCCATATCCTGATCTAATCACAGCTTTTTCTATTTTCCGGAATATCTCGATTTTCATCATCCTTTTCCTGTGAGCTATGAGCTAAATCGCTATCAACTATCTTTTGCAGCTCCTTAAGCTCCTTCAATAATCCAGTATAATAGACATCCACCTCAGCCATCGTTTTTCCATGCCGTAGGCCGGCCAGATACCCATCATCCTTAGCTGTTACTTTCCTGCTCGAGCACTTCATTTCTTCAACCTCAATTCCTTCTTAAGCCGCTGCATCTCCACGATCGTTTCATCCAATTTGCCCAGCGCCCACTGCCGCACCTCACCTTTACTGATCACCTTTGCATCCTCTGCCTCTGCCAGGCACTGTGCCGGCTCCAGGGATTCCGTAATCCGTTGGATCGCGAATAAATAAAAAGCCGGCATCTGATATTCCGCCGGCTTCGATAAATAATGATTAAACATATGGATGGAGAGATGCTTTCCTTCAATCTGTGTCGTATGTGGCCACCCGAAATAATCATTGATGGCATCCACCATTTGCTCGCGGCTCATATTTGTATTGCGGATCGCCCGCTTTACCGCGGCCGCCATCTCGATGCAGGCCTCTTCAAAGGACTGATTTTGTAGTGATTGTGACGGGGTGTTGACAATCTCATTTTTGAGATTGGCATATTCTTCGATCTGCTTATTAAAGAGAAAGGAAAGCTGGTTGGGGTCTATTCTTTTTGTGCGTTTTGACATTGACAACCCCCAATTTTAAGGGTTATAAAAAGCCAAGGGCTTTAAGCCTTTGGTCCTTCTCATCATTGACCTGACGCTCGATCTCCTCAGCGATCAGCTTTTTAAGGAAATGATCGGCATTAGGTCCCCAGATGAGATCATAGGGATAGCCTAACCAGGCGGCGATCTTCTCACGGACATGGCGGGTCTCGTAGAATTTTATGCCGGTTTTGGTCTTGGAATGCGCCCGGATAACAACCTTTTCAAATAGGTGGTATCCGAGCTTTAATTCGGCGGCTACCTCTTTCAAGGTCAGGCCCTTGGCTTTTATGAGCTCTTTAACCAGATTCATTTAAACCTCCTGGAGATAATTATGAAAGAATGTCCTTTTTCACAGAAAATCTGTGGCGACTGGTGCCAGTTGTTTAAGAATGGTAAGTGTATTTTAGAAAATATTGAAAACTGGCTTGCTGCATTGGCGTTTGAAGAGAAAAAATAATTAATTACTTTTTCTTTAAAAACTCCGCGATCTTAAGTATAGCGAGCACCTTTTGGGGATCATTGCCTACGGTTTGCGCTATCCGCAGTACTGCGAAAGCCGTTTGGGGATCCTCGCCCATTTGATCGAATAACATTTTTGCTTGCGTAATAGATTCAATCGGGTTCATTTTAAACCTCCTGAAAGGTGGTGATTATAACTATGGAAAAAAGTGAAGCCATAAAATTAGCTGTGGATCTTATAAAGCCCTTTATAGAAAAAGAGCAAATCCGTTTAGGATCCGGAGTTAAAAACAACTCAAAAGATCTCCTTAATGAGTTAGAGGAGATTGCTAAAGGCATTATAGAGATCGAAAAAAAGATTTAATTTGTTGGAAATGGCCTAAGTGTGAGGCGTGAAAATCTCGCCTCTATAAAGAGCCTTAGCACTATAAGCTCATAGTCGGTATCGTCCACCTTAACTTTTTCATAAGCTTCATCGAGCTCTTGGGCTTTTTTAAGAATTTCTTTGGAATCCATGATGCGCTCCTTTTTATCTATTTAAAATTGGTGTAATGATGATGGAAATAAAACCAAAAATAATAACAAAAAGCCCTGAAGTAATCGCAGTTGGTGCCATTATGGTTATCTATCTCTGGGAGCTTCCTAAAATTCTTCTTCTTCACGATAAAATTCCTCACGCAGTTTTTTTGAGTGTCGTAATTCTTCTTCATGTACTACTTGGATATGTATGTCTCCGTCTTCTTCTTCTATCTGTACAACGTATTTTCCAGAACGGATTGCATACAGCAGCACGAGATCTGCATATAACGATGACCAAATTGAACCAACTATTAGAATTATCAGTCCAAGTCCAAGAGCAATTGCAAAAAACAC
>Ga0307379_10001380_pt1 | contig 38658 bp, 51 predicted proteins | sample UN2MG_FD_202237 | JGI IMG/M metagenome (GOLD analysis project Ga0307379, IMG submission 202237) | Soil microbial communities from Risofladan, Vaasa, Finland - UN-2 | ecosystem: Environmental > Terrestrial > Soil > Coastal area > Acid sulfate soil | place: Finland: Risofladan, Vaasa | collected...
TAGGAACAACCACGGTATATGATTTTCCAGTTGCATCGTCTTGAACAGTAATATTTAAATTTTCATGTATACCTATATATTGCTCAACTTCATTAAGATAATTTTTGTAATCGTTTTTAACATCTTCTACTTCTTCTTTAAGAACTTCAACTACTGCAACTGCAACATCTCCTGGTTGACTTAAAAATTGTGTTAATCTTTCTTCTAATAATCTAATATAATCATTAAATTCTGTTTTTGTTGATTCAATTTCACTTAAAATTTTATCTTTATTAGGAAGAATTTCTCTAAACGTTTTTGATACGTCAAATCTCATATGTTCCATCATAATTTTTTCGGCCTGAATAGGATTAATATTACGATAGAATGTTGCTTTATTATTAATAGGATCAAGTGTAGTAATAAAAATGTTATCCCTTAATTTAAATACATCAGCTGCATAATTTTCATTTTCTTTAAGGTGAACTCTTTTGACAAAATCTAATTCAGCAATTTCATTAAAATTCTCTCTTAATATTTTAACAATATTAAAAAATTGAGAATTACCGCCCCATTGTGCAACTTCAGCAGCTTCATTAATTTGAATCTCATTAAATAGGCTATCATTGATATAAGTTTCCTTTTCTAATAAAACAGCATTATCGTTTCCAATAAAAACTTTAATATCTTTTTTAGAAACTTCAATATTTGGTAAATTTATTATTTCACATATAGCTTTAAAAGATTCATCAAGATTTTCAACATCTTCCTTTTTAATTTTATTAATATGATTGCTCTTTTTAATATAATAAGTTCCATGAACATTAAATAACGCTTCATTTTCTCCTAAATACATAATAGGTGAAAATAGTTTATCAGTAATATCACATGCTGTATTTGCATATTCTAATTGTAATTGCGTAGCATCTAACATTACAATATTAAGAATATCAAGAACAAAAGCATCATAACTGAATTTAACCAATGTTTCTTTTAAAGAACTTTTTGATTGTTCAGTTTTATTACTTAAATAATTATCTACAACATCCTCAATAAGTGGAATAAGATAACTACTACGTGTATCTTTCATTACCTCAATAATCTTAGATATATCTACATCATTTTTATACTTTTTAACTCTATCAGCAACTGCTTCTAATTCTGTATTAACAGCAGGAAGATAATTAAATCTTGACATTGCAGAAATGAATTCTTCATATAAAAGAACTTCTGGTATATTATCTAAGTTTTCACGAAAATTTTCAAGAATACCACTTAGTGTTTGATCAAACTTACCTTCTTTTTCTATTAGAGTATTAACAGCTTTTCTAACGCCAAGATGCTTTACAGCATATACTCTTTTTTGATTATCCACCCATTCATTTATAAATTTTTCGTTGAATTTTTCTAATCCTTCGAATAAATTTGTTAGCGCTACTCTTTCAATTTCTAATTGAGCGTCAACGGTAACATTGTTATAAATAGCAGAACTTATTGCATTTATTGTGGATTCACACAACATACGAACATCTACATTAGTGGTTTTTTCCTTTAATTGGTTGATTTTTGTTATCATAGCCATTTTTTTATTTGATTTTGAGATAATTTTAATATTTATTTTTTATTTATATATTTATACACCAACAATTTTTTTAGACAATTTTTATATTTGTAATAGTATCGTATACTTCGTTATTAACACTATTCGCAACTTGAATATCTATTATCTTATAATTTACATCTCCAGGAAATATTATTGAACCGTACGGTAACGTAACTGGAGTAGTTTCATCTATTTTATTATTAACTAAATTAAAATATAATGATGTATCTCCAGAATATACGTATTTTCCTTGAATGTTTTTCATTTCAAGAAGAACATTTATAGATGCATCAGAATTTGGTGTTATAAAAAATCCTGGATCTACTATTGTAAATGATGATGCATCTATAACATTAGTTGATGTGTCTGGTGTTATTCGAATAATAGGTTTTCTATATACCGAAACTGTAGCTGTTTCGCTCCATATTATTGATGGGTGTTTATATGTTGTAAAGTTTTCTGGAATATTCCAAATATAATATTCGTGGTTTGGTACATATTTTTCAACATTATATTTTTCTGTTGTTCCGTGTAACATCCAATAAATATCAACTTTATTTATTACTGCATTTTCTCGTGTATAATCCCATTCAATCCACAGTGGATATCCCTTAGGAACAATAAGAGGGTTATCTACTGAACTATCTACCGGTGAAACAATATTTATAATTCCATCATTACGTTCATCTTTACCACTTATTAATCTATATCCAAGACCTTTAATATAATTGTTGGCATTAACTTCTGTAGTTGGATCAAATACGGGTTGATATGCTTCGACTTGTAAATTAAACTTTATTTTAATTCGAGTAGTATTACTTTCAAATGAATATTCAATATTTTTTTCTAAAAGAATATCCTCTGGAAAACCTACAGTACATCCTAATCGCATTCCTTTATAATAAACATAAAATGTTATGGTTTTGTAAAAAACTTCTCTAATTATTTGTTCAACTTTTAATGCATTAACTTGATTGTCCATCCATAATTCACATTCAAAATTAACATTTAATGGTATAGAATATAAAAATGATCTATAGGTTTGAAGTTGTCCATCAATTTCTTTAAGATAATGCCCCTGAATATATCGTGATGTTGTACGAACTGAATCAACTTCAGAGCCTAGATATGTAACTATACCTCTTGGTATCATATCAAAATTACCATCTACTGGTCTTGGTGGAACACAATCAGCATAATGTGTATAAAAATCTTGCATAAATCTTTCATCACCACTCATATTATAATACCAGGGTACCTCTATAGTTTCTACTACATCATTAGCCCATACTTGATCATATGTGATTTTATTATTTAAAATATTTAATAAGCCAGCAATAACTGCTCTACTTAAAATATTTTCATTGTTATATTTTTGATGTAATGCCATTTTATTCTATTTATCTTTAACTAAGATCTATACCATAACGTTCTTTAAATATTTCAATAAATTTATCATTATTAAAAATAGTACGATTTTCCCCAACCATTCCTTTAACAGTAATTATATTTTCTCTGGTAAATTGATTTTTCATTCTTTTTATTGAAAAATCATTACTATTTATACAATTAAATAAAATACTAAACATTAACATAAATTCCCATTCAAATTCAGTGTTGCCAAAATACTTATTAGCATTAATTTTAGGAGGCTTTGGGCCCATAATATCTATATCTCTTTTAAATAAATCTGGAATGCCTATACCCATATCTATTATAGGATCAGATTCGTCTGAAAATTTTTCAAATATTTTAGGATCTTCTAATATTTTAGGATCTTCTACATATGTATCAAATGATCTAGGCCAATAATGTATATTTATAATATTTATACCATTAATGGTCCAAATATATTGTTTTGCTTTTTCTTCTATAATATTAAAAATAGGTGACCAAATAATACAATTATCTATATTAAATATTATTTTAGGATCAAAATCTTTACCTGTTATAGCTTTAAAATTATCATGTAAAAATTTATTCCATTCATCATCAGTTTTAAAATCATGCGGATGAAAAATGCCAATACCCATATCTTCTATAGGATCTGAATCTTCAGAAAATTTCTCATTTATATCCTTTAATACGGTTTCTTTAAATTTTTCTGGCCAATTATACCAACCACTTAACGATGGCCATCTATCACGTGATCCAATTCCTTTTAATGTCCATTTATATTTACGTATTTTTTGCATTAAAATTTGATAAATTGGGTTATATATAACTCCAAACCCCTCTTCTCTTTTGTGAAATAATATTTTAGGATCAAGATCATAACCTGTTATAACTTTAAAATTAATAATTAGAAAATTTATAAAATCTTCTATTGATTTAAAATCATGTGAATGAAAAATACCAATACCCATATCTGTTATAGGATCAGAATCGTCTGTAAATTTTTCATTTATATGTTCTCTAACTAGTTTCATTTTCTTTCTTTATAGCTATATGCTCCTTCATCAAAAAGATGTTTATATTCATCTTTTATAATACAAACTATATGCCAATCTGCTTGTACTTTATTACTTATTTTTTTAAAACACTTAAGTATATTTGCGTGCTTAAGTAATTTCTTTGCATACGTTTTTTTATCTATTATTTTTCTGGTATTTGGATCTATTAAAGTATTAGAAAAGAAACGAATAATGAATGTTGAAGAATGATGATGAATGACAATTGAATTAATCTGTCCCGGGTCCGATAGCTCTATGTAATTATTTAAAAAATCTTCTTGTATTATTTTTAGAGGGGCTATGTCTATAATATTTTTTATCCCTATACCCATATCAACTATAGGATCTGAATCGTCTATAAATTTTTCATTTATATTTAAATTTACTGTATAACGGTCTTTAAGTACTTTAGTAATTACAGCCATATTTAAATTCTTTTTCACTTTAGAAAATGTATTTTCAAGAAGTTTTTTTACAGTAGTTTTAATGAAAAAGTGTGAAAATACATTTCGCTCGATACATTCGTATATAATACAAAATATAAAATGAGATTCATCTGCCAAGGTTGCATCATTAAAAAGAATTATAGCAGAAGCCTCTGGCACTAAAGGACCTAAAATTTTCCGATCCTTATTAAATAATTTTTCAATTTCCTTTTCATTATATCGACCAATACCCATATCAACTATAGGATCTGAATCCTCAGAAAATTTCTCATATAGATTAGTTTTCACTAATTTAATCATAAATTACTAATTTATTTTATTTATCTTTATTTTTAAAAATAAATTAGTCTACAATCTTTAATCTACTTAAAAATTCTTTTGGAAATGATTTACGCGAATTGTGTATAAGATCTGCTAAAGCTCCATCTAAAATATAAGTAACCGCCCAATCATCTTCACTTCTAACTGATCGACCAGTTCCTTGCAAAATATTTAATATTGCCTTTTCACGATACCATTCTGGATTTATTTTTAATTTTGTTGATACAAATCTATCACTTAATGATAAATAAGGAACTTTAGCAAATATTTGAAACCTACTCCATTCATCTTTAAGGTCCAATCCTTCTAATAATGATGGGCCCATTAATATCTTATTTTTATTATTTTTTAATATTTTAATTACTTGTCGTTTTTCTTCTGTTCCATTATATACTAATACTCGTCGTTTATGTTTATTACTCATACCATTATGTATTTTTAAAGCAAGATCATATGAGGCTGTGTGTATAATTCCGCTTTCAGAAGAATGTTTATCTAAAATATCATCTATAGTTTCATATAACCATGGAAGATTAGCCTCCATTTGTGTATATGTCATTCTTCGTTTATTATAAAAATATATGGGTGATTTTTCAAAATTAAACTGTGAATCCATTTTAATGTATTTTGCCGTATTTATTGCTATACTTCTAATATATTTTGACGGATCAGCAAAAGTAGCACTCATTAAAACTGTAAATCCTGTATGCGCATGAAAATATTTATGCATCATATAAGATTCTTCTAGACAATTAAAAACTAATTCATCTTTTCCTGAAGGATTTTTAATAAGATTTCTTATAGATGTTTTTTCAATAATTTCATTAAAATCTTCAATTTTACAATGAAGATCTTTAACCCAATCACAAAGTCTTAATGCTTCTCTCCATTCTTTTGGCGGATCTTCATGCGGATAATCAGCTTTTACTTTTTTCTTAAGTCTTTCCCATGATATACGATATTCTTCTAAAGATAATTCTATTTCTATTAATGTGTTATGTAAAACCTCTTGATTTTCATTATCATGTAATTTTTGAATATTTTTCTTAATGCTTGAAAAGTCTGACACATGATTATGAACTTTATAAGTTGCAAAAAATGATGTAAGTTTTTCTATTTTTTCTATAGTTTTTTTATCAAAACGAGGTGAATAGTGATTTTGAACAATGTCAAGAATTTTATGAGCTTCATCACATATAGTAAAATCTCTAGCTGGAAATGGAGTTTCTTCAAGATGCTGATTAACATAATTCATCATTATCATCCAATATGCATAATTTAATAATGCAGTTGGAGAATTAGATGCTTCATCTCTTGCAGAAAAATAAGGACAAACATTATAACATCTCATAGATTTTGGAGGTTTTCCTCGAATACGACATGTACCTAATGAATTTTTTTCCATATTATCCTCACACATATAGTTATCTATACCTTTAACAGATCCCCATTTAAAATTTGATTTATTAAAATCTTTTTCGTATTGTTCTTGAAGAGATAAATCAGATGCAAGAATATACCCTTCCTTTTTATCTTGATTAAGAATCCAAGCAACAGCCATTCCTATTATAGATTTTCCTGAGCCTACTGGCGCATCTAATATAACTATTTTAGTTTTATTATAATATGCATTAACTATTTCAATTACAGCTTCTTTTTGACCCTTACGCCATTTGAATTCATCACCAAAAAAAGTATCACAAAAGTCTTTTAATTTACTTTCTAACTGTTTTATATCCATATATATTTGTTTAAAATTTTATGAAAAAAAGAGGCTTAAGTTTTACCTAAGCCTCTTTTTTATTGGTTTTTTATCTTATTTTAAATATTTTCTCCTTGTGTGGATATATTTTTATAGCATAAATCAAATAAAAGTTCTGATGCTTTTAGTGAAGGGGTTCCTTCTTCATAATAATCATAAATACTCATATAAAAGCCATGAGGTTTATCATAAGTTGTGATCATATCATCAATATATTCTTTATCTATACCCATAAGTTTTAAATTATGTGTATTAAATATATTAACTAATTTATCCCATATATAATCTACAGCTTTATTTATGTACGTATCTAAATCTTTATCTTGTTTTGACTCAAGATATTTATCTATTTCTTCATCAGCCCAACGATTTTCAGCAGGAGTTATTTCATTTAAATGTTCTTTAACTAATTTCATTCTACCCAATTTTTTGCTGTGGACGCATTACTCTCACTATCTTCATCTAATAATTCACGAATTTCTATTAAATCTTCATCTTCTAATAAATGTTCAATATCATTAAATGATAATTTTTCATTAGTATCAGTATCAATAAAAATATGAATGTATACAGGTTCTCCTGCCATACCAGGAAAATTTTCTTCTGCTAAAGTTACTGTTCTACCATCTGTAAGAGTATATATAATATTTTCTAAATCTTCATTAAATTCATCATCATATTCGTCGTCAAAATCATCAAAATCTTCATTAATTAATTTTGCTCTATTGTTATTATTAGATTCTGTAATCATATCCCTTAAATATATTTTTTTCATAATTCCATTATCTAATTTAAATAAAAATGCTTCGGCACCTAATTTTGCCATCGGGATTCCAGACATAGGTTCTGATTGTCCCTTTAATCTAAAATTAATAACACGTCTATTAAATTCAGGAATTTTTATTTCATTATTTAATGTTTTGGACAAATCATCATCAAATACATCATTAGAAATTTCATCTTCTACAGTATCTACATCATATTCTATATCTTCATATTCTGTATTTACATCATCTTGTGGCAAATCATTACCTCGTTTTGAAAATTCATATAACGATTCTTTTATTTTTTTCATATCTTTTTTATTTTATATATTCCAAAAATAAAAGGAGATTAGTTAATCTCCTTCATTTAATTTTTTAATAACAAGATCACTAAATCCAGCATTTTTACTGATCTCTATTCGAAAATCAAATTGTTCAATAGGTAAAGGGGCATGATTTATAACAAAAATATTCATACGCATTTCTTTTGCAATTTTTTGAAGTAAACCGGTAATATCATAGATACCATCTCCATCAACTGAAGACAACACCTCATCTAACATAAATATATTAAGGCCTGGATATTTTCCTTTAAGCATTTTAATAATAGAGATAAGAACAGCAAGATCAACTCTTTTCTTTTCACCTGTACATAATGTATCTACACCTATTTTAATTCCTAAATGAAATAACTCCGGTTCAAAATCTGCATTAAATGTTAAGTTATATGGGAAATGTAATTCATGTAATGTAAAAGCCAATTCTTTATTAAGTGTTGGTATATAATTTTTTAATATTTTTTTCTTTACTCCTGATTCAGAATACATTTCTTCAAGAATATCTAAATATTTATAATCATTATCAAATTCTGCCTTTTTGATTGATTTAGTAGTTAATAGTGTTGTACTATCAGATATGATATTTTGAATACTTTTAAATTCTTTAGGTTTATCCATTTTTAATTTTTCCATTTCAGATTCTATTGCTTTATAAGTTGATTTAATCTGAATAATGAAATTATCAATAGTAGTTAAGCCTTCATTAATTTTCTTTAAAGCTGTATTATATTTATTTTCATCAGTACTTATAGCCTGTAATTCGTCTTTTTTCTTATTAATATCTTCTTGTAATTGTCCTCTAATTAAATCAAAACGGGAATCAGAAAATGGTGTTGAGCATGTGGGGCACATATCTTTATCAAATAATGATATTTGATGATTTAATTGTTGTATATCCCCCTGAACTTTTAGTTTTTGTCGTAAAAATAAATCATATGAGCTATTAATACTTGCCCTTTTATCTTCATATATTTTCTTTTTATCATAACCCTCTTTTAACTTAGGTTTATAAGTTTCTAGTTTATGAGCAAGTTCCAATACTTTTACTGAATTATCTTCTTTTACTTGTGTTGTTAATTTTTGAAGTTCATTAACTGCAACGTCAATATTATTCTTAAGAGATAAAATATCACGATCAAATACATCCATATTTGTTTTAACTTCCCGCAAATCCTTTTTTACTAATTCATTCATTTTATTAATGATTTCCATAGCAAACAATTTATCAATAATAACTCTTTTGTCATGTGGAGTCATTGATATAAAGGATTTAAAATCATTTATACTTAACGATATAATGTTCGAGAAGATATGATATGGCAATCCTGTAACCTCCAGATCTATATATGATTGGTAATCTGTAATTCCGGCCTTTCCAATATCTTCTTTGTTTTTTTCAACATATAGATTTGAGGGTGAAAAATTACGCTCAATCATAACATGATTTTCAGGAGAAGTTTCGTCAAATCCTCGAATCCACCCATGTTTATTCATACGATTTGCTATTTCGTCCTTTTTAAATTTGTCAAGTTTTCCGTAATATAAAATTTTGGGCAGATTAACGAAAAAGGATTTTCCATTTCCATTTTTTCCAGTAACCATCCACAATCCACCCTCACTGGGTAATTCTATAGATTGTAATTTATTACCGAATGGCCCAATATTTCTCCATTCAATTTTTTGTAATTTCATTCTTATTTTTTAACGTAATTCAAATGCACTATAAAGTTCATCTACTATATCATTAATAGAATTTAAAATAACTACTTCTGGTCTTGCCAGTTTAGTTTGAATTATAACATCTTGATGTCTTTCATATTCAGGATCTATTCCAATAAGAATGGGTTTATCACCTGAATTTCCCCACATTCCAAGTTCATAAAGAACTATAGGATTTAATGATCCTCTTGAAAACCAAAATATTATCATATCAGAAGATTGTAATTTATTAAATTCCCATGTAATTTGTTCTTCTGCAGCATGAGGATCTTCAATAGGAAAATTAGCTCTTCTTGGATTATAAATAGTTAAATTAGGAAAGTTTTCTAATTTTTCTATTATTTCTTTTTGCCAGTCTGGACAATTTGTTATACCTCCTGCCAAAAATAATTTAAGATTAAAATTATTTTCTAATGAATAAACATCTTTTGGTGATTCGATAATTAATGCCATTATTTTTTAGTTTTAGATTTATTTTGTTTTTTTATTGGTTCCTCTATTATTTTTTTACAATTTATAACAACTTTAGATTTTTTTAATAATTTTTTAATAGGTTCCTTTTCATAACCAAATCGTGCGTCACCTTCCATTAAAATATACAAATCTTCACCTATTTGATCTGCAATATTTTTTAAATTATCAAAATCTAAATTGATATTAAGATCACCGTACCATATTTTTCCACATTTAGACGTTATAATGTTTGCGTTAAATATTATAAGATCTCCTTGGTGTTCTTGACAGTATGTACTTTTAGACTCAGCAATCATTCTATTGATTGCTAATCCATTAGTAGCAAATACTACATAATAGTGTGGATCACTTTCAAATTCAACCGGTGTTGGAGTTATTTTTTTCTTTGTCATTTATTCTTCTTTTGTTGCTTTATCGTAATATTCTTTATTAAGTAATTTTAATTTATCAGTAACTTCCATTTGATGTCCCAAATCCTCAATACCTATTTCTAATAAAGTTAATATATCTCTAATATCAACCCCTTCGAAATTACTTATTTCTTCTTCTGGGGAATTTTGTTCACTTATTGTTTCTATTTTTTTGTAGTTGCAAGTCTTTAATATATCTATAAATTTTGTTAGATTAAATAAGTTAATATATTTATCTGAAACTACTATATCAGTATAGTTATTATTTAATATTTTAATTGTATCTTCTAATGTAAGTTCCAAAATTCCATCTAACATTATTCGTTGAAAAATAGGTGAAAAATTATTTATTTTAAAATCATATGTATTATCTTTTGGATTAAATATATATGCACCTTTAGTGTTTCCAATATCTCCTCGTTTTGTATGATATGGGGAGCCCAAATATATTAAATTTTTACGTTCTTGTCTTTTATGAATATGTCCCGAAAATAATTTTTTTATTTCTTTAAAATTTGAAAAATCTGCTGCAGTAGTTATTTCTTTACCATTATCATATCTAAATCCTGACATATCAATATGAGCAAAAACATAATCAAATTTATTTGCTCTAATATAATTTTCTTCATCTTCTTTATTGCCTATCCAAGGTAATATAAGTATTTTTGAATCTTTATTTGTTATAATTATAGGTTTTTCAAATACAGTAACATTTGGAATAAATTTAAATGCTGCTATAGAATTAACATCAGTATCATATTTTTTATAAATGTCATGATTTCCGGTAAGAAAATAAATTGGAATAATCTTTGATAATTCAAATATTATATCAATAGAATTATTCATTACATATATATCAAGTAATTGTCTATTATCAAACCAATCGCCTAATATGAATAGAATATCTCCCTTTTGAATGTTATCTTTTAAAAATGGAATATACCATTCTCTAAAAAAATCTTTTTGATTTGTTAACCACTCTAAAGAATTTGATCTAACACCAAAATGTAAATCCGAAAGTAAGAATATACGATTATAATTAATTTCTTGTGTATTAACTTTAAATTGTTGTATCATATTTTTTTAATTCGACTTAAAATAATCTTTTAGTTTTAATTTTATGTGCCAATCCATATTTTTCATTTAATTCTCTTAAAAGCCCTTCTTTATCAAGTACACTTACTTCATTATATAATTGATCATAATTAACTTGAAAAAATTCTGCAAATGCGATAAAAATTTCCATGCTAGTATAATTCTTTTTTGTTAAAAGTTTTTCTTTAAAATAATAATACATTTTAACCCTATCATTTCCATCTGCTCTTTTTGGTTTTTTATATTTTTCATAATAAGGAGATTCTATAAAAATACTATACATTTCATCATCTAACATTTTTAGCGTACGACTTTCAACAATATTATCTCCCAATTGATCTTCATATAATGAGAATACGCTATCATGTATTTTCATAGTTGAAGCCGTGAACTCTTCATAATTTTGTTCACCCTGATTATACGTATTATTAATAATCTTATCTTCTTTTAACTCACTAGGTTTTTTAAAGTCCATATTTATTTTTATTTTTATAATTCAATTGATTTAAATTTAAAAGCAGTCATTATTTCATAAATAAAATCATAACTATCACTACTTATATCACATACTAAAATTAAATCATTATCATTTTCTGTCATTTCTGTGTGTTCACCATAATTTTCTTTAAATTCTTTAATACTTAAAATAGAAAGATGACTACCATCTGCTTTTATTTTATCTAATTTTAATATTTCTTTAAAGAAATTTATTATAGTTTTATCTGTTGAAACGAATAATTCCGAAGAAGAATTTGTTATAACATCAATAAATGAGTGATAATTAATTTTAAATGCTATCATAATTTTTATTTTTATGAGAATAATTTATTCCCGGTTATTTCTAATTCATCAATTACTATATTACTTGGATGGCTTATTGGAACCAAATCTGGATTATTATTTGCGTCTGGTATTAGTGGTTTTGTTGATTTGCTAATAACTTCGTGCATGTTAGCAGTTGTTGCTCTTTTTTCTCCTCTTGGATGTTTATGCCCTGCCGAAACTTGATTTATATAAAATTCCATATCATCAATTCTAGAATTTCTATCTTCTTCAATTCTAGCATATTTCCATTCTATAGTATATCGTTTTCTGGTGTTTTCATATCCTGCTACCCTATTGGCTAAACATTTTAAGAAATATTCCCCTCTTGCTTTCATTTCTGCATTAGTTACAATACCAAATAAAATATCTACAGTATGTAATAAACCAGCAGATTCTGCAACTGAGGTTATACTTAAATCATTTCCTTCCCATCCACTTCTATTTGTTTGTGTAACAGAAATTATAGCCCAGTTATTTTCTTGACCCATTGCTCTAACATCTTCTGAAATTTGTTTAACCTTTAAATAAGTGTTTTCACTATTTGGATTTCTCCAATTTTTCATAATATTAAGATAATCAATAAATATATTATCAAATTTATATCCTAATAGTTCTTGAGTTTTTCTTAAATATGCACCTATATCATTAGCAGAAGCAGTAGATGTTGGAAATTCTTTTACATGTAATTCTCCAAGGGGTTTAATTGATCTTTGTTTTAGGTTATTTAGTTTTTGTTTTAATAGTGTTTGATCGTGTGTAAATTCTTCGTATGTATCTAATGGAACAGTTAATAAATTCGAACCTATTCGCATATTAACTAATTCTTCTTGAAGTTCTAATGTAATATATGCAGTATTATATCCTTCCATAACAGATTTTGCTGCCATATTACAAAGCCACATTGATTTACCCGATTTTGGCATACCAAATAAAACCATTAACATACCTTTCCAATACCCGCCTTTAGTGCATAAATCAATATAATCATATCCTGTAGAAGTTCTGGCTAATCTTGTTTGAAGGTGAGAAGTAGGATCAAAGAAATTTTTACCCATATTAAAAGTAAAATCTATTGCAGTTTCAGAAGATAACATATGACGTATTATTTCAACTACTTCTGACGCATTTTCTGCAGTTACCTTTGTAGTCTTCATGTATGCTATTGCTTTTCGCATAACAATATCAAGATTTCTTACTTGAATCCAGGGACCTACATTATTTTCTAACCAACTATTATCGTATTGTCCTAAAAGTTGTTTTGCATTATAAAGACCTTCAATTACATCATTACTATACTTTTCACCCAATCCTTTAATTTGAATTAACTGAACCATTTGATCTTTTGAAGGAGCCTCTTTATACTTTAAAGAATGTGCTTTTGCTATTTCAAATAATTCTCTTACGACAGCATTTGTAAAAAAATCTTGTTTTGCTGTATTAAGAAATATAGGATTACCTAAAATATAATGATAAAAAATTTGTTCTTGGTACGATGTTATCATTTATATGTTTTATTTTTTATATGGTGATTTACCATAAATGTTTAATTACACGATAAAAAGAATTTTTTCCTTTTTCTAAATAACCTTTATCAACTAATATGTCTAAATCTTCGGATAATACCGATGAAATTCTAATTCGCGTTTTTAGAAATGCTTCATGTGTTTTAAATTCCGAATCATATCTTTGCTCAATATTTAAAAAAGATACGATTTCATATAAAAGATCTTCATGCGTAGGGTTATCAATAATACCTAAAAGATTTTTTATTTTAACTTTATCTATATTTAATGGATTCATATAATGGTTTATTTTTATAAATAAAAAAAGGTCTGAAGTTTCCTCCAAACCTTTAATTTTATGTTAATGAAATATTATGTTTTAGCTGGATTTGTTATTCCATCATCGTCATAATTTACATCGGAAGATTCTTCATCTGTCACAACAATATCTCCCATTTCTACATCATCCATTAAGTCTCCTGTTACTTCAATAAGATCATCAAGTGATTCAATGCTTGGAAGCATAAAGGTTTTTTTAATAATATTTTCATCTAATTCATGTAAAACTTCTTGTGTAAATACCTTTTCTGTGTATAATTCACCTAATGGAACTTCACCTTGTAAGTGTTTACATACTAAAGATCTGGCAGTATCTCTTGCCATTGCATATTTTATACCATCTGAAGTTGTAAAACTATTACACTTTTTTTGTTCTGCTGGAGTAAGTTTTTCATATTCTTTTTCGCTTATCATTTTACCACGTACTATTCCACAAGTTTCCCAGTTTACAAATTTTTCAAGTCCTACAAATGGATTTGGTTTTTTATAAAAAGGTATATGAAGTTGTACCTTAATGGGTCTTGCAAAACGTTGTTTATATGGGTGAACTGTAACTACAATTCCTATTTTAGTATGCGGATCCAATCCTTTACTTTTTACATGTTCTTCTGAATCCTTATCGGTTAATTTTGATTTGGTAAGAACAAATATAATAGAAGAATTGTATTTTCCGCCACCACCGCCAGATACAGTATCACCTGGAATATATGAGCCGATAGATGCATATACATGATTACAAATAATAAAAGGAATTCCATTTTTGGCGAAATTATTTCCTATAACTCTAAACGTTCTACGAATTGCTTGTTGTTTAGTCATATCTCTTTTATTATCACCTGATGTTGTATCAGCCTTTTCTTTAGTTGATGATAAATTGCCTAAAGAATCTAAAACAACCATAATTTTAGGGGGTGTTTTACCGGCAGTTTTTACTTCTGCAATACTTTCATTTAATTTTGCAGTTAGAGTTGCAAACTCTTCGATAGTATTAACATTTTCTAAACGAAATTTAGACGTATCAATACCTAATTTTTTAACAAAATCAACATCAATTGAACCTTCTGAATCATAATAAATTGGAAAATAATCCATAGCTTGAGCACTTCTAATAATACTCATTGCTAAATAAGTTTTGCCCGTTCCTTCTTGTCCTGCTAACATAAGAGATCTTCTATTTGGCATACCACCAAATAATGATCCACTTAATGCTGCATTAAGAATATAGGATCCAGTTCCTATCCATTCATCAATTTTAGCGTATATATTATCTTCTATAAGTGCCCCATCGGGAGAGAATTTGCTTAATATATCATTAAGCTCGGAAAAAGATAATTGTGTTTTTTCTACAGATGCCCTTTTAGCCATATTTAATTGTTTATTATTTTATTGAACTAAGACTAAAAAGTTTTAACTATTGGGCTTTATTTTTTCTTTCACGTTTAGCACGTAAAAAGGCAATTGCAGTTGATTGTCCAAGTTCAGCAGCTCTTATTAAAAAGGTTTCAGATACGGCCCAATCTTCTCCTCCAATTAATTCTGCCGCCAAATAACGTCTAAAAGCCTTTTCTTTATCTTTTATTAATTTACACATAGTTTCAGCAAGTCTTATTTCTTGCCATTTAGAACCTCTTGCTTTTGTTTTAATATCTTTAATTCGATTTATATCTTTAAGGTCAGGCTGTAAACCTATTCGCATATCATCAATTGGGTCAGAATCATCAGTGAATTTTTCATTGAGAGATTCTTTTAATAATCTTTTTTTACGCATTAAATAATGCTTTAATATAAATTCTCCTGCTGCTACTAAATTATTCGGTATAGCCATTTTTAAAAGCATTGGATTTGGGTGTCTTCTATAAACATTTCCACTTATTGACGCATAAATATATGTTGTAGGTTTTTTATGATCAATAAAGTTAGGACCTCTTTCAACAAAATAATATACGCCCTTAGATTTTTTCTCAACTTTAAAAATACCATAAACTTCGCCTATTCTCATATCTTCTATAGGATCCGAATCTTCTTTAAATTTTTCAGTTAATGATTCGTTTATATCTTTATATAAGTCTAATCGACCTATTACATAGCTATAACCATATAATGATATATGTGAAGCTATTGTTTTAGCATCTACCCAACCAATAGCTTTGTTATTATGAATATACATAATAAAATCTTTAGTTCGTAAAAATGCAGCTAAAGTAGGTGCCTCATCATATTTTTTTCTTCTATTTTTTATATTTGATTCAACTTCATCTGTTTCGTCATGATAAAATACTACTTTTTTATTTGGAAACATTCGTTTAGCAATATCATGATAATCATCTCCAATTCCCATATCTTTTATTGGATCCGAATCTTCTTTAAATTTTTCACGTAAATAATTTTTTACAAACTTTGCTTTCATTTATTTTGCTTATTTTTTATTGACATTAAGTTCTAAAAGTTTACTTAGAATTTCACGTGTTTTTATTTCATCAAATTTATAATCTACTGGAAATTTCCATTTATCAATTTTATTATTTATAAGTTTTTTTATTTTTCTTAAAGTAATATTGCCTACAAGTGTTTCTATTATATCACAAAGTATATCATATATAATAAAAGATTCTTCGGTATGATCCTGGTCAGAAAAATGTTTAACACTTCCCTCGGATGCACTTTCATATCCTTCTTGTTTAACTATTTTTTTCCACCTACGTATTTTCTTCTCAATATTAGGAATTTCGCCTATATCCATATCTTCTATTGGATCAGAATCTTCATCGGCGAATTTTTCTGTAAGTGATTTAAATTTTTGTTTTAAAACATTGAGTTGATAAAGTGTTTCAGGGGAATCCATAGTTTTGCACAATTCTATAGTTTTGTTTAAAGATATACCCTTTGATATTAGCCATTCTGCAAGAGACCAATTTTTATGATAAGCAGCATTCATTAAAAGTACTAATATCTGTCTATCTGTTATATTATAATTATCGATTATATATTCTAACATATCTAATTTTCCATGTTTTGCCAGTTTATTTGCAACTTGTGGAATCATGTCTTTCTCCCAATCGTATAATGCATATGGATACCAATGTAATTCAAGCCATTTATCAATCAGTTGCAACATCCCAATACCCATATCTTTTACAGGATCAGAATCTTCTTTAAATTTTTCAAATATATTTTCTCTGACTATCATTTAATTATCTAAAAATTTTAATAAATCTCTAAATCTCCAAAATATTTTTACTTCAGCTTCTTTTAATGAAAGAAATCCCGCCCAATCAATTTCTTCCTTTTGTAATTTATCTATATCTAATATAATTGGTTCTATAGGACGAGCAACAAAATAATATACTCGTTTATATACTTTACCCTTTCGTGTATAATCAACAAATCCAGCATCAGTAGATATATCTTTTCTTTTTATTTTGATGCCAATTTCTTCTTTAGTTTCTCTTCTTGCCGCTTCCAGTATATCTTCTTTCTTTTCCACGCCTCCTTTAGGTATACCATATCCAGATTCCCAGGAAGAATTTGTAGCATGAACCAATAATATTTTATTATTTTGAATGATTACTAATCCAGCGGATATTTCTATTTTCTTTTTATTAGATTCGTTCAAAGATTCTGATACTAATTTCATATATGTATTACTTTATTTATTTATCTAAAAAACAAAAACCAAAATTTTATATTTCGGTTCCTGCTTTTGGATTTGTTACTTCATATGGATTTAAATGTTTATCCAATTCATCCCATAGGGGTTTATGAGACATTATTTGACATATTTCATAAAGATTTCTTGGTCGCCATAAATTATCTAAATTATCTATGCCTACATCATGTGATCTTCCTATACCTGGATTTCTACCATGAACATGTCCATATAAATGCCAAGCGCCATGAATTCTTCTTTCCCATGATAACATTGGATAATGACAAAGGATTATATGAATATTAAGATTTGCTCTAGAAAAAGTAAAATTCTTTATTTGAGTTATTTCACAAAATCTTGTTGATTTCCTAATATTTTTATCATGATTTCCAGTAATTAATCTTTTATTTCCATTTAATCTATCAAGAAATTTATCTGAAATGATTCTATTTGCCATTGTCACATCACCTAAAATATAAAGATCGTCATTTTTATTTACTACACTATTTATAACTTCTTTTATTAACCACTCATTATTTTTCGGATTTATATGTGCCAAATATTCTTTATCTACATACATATCCCATTCTTCCATATCTATTTCCGAATCTTCTGAACGTCTCTTTATTAAATCTGCAACAAATTGCTTGTCATGATACACGGGCCTATTACAAATATTAACTATTTTAGGGTGTTCTGCATGTAAATCTGCTGTGAACCAGATTGATTCCATTTCTTTACGAATCTCTGGTGTTATTTTATCTAATATGTCTCTTTGTATATCTTTCATTTTTAATTTTCTAAATTTTGTAACATTTGAATTCTGTCTCCATGTTTTAAATCATCTCGTTCACTTGCATCTAAAATACAAATATGCATTCCGTCGTACCAAACAATAACATATTTACTATCTGGTAATAATTTGAGTTCATCTCCTTTTAATTCGAGAAAAATACCATGATCTTTTTCAAGAACGGTTTCTAAAGCTCCTGCAAATATCAGAGCCGAAGATAACCAATCTTCTGGTGTATCTTCATAATTTTCATCTCGTTTTACATAACTCATTTCTTTTTATATTATCTAAAAATCTTTTAATAATATTAGGTTCTTCTTTTAATGGAATTAATTTTCCATTATAATCAATCCTACTCATATGAATTTCTCCTATTTTTTTATAAACAGGATGGTCTCCTCTTAAATCAAAATGTTCCTGAGAACATATGTATTCTTCACCATAACTATAACCGTGCACATTCTCATGGCCAAGCCAAGTTATTTTATCACCAACCTTATAATCTTTAGTATAAACGCCTGTAAATTGCGAATGCCAATCTATACGTTCGTAATGCAAGTCTTCCATCATAATATATTTTTACAAAAATAATAAAAATATCTGAATTAAAAAAATTTAAAATAAAGATTTTGCGTAAATTAAATTACCCGGAATTGAATTAAATCCCATAGCTCTTAAAATACGATTAAATGGTTCTACTATAGTTTTTTCAAATTGCAAATCATAGTTTACTGGTAGTGCAAATTCATATGGAAAGTTTCCGGGTAAAAATCCAAAAACTTCACTATCATCTGTAGTGTAATAATATTTAACTTTATCGCCCGTTTTAATAGTATTATATTTAGTTTTCCATTTACTACTATTAAGAATTATATGATTATAAACTGCTGATGCTCTTACGTTTTGACCACACTTGGGTGCCAATACTATTTTATTTTTATCTTCTAGGCAATATTTTTCATAATCTCCTAATCCTTGTGTTTTTGCTATATCTTCAGGATTTTGAAGAAGATATTCTTTTTTATATTCTTTTAATTTTTTAACTACATCGGCATATTGTAATCTTTTTGCTTCAGCACATGCCATTATTTGAAGTTCCTTGAGAGCTTTTCTTGCAAATTTAGGAGTTGATCCCTGAACAATTTCTACACCTACGTGCTTAATTTTTTCTTGAGGCTTAAAATAAACTCCTGGTTCTTTCCATGCAAGATCAAGAATGTATTTCTTTTTTGCAACCATAGTTGCAGAATATGAGATTTTTTCTAATTCTAAATCTTGAAGATTATTTGTATTAAATTGTTTAGCATATTCTTCAAATTTTTTCTTTAAATACGCATTAAGTCTTAATTCTTTTATTCTAAGAATGAAATCTGTTTTTTCACCTTTGAAATCACAGGATTTTATTATAGGATCGAATGTAACATAACAACTATCTGTATCCATATAAATTGTTAATGTCTTTTCATTTATTTTATTAGCATATGTAAGACCTAAGGCTTCATGAAGTTTTTTATCTTGATGCCAATAAGTTTGAAAATATTCATCTATACATGAACTTGCGTATTTTGCAACATGTTGTCCCTGTAGTGTAACAGCTTCTGCTAAAAAAACATTATATCCCTCGAACCAAGGAGATCCTGATGCACCATAAATTGAATTAATAAAAATTTTAATGGATTGTTCCAAATTAAAATATTCTTCTTTAATGGATTTTAGACGAGCAATTTCAATTTCTAATTCGTCTATAGAACATGTGTTTGGATCAATATTTGTTAAAGTAAACTCCATATGTTTTACTTTTTATATGCAGTAATCCATATGGAGTTTTTAAAATAACATTTTTTTAACAACTTTCTTGTTGATCTAATACTTCAAGTATTTTTGGAATTATAGGATTTCTCACACATTCATCATCTGTAAATTCTATCGTTCCTACAAATTCTTTTTCTGAAAATATTCTGATAACATTATGTAAACAAGATTCTTTTTTATCTTTTCTATCTACCTGTTCTACATCTCCTAAGAATATCATCTTACAATTTCTACCTATACGAGTAACAATAGTTTTAAACGTATGCATATCTATGTTTTGAGTTTCGTCAATAACTACTATTGCGTTATCAATTGTAATTCCTCTAACATATGCTAACGGTACAACTTCAATAACTCCCTTTTCAATTAGTGATTTTGTAGCAGCTCTAGAATTGAAAATTTTGTCAAGGTTACCTGTATAAGAATACATGTAAGGTTCCATTTTTTCCCATAATGTTCCTGGAAGATATCCCACCTCTTCACCTTTAATTGTAGTTAGTGATTTTACTAATAACAATCTCTGATAGATAGGATTTGTTTTCATTAAATGTAATGCTGTAATAAGACTTAAATAAGTTTTGCCAGTGCCGGCGGGGCCAATAGATACAGTAATCTCCTTCTTTTCTATGGCTTTTTTTAATTGTTTTTGTTTTTCATTTAAACATTTTACTTTTATTGGGATGTCATTGAGCCGGATTCCTGTGTTAGTTCCCGGTGTTGTTATTTTCTGTATTAATGTTTCATATGTACTGACATCTTCGATGTCGTCCTTGGTTAGATGTTTTTTTCTCGCCATATAGTACTTATTATTTGAGTTGAGCTGCTCAAATTATATATTCTTATACATCAAAGAAAAAAGGACCCAAATGATTAGGTCCTATACACTTCTTAACAATTTCTTAATTATAATATGTGGTACTTGAGCGTTTTATTTGAAATACATTTCCTCTAATACCAGCTTTAATAAATTTATAATATCCCATTCCATGCGAATATGTTTTCTTTTCTAAACCACCAAAAATATCTTGGGCGTTATCCATTAAAAATTTATTTGCTTGAGGGTGTACTCTTTGTAGTTTTGAAATATTAAATTCATCAATACCTTCAGATGTACCAGTTGTTGCCCAAGGACCTGAATTATCAGAACTAGTTGTTATATGTTTAACTGTAGTTGATTCTAAAAATTTAACAACACTGTCTATAGTTAAATCACCTTTAACAGCTTGATTACTAAGTTTTTTATTGAGTTTTTCTTTACTTTCTCCTTTTATAAAGTTTTTAAATACAAAATTAGTTTTAAACGCTTTAATAATTGTTTGAGGTAATAATGTAACTTCTTTATAAGTTAAAACAGAATCATCCTTTCCATGTGTATTCATTTTTACTGCATTAAACTCCATGTCTTGTTTAAGATAATCTCCTGAATTAACTCTAGCTTTCCAAACTAGTTTTTTAAGTTTTAAATCTTTAAAGTTTTTAAATCCTGCGCTGACAAATTTATTTTTTATAGTTGCTCCAGATATTGAATAATTTTTATATTGATCATTATATAATACATTTTTAAAACTTTCTTTATGTGTAAAATGTAATGATTCTATTCTATAAGACATAAGAAGATCACTATTAATTCTAAATTTAATTCTCCAAGCAGAACCATATCTATCATTATCTTTTTCACATTTTATAGTTATTCCACCCTCATTTTTAAAATCAATATGAATACCATTTTGTGTATATAAAGAATATGTAAATTTTTGTCCCGATGTTTCCATTTGTTCCATTAACCAAATAAGAACTTCATTCCAAATAAAATCTTCGGAATTTGTTTTTATTTCACCACCAAAATGTGAATCTGGTGTTAAATTTTCATTAAGTCTTGGATAAAAATTTTTCATATCATTTGTTTTATTTTCAGTGTACATTGCTTGTCTTACTTTGATATTACGTTTAGAGTCCCATGCTGTTTTATCAGATCCAGAACCTTTAATACGTTTTGTTGGTTTATATGGATGAGGTTGTAGTAATTCTTCTCGGGATCGTGTATATTCTTTTTTATTTTCATAATCATTAATATCTATAAATTCTTGATCATCTTTTTTAGGTTCCCAAGAACCCCAATCAGGATAATTAAATTCTCCTTGTGGATATTCTTTTAAATTTTTAAAATCTTTCGGTATTTCAACTCGCCACCCAGGAACATCAAAATCTATAAACGTTTTTTCCGTTAAATCATTTATAACTTTCTTAAATATTTGTTTATTTTCAGGAAAATGCCAAAAAGCAATAATTTTTTCTTTTAAAAAAAGTCTACCACTATACTGTCCTCTACTATCCCCTTCATATCCTTTAGGTATTAGTATTTCATCATGTATATCTCCTATAGCGCCTACATACAATTTATCGTTATAATATGAAAAGGCGATAGTATTAACATCATCCCAGTTTATTATTTTATTTTTTAAATAAATAGCATTTGGATTTTCAAATATTTTGCCCATTAATATTTTATTTTATATATTTATGAGAAACATGATAAAAAAAACTCGATTACTTAAATAATCGAGTTTTTAATGTAAATATTTTTAATCACATAATTTACTTATAGACAATATCATCAAAATCTTCTGTTTTAGTTTTCCATAAATGTTCATCGTCTCTTATGTTTTTCACCATTATTGGACGGGCAGCTAAATAGTTATCCCACCATATGTTTTCAGAATTTCCATAATCACCAGCATAGGTTCCCTTTAGATAATTTAACTCTTTTTCAGTTAATTTTCTATCAAATCTATATGCCATTGGTTGTGTAGATCCATCATTTGTGCGTACAACAATATCATTTGGAAGCAATTCAGATAAATCAAATGTATCATTCATGGCACCAATTTCATTTTGCTTAAAGAATCCAGGTTCGATATTAAGCAATTGCATTCCTTGTTTAAAGGAAAGTTCTTTCATTTCTGCATCAGATAATTTTAATTGTCGAGTAAATCCAAGAACTGGTGCTACTAACATTATATCTTGTTTCAAAGAATCCTCAGAGCCAGAATATTTCATAAAACGATGAAGAAGATGAATATCAACTTTAGGACCCATCATATAAGTAGCGCCCTTTGATGATTTTAGATAATCTAATATCAATTGAATATTAGGTCTATCAAATATTTCTGGATATTTATTTTCTTTTTTTTCTAATTTAATAGGATCAAACGCCTTTTCTTTTGTGCCTCCTACATGTTTGAATATAACAAAGGTTCTTTTATCTAAAATTTCATTAATAGATTCTCTTACGATTTTTTGTTTCATAATGTTAAATTAATTTTAGAGAAATAAAGGGGGTTATTTTTAACATATTTAATTTATTCTTCTGCTTTTGATATTACTGTAATAGTGTCACTATCTATAGATGTAAAAACTAATCTATCTTCTCCAAGTTGCACATCATAATTTTCAACATCTAAATTTGAATATTGATCTTTAAAAATTGTTAATCCTGCATTAATAGATTTTTCAAGAATACAATCACTAAGTAAAAGATCATATGCTTTTCCTGAAACTTTAACTTCTCCATCAACAAATTGAAATTGCATAACTATATGATCAGTATCATCCAACCCATTAAGTGTATTAATTTTCTCAAGATTAGCTTTTATAAATTCAAATTTTCCAATAACATCTATTTTTGCAATAGTTTCTTTAAAAAGATTGTCAGCAATATATTTAAAAATATTAAGTGATGTGCAATCCACATTCATCTTTAATAGTTTATTTTTAAGTAGAATTTTTTCTCCTGCGCAAACTGTATCATTATCAGAAATAAGTTCTTGATATTCAACAGTTAAAGTGAATTCAACATCATTAAATTGATCCATAATTTTAATTAATCTAGGGATGTTAAATAATCCTACTTTAATTCGTTTTGAATCATTATTTTCTTTAACAAGAAATCCAGCTTCATCAAATCGAATAGTGCTCATTTTAACTACAGAACGTTCTTCATTATATGATTTTGCTATAAATGATGAAGAGGATTGATCAATTTCTAAAAGTAACGAATTATCTATAGATGTAAATCTTTTTAACCAACCGGTAAAAGCTTTAACATTTTTTGCTGTAAACTCAATTGTTTTTTTACTTGTAGTCATAATTAAATTTGTTTTATTTAATATTTTATAACTACAATAGAGTAAAGTTTTAACAACTATACTCCATTTTATAATTTTAACAAGAATTTAATTTTCTATTAAGGTAATATACTATTTATGTAATCTTTTATATCTGGATAATAATTCTCATGATAATACTTTTTAACTAACATATTATAATCATTTTTAGATATATTTAAATCTTTACAAATATCTTTTATTCTAGATTTTCTTTTGTACCATAATAAAAATAAATAACTTCCAAGAAATGCTAAAATAATCACATATATAAAACTACATATTGTAAAAATACAACGAGGGAATCCTAAAAATTTTGCGCCTAGTGTTAAAAGAAAGGGTAATAATAATCCAAAAGAACTAAAGATGGCCGGCCAGAAATTTTGGAATAAACTTGAAACCGATATATGTTTAATATAAAATAATTCACATTTATCGGGTGAATGTTTTCTATATACTTCTTCAAACTGTTTTTTAGTTATCATTAAACATAATGTTATTTTTTAAATGACACAAAATTATAATTTATTTATTTATTCATCTTCACTTTCGTTATTTTGTTCCTTTTCATCAAAAACATCATTTCCATTCCAAACAACTATATCATCTATAATCTCCATATCATCTGTTTCGAATAAATTAACTTTCATTTTCTTAGAACTAATACCACGTTCTAAAGTTGGATCTGAAGAATTATTAAATTCTTTTTGTGCTATTTTTAATTCAATTTCTTTTTCTTTTAATTCAGATACTAATTTTTTAATAATTTCTTTAGTACTAGCTAATTCATCTATTGTAAACTTTCTACTTGTCATATGTTCAAGTCTTTCTGCAACATCTTTAGTATAAGGTTTTAACCATTTGTCTATTTCAAGATTACTGCGTCTTTTTTCTAATATAAAGGCAATAAATAATTCTTTTCCATAATTAAATTTAAGATTAAAACTTAATTTGTCTCTTTCGTATAAAGTATTTTTTAGTTTTAATCTTATAATTTGCCATTTATAATCCTCTAAATATTGTTCAATAGAATCATATGTAAGTACGTTTCCATCTTTTACAAATACTGGACTTTCTGTTACTATAACAGAAAATAATTTTTTAGTAAAAGTTTGAATATCCTCAAATTCTTTTTCGTTTTTTCCTGTGTATATTATATCAATATTAACTTTAATATTAGAGTTATTAATAATTCTAATACTACTTTCATATTTATTAATAAGATAATCAAACTTTTTAAGAATGGTTTCGTATTTAATAATAGGCGGGATATCACGTATAAGTATTTTTTTATCTTCAATTGATATATTAGAAGAAATTAGCCATGCTTTATCTACACCTTTATATTTTTCAATAGTTCCATCAAATCCTTCAAAATAGGGTTTAAGATTTTTACGCTTTCCTAATAAAAAATCTTGAATATCTTTAAGTTTACGAGGAAGAATTGTAGTTTTGTATCCAACGGCAATTCCAACTATAGGCATTACAAGTCCTAATGGAATATCCATCCAAAGCGGATCGTACGGACCATCAGGAACCCTTGTAGTAAGGTAATTATATTTGTTTAATATACTATTAGCTGTAGATGAAAGTTTCACCTCAGTATACCTTGCTGCTGCAGGTGAAGGACTAACTTCTGTTCCAAAGAATCCGTCTCCTTCTAAAATTTGAAGGGCATTACCAAATGGGCGGGCTAATTTATTAATTGCACCTTCTAAAGAAGTATTTCCATGATGATAACCATCCTCAATAGATTTACCTACTACACTTAATGTTTTAGTAGAAGAAGATGATGAATTTTTAAGAATAAATCTTTGAACAGGCGTTAATGCATCATAAAAATTTGGAATCCCTCTTTGTTCTAAAACATAAATCGCATAATCTCTAAATTTGGTATCAATAAATTTTGAGATTGGTAATCGAATTATCTTTTCTTTTACTTTAGATTTTGTTAAATCTTTTGATTTTTTCATTAATAGCCAGGTTTATAATCTGTATTATCATCTAAATTTTCTATTTCTTCGATTATAGTTTTACACACTGGATAAACCGCACATACAGCATTATTTAAATAAAATACCATTTGCCTCAATGATATGTCGTATTCATTTGCATCTACACTAGTTGCGTAGTGTCCATTATATCCTAATATTTTTAAGTGATATCTTTTTATCATATCTTTTATTTTAAATATACTTAATGCGTTAGCTGGATATGTATTTCCTGATCCAATGTTCACTTTGTATCTTTTTTATTTAAAATTTCGTTAATCTCATCAATATATCTATAAATAACTCTTTCGATAAGTTTAAAATCATCAAGTTCAGCTTTAATATGTGTAAGATTATTTTGAATCTTAACTTTTTCTTCGTAAGTTAATTTCTTTTCCATATAATTTAATTGTTTAATTTTCTTCGTCTTCATCTTCAATACTTAAAACTTTAATTAAAGTTTCAATATCCTCATCGCAAGTTGGCTCAATATCTATTAATTTATGGCCCATCCACCCATAAAATTTATCTCTTATATGCCAATCAGATGCTTTCTTTTTGCCTTCTTCTACAAATTCTATATGTACATGTGAAGAACAGGGTATTGCTATATACGCACCATACTCAAAAGCTTCCCATTGTTTTAATTTCTTATTTGATGGTCTATACATTATGCTAATTTTTTACCTCTTAATAAATTTCTTAAAAACACATTTTTTTCTCCACCTAATAATGTTGTCCACTTTACATATTGATCTGGAAATAATGTAATCAATTCTTCCAAAGATTTTCTATATAGTTTTGTACCTAATTGGTATCTATCAAAATGTTCCTTAGTTGTATCATCTATATCTGTATCTAAGATGAATTGAGCGAAATCTGGGTAATCTTCGTAGTTAAAAACTCTTTCATCACAGATAAAACAAACTGCTGTAAGAGCATCGTTTAAATCTAGTTCTTGAAAAATTGTGTGGTTAATTATATCGTCTTTATGCTTTATGTTCCATAGTATAAATTTAACATAAAGATTATCTAAACTTCCTATATAAGGATCTTCTGTATCTCTAATATTAATTACATCTTTCCTTATTTTTGAATTTGTAGTGCCACCATTAAGAATAATCCATGTTTTCCAATTATTGGCAAAATCAATAAACTCTTCATCATCCTGGTATTTTCTTGCATATTCTAGTGCTGCATGTCCTGCCTGTATCGCCTGTTGAATAGGAGATATGTTATAAGGCACGAAAAAATACATCCGTTTTTCTAAATTCATCATTTACATTATTTATATACAAATATAACAATAATTTCTGACAAATAAAAATTTTTAGGAAATATTATACGGATATCGTATAGGATATGATTCTTTTTTTCCACACGAATTACAAGTGTGTTCAAATGTAGGTGGCGTAGTCATATTAACTATTCCATTAGGTCTCATAAAACCTTGGTTACATACTGAACATCTTTGATCCATTTGTTGTACATTAACTTCTCTAACTTCTGGCATAATTATTTTTTTTTATATTTTACACTCATAACCTTTAAAAAAACCTGCGGCATATTTTGCCCGGTCTTTCATTGTTTTTGAGTAAATTGTATCTATTTCTTTTCCATCACATTTAACAATTGTTCTATAATCCTCATGTTCAAGATCAGTTTCAAATACTAAATCTACTGGAAATCCGTTTTCTCTTAAAAAATGTAACATATTAAAATAGTTTTTTAGTTTTTATTTCAGGCTTATTAATAAATTTTGTTAAAAGTAAATGTATAACAAAAGCATGTCCCATTTTCATTTTTGGATCATTGATAACTTCTGACATACTTTTATTTATTTTTAAATGATTATATCCATCAAAATCTATTAAATAAATATCTCTATATTCTTTTCTATAAAGATCTAACAGAGTGCTAAAAGCATCTGATGTTAAAACAGCTCTAGAATATAATGGAATATAAATCTTTTTCCTTGCTTCTATATAATTTAATTTTTCTCCATCCCACCAACTATATTCAGGAATTGCTCCCTTTCCCATAGGATAACGCATTGCATGTTTGTTTTTCCATATTTGATCTGCCCACCTAAAATATTCTGGGGTTGGATCTCCATTTTTATCAATATGTATTGAATATACTTTAGAAGCTTGCCAAGCATTTTCCACATTTTCAGCTCTATAATCTTTGTATAAAATTCCTCCATCTAATAAAAATGGGGATAAACCTCTAGACCAATTAGTTGATCTTGAAGTAGTATCAATTATAATTGCATCCTTTGGAATATTCTTAGCAAAATATTTTTCTACATATAACATTAAAATAATTTAATTTGTTTTCTATTATTTATAATTTCTATTAATATATCCCCATGACAACTTTTTGGCTTACACCAACACCCCAATACCTTTCCTTCCAATTCATGTAAATCTTCCAATAGATGTTTACCTTCTCCATTTAAAATGTAGTCTCTATACGCTTCTACGGCTTGAGCTCGTGTAGCAACCTTATATTTTGCCTGTGTAGCATCTTCTAAATGCGTGTATGGATTGCCCCATTTACTTGGTCGTCCTATGTAAACGTCGTAAGGTTCTTTTTTACAATGTACTACTTTCATCTTTGGTGTGTAATATTAAGGATACGATTGATTCTGCTACAGCAGGTCCATAAATTATCATATCTTCTATTTCTTGAAAACCCATAAATATTTTTATTCCCTCTACCCAAATATCTGCTCCGAGTTTACCGCCTTTGTGAAATTCATCGGGTTCTAATCTATATAGATCAGAAAGAATTAAAATATCAGTTCCTCCAAATGCTTTTTTCAATAATTCAATGCCCATATTATAGGCATCATTAGTTGTTTTCATACTATCTAAAATCCTATTTTTTCATTTTTCTTTTTCATATTATTATCAGTTCCATAGAAATAAATTTCTGCTAATGTCATAGATGTTTTTACTTCTACGTTTTTATGCCCAAGTTTTTCTAATAATTTTTTTGATTTTTCAATAGAAAGTTTTTCAAATTTATAATTCATTAATAAACGTCCTGGTCGAGTTAAAGCCTCATCTATATTTTTTATTCCAGTATTAAAGGTTGCAACTATAGATATTTTTAAACAATCTGAAAGTAATCCATCGGTTAAATTAAGTACATTACTTACAGCACTACTTCTACCCCCTTGATTTCTTTTTTCAAGGGCAGGTTCAGCATCTTCAATTATGAGAATAGAATCATTATTCTTCATAAGAAATGGGATAAAAGCTGGATCTGTAATAGAGTCAACCATATCAGGTGATATAAAGATAATATTCTTTTTTAATTTAGATGTTAAATATCGAATAAATGTAGTTTTTCCTGTTCCTGGATCTCCACTTAAAATTACTAAATTAGTTTTATGTTTATCATTTAAGCCCGCGATAATATTTTCTGCGGTTAATTCAAATTCATCATTATAATTTTGAGCTAAATCAACCTTTATTTTATTAACGTTAAATCCTATTTTATCAAATCCATGATTATTACGATAAACAATGTATATTTTATTTTTTGCTACTTTGGGTTTTTTAACGGTTTTTAGTAAACCCAATAAAGTATATAAAAATGAATCTTTATCTATTTCATATTTTGCATCATAATATAAGGTGCCCGTGTCTCCACTATCTATTGATAAATACATATCTTTATAAAAGATTATGGTAATAGCTGATATTCTTGGCTTTTCATTATCTTGATATGTAAGCTTAGTATATGAATTTTCGGGTAATTTATGATATTTAAATAAATTTTCTAAAAATTTATTTGTATTAAAATTATCAAATTTATATACCCTAGGGAATGCATTATTTATTTGAGAATATCTATAGGCATAAAAATCTGTATCTGAGTATGCTGCAAGATAGCCCTCATTTCCATCTTTCATTACAAGAATTTTATTTATATCATATGTAGGAATTTCTTTAACATCAGTAAACTTTTTAGAAGCAATTTTTGACATGTCAAGCGGTAAATATTTCCAAGTAGGTTTACTTTGCTTTTCATTATCGTCATCATCATCAAAATTAAAACTCATTGGTACGTCTAGATTCATATTTTTTTGTTTTTTATCCGGGGCAATTTTCCCATTTATAATTCTTCCAGTTTCTAATATGTAATTTAATATCCTATTCTGATCTTTTATATTCCTTCTAACCATTTTTTTCGTTTATTGGCCGAATCACCAAACGCTATATCTAAAAATTTATTAGCACTTCTATCATTTATTATAGAGAATAATGTTTTATGATTCATAACATATTTCCAATCTTTTAAAGAAAGTGAACCGAGTCCTTTAAGATATTTAACGTTACTTAATTTATTAGTTAATGAAAATTCTTGAAATTCTTCAGTTGTAAAAAAATATTTTCTTTCCTTTTGATAATCACATGAAACTAATGGAGTTATAATCCTATATAATCGTTTATGTTCTATTATCTGCGGAAACCATTTTTGAAAAAAGCTTATTATTAATGAACTTATATGTTGACCATCTGGGTCTTCATCTGTTGCAATAATTATTTTATCATATACCGGAAGTTTACTATTACCAGGTTCTATTTCAAGTATACTCATTATATCTAACCAAGGAACGTGTCCAGTAAGATCTGAAAGTTTTCTGGCATTTTTAACTTTACCTTTAAGCGCATATATAGCGTCTGTTTCCGAATCCCTTGCTTGTTTAACAGATCCTGCAGCAGATAATCCTTCTGTTATATAAATATTTTGTCTAAATTTTGACGCTGGACTAAACTTATCAGATATTTTTCGTTTTGATTGACGTTGAGCTTTTTTAATTTTATTAATATTCTCATTATGTAATCTATCTTCTATACTTTTTTCAATATTCTTTGCTATATCTGAACGACTTAATAAACGTAATAATTTTGAATGAAAAAGTCCTTTCATTTCTTCTTCAATTTCCCAACGACCGGTTGCAAATTTTGTTTTATTTTGATCTGCAAATCTCATAAGTTGCGATGGAACGTTAATGGATATTAGTGTTTCATAGAAATGGTGGGCATAAGAGTATTTAAAGTACTCATTAACCCAATCGTTTACAACTTTCTGGTGTATCCCTGTGCATTGAGATCCGTTAACAAATGATAAAGAACATGAATCTTGATATCCTTCCCATAAATAAATAGTTCCAAAATTATTAGAAATTTCTATATGATCTTCAGGAATAAATGATGCAGTTACTGGAATTTCTATTTCTTTTCCATCTTTTATAAAATATCCCTTTAAATTAAGTTTATTAATTATTGGATCTTTTTTAACTAAAAAGGTTTTATATGATAAATACGTAGTTATAAGATCTTCATCCCATTTATAATTAGGAAACAATTCAGGCGAAGGGATAAATGTCATTGTTGTTCCAAGTTTATCCCCAGGTATTTTTTTACGTATTTCCTCTTTAACTACTACAAAATTTTCCCAAATAAATTTTACATAATGTGTCTTATTGGTAGTTTCAACTATGAAATGTTCAGAAAGAATATTAGTTACAGCAGATCCTACTCCATGTGTTCCAAGAATATTTGTACTTGTATCAGTAAAATTTGAGCCGGCATGTAATTCTTCTAATGCGGTTCTGACTACATTTTTCTTTGTTTTTGGATGTTTTTTTGCTGCATTATGAAATCCCTGCCCCTCATCTATTACTGAAACTTCATTATTATCAAGATTAACCTTAACAATAATATTTTTCATTTTTCCCTTACACCTTTTTGCTTCATCCAACGAATTTTCAAGTATCTCTACAATAAGATGCATAAAACCTTCTGACCAGATTTTTTCTTTAGATACTAATGTACCATCAATAACAACCGGAAGTTTCTCATCTACTGGAGAAACTTGACCGATATACATTGTTGGACGGAGGCGAACTGCTTCAAAAGTATTAAGTGCTATGATTTCCTTTGAATTCTTTTGATCAATTTTTATGGCCATATATGTATTTGTATATTATATTAAATATGAGTATAAAAGTTTTAATGCATTAATGAAGTACTCCATGCCATTAATATATCATTATATACTGCAAGAAAAAAGGTTGTGTTAAATAATTCATATGTTGTAATACTGATCCCACAATCTAATCCCTCTTCATCATAGGCTAAAAATGTACGGGTAGTATAAGTATCTCCATCTTCATCAGGTTTTGTTACTATACTTTCAGCACTCCTAATATAAAATTTGCTTTTTATTACATTATCTATTTCAATTATAGATTTATTTGCATCAACACGTATAAAATAAGAAACTGCAGCGGATTCCCATTCACCATCAGAAACCTGAATAGATTCTTCTGTACATTGGTATATAAGAACAGGGATATTATCTTGTGAATAAGCAAATGTAAACACAAATAATAGGGATAATACTGTTAATAGTTTTTTCATAAATATGTTTTATTTAATTAAAATTATAAATTCTTTGTCTTTTTGTGATTCATTTTACACTTGTACTTAATAATGGTTCTATAATGTTTTACCAAATATCTTCATCCATATTAATATTTATGCAAAATTCGCCATTAACAAAATCAATGTCTTTTATTTTTAAAGTTTCTTCATTTATATAATCGTACGCCGAAATTTTTACTCGCCGCAATTCTTCATGTGTCATGCTATTTAGCATTTCTTTAAATTTTGTAATGCTTAGTCCTTCAACATCCTCATTTGTGTTTACCATAGTTTCTTCTATTCTACTATACTCCAATCATCATTCCATTCTTCTCCTGTTCTATCCATCCAAAACATTAAAAAAGAACATTTCACACCATCTTCAAAAAGGTACTTTCCATCTTCAGTTCTCATCATCCATTCATCATTAGCAAAAAATCTATGACGAACTTTCTTACCTTCCTTCATAGCTATCATTGCCTCATTTATTTTAATATACTTCTTTTCCATAATTTCTATGTGTATGCCTTTAATTTTATGAACTCTTCCTTTAAATTCGCTACGTTTCTAAACTTAAATCATTAGCCATTCTCCATGCAATCTCATTTACATCCATATTATAACTTCTGGCATAAATAATCTCTCCACCACATTCATAATCTACATAGAGCTCAGTAGCTCCCTCTAAACTATATCCATGGTTCTCTATTAATAACTTAATAACTTTCTCTTTTCTTGAATCTTCCATTAGATCTTCCATTGGATCTTCTTCTTTATTAAATTTAACCCATTCTTCTGCTTGGATTCTCATTTCCTTAAATGATAAACCTTCAGCTCTAGGGAATATTTCTAACTTATCTATAAAATCTAAAAGAATTTTAAGTTCTCCTTCTGCGTTTGCTTTCTTCATTGTGTGTTTTTCTTAGAAATAAACTTATTATATAATCATTAACATTATTCCAATTGCGCTAATACATCCTCCTACAAAACTTTTCCAAAGCTTGTCAGTTTTTATTCCATAATACAAGAATACAAATGACACAAGTATCATTATTACTCCAACAATTATTTTCATAATTTATATTTATTTTTCATTATGTTCTCTAATTTGTAAACATATAAAAATTCCAGATAATGCTAAAAAGGTAACAAACCCTCCTAATACGTACCATTGTTGCCAAAATAATGCTCCAGCAAAGAATAACAATAATGATACTAAAATAGTTGTTAATCGTTTTAAAAAATTCATTAGCAAACTATTTAAAGGGACCCGAAGGTCCCTTTAAGTTAAACCGTGGCAGGAGTCATATAACTTTCAGCTATTTCCCAAAGTTTTTTATTAAAATTCACATGACGTGTAGCATTACTGATACCTCGGGGTTTAGTTCTACGGCCAGACATTGTTTGACGATCAAATTCACCTTTAACAAGACGTTCCTGAACAACATTAAAAATTGTCCAAAGATCTTCCTTTTTATCTTCACCTCTAAGAGGCTCTATTATTTGGCCGGGTTGTATTATAGTAGTAGCTTTTTTCATATCTATTGTGCCATCATCTTTTATGAAAACGTGAGGTTCACGAGCAGCTATAGCTTTAAAAACAAATTCTTCTTTTTGTGATTCATTAAGAGTATGTTGTTGCATATCACCTATTCGTTTTCCAACCATAGTATATTGATTAGCAACAATTTCCATAAGTTGTTTAAGCTCATTTATATCAATACCTACATGGCGGAGTCTAACTGAAGTATACATCCCTGGCATGGCTATAACAAGGCCATTAGTACAAACGAGACGAAAAAGGCCCATATGAATTTGTGCCGGTGACATTCCATTATGTGAATTATCAAGAACAATTTGAGGTTTTACTTTATCCGATTTAAGATCCATAAAACCAAGTTCAGGATTTGTAAGACGTATCATATGTCTAGCATATGGTCCATAGCCGTTTTGACGAGCAAAAGTAGGGCTCCATCCAAGAGCATCAAAGGCTTCCAACAAATCATATGTTGGAACGAAAGAATATCGTTTTGAAAGTTTTGGACTTTCATGGTTAGTAAAAGCAGCAGGAGAGGCTTGACGAATTTCTTCTAAACTTGCCACTTTGTAACCAATACTGGTAAGAATGGGTGCTTCTATCATATTTTTAGAATTTAAAAAGAATGTTTGTGTAATAATGAGGCTCATTATTACGAATACGTGAATTTCGAACAATACGAACAATACGGGACGCCATAAGTAAATATTGGCCAGGGATGAGTATTCTTCTTATAGAAGTATAAGGTTTATATATTTCCTGAGTACGGTTTATCTGATAACAATTAGAATTACCATAATAACCTTTAATATGTTTACGATAATAACCATTGGCATGCAATGTATATTTAACAGGCATATTCTGAGGATCAGAAAATTCTATAGTTCCATTTCTACGTTGTCTTAAACTTGTTGTTTCAATAAGTCCAATTGTATGCAAAAGTTCTTTGGCAGCTTTCATTTGTTCTTCAATAAAACGTGGATCAGCGGTTTCTGCCTTACCTGCTTTATCCAAAATTTGTTGCGGTGTTGCTTTCATATTTATTTTTAATTTGTGAGAATATCAAATTCACTCCAGTATATTATATACTGGCCTTTAACAAAAACCCAGTTAAAATCAGTTGTATCATCATAATGACCTTCTTTAACATTTCGTTTGAGATAATCCTTTATTTCTTTATCATTGCTAATAACTTCAGCCCAACCTCGTATTCCACATTCATAATCATCCCAACTTTTAATTACATTAACTGTTATTGGCTTTGTGTATTTTTCATTCCAATCACAATCAGATAATCCAGTACCTTCACCTTTATTTGTAAAAGCAAATCTATTAAGTACAATTGTATCACCAATTTTAATCATAATTTTTTATAAATTTTTAATTATATGTAAATATAACTATAATACTTGACAAATAAAAATATTTTTCAATAAAAATGCTATTGATCTAAACATTTAAGTGCTTCATTTGCGCCTTCTAATATAAATCTTACGTCTAGTTTAATACATTCGTTAATTAATCTAATTTCAAAATATTCTCCTAATTTTAGTTTTCGAATAAAATTACCTACTGTTAAAGAATTGTTAAAAATTAATACATACCGTCTATCTATAAATGAGTATAAAGCGGTTAATTCATATTTTTTTGAGTCTTTATTAAATTTTATCCAAATAATATTTTCTCCACATATACCAGCAGGGAAATAAGATAAAAATACTTGGTGGGGTTCATAGTTAGTACGATTGACTGAAAGAACTGGAGAATGCACATATGGCGAATTACTTTCTCCAATAATAAAAGCAGATTTATAAGTTCCATCAAATGTGTTATCTTCTATCATAAAATTCCATTTATCTGGACTAATTATCATGTAATCTTGTCCAAAACTAGATATAGACATAAATAGCAATATAAAGGAAAATAAGTACTTCATAATTTTAGGTTTTAATTTATTAGCAAATATAACAAATATATTTGATAAATAAAAATATTTATGGAAATATATAAAATATAAATATATAAATGAAATTAGTTAGAGAGCATATATTTGAAAAATTTATAGACGATTCTGATCCTATAGAAGATATGGATATAGGTCTAAAACCTATAATTGAAAAATGGATTAAAGAAAACGTAATTATATTCCCGGTATACCCGCAGCGGCACCCAAATGCAGCAGGTGTGCCGAATAGGAAAGCCTTTACTATTAATAAAAATTATACAATTAATATAAATCATAATTGTCGTATAAATAGTGATTTAAAAACTAATTTACCGGATTATATACAATTTAATATTATTCGAGGTAATTTTTCTATAGATATGAACGCAAACATAACTTCTTTACGAGGATGTCCTAAATTGGTTAAAGGGGATTTTCAATGTAGTAGAACTTCTATAAAAAATTTAATAGGAGGACCTAAAGATGTTAAGGGGAAATACATATGTAGTGTTATACCAACCCTTGAATCATTAGAAGGCTTTCCAAAACATATTGGAGAATACGTTGCTTGTAATAATAAAGCAGGATTAACAATGAAAGATGTACCAAAAGGTAGTCATATTGAAAACCTTATATATAGTAATATAGAGAAATGGAGTGATTGGTAATATGAAATTAGTTAGAGAGCATATATTTGAAAAATTTATAGACGATTCTGATCCTATAGAAGATATGGATATAGGTCTAAAACCTATAATTGAAAAATGGATTAAAGAAAACGTATATCTTTCTCCGGGTAGCCGTAGCCGTTCAGAGCCTCCAGCATTTATTATTAACGATGATAGTACCATTGATATTCATGCTGACTGCCGTATAAATTTTTTAGATGGTAATTTGCCAAATTATATACAATTTAATAATGTTTATGGTGATTTTGCTATAGAAGGGCCCGGAATTTCTTCGAAAAAGAATCAAAACATAACTTCTTTACGAGGTTGTCCCAAATTTATTGAAGGCGATTTTCAATGTAGTAGAACTTCTATAAAAAATTTAATCGGTGGTCCTGAAAAGGTTACAGGAAGATATATATGTAGTTGTATACAAACTTTAAAATCTTTAAATGGCTTTCCAAAACATATTGGAGAGTATGTTGCTTGTAATAATAAAGCAGGATTAACAATGGATGATATACCAAAGGGCACATATATCGGAAACTATAAATTAAGTAATATAGACAAATGGAGTGATTGGTAATATGAAATTAGTTAGAGAACATATAAATGAAAAATTTACAGACGATTCTGATCCTATAGATGATATGGGCATTGGCCCACGTCATGTAATTATACAATGGTTTAAAGAAATGAACATTCATGATAGGAATTATGAAATTGATGAAAATCTTAATATAAATTTTAAAACTAATTTAGATTTTGAGTTTAATCCAAAATTAACTAGTTTACCTGATAATTTATCAGTAGATGGATTTTTAGATATAAGAGGTACTGGAATAACAAAATTACCAAAAAATTTACGAATACGCGGAGATTCATATATGGCAAAAACTCAAATAACTGAATTACCAAGTGATTTATATATTGGTGGCGATTATTTTTTAGAATTCTCAAAAATAACAAAATTAGCTGATAATTTAGATATTATGGGTTATTTAGATATAGAAAACACACCAATAAAAAAATTACCTAAAAATTTGCAGGTAGAAACTCATTTATTTATGAGACATACTTCAATAAAAACATTACCTTTAGATATAAAAATAGGAGGACGTTTATATTGTAATAATGAATTTAAAAATAATAATGAAAAAATAATACAAGCTCGGGGCATAATATGCTCAGTTTAATGGTTCTTAAAGATGAATTAATAGTTGGTTCTCAAGGTATTCAAATAAAAACATAAATAACTAAAATATGATACTCTCAGGAAATAAAGCAAAAACACTCCCAGTAATCATTTATGATGAAATGAAGGGTACGATATCTATTACCGGCAGATCAATATCTGTAGCTGTAGAAGAATATTTTTCAAATTTTTTACCTTATTTGAAAGATAATTTGGAGAAAAATCCAATGGATATAACAGTTGAATTAGATATTGAATATTTTAATACTAAAACTGCAAGATTATTATTAAGATTTTTTTATACTATAAAAGAGTATGTTGTCGATAAAAATTTTAAAGCAGATATAACATGGATAATAGAAGAATGGGATGACGATATTAAAGAGGCTGCTGAAGATTATGCTATAATGTCGAAAATGGAATTCAAATATG
>Ga0307379_10001381_pt1 | contig 38651 bp, 26 predicted proteins | sample UN2MG_FD_202237 | JGI IMG/M metagenome (GOLD analysis project Ga0307379, IMG submission 202237) | Soil microbial communities from Risofladan, Vaasa, Finland - UN-2 | ecosystem: Environmental > Terrestrial > Soil > Coastal area > Acid sulfate soil | place: Finland: Risofladan, Vaasa | collected...
CTCAAAGATGGATATCCTGAGAACATCACCCGGACTAAAAACATAGTCGCTTTCAAATACCATAGTATCGACCGGCTTAGGTTCCTCGGCACCTTCCCATGCCGATGGAGTTTCCTCAGCCACGCCCAACGAATCCAGTATAACATTCACCGCAGGGACAGGGCGGAACCTGCCTACTTGTGTCGGGTCATAGAATTTATTCCCACAGCCACCAATACAAACACTCAGAACCGATAAAATCAATATGCCTATCGCAACCAGTTTATCTTTCATACCAACAAAATTTCCTAAAAAAAAGATAGGACCTCCGTGGCCTTATCAAGCCCAAAACCACCAAAAATCCTTGTTACTCGATGAATTTTATCGGTTCAACACTCTCTCTGCTTAACTTTTTTTAGCCTCTGTCGAGCCGGAATCGACCTACCATATTTCACCCGCCAATTAGGCTTCGGTACAATAGAAAACAGCCCCTTTTTCCATGGTCCTAATGCCGACTGACAAAACAAGAACTGCCCGAAAACCCGATTTGAGTTTTTTTATAACTATTGCTGTATAAAGCGTTTATGGTGCCATAGTCAGTTTTTCAGAGGTCCGAGTCCTCCTGTTGCTCATCTTCTTCCGACAGTTTGGTTGTATTTTATACTTACAAAAGGCCTGATTTGTTCGCCGAGTTGCCCCCTGTCTGAGCCCGATAATTACCCCCATGCAAATACAGATAGAAATACTGTTGTCACGAAAAAAAAATCTTAAATAACCATAAAAACCGCTTTTATGAGCCATTTCAGCGATCTGCTGAATTGACGTTTAAGCTGGGCAAGCGGCTCTATTTGAGGTCGATTTTCGCCAGACGCTGCTGCAAAATACCCTTTTCGTTGGTGCTGAATATCTCTATCTTGCTGGGAACACATACCGAATCCGGCTCAAGTTCAACATAATCATAGCCCCGAGCAGCCAAAAACAACGTCCCGCCAACATCCGCAAATAAAATTAAGTCGACTACGGAACTTTTTACCTGCTGGAAGAAAACAACCTTACCTATCCGTGGTGCATCCGGATGAGTCATGCTCCGCTCAATGGCATAGTATGACAAGCCCTGAAATCTGACCGAGCGAGGTTCTTCACTAAGCCAGGCCAAGTCATCCAAAAGACGGGCAGGCGCAGTGGTCAGATTAAGGACAGCTTCGGCAAAATAGCGGTCCGACTGAGCCGCAGGTACAGCAGTGGTTTGTTCAGCGATTTCCCATTTCGGCTGCCGGGCGGAAATCATAATGCGATTTGCCCAAGGATGAACTTCATGTTGCTGCTCGGTCAGGTAGAAACTGCCGTCCCGCCTGTAAAAAGTGACGACACAATCAAAATTCAAAACCTCAGTTTCTTTCCATGCCTGGCGTCCCCCGGCAGCATCAATCGCCCGCCGAGCATAGTCGCTGGCTATATCGAACCTGTCAACTCCAACCACAGCAGCTTCAGTTTCTTTTTCGGCCTTGAATTGCTGCTTACACCCACCAACCGACAAGACTACCAAAAACGCCAAACAATAAACTATATATACTCCCTGCTTATACATTTTTCCTCACTCCAAATCTATTCCTCGTTGAATATTAGTTGGAACTTTCTCTGGCACAAGTATTGTCTTTATTTTCGTACCCATTCCTACGCTTTATCCTCCGGTTTATTTGCTACCGACAGGGACGCAAGCTGCTGCATTAAAGCATACCTTTGAGCGACATCTTCTTTGGCAAGCTTAAGCAGTTCAGCAGCGGCCTGCGGATTTGATTTTTGTAAAGACCGATATCGATTCTCGCCGTAAATATACTCTTCAAGCTCAATAGTCGGTGCTTTTGAGTCAAGTTGCAGAGGGTTTTTGCCCTGTTCTTTGAGCCTCGGGTCAAACCTGTATAAAGGCCAGTGTCCGGAGGCTACAGCCTTTTTCTGCTCTTCATAACCCGCTGTCATATCGATACCGTGAGCAATACAATGCGTATAGGCGATTATAAGCGAAGCTCCGGGATATGATTCGGCCTCGACAAAGGCTTTTACGAGCTGATTCGGATTTGCGCCCATTGCCACCTTGGCCACATAAATATTGCCATAAGTCATCGCAAGCAGTCCGAGGTCCTTTTTAGGCATGGTTTTTCCAGCAGCGGCAAACTTCGCCACGGCAGCTCTGGGCGTAGACTTTGACATCTGCCCGCCGGTATTGGAATATACCTCCGTATCGAGAACGAGCGCGTTTACATCCATACCACTTGCCAGTACATGGTCAAGCCCGCCATAGCCAATATCATAAGCCCAACCATCACCGCCAAGGGCCCATACTGATTTGCGTACAAGATAATCAGCCACACTCAGCAGTTGTCTGCATTCGGGACAATTGCTCTTTTTGCATTGCTCTTTCAGTTTGTCAACATGTTCTCTCTGTTGTTCAATGGCCTGCTGCTCCGGGTCATTGGCCAAGGTGACCTCTCTTAACTGGTCAGCCAGTTTTTTATCAACACAGCTCTTAGCCGAAACTTTCCCCAGCAGTTCAAGGGCCTCTTCTTTAAACTTGTCTATCGTCAGCCTCATACCCATTGCGAATTCAGCATTATCTTCAAAGAGACTATTACTCCATGTGGGCCCCCTGCCGTCAGCTCTTTTTGTATAAGGTGTGGTGGGCAAATTTCCGCCGTAAATCGACGAGCATCCGGTCGCGTTCCCAATAAAAGCGCGGTCGCCGAACAACTGGGACAGCAGCTTCACGCAGGCCGTCTCACCACAGCCCGCACAGGCCCCTGAATATTCAAAAAGGGTCTGAATCAACTGGCTGCCCTTAACACTGTCAGCCTTAAAGAGTTTTGGGTCAGTATTGGCTATAGACAGGAAGAAATCATAATTTTCCCTCTCCTGCTTTCGAATCGGCTCCTGTGTCACCATATTGATTGCCTTTTTTCCGGTAGGCTGTTTATCCTGGTCCTTTTCCAAAGCCGGGCAGGTAAGTACACAGGCACCGCATCCCGTACAATCTTCCGGAGCGACCTGTACGGTAAATTTCATTCCCGCAAATTCTTTCCCCTTTGCATCGGCGCTTTTGAAAGCTTCCGGCGCTTTTTTGAGTACTTCCTCATTGTAAGCTTTAATTCGTATCGTCCCGTGCGGACAAACCAGCGAGCACCTGCCGCACTGAATACAAAGCTCAGGCTCCCACTGCGGGATGTTTACGCCAATGTTGCGCTTTTCATACATTGTTGTTCCGGTCGGGAATTTCCCATCACACGGCATCTTGCTTACCGCAAGTTGGTCGCCGCGACGCGCCATCATCTCAGCCGTCACGCTCTTGACAAAATCAGGTGCATCATCCGGAACCACGGGCGGCATTTTTGTCTTACTCGTCACCTTAGCCGGAACCTCAACTTCATAAATTCTATCTAGCGCGCCGTCGACAGCGGCATTATTCATCTGCACTACTTTTTCACCCTTCTTGCCATACGTTTTCTTTATGGCGTCCTTGATGGCCTCAACAGCGGTATCAGGCGGGATGACGCCGCTTATCTTGAAAAAAGCCGTCTGCATAATCACGTTGATTCTGGCACCCAGCCCAAGCTCCTGCGCCAGAGAATTAGCATCGATAACATAGAACTTCAACTTCTTATCGATTATCTGTTTTTGTACCTCCTGCGGCAAAGTGTCCCAGACCTCATCGCTGCCGTGCGTACTGGTCAGCAGAAATGTCGCTCCATCCCTCGCCGAAGAAAGCATATCGTACTTTTCCAAAAAGCTCGGGTTGTGGCAGGCAACAAAATCTGCTTTGCTTACCAGGTAAGGCCTTCTAATAAGCTTCTTTCCGAACCTCAGGTGCGAAATCGTAACCGCCCCCGCCTTCTTCGAATCATACACGAAATAGCCCTGTGCATAATTGTCCGTCTGCTCTCCGATAATCTTTATCGAGTTCTTGTTTGCTCCGACCGTCCCGTCCGAACCGAGCCCGTAGAACATCGCCGAAAAAAGTCCCTCATCCGAAATCTCAAAAGCCTCATCGACATCCAAACTGGTATTTGTCACGTCGTCAATGATTCCCACTGTAAAACCGTTCTTCGCCTTCTTGGCATCGAGGTTGTCAAACACAGCCTTGACCATGGCAGGGGTGAACTCCTTGGAACCCAAACCATACCGCCCGCCGACAATCACCGGATACTTATCAAAAGACGTCAAACCTTCACCCATAGCTTCGCCAATAGCGGTGCGAACATCCATATAAAGTGGTTCACCAATGGAACCGGGCTCTTTCGTCCTGTCCAGAACGGCTATCTTTTTAACGCTCTTCGGCAAAGCGTCAACAAAATGCTTATTGCTGAAGGGCCTGAAAAGCCGTACTTTCACCAGCCCGAGCTTTTCGCCCTGTGAATTTAGATACTCAACCGTTTCGTGGACGGTATCGGCGCCCGAGCCCATAATAATGATAATCTTTTCCGCGTCTTCGGCGCCGACATAATCGAATAAATGGTAATTTCGCCCCGCAATCTTCGCGAATTTATCCATCGTCTCCTGCACAATCGCAGGAGCTGCCAGGTAATATTTGTTTACCGTTTCTCTTCCCTGGAAATAGACATCGGGATTCTGTGCTGTCCCGCTTATCATGGGCCTGTCCGGCGTCAAGGCGTTGGCCTTCGTCTGCTCAACAAGCTTATCATCAATCATCGCCCGCATATCGTCAAAGCTCAGCTCCTCGACCTTCTGCACCTCGTGGCTTGTTCTGAAGCCATCGAAGAAATGAATGAACGGTACTTTTGACGCCAGCGTCGCCTGCTGAGCGATAAGCGCAAGGTCCATGACCTCCTGAACATTACACGAACAAATAAATGCGTAACCGGTCTGCCGGCAGGCCATCACGTCCGAATGGTCACCGAAGATTGACAGCGCCTGGCAGGCCAGCGAACGCGCTGAGATATGAAAAACCGTCGGTAGCAGTTCCCCTGCGATTTTGTACATGCTCGGAATCATCAGCAGTAGTCCCTGCGAAGCTGTAAACGTCGTAGTCAACGCCCCCGTGGCCAATGCCCCGTGTACGGCCCCAGCCGCGCCCCCTTCCGACTGCATCTCCGTTACTGAAGGTACTGTCCCCCATATATTAGGCTGGCCTTTCGCCGTCTTCGCATCAGCCATTTCTCCCATGGCCGAACTCGGCGTAATTGGGTATATTGCGATTACTTCATTTGTAGCGTGAGCGACATGTGCCACTGCTGTATTACCGTCAATTGTTACCATCTCGCGACTCATAGTTTCTCCATTAAAACAACAAAAACCTCAAAAACGCGTTAATCTGACCGCAAAACCGAAAAAAGACTCGCTGCTGCTTACGTCCCCGGCTTTGCGCAAAACGAAACCTATCTTATACTACTTTTAAACCAAACTCGCAAATATAAATTCCGACAGAATTGACAATTGGCGGCAAAACAACCCCAGAATTTTACCCGCATTAGTGTCAAGACCTGCGACGAGCAATAAGCGACGTACCAAAGCCCGCAGGGTGGGGGTATTCAAAGGCTAAACATCTTTGATTATTTCCCTGCCAGTTGCTTAGTTTTCCACAGAAAATACATGCCTTCATTTGCAATAGCCTTTTCTCCATCTCCAATAGCCATTACTTTAACAATATCAGAAGCCACTTTTGCAAGCCCGATGCCCGTAACAATAGGGGCTACGCTAGGATTAATAACACCTGCATACAATCCAAATGAAATAGCTCCAACTGTACTAACAACAGCTCTTCGCGCTGTTGTACGCAAGTCTTTGGCTGCTTGCTTAATTTTGCGATCCATCCTCGCTAACTCAGGCGCCAATACATCACCATAAAGTTCTTTTGCAGTATGTTTGGTAAATCCACTTCCGCTAGATTTGAATTCGTTAATCGTCCTATTTAAAGCTGCACGGTAAAGAATAAAACATTCCTTCTCCCGTGATCTAAGTTTAAGTAAGTTCTTAAGACTTATGTCCGGCAAAAAAGGGACATGTGATGTAAGAACCTCAAAAGCTATATTGTTTCTATCCACAAGATTAACATCTCCAGAAAGTTCATTTAAGCATGAAATATGTAAAGGGTTATGAGTTAATAATGGTGCTTCATAAGAATTAGCTGCAATTAGTCCATATAATATGTTATTAACAACACTTCCTGCCATTTTCCTATGCGCACCTAATTCTTTTTGCAAAGTGTGCGATGCTGTAATTTCTCTATCCCTCAGTAATTTCTTTAAAATGTTGGGTCTTCTCCCCAAAGGCTTAGGAAGTTCATATAAAATTTCCCCTTGAAAGCCATGTGGGAAATATGATTCTGGCCCCCTTTGTTCAACCCAAAAGATTCCTTTATCAATCTGCTGAATTTTTAAAGATGTTTCCCCCAAAAAATCATTGGCCAATTTTATATATAAACCATCAAGTCTCTTTTGTTGTCCTAAGTCTACTCCAAATTGTTCGCACATACAATTCCTGCAAATGCAACCAAATGAAGGTATAAAACCAACATCTCCCGACTCTATCAGTGGCCTTATAAGCCACAACAACTGCAAATCATCACAAAACCCCTGTCTTAAAATATCAATAGGAGTAGAACCCGAATTACAGATATCAGTGATAAAGCTTTTGATGAAAACCTTATCGCTATACATAATTGAAAATCTTGATAATGCATCCAGCCTCTTTTGCCGACACTCCAAGGCTGCACATTCTTCTCTACTGCCACCTAATGCCAATGATGCGAAGTGCTTGAATGTAGGAATCCTCCTGCGACCAGCCTTTTCTAAACAAATACCATCTAACTCTCTGGCCACATTTTCCATCTTGATATGAGTGAGTTTCTGCACGCTCTCCTGTCGAACTCCATTTCTAGAAGCCAAACCTTTTGACCGCAGATATTGATACAATGTCTGCATCTTCGTATCCTTTATCCTTTCATATCCAACCAGCAAAACCGCAATTTCCGTCAAAACAATTCCTTCTCATTCCCTCACCACAAAATTCCTTTTCTACCTTCCAATTATCAATCATCCATAATCAATAATCATTTAAACAATCCCCTCACCTTTTCTACTCACGTAACTTGAATTACCAGTTCAGCTTTATATTTAATATTATTACCTCCCGTAATAAACAAATAAGCATATCCCCCTGAACACCATGGTGTTCCATCGAATAGCAGCCAGTCTAACTGACCAAAAAACTTATATTTCTCCCCCTTTTCATTGACAGGCCATTCTGGATATTGTGCCCAGTTCGGCCATCCTCCTATCTTGGACTTAGCGACATGTTTAAGCCCGGGATATATATCCTCATCAAAATCGTCCTTGCCTTGAGGAAAATCTTTCGGGAGGTTAACGAAATCGATTTCAGCATCTTCACACAATCCCCCCGGGACTTCTTCAATATCACGAAAGGATATACTGTATGATTTCGTCATTGGTGGAGCCAGCACACCTCTCATATCAGTCTTTGTTTTGTCGGCGTCACAAAAAAAAGAAAGGTCATATCCCTTGTTTTCCTTATCAAACCAGCCGAAAGACATCTGCCCATCCATAGTACATTGGTCACAGTAATGAAATGATAACAAGGCATTTTCTGGCATGTCCGGAAGAGGAACATCTGAAAGAAGGATTTGTGCAACAAAATTCATAAAGTGTCCGTGTTTGCATTTAGGCCTCTCGGCCCCTTCCGGCCACCAGGGCTGTCCTGCTATTTTCGTTACAGGCAGCGGCTCAACCCCATTCTCCTCCACTTGAAACTCGCGCGTCTTCTTTGCGTATTCCAACATTCTTTTTTGAAATTGTTCCGCATTCATCGGGTTCTTTCTGGGACGAACTTTCAACAACGAACTGTCCTTTAAAACAGAAGCTTGGGGTAAGCCCCTGACTCGAAACCAGAGATATAACCTGACCTTCCCAAAAACTAATTTACAATAATCTAAGTAATACGCTAAAGATTTAAACAACCGCATTCCAGCCACTTCATTCCCCTCACCACACAAATAAATTTTTCTTCCTGCCAATTATCAATAATCCATAATCAATAATCATTTAACCTTCCCCTCACCACACCATTTTAACGATTGCCTTTGGTAATTACTGCTTATTTACACATTAGGCTGAGTATTTTCACGCATTCCGTTCATCATCATTTTCAGCATCGATGCTGCTCCCCAAAGTAGTAACACCTTTGCCACTTTGAGCACAATCCCACATAGGTAAAAGCTTAACCATAAAGGTCGTTTACTCATCTGTGGGATAGCAACAATTGAAGCAAGTTGAAGAATTATATAACCGACAATTACCGCAGCATAAACTCTCAGGATGATAACTCCATTCCTCAAGAACCAACCTGCTTTCTTTTCTAATCCAAGCTCATATTGAAGAAATTGTCCAAGCACCAAAAACAAAAGCCCGAAAAAAACTGAACTGATGATTCGCAGGACTGCAACTGAAAGCGAACCCAATACTGCCATACCTGATGTCCAACTTAACTGAATCACAGAGAGCGATAATGTAACAAGCACAGTAATCAATAAAACCCATCCAACAATCATCATCCGTTTTGCCAAAATCGCAATCCTGCCCCGATTCTTTTCAATATATTCTTGTATCATAATTCACCTCTCTCGGATTTGTTTGACTACTCTCACCACAACATTTTTCTACAAACCACAACCTGCTACCTACAAAAGACTTTCCCAAATCTCAAAATTTTTTATGTTTTGTCAAGTCTTTCCTCAAGCGATTTGAGCCTGTTCCACATTTCCACAAGCAACTCCTCTCTTGTGTAGGAGGTAAGTACCTCAATTAGCTTACAACCAGTCACCCCAAGAATTAATCCCCAAAACAGACTCTGAACACCGTTAAATACTGTTGCCACTGTATCTTCTGCATCGAGAGCTAATTCTCCCCAAAACCGGATTGTAAAGTACAAATGCACCACGGTAAGAATTGCAGCAAGAGTAACAAAAACTGCCAAACCCACTACTCTTTTTTTTCTCCCTTGCAGATTAGCGATTAACTTTTCTGGGCTTCGCTTCCCCATCTTTACACCTCCCAATAATATGACTAAATCCCTTTTTCAACTTCTACAAATTACAAATTAAAACCACAACCTGCTAAATACGAAAGACTTTCCTGGACCGCCGTCCGCTCCACACGACATTATATCCTTTACCGATATAACCACAACCTTTTTGAGGGTTTATTGCTGCGCAATTTATTCGTTGGCTTAACTTTTAAACTGTTGATTTAGTTCCGACCTCTGGCTGACTCTGTTTCAAAGCTCGTATTGCTCCGAAGCCTTGAGCTATCGCAAATAGCACAAATATTCGGAAAACCACTACTAATATAAAGCCAACTCTAGGTAGGTTTTGACGAAAAAACATGGCGAAGAAGACCGTATCAAGAGCAAATAAACCCACAACAATCGCCAGAGCAATTCTTGACATTCGCATTATAAAAAAAGCAAGTAGGAAAAGAAAACAACCCACAACAATAGACAGCAGGCCCATGTTAGGAAAAGGCAGTAGATCGGCGCGAAAAAAAGTACCAATTAAACCGGCTATAATGTTCATTCCGCCGATGAGGAATGTGAGTTTGTAAGCTATACTCAACCGCTTGGCAGGTTCAGGCCCGGGGGATGGCAGAGGTTGGCCGTCCCTGAGAAGGCGGAGATAAGGAAATATGGATCTTCCAACTAATTGCACCGTTAACAAAGAACCATCCTCGAGGGAGAATGTTTGTCCCGTCTTGAGCTGCTCACTATCGGCAATCGTACCAATTTCGTTTCCATCCAGTCGAACCGTGAAACCCTTCCAATTTCCTTTCCAGGAAATCTCGAGCCTTTTTGAACCGCCCTTTTCTATGGCGTACTTCATTTTTGGCATAATGCCGTCTCCTTACTTCTGCGATGAAACTTCCCTCACTGTTGCTACCCAAAATCATACCCCCCTTTCCAGACCCCGTCAACAACTTCCGGCGGTAAGCCTAAATTAAAACATTTTTGAGCGGAAATTATCCCAACCCGCTCAAAAAAAAATAAAACCAAAACACACGGCCAGTGTAAACCCGCCCGAGAGAAAAACCTCCGAAGACAAAAAAGTAAAGCTGGGCAACTTAGGCACCTTGGAAAAAATAAAAATGAAATCACTCAACCCCATAGACTAAAAGAGAGAGAAAGCGCGAACTCCGCCCAAAATTGTCAAAAAAATTACAAAAAATACAAAGATTGCGCAAGAAATGACAAAAAGTGCGCGCTTTTTACAAAAAAATACAAAAAAATTACAAAAAATACCAATTTTTCTGCCGCATTCCGGTCCCAAACCTACCCGAATGCGACAAATCGGAATGGCCGTACCAGAGCTTTTCGAAGGGCAAATCAGTCCCAAATCTACCAATTTGCGACAAATCAACAAACCCCCTCAAACCCCAAAATTTACCCGCCATAGCTTTAGAGGCGGGCAAAACCAATTTCAAAATTGCCCAAATAAACATAACCTCTGCTCTAACAATGGATTATGAAAATGAACCACCCCGCCTACACCCCCAAATCAAACCCAATCAAAACCATTCTTCTAACTTACAAAATACAAGTTGCCCTGGGTGTAATTCCCAGGGCAACTCTTCCGACACCGTTTACTTGTTCATAATTTTTGCCGGATTAATACACACAACACCTAAATCAAGCTTCATCAAGCCAGGGAGGACCGTCACCATCAGGAACACATTCGTCGTCGCAATCCCGGATCTGGTCCTGGTCGCCCTTTGGCTCCTCTTTGGCAAAGAGGTCCGCCCAGGGACCGCCAGCATCAGGGTTATTCGGGTCTCTGTCCCGGTCACGGTGCTGGTCCCCATCACAGTCTCCAGCCCAGGGACCGCCAGCTTCGGGGTTATTCGGATCTCTGTCACGGTGCTGCTCCTCATCACAGTCTTCAGCCCAGGGACCGCCAGCTTCGGGGTTATTCGGCTCTCTGTCTTGGTCACGGTGCTGGTCCCCATCACAGTCTTCAGCCCAGGGGCCGCCAGCATCAGGGTTATTCGGCTCTCTGTCCTGGTCACGGTGCTGGTCCCCATCACAGTCTTCAGCCCACAAGGCATCCTTAAAAGGTTCCTGGACAATTTGCTTTCTCGCGGTCTGTGTCACGGCCACTACACCGCAGACGAGACACAGAATTACGAGAAAAGAAAGAACTTTGTTTCTCATTACATTACTCCTTTCATACTAACTAAATTTTAAAACTACTTTCTCAAACAATATTACTATCCATCGTATTCAATTAAACAAAACTCACAATCGGGATATTCCTGATTTAAGCAGGCCAAATACCTCACGCCAACACAGTTTTTCAGCATAAAACCATGATAACTGCAAGAACAGCCCTCATCTGACAATTGCTTATTTGAAAGACACACGCTTTATTAAAAAGCATATTGAATAAGCCCGGTCAGTTTCAGTAACGTTGATTCGATTCTTAAAGAGCACAAAAATCAAGGAGTGGTGTGGGCAAAAACCCGCACCACCCTTGACATATCCTCTCGGCTATCTCCTCCGATAGCCGGATAGGCTCACAGCAAGTAAGTAAACTTACCTTCTGCCGCCGCCACCGCCGCCACCACTCTTTGCTGTAATGTTGATATCGATGTAGGTCAGATTGTTGGCGAAATCAATCGCAGCGACACCACCTTCGACAGGCTCTGCCATGATGACTGCTTCCTCAGGTTCTACCACCGGGAGCATAATCGTCGTGATACCGTCGGTGAAGAACGTGTTCAGTGCAATTTCAGTATGCTCAGAATCGTCCTCGAGGCTAAAAGTCAGGCGATATGAGCCTGCGCCTTCACCGCCCTGGCGGACGTCCCAGTTGTAGCCGTAGATGCACTTGCCGCTGACGTTAATCTCGGCAGAATAGTATCCGGGGCCGTCAGCACCTTCCCAAACTCCGCCGTTGAATTGAGCCGGAGTGGCATCGCCAACCCACTCGCCCGCAGCCGCATTCCAGGTAAGCGAAAGCGTTGGGTCAGTGTGAGCCTTGGTAAGCTTCTGGATGGTAAGGCGGGCACAGCCGCTATATACCGTCGCATCAACGCTGGGGTAGACCACTGTATTGGTACCCCACATCTCAGTTATGCCTTCACCGGAAATCCATCCCATATCGAAGCCATTCATCGGAGCAGCAGTAATATTCTGCCACAGTACCATCTCGACACGGACCTTGGACCTTTCGGACCAGTCCACCGCCTCGAGGTTATCACCCCAATCGATCCATGTAACAGAAACCGGAGCGGCACTGCCGTCAGCAGATTCGGCCTGCCATATGTTTAGCTCGTCCTGCTGGAGGAACCACTCAACTCCGTTTTCGTCAATGTCAGACGCTCCGAGAAAAACAGGCGAGCCGTACACACCTCGCAGCACCTTGGTGACTCCATCCGACCAAATGACGGGCATGGACAGGCAGTTGCCGGCGGTCTCAACTTTCTTGGCAAGAGCCAATTGGGGACAAAGAACAACCGCAAATAACGCAACAAACAAAATTGACAAACAAACAAATTTCTTTTTAGTTAAAAAACACATCATCTAAAACCTCCTTAACTAATATTTTCCTAACATTTTTTCTCTCCGCCACGGACCACCCGTAACAACATTTACAGTCCTTTGTACTAAAACAACTCCTTTTAAGAATTGGTTTTTTTTGCCAAGCATCCTCCTTTCTACCGGTCTTAAACATGGAGTTTTAAAAAAACGACTACGGGCCCCTGTGTTTGCCCGACCGGCCCACGCAACCAGCAGCAACCAAATACTTACCAATATTTTCTTGTAAACAAACACACTCTCTCAAGAAGATTTGAATCTCGGGTTTAATGTTCAGCGCGAATAGCACTATAATCATACCGGGTCTGATATGCTATTGGGGTGTTCCTGATTTTGGGAGTGGAAATACCTTAGCTGTTCTGTGCCATTGGAGTATTGTTACAGCTTTCGAAATGCAGTTTATTTGTCATGTAAAGGCAGTAAAAAGTACGAAGCAGATAAACCTGGCTGCTCATTCAGGCACTGACAGCATTGATTCAGCTGATTTAACAAAAAAAGCTGCCGGGCAATAATGCCCGGCAGCCAATATCTTACCAAAGTTCGTTGTACAGTATTAACATACTGCTACAATAGTATCTGGACGCATCATCGGCAACTTCGGTTCTAATCCCTTCTTCACGGTTGACCCGGGCAGGAGCTCGGCGTCAATCAGATTATAGTCTAAAAACTTACTCCAGGGTCAGGACCAGGATTTCGACCTCACGTAACTCGCTGATGTCATGTGTCGTGTCGGTAAATGTTACTGTGTCGGTAAAACTGCCGCCAGACTCAAGGTAATCGGCATCAGGACAGACCTGAACTTCTTCGGACTGGCCAGCGACCAGGCTACCGGCAGCAGGCGTAACGTTCAGCCAGTCCTGCGTCTTGGTTGCCGTCCAGCTAATTACGTCGTCGCTGTAATTGCTCACGGTGTAGGTCTTGTTTAAATCACTTACCGGGTCCTTCTTCGGCCTCCAGGAAACATTCAAACCATTTAGCGGATAAACGGCGAACTCTGCAGCTGAGCTGTAGTCTACGTAGGCAGTAGCTTCTCCCACCAACGAGCAGCCGTATTCGATTTTCATATATCCCTCTTCTCCCCACTCCGGCCCCCAGGAATTACGCATAATCCAGACACCATTCGTACCCTGGCTGTCGTCCCAGCCGACCAGCACCACTGCGTGATTAATATATTTTTTGTCTTTGCAGGCATTGAACACGCCGCCGGTATATGCCTGCATGGCGGTATCGGCATAGACGCTCGTGCAAACGGGCCCGTAATTATAGATACCCTCCTTAATTGAGGCAATATCGTCACCTGTATAATACCACGACTTGAGTACATAATAACGGTCGAAACAATCGCACTGCGAGTTATGAGCTATGTAAGGGTAATCCGCCTCCATAACAGCCCCCCACTCATCGCATTTATCGCTGTACCATCCCGTAAAATAACCAAGGGCCTTACTGTAGTATCCGCCCCCACAATTGCCCGCCCGGGTACAGCTAATCAGCCACTGTTCTGAAAGGTCCTCAATCACGCCATCGTGGATAAGAATGGCAAACTCGAGGGCTCCGACGGCACTAAATGCCCAACAGGACGCACAGTTTTGCTGGTCTTTTATCGGCACGCTTCCGACGAGTTCTCGCCAGTCAAAAACACTTGGCAGAGATTCGGCAGTTACAAAACCGGCCGTAACATCGGCCTCAACAGCGGACGGCTCAATCTCTTCCTCTTCGAGCGGCAGCTGTCCACAGAGTTCCTCCAGCGAATATTGCGTCGCCGGGTTCAGTCCCACCATAAAGGTCCACCCGTTGACCTCGCCTTCTTTTCTCAGCTTTTCTATATCCTCAAGCGTCAACTGCCCATAAGCAGCACTGCCGGCAAGCGATACCAGCAATACCGCAGCTATTACTACTACTCTGAATATAACTCGTCTCATAACACTAACTCCTCAACCATCTCCCTGCAACTACATGCCATAAATGTATTCAAAATACCGGGAACTGTCCAATCAGCCCCGCTGAAATTCACAAGCCAGGCTTCCCAAGAAGAAGTTCATCCCGGGTTTGCACTTAGGTGCTGCGAACAGCACCATAACCACACCGGAGTAAATATACTATTAGGACATTCCTGATTTTAGCGATTGAAATGCCCTGTCCAAAGCCGCGATTAGACTAAATTCACTATCAGGATATACCTCAGCTTAGTGATATAAAAACCTTATCCCCATACCGGTTGCCTGAGTGAACAGTGTGATATGATACCTGCAGAAATGCCGCCACATCTAAATATCTGCTATGTTTCGAGTGAGGTTATCCCTTGGCGAAGCGCATATTTAGTAAGTTCGGCCACACTGTAAATATCCAGCTTATTCGTTATCTGCCGACGATGGGTCTCGACAGTCTTGATACTGATGTCAAGCTTCAACGCGATTTGCTTCATTGCATTTCCTTCGGCCAGCATCTGAAGCACTTCTCGCTCCCTGTGCGTCAGAACGTCCAAATCTGAAGTTCCAGCTTTTGATAAGCAATGCAAATAACCTTCCACCACAACATCAGATATGCCAGAGCTAAAATACGTCTTGCCTGCAACAACCGTCCGGATTGCCCGTGCCAGCTCTTCAAAGGCACAATCTTTGAGCAAATAGCCTGACGCTCCGCTTTTTAGCATTTCTGTCACAAAAAGCGTGTCTGAATGCATCGACAACGCAATTACCTTGACCCCCGGACATTTGGAAGTAATCTTTCGAGTCGCCTCCACACCGTTTAGCTCCGGCATAGTAACATCTATTATGGCCACATCGGGCAATATCTCCCGAACCATATCCACCGCCGTGTGTCCGTTCTCAGCCTCAGCCACAACTTCCATATCAGGCTGATCATCAAGCAATGTCCGCAGACCTTCTCGGATAATATTGTGGTCATCTGCCAATAAGATTCTTATACTCATGAAGCCTTCTCCTTTTTATTGGGTTTTCCACAATTTACTGGCGCGACCAAAACAACCCTCCTCCAACTACCAAACACGAATTTGCTGTATTTAGATGACCGCTTACGCGACCCGGGTATTTTTTGTTTTGAACCAATCAAAACCTCCCTGTAGTTCGATTTTAAAAAACAATTCGAGATAAACCAAAATCGTTTCCTCCCTCGACAAAACTCAGAGACTTATTATAATTGCTCCTGAAAAAAGTTTTCTATCGGGATATTCCTGATTTTCGGAGAACAAATACCTCACTTGAAATTGTTCATCAGCACGAAAACTATAATTTAACACACAAAAAAACAGGTGTAACTATAGCATTGATAAGATGTTATCAATCGGGATATTCCTGATTTCAGGAACAGAATTACCTTACCTCTCCTGTACCATTGGCGTAATGTCCCAGAGGTCTAAACGCATTTATTTATCATTTGTCTTTAAAGAAAGTTACAAAACGGCCAGATTGGGCCGCTCCTTTGAGTACAAATACGCTCCTGTGAGGTGCGCATTAGAAATGATAACTGTAAGGTGTGGAACCTTCAAAAAATGCAACGAAGCCAAATTGATGGTTATGTTTCGAGTGACGTCAGCCCTTTGCGAATGGCATATTTAGTAAGTTCGGCTACGCTGTAAATATCCAGTTTATGCATCATTTGCCTGCGATGTGTCTCGACGGTTTTTATGCTGATGTGCAGTTTCAGGGCAACTTGTTTTGTTGAGTTTCCTTCAGCAAGCATCTGAAGTACTTCACGCTCCCTGTGCGTCAGAACATCCGAACTTGCGGAGTCATCTTCTGATAAGCGATGCAAATAACCATCCACCACAACATCAGATATGGCAGGACTCAAGTAGGTTTTGCCTGCAACGACCGTGCGAATTGCCCGGGTCAACTCTTCAAAGGCGCAATCCTTCAACAAATAGCCTGACGCACCACTTTTTAACATTTCTGTCACGAAAAGCGTATCTGAATGCATCGACAAAGCAATTACCTTGACGTTCGGACATTCGGCAACAATCTTCTGCGTGGCCTCTATGCCGTTTAAATCAGGCATAGAGACATCCATAATAGCTACATCGGGAGACACTTTCCGAACCAGACGCACAGCCGTATGTCCATCCTCGGCCTCTGCCACTACCTCCATATCGGATTGCTTTTCAATCAACGAGCGAAGACCCTCTCGGGTAATTTTGTGATCATCAGCTAATAAGATTTTTGTACTCATTCTTGTTTTTCCTCCTTTTCGCGCTTTTTTGGTTTAATGGTGCAGTCAAAACAACTTTTGTGCCACCACCAGAGACGGATTCAATTTTAAGTCTTCCGCCAATATGTCCTAACCTTTCGCGGATACTGAATAAACCAAATCCACTTGTTTTGTGACTGTTAAATGCAATTTGGGATACATTAAAACCAACCCCATCGTCTTCAACATTGACTTGTATTTCACTATTCACTCTCTGAGTTGACACTGTTAAATGGCGTGCCTGGGCGTGTTTTACAACATTAACCAGCAGTTCCCGTACCGCCTGGAAGAGAAAAACACGAACATTGTCATCCAATGGTTTGGCATTACCATCGTCTTTAAACTTAACTAAAAGATTGTGTTGCTGCTTTGTATGCCTGACAAGCCATTCGACCGCTGCTTCAAAGCCCAACTCGTAGAGTACCGGCGGACTCAATTCAAACGTCAGCGATCGACTGCTTTCGATCGTCTCTGTGATTAAATCGCTAACCTTATTCAAAGCTTTGGCAACTTTCGGTGAAGACACAGATTCACACAACGACTTTATTTTGATTTTGGAGATAGCCAGTTTCTGTCCAATATGGTCATGAACATCAATCGCTATTCTCCTTCTCAATCGTTCTTCAGCCAACAACAACTCTGAAGCCAACGACCGCAGTTGATCCTGGTAGGTCAGAAGTTTTTTCTCACCTTTTTTACGGTCGGTTATATCTTTAGCAATATGAATGGTTTTAATTACTTTGCCCCAACTATCAAGAACCGGCGCTATCGTAACAAGATAGATTCCGCTTAGCATCTCCGTTTCCATATCGATTGTGTCCGGTTGCTCAGAAACCAACAACTCTTCATGAAGACATCTCCCATCAAAATGTTCTTTACACTGAAAAACATCATAGCAAAACTGGCCTACGATTTCACTCTTGGGCCGCTGAAGGCTAGCAACCGCGAAACGGTTGCAGTCTAACACACGGCGGTCCCGATCCAAAATCATAACCGTATCGCTGATTGATTCGAATATATTTTCCCAATCATCTCTTGCGATACGCAGGGCGCCTTCGGCCAGTTCGCGTTCCTTGATTTCATTGCGCAACTCTTCATTGGCCTTTGCCAAATCGGCCGTTCGCTGCTTTACCCTAACCTCCAACTCATCGCGTGCTTTCTGCAGTTCCTGCTTGGCACGTATACGCTCAGCAATTTCCCTGTTCAAAGCATCTCTTGAAGCAGTGACCTTGTTGAGGTTAAACGCCATATCATTAAAAGAAGTAGCCAACTCACCGACCTCGTCCCTGGAGTTAATATCAATCCTTGTATCCAACTTTCCTTTGCCGATTTCAACTGCTGCATTTTTCAGCTTGATGATGGGTTTTGAAATCGTTTTGGAAAAAACATGGGAAATTACAGATGTTAATACAGCAACAACCGACAAGATGCCTATCATACTGTTTCTCAATTGAATGGCAGAGGCAAAAGCCGTTTTGGTGGGAATATGAAGCAATAGCGTCCAGTCATTTCCTGCAAAATCCAAATAGCCCTGCTCGCGGACGAAAAAACATATAACCTTCTCTTCCAACAGCTTATCATAACAAATAGAGCTACCCATTTTCTCTCCCTCAATGGACCTCCTTATGCATCTGTCATTAGCCAGATTGTCCTTTAAAATTCCTCCCCTGTTGTAATGTGAATAAAGCAGTAAACCATCCCGGTCCACCAGGTTTATTTCCAAATCCAGAACAGATTTGTCTTCATGAATTCCGCAAATATCCTTTGCTATCTCATACAGTTTTGTAATAGGCATTCTTGCGATAATAACGCCGAAAATCTTTCCTTTTTCATCCCTGACAGGAGCGCCAAAATTCATTGTAGGTACCCCAAAATCTCGCTCATCATAGACTGTACAACTGGAACAGATATTACCCTGGACGGTCTTTTCAAAACACTCAGTCGGTGCGTCTTGCCGGCCTATGTGCAGACCTGAAGTGTCTGCGATTCTTACCCCGTCCAAATCAAAAAACGACAAAGAAACATATGATTTGCGCTGGTTCCTGTATTCTATCAATCTTTCGGTAATTTCTTTCGGCTTTGAATTTTGCGAACTGATTATTACGTCATTGGTCAAAAGCTCTATATCTTCAAGTTTCGTATGCAATGTCCTGTCAATCTTGTCCATCGTATGAAACGCCATATCCCTCAGTCTGTGCTGTATCTGCTCTTCCAGGCCCTTGTGATTTGATATATAGATGGAATATGCTATGGCAACACTTATCGTTATCATAATCCCGAGAAATAAAGCTGTCAGTTTTGTCGTAAATTTCATCTCTTCCCGCCCCTTGCGCTTGCTGCCAGGTCTTTCACAAATTTCGGCTCAACAATTCCATCAAAATCCGGCACACGTGATATTTGTCCTTTTTGCCAAAAAAAGTCTGCAGCAATGGCGCCATGCCGATATATTGAAGTCATTTGCTCTGACTTGCTCATTGCTTCGAAATTATCTTTCAAGTCCAAATGAGAAACACCTCCGATTCCCTCTAACAGTTCTTCTTCGTCAAGAGCCAGAGCTTTCGAAACAATCACAATTGCTTCATCCATGTTCTTGTACATATAATCCCGCGCATCTAATATGGATTTTACGATTGCTCTTATGTCCCGTGGTCTGTTTTCTACAGTTTTTGAGTCAAAAACAAGAACATGTGTCGTTACACCGGGGACATCCGCAGCAGTGCAAAGCATCTTATAACCACTTTTCAAAGCCCGCGATATAGACACCCCCCAGATGTGACCGGCACTTATTCTGCCCTGCTCTAACGCCGACAAAACATCAGACACATAAACACTCTCAAAATAAATGTCACTTTCGTTCACCCCAGCCTGTTCCAGAGCTTTTAGAACAAACACATGCGAAGACGTATTAACACCTTCAAAGCCAACTTTCTTACCCCTCAAATCAGCGAGTGAATCAAATTCGGGTCGGCCAACAATAGCATCAGTTGTATTGGAAGAGCAAACGACATAAACTATCTTTGTCCCGATGCCTTCAGAGTTAAATATCACTACATCGGGAACCAGGGTAAAAACACCATCGACCTGTCCATACCTGTACATCCGGCTCGATTCAGTGACATTTCTTTCCAATACCAGCTCAACTTCGACGCCGTTCTTTTCAAAAAACCCTTTTTGTTGCGCGATAAAGACATGAGCAGTACCAGGACATGAGCTTATGCCGATTTTGAGAGGCTGTTTTTTGTCAGGTTTGAAATAGTGTGCTACTACGAAGATAATTACCACAGCCAACAATAACAAAAGCAGTGTCTTCTTCATAAACATTCCTTTGTATGGTATGTGTCCTAAACTAAAAATCTTCGATATGCGACTTTGGAATTTTTAGACTCTCCACGCCATCACATACACCCCCATTCCCATCTCGCTTTACTTTTGGCCGAAATCCGGCACACCTAACAACATAATACTACTGGATAAGGCCAAAAAATTCAAGCCATTTTTTTGTTTCGCTCTCGGTAAGCCCGTTTTTCTTGGCCTGGGGCTCTTTAAAGGCCCTTTTTCGCATTGACCATTTCCGGATTTTTTCCCAAAAAAGCGGCGATTTAAGCATTATGGCTCTGCGTGCCTTCGCGGCACTCCGGACCCTTCGGTCACTGCTGACAACTGTTAATCTTTTCGGCGCCGTGTTTGCCTTTATCTTATTTTCTATAACTGTATCTGCATCAGTGCCAATACCGGCAAAAATCACCTCCAAATTACTCATGCCCTCAAAACCGGTTTTATCCCGCGGGCCGGTACCATCAAAAACAATCTCTCCACGCTCATTGTTTGATTTGAGGTATTTATTTATGATTTGACACAAACCAACAGCAGTAATCGATTCAAACTCTTCGTGTGATTTTTGAATCGCGTGCAGCAGATTATGACCGTCAATAACAACCGGCATTTAAGCACCGCCAGCAGAAAACCTTATTTCGCCCCCGACAATGGTTTTTTCAACTTTGCCCTTGAGCGTCCAGCCATCATACGGGCAGTTTCTGCTCTTGGAGCGAAGTTTATTTACCTCAATTTTGTACTCAGCATCGGGGGCAATTATGGTAACATCGGCCTGCCTGCCCTTGCCGAGCGTTCCCTTATCGACGCCTATTACTTTAGCCGGTTTTTCAGTCATCAGGCGAATAAGGCCCGGCCAGTCAAGAATACCCGGTTCAATAAGTGCTTTAACATAAAGCCCCAACGCACATTCCAAAGAAGCTATGCCGAACGGGGCAGCTAAAAATTCCAGTTCTTTCTCACTTTGCAAATGAGGAGCGTGGTCGGTAACCAACGCATCAACTAATCCCTCAGCTATCGCTTGTTTTAAAGCGTCAATATCTTTAGCCGTCCGCAGCGGAGGATTTACCTTGTAGTTTGTGTCGTACTCGGCACAGCAGGTTTCATCGAAAAGCAGATGGTGTGGTGTCACTTCACAAGTTATAGGCAGGGACTGCCTTTTTGCCTGCCTTATAAGTCCAACCGATGCGGCTGTGGATATGTGCTGGGCGTGGTAACGAACGTTTGCCTTTTTTACAAGCTGAATATCGCGCCAAAGCATCGCCTCTTCAGCCAGGGCATCGGCGCCGGGCAGACCAAGTATGGTCGAATAATAGCCGGAATTCATAACGCCGTTGCCAGCAAAACCATCATCCTGACAATGCTGGGCGATGACCACGTCGAGCATGGCTGCGTATTTTAGTGCCCGCAACATAACGGCCGGGTCCTGGACCCCCCTGCCATCATCGGTAAAGCCAACGGCACCGGCCTCGGCCATAAAACCCATCTCGGCAAGTTCAACACCTTCTTGTCCCTTTGTAATAGCACCCATTGTGTAAACGTGGGTTTTTCTCGTTTGCCTGCCCTTTCGGTGGATATATTCGACATCGGTTTCATTCTCGATAGGCGGCTTCGTGTTGGGCATACATACGACCGAAGTAAAGCCGGCAGCGACCGCGGCGGCTGAGCCACTCGCTATCGTTTCCTCCTCTTCATCGCCGGGCTCGCGAAAATGAACATGAATATCAATCAAGCCGGGGACGACCAGTTTGTCAGCGGCATCGATAACCGTCTTCACGGATTTTTCAACCTTGCCAACCTCTGCAACTTTTTCATCGACAATAAGGACATCGCATTTTTTATCGATACCGTTTGCAGGGTCGATGACACGCCCGTTTTTTATCAATAATTCAGAACTCATAGTCTACCGCAAAATAATCGTAACTAATATATAGCCAGCCGATTGCTTTGACTCATTTGACCTTAGGAACCGGTTTTATATTCAAGTCATTGTCATATCTCATAATATAACTGTAAGTAATTATCGTTGCTTTTTCTTCTGTTGTAGAAGGCTTTAGATTAAGGTCCCACCGCAAAATGCCCTTGTCTTTCTGTGTCCTGAGGTATTCGGAATCTTTACTTAAAGCAGTGTTCGTCTTAAAGCCGTCGATTTCGAGCTCTTCGTCCTCGGTATATGGAATTCTGTCCAGTAATCGCAGTTTCACATTTGTATTTTTGTAATTGTCTATCGCGATTCGGTATTCGTATTCCTCAACCCTGTCGCCCCAGAGGGAATCGACCTTCTTATCTTCGAACTCCCGGGTAATCTGTATCTGGCTGTCGACGCCAAAACCGGCGGTGAACTTTTCACCTATTGTCACCATCTGAATCTGGTCTTTGCCTACAAATTCACCGTTTCGATACATACTGGCCGGGCCTGCCAAGAGGATTACATCACTTTCATTTGCAATATCAGCCTGCAGATAAACATAATCCGTCAAAATAGGGGTAGCCATCATGATAAAATCGGCCTTTGCCTGAAAAGCCGCAATGGTAATCAACTGCTGGTCGCTCCGGCTGGGCATCGTCAAGCCCTCGCCCAGATTGTATGTAACGCTTACGCCTTCGGTGCGAGCAAAGCGTTTTGCTTCTTCTTTAATCACCTGTACAGCTTCCTTTTCCGCGACTTGCAGTTCCAGCATTTGATTGTCCAGAGCATATACGTTTAGTGCGCTCTGGGCGGCTCTGCCCTTTTGTGCCGTTTGCAGACGCTGGCTCTGGAGTTTCTTGAATTCTCCGCTAAGGTCACGGTATACCGGTTTTTCGTCATACGCTTCACCCAACGATTCGGGCGCTGCGGCTTTTCTCGCTCCAAATCCCCACCGAGCCGTAGCAGTTTCGGTCACTTCCACCTTAATAGGCTCCAGTGCCGGAGCCGTGGCAGCCATTGTCGGTTGAGCGGTGGAGAGACTCAAGGCCACATTTTCCCAGTCTTCGCCACTTGCCTGATGAATTACGGAGTTGTATTCAATTACAACTTTCGATTCGTCAGATTGGGCACGGAGATTATACTGCGGCAGCCAGCCAGCATTATTGACCAGATAACTTAGTTCGATAACAGGTTTGCCTTTTTCGACGGTGTTAACGATGAGCACCGCTTCTCGTTCGGTCCGGCTTCTTCCGGCCCGGAGTTCATTTAGTTTTCGCTGTAATAATTCCAGCTGTTTGTCGAGTTCCCTGATTTGGTCATCGAGCTTCATAAACGCATTATGGTATTCACTGCGTTTGGTTTCGATATGTCCGATGAGTTTCTCCAAGGGATCAAATTGAAGCACACCACGGTTAAGGTCGCTGCTCTGGGCAGCAACGGTGAAATTTTCAAGCTTAATCAGGGTCTCTCGATTCTGGTTAATCAAATTCTGATTGGCCGTAATATGGCGACGCTGGCTCTGTAATTGCTCTATTTGAGCTTCAAGCTGTTTTACTTCTTCGCGGGTATCTTCCCTAACAGCCTCTTCACGATACCGAACGCTCGAGACAGTAACATCATCAGTAGTCTGAGCGAAAAGGCTTTCAGCCACAATTCTCTCGGGCAGACCCTTGACAACCAGCTCCGTACCGCCTTTGGGCAAATCGACCGCAATTTCCCGTGTAACCAGTGCCTGTCCCCGGTAAACAATTACTTTCGATATGGAACCGTCAACCTCCTTGCTTTCATTTTCGGCCAAGCACGGCTGGGCAAAAACAACAGTCAAAATGATTGCAATCCAAATTTGCGTTTTCATTTTCCTCTCCTTTCAAAAATTAATTATCAAACCTTTTTCTGTGCCGCCGCCTGATTAACCAAAAACATCACCGCCATCCTGACGGCCAGGCCATTGGTTACCTGCTCCAGGATTACGCTGTTGGCACCATCGGCCACTTCACTTTCCATTTCAAGGCCTCTGTTAATCGGGCCGGGGTGCATAACAAGAATTTCCGGCTTTGCCTTTTTCATGCGCTCAACGGTAAGACCAAAATAATGTGAGTATTCGCGAACAGAGGGGAAAGGATTTCCTCCAAGTCGCTCGAACTGTATCCGAAGCATGTTTATTACATCCACCTTTTCGATAACCTGGTCAAGCGAATAGCTTACGCTGACCGGCAGGCGATCCACCTGTGCCGGCATAAGCGTGGGCGGGCCGACGAAAATGACTTCTGCGCCGAGTTTAGTCATGGCCCACATATCGCTGCGGGCCACACGTGAGTGCGCGACGTCGCCGACTATCGCTATCTTTAAGCCTTTGAGGCTGCCCTTTCTTTTACGAATGGTATAGACATCCAACAAACCCTGTGTGGGATGTTCACAAAAACCGTCACCTGCATTAATAACACAGGCGTTAATTCTTTTGCTGAGAAACTTCGGGGCGCCGCCGGCACCGTGCCTGATTATCACCATATCAATTCCCATTGCCTCGAGGTTTTTGGCGGTATCCAGCAGTGTCTCGCCCTTGCTGACGGAACTTGTTTTCTTTGTAAACTCTATAATATCGGCGCTTAACCTGCTTGCGGCCAGGACGAAACTGTTTCGAGTGCGGGTGCTGTCCTCAAAGAACAAGGTCACTATTACTTTGCCTCGTAAAACCGGGGCCTTTTTTACCGACCGAGTACTTATCTGCTCGAAACCCTTGGCGGTATCAAGAATGTGTGTTATTTCCTCGGCACTTAAGTCACGCAGGCCAAGGAGGTGTTTTCGCTGCCAGATGAACTGTTTGCTTTTTCTTTTTAACGCCATATATCAAGCCTTACATTTTTTTATAATTGCCTATTCAACGACAACTTCGTCTTTACCATCTGATTCAACAAGATTTACCTGCACCAACTTGCCCGGTTCAGCGTCCGTCTTATAGCCTGTGTAATCTGCCTGAATTGGCAGTTCCCTCCCTCCCCGGTCAATAAACACTGCCAGTTTTATCGCCTTGGGTCTTCCCAAAGCCATCAGGGCATCCATAGCCGCCCTCGTAGAGCGCCCGGTGTAGAGAACATCATCAACCAGAATAATGATTTTGTCATCGATATTGAACCCGATTTCGGTAGTCCGGACGTGGGGCTGGGTATCACCCTGGGGCGAATTCAAATCATCACGGTAAAGCGTTATATCAAGCGTCCCGCACGGGACATCCGAGCCTATCTTCTCAGATAACAGACCGGAGAGCCTGTGTGCCAGAATTTCCCCCCTGCTTCGGATGCCGATTATGACAATATCCAGATTCCGCTGATTTTCGGAAACAATACGATTTGCCAAATCCTTAAGGATTTGTTCGATTTGCTCAGAATGTAGAATTACTGTCATAATTACGGTCAACCTCAAGCCAAAATGAGCAAAATTCGGCTAAGTATAGCAACTGTGTGCAATAAAGGCAAGATTTCTGAGGTGACTTTGAAAAAAATGTGATTTGACGGAAGAATTCCCCCTCCGGCGTTATTTGGCTACAAATTCATCTGTTGCTTATCCTGGTTTTTCTCCTGCGATTGGTTCATCTGGTAATATTGTTCCACGATTCCGACAATACGGGAGAGGACCAGGCGCCCCTCAGGGCTGGCTTCGAGACCGACCATTTCCAGCCCAAGACAAATACTGCCATCTTCGGGTTTCGGTATAATATTCCTTACTTCGGCATTAAACATCAGAGGGGTCTCACAAGGCATAGGAATAAGACGCAGACTTATAGACTGGCCTTTCTTAAAGTCCCGCTGGCGTGCGGCATCGACCATCACCTGCAGGCCTTCGGCTGAAATGTCAACGAGCCTGCCTCGCCAGTTCAACAACGCAGGAAAAGACTTAATCCTCTCGCTGTCATCGGGATAGTAACGATGCCGTAACTGGACTGTTATCGTTAATGCTTCCGGGACCCTGGCTCGCATGAAACTATGCCGCGGTACCTGTTCGATTTGTTCCGGAACTGCAAGCGTTATAGTTGCTCCATAAGCCGAATCAGCAGCCTGGAGCCCAAGTACCATCGTATCGAAAACAAATTCATCACATCCGTATCCATACTTGAACGCTATGCCGACCGGCTGACCAACTTCCAGACGTATCGCATCTGATTTTCGTTGTCGTGAAACCCTGACATCCAACCTATCGATTTCAAGCTCAGCTAACTGAACCCGCACCAATCGCCATTTACCGCCACATAAATATGACATGACCGCCGGTATTCGTTTATCGATGGCAGTCTGCAGGACCTTCGTAGTCTCGGCATCACGTAATATTGTCACTTCGTTCACTGTAGCACCATTATCATTGCTTTGTCATTGATTATTGGCTTTATTGAGGGAAAGTGACTTTCATCAGCCAATTATCTTTTGTTAAATCGGCAATAAACGAAAAACACTTTTACAGTAATTTTGCATATCTCGCCATTACGGAAATAAAAATCTGTTAATCTAAGTGCGCCAAAGAATATTACCTACCCAATTTTCGGCCATATGCAGCAATGAGACGCTCGACGACCTAATGATATGTTGTCTTTCGAGGGAAACCCGCTTTTTTGATACTGAAAACGCGAAATTTGGAGCATAACGTCCGGAAATTTTACTTGAAAAAGTCCCCGATTTCTGGTATCATATGTAAAAGGAACCCAGGAGCAGGGAATCGTCTGATTAGCTCATTGCATCGTTTTTTGGGGAAAATTTTGTGTCTTTGAGACTGTACCGAAAATCTTATAGAAAACTACCAGCTTACAGTGCTAAGGGTCTAATAGCCTGTGTGATGACACTATTGCTGTGCAGTGGTGCTATCGCAGCCGAAGAGGAGCAACTTGGCCTTTGGCTGCAGCCGGAAGGTCTGAATTATGTCGGGATACCCGCCCTTAAGCAATTAGACCCCAACTTAAACGGAGACGGTGTCAAGTTCGCGGTGGTCTGCAGAAGTATAACCTACATAGACGGAGAGCCCCAAAATGACTATCGCCCAAGTTCCGACCACAATTGTTTCAGGCAGGGGCAACTGACTTTCAAAGATGAGGGCAAATTACCTGCGGGAATCTCGCCGCATTCAACAGCCATCTGCTCGATACTGCTCGGCGAAGATACCAACGCACTTAACAGCCAGTTAGGGGAATTTTATTATCAAGGTGTTACACCTCTGGCAGAGGCGGATGTCTACGAATTTTGGCATTTTTTAATCAATAACGTTTTCGGTAATACACGACCCGAGGCTGATGTGCTTACGGCAAGTATGGGCAACCATTTTGAAGACTGGTGGACAAGGGGGATTGAATCGATGATTGAACATCACGGGCTCATCGTCGTGGCTGGAATCGGCAACGGCTCAGATGTTCACCAACCTCCGCTTTATCCGGCTGCGGGGGCCAATGCCATTGGGGTCGGTGTTGTCGACTCTGTGAACGCCGAAGATTTGGCGACAACCTTGCGGCATTTTGCGCTGGCTTACCCGGAGCATTCAAGCTTCGGCCCAACTTCGGATGGACGCTGCAAACCCGACATCATTGCTGTCGGCAATTGTCTTGCGGCCGATGCAAACGAGCGAGACAACTACAAGCCTACGGGTAACTGGTCAAGCTTTTCAACACCAGTAGTTGCGGGGACATTAGGCCTGCTGGTGCAAAAAGCCAGGCAGGATACAGATTTAAATAATGCCCTTGACCCGAACGGCGGCAATTGTGTGATGAAAGCAATTTTAATGAACTCGGCGGCAAAACTGCCCTACTGGCACAAAGGCCGGCTCGAAAAAAACGATGACCACGAAGCCCCATTGGATTATATCCAAGGTGCCGGGGTGTTAAATGCTCCCGCGGCATACTATCAACTTGTTGCGGGACAAAACGGACCCGGCAGTGTTTCACAAACAGGCTGGGACTTAAATACTCTGAACAAAAGCGAAGAGCTTGGAAATTCCTACAAAATAACTCTTGCCGAACCCGCGAACACGATTATCGCCGCCACGGCCGTCTGGAACAAACACTATAGCGATGTTTATCCGTTTGACCCAGAACCGGAAAAAGACGCAAACCTGCGGCTCGAAATTTGGGCCCTCGACGCGGAAGATGCCAATAATGACTACCTGCTCGATTACAGTGACAGTAACTGTGACAACGTCGAGCACATTTTCAGTCCGGCAGATGCCAATTATACGAATTACGAGATTGTCATCTCCTATAGTAGTGGCAGTGTAGATTCTAACACAACCGAGCGATACGGCTTAGCCTGGAACATCAATAAGAGACAGGCAAAGGATGACATCTTATGGTATGACTTAAATGCCGACGGGGTTGTCGATGAAGCTGATTTTGTCATTCTGGCAGACAATTTGATAACCAGTATCAAGTCTACAGAAGATTATCTGCTCGGCGATATCAACACAGACGGCAAAATTGACTTTAACGATGTGCAACTGCTCTTAGAGCACAAAGGCAGCACTGCCGACTGGCACGAATAGACAAATCCCAACAATCAATTATCCAAGCCAAAAACTTCTTTTATTTGCGCTGAATTTCTGTTAAAAACTCCGACATGGAACTTAAGGTAGAAAAATCCCGGCTTTGCGGCAATGTTGTTATTCCGGCATCGAAATCACACACAATACGAGCCGTTGCCATAGCGTCACTGGCCCGGGGTAAAAGCACCATACGAAATCCGCTCGTCTCAAAAGACACGCAGGCAGCAGTAGATTGCTATCGAGCCCTGGGTGCAGAGATTGATACTACCAACCCAAAGCTCTGGAAAGTAACGGGCACAGCAGGGCAAATCACGACACCACAGCAAACAATCGACGTGGGTAATTCCGGAACCACATTGCGGATTGCGATGGGTTCATCAGCTCTGATTCCCGCAGGACAGAGCGTGACCTTCACCGGTGATGAGCAAATCCAGAGCCGGCCGCTTGGCCCACTTATGCAGTCACTGCGAGAGCTGGGAGCCGAATATAAATCGGTAACAAATAACGACAAGGCCCCTATTGAGATAACCGGCCAACTGAAAGGCGGCAAAACCACTATTGCCTGTGCTACCAGCCAATACCTGTCCAGCCTGCTTTTGTGTACACCGCTGGCTGAACAGGATACGGAAATAGAGGTGAGCCTGCTCAATGAGCCGGGGTATGTGCAGATGACACTTGACTGGCTCGACAGGCAGGGGATAGAGTATGAAAATGAGCAAATGCGCAGGTTCAAAATAAAGGGGGGCCAAAGTTATAAAGGCTTCGACGCAACAATCCCTGCTGATTTTTCCAGCGCTACTTTTTTCCTCTGCGCAGCGGCCTTAACCGGTGAGAAGGTAACGCTGCGAGGCCTGGACTTTGCGGACAGTCAGCCGGACAAGGCTGTCGTCGATTATCTAAAAGCAATGGGCGCCAATATTAACATAGGGCCGGATTCTGTAACAATCAAAGCTGCACCACTTAAAGGCATTGAGATAGATATGAATCAGACACCGGACGCCCTGCCGGCCATGGCGGTAACGGCCGCCTTCGCCAAGGGAACAACCCGGCTTGTAAATGTCGCACAGGCAAGAGGCAAGGAAACCGACCGAATCAAATCTATGGCCCTGGAACTGAAAAAAATGGGTATAGATGTTGAAGAATTGGCCGACGGGCTTATAATAAGGCATTGTGAGCCTAAGGCGGCAAAACTGCACGGCTGGGCCGACCACCGCATAGTAATGGGCCTGTCACTGGCAGGCTTGAATCTGAAAGGCCAATGCATTATTGACACTGCCGAAGCAATAAGTGTCACTTTTCCCGAATATGTGGGACTGATGCAAAGCATTGGCGCAAATATGGAATTGAGATAACAGGAGAATCATAAATGATAGGTTGTCATCTGGGTCGAAATTTTCAGGTAACGGTTGCCGGGGGTTCCTACCAGGACGGCCTAACGGCTGTGGTGCAGGGCCATCCGCCGGGAATGCTGCTGACCGAACAGGAGATTTACGGGGACTTACTTCTTCGAAAACCCGGGGCCGACGAGTTGTCCAGCCCGCGCAAGGAGCCGGACCTTCCGATTATTTACAGCGGGTTAAACGCCGCCGATACAATCGAAGGCGCCGGTAACAAAAATCATACCAACGGTACGCCGCTTACGATTCTGATTCCCAACCTTGACCGTCACTTCATACACATCAAACAATATCAGGACACCAACCGTACCCCCCGGCCGGGTCACGCATCATACGCATCTTTCATGAAATACGGTGCCGATGACGACGCAATCGGAGCTGGGATATTCAGCGGAAGGTACACCTGTACCATAGTAGCGGCCGGCTACGTCGCGAAAAAGGTCTTAAAAACATTTGGCATCGAAGTGTTCGCCTATGTCAAAGAGGCCGCTGGTGTTCGCTGCCCGGATATCGCCCAGGAGGCGGCCCTGAAGTATACAAACAACTACAAACAAATGCGGCGGGACCTCGACCCGTTTTACCAGGAGATTTATGTTAAAAACCGCATCACGCCTGAAATGCGATTCCTGGAGAAAATGAAAATACTGGCAGAGGTAGAGCAGGAGATAGACGCAATCCGCAAAAAGGCCCCCAAGACCAAGCCGGCAGCGATTCAGGAAAAGTACAACGTCCATCCCGTGCTTAACTGTCCGGATATTGACGCTGCCAACGCGATGGTGGAGGCGTGTAATAAAATTACGAAAACAGGTGATTCTTCCGGCGGCGTGGTTGAGGTCATCGTAACAGGTGTGCCGGTCGGGCTGGGCGAGCCGGTCTTCTGCAAGCTTGACGCCGAACTCGGAAGGATGCTCGGTATCGGAGCTGTAAAAGGCGTGGAAATCGGAGCCGGATTTGCGGTAAAAGACATGACCGGCTTCGAATGCAATGACCAGATACATGCAGAAGACGGCAAAGTCGTCTTTGATTCAAACAATGCGGGTGGAATTACAGGCGGTTTGAGTTCCGGACAGCCTATCGTCGCAAGACTGACCGTCAAGCCCACTCCGACGATTGATAAGCCGCAAAAGACCATTGACAAATACACGCTTGAGAATAAGGATTTGGCAGCGATAACGAGGCGTGACCCGACGATTGTGGCGCGTATCTGGCCTGTTGCGGAAAACTATACCGCGATGGTGATACTGGATAACCTGCTGGCCCATTTGGGTTACCAGACGCTCAAGAACAAATAGGCTTTATTAACAAATCAGGTTATCTTCGCTGGTAAAATAAAAAGCCCCGTGGTAAGCGGGGCTTTTTTCTTTCATTAATATAAACTTTCAAGGTTACGGCAAAATCATCACTACATTGGAGCACAGCGATGGGTCGCCGCTGGGGAAGTTGCTTCCGCAAACCTGCCACTGCCACGTCATGTGCGAAGGCCCTACAGGTACGGTATATGTCACACCAGTACCTTCATACGATATGACACCCAGGCCGGAAGGCACCGTACCGGTACCGGTACTCGGCACCCAACCGCTGTTCAAAGCGGCGTTGTCGAGGGAGACGAAACGATAATACAGGGCAGCTTCGCCTATTGTGTCTGCCACAATAACATTGTACCAGTCAAATCCGCCATCGAACTGTGTCGCCGAGACAATATACGGAGCGATTAATGTAGGCGGTGGTTCAATACCCTCTTCAGGAATGGCGCTTTCCGAAGTTGACCAAGTAGTTTCATTCTGGCTTGTTGACACATCCCGAGCCTTTACCCTGTATGTGTATGTCAGCCCGGCCACAAGGCCGTCATCTACATAAGTAGGCGAACTCTGCCAATCGCTGACAGTCCCTCCCGGATTGCCGGAAGTTTCCGCGAAGTAATACTGTACTCCGCCGCTGTCATCGGTGGCTGTGGCAGCTATCATTGTAATTGATGTCTCGGAAGATCCATAAGGCACCGTCGCCCATTCCATCGGGTCAGGACTTGGGGCCGTCATATCAATTGTTCCGGCACCATCACCTTCACCTGCTATCGCGTAGCCAATGAATGACCACTTGGTTTCATTCAGGTTGACTGACACGTCGCGTGCTTTGACTTTGTAGCCATATTTTTCGCCCTTAACAAGGCCGGTATCGACATGCATCGAGCAGGGGTCCCATGGACGGTCGCTGCCGCCGAAATTTTTACCTAAGACACACTCGAATTTATATTCAACACCGGCACCGGTATTGTCGGTGGCGGTGGTCGCAACCATGGTAATCTCGGTATCACCTGTAGAGACAGGCCGCACAAGCCAGGTCATCGGATTCGGCTCCGGAGCGGTGTCTTCCTCAAGCCAGTAATTATCGGCAAAGATAGCGTAATCTTCCATGCTAACCCGGCCGTCCTGATTCAAATCCATCCCGTGGCACCAGTCGGGGAACTCACACCCGCTTTCGAGCCAATGCAGACTTATCATCCTGTCCTTCAATTGAGCCCTCAAAACATAATGGTATCCCATATCTACATTAGCATCCGGGAAGTCCTCAGGGTCAGCACCATCAAGCACCCCGTCCGTACGTGTCGTGTGCCTGTACAAATCGAGCGAATGAGCATCATCGCTTCCGACATCCACACAGGAACTTATCACTGTCTGGTTAGCGCCAGCAGCAGGTTGACTCAGGAAAAAGTGGCCTGAGCCGTTCATGTTGCCCAAATCGCCGAAAACAAAATTAGGGTCATCATAGCTGGTGCCGTGCAGGTTCGTAATGAGTTCGGGGTAATCGGGGTCATAGCCATTGAGGGTACAATCAGTGCCGAGATATACACCGGTCGCGCCGTCCTGAACATCGCTGTAATTAACACTGACGGTTGCGGGAGCCCTGTCAACGGCAATTTGGTTGCCGTACTGGCTCACATTACCCCAGATAATACTGTCGATAACATTGGTATTACCCTGGTCGAAGCAATACAGCCCGCCTCCATATCTGAAGGGGAAGTAACCACCTGTGACCCTGTTGCCGAATATTGTACAGTTGGAAACGGTAGCCTGTGCAAATATGCTGGTCGAGACTGCTCCACCCCCCGAACCAGCGGTATTGTCAGTGAGCAGACAGTTAATAAGCGAGGGGCAGTCATCACCCACAAAATACACACCGCCGCCCAGGGCGCCGGCTTCATTGCCTGTTATGTTACAGTCCATGATTTTTGCACAGGTCGAATCACAGTGTATGCCGCCACCGTCACCGGGCAAATAGTAATTAGCGTTCGGGTCATAATCGTTGGGGTCATTATCTTCGCCGTTCGGGTTAGTTACATAGCCAAAAGCCTCGTTGCCAGCGATATTGCTGCCGATTATTGTTGCCGGGCATTTAATGCCAAGTATCCCGCCGCCTTCATATGCAACATTGGATACAACGTCCGAATCAACAATTCTCACATTCGACCCTTTGAAATATACGCCGCCGCCGGCGGCAGCTTCATTGTCACTAATCAGACAGTCGGTGAATGTAACCATCGCGCTTTCTTCGGCACATACGCCGCCGCCATGACCGAGATAGGGGTCAATATGATAATAGGCACGCGTGTCATTAGGGCCCTCGCGCCCCCAGCTCAAGAAAAAGGCGTCCAGGTCTTCATCAGGCCTTACAGCAACGTTGTCTGATATCGTGCAGCGTGTAAATGTAACAGTGGCATCAGCAGCACAATAAACCCCGCCGCCGTAACTGGGCAGCTGATAGGGGATTTCAGGCTCCGGCTCATTGTCACCAGCAGCCCATGTGCCGCCTGCGCCGGTCATACCACCAACAGCACGGTTTCCACTGATTGTACAGTCTATAAACTTGACATTACTGCCAATAGCGCAGTATGCACCTCCTCCATATGCACTGTACCATCGGCCATCTCCTATGTAGTCCCCCCAAGTACTCATCCAGACTTCCCAGAGATTTACACCCTCAGGTATAATATCGAAAAGCCGGTCGTAATTATGAATGTCCGGGTGTGGCGGAAAAATAGTGCCGTAGAATGGAACACCAGGCGCACTCCAGTTACCACCGTAGTTCGGCCAGCCGTCTTCCACACTTGACTGGCTGCCGCCGAATCCACCATTTCCGCCGCCGATTTCGTTATCAACAATCTGGCAGTTTATAAACGTCGGCGTGCTGTACGCTCCGCAATATACTCCGCCACCACGGAACCAGCCGCCCCATCCTCCCCGGCCGCCGTTACACTCCTGTGAAGAACCGCAGCCGTCACTGCCATCACCACCACGCACGGCGGTGTCTCTGATTATGCAGTTCCTGATAGTAGGACCGGCATAAGGAAGGATAAGAATCGCACCACCTTCGACAGGCCTGCCATCAATACCGTTAAAACAGGGACAGTCCGCCGGGTCGGGAGCCTGTCCGGGCTGCCACCGACAGTTCCTGATAGTGAAACCTTCCAGAACGCAATCGGAATCCGCGCCGGAATCAAAGATAAACGCAGGGTCGACGTAATCGGTCCTGTCGATAACCGTGGCCTCAGGTGAGTTGGGGTCCATGGACCTTAGCGTAACAGATTTATTTACTAAGATTGCCGGGCCATACCAAACACCGGGAGGGACGATAATCGTATCGCCATCCTCGGCGTCATCAAGCGCCGACTCGATAGTCGGATAATTTACATCGATACCGACGGTGAGAATTCGCGGCTGTTCAAACTCGACCGTGACGATTTTGTCGGTATTCATAAACACGGTATTTGTTGTTTCTTTTGAGGCATCGTTATCGGTTCCTGTCCAGGCCTTCACTCGCCAGCCTGCTTCCGGCGTCGCGGTAAGACCCACAGTCTCACCGGCGTAATATTCACCGCTTTGGGGTTCGAGTGTCCCCACGCCGCCAACAACCATCGTGGTCAAATAGAACTTGTGCATCTCGGCGGCAATTGTATAATGATAACCAATATCAACGGTACCGCTGTCAAGGACATCATCCGTCCTGGTGGTATACGTATCCAGGCCTAGACTGATAGCTGGAGCGCTTCCGGCATTTACCGCCGGACTTCGCCCTCTCTGTATCTGTATCGGTTCTGCCGTGTCAGGCTCACTTAGATAAAAGTCCCCCAATCCTTCTGGGTCGGATACAAATATGGGGTCATCATACATATTATTACTGCCGCCCGGGATGCTCGGAATATCGGAGGCCCCGGTGTATGTCAGGGCCGTACCTGAATCATAGTAATCACCACCAGGGTTTAGATAGAACAAGCTGTATGCAACAGATGCGTCCCCCGTGTCGTCTTCTTCGTGTATGGCGTGGGAACTGCAGCTCTGGAATATACAATCGCTAATCTGGACAAACGAACGCCAGTCAGAGAAAATCGCCCCGCCAAAACCATCTGCTAAATTATCGCTAAAGGTACAGTTTTGTATTACGGGATTAGCCGTACCTTCGATGCATAATGCGCCGCCATAGGTGGTGGCATAATTATCGGTTATAAGGCAGTTCTTGATTAACTGCGGAGACGCCTCCCCGTTAATATTTATTCCACCCCCGGTGCCGATAACAGCGTCGGAAGAGTTGCCTTTTATAAGACAGTCCTGAATTGTCAACGACGTGTACCGGGCACTGAGCCCCCCGCCGCTGTCATGCGTAGCATTATTGCCTGTAATACCCCCGCTGATAATTTCAATATTGCCAAATCCGACATCCAAACCGCCGCCAACCGTTGCAACGTTGTCACTAAAGAAACAGTTAACAAAAACGGCGTTGAAATCTTCTGTAGCGAACCCGCCCCCGTACGTGGCCTGGTTACCGGCAAAACTGCAGCCATTGGCGTCGATATTCAATGTCGAAAAAGCAACAGAATCAAACAGGTCAACGGCACCGCCGAAATCAGCGGCTGTATTGCCTCCGAACGAACAGTCTGTCAGGCGCAAATCACTCCTGGATTCAACAGCACCGCCGTCATATTTGGCCGAATTGCCCCCGAAGTTGCAGCTTCGCAGGTCAATATCACAACCGGTCCCTATAAAAATCGCACCACCGGAACCATAGTCATAACTCGAACCTGTACCTCCCTCCAAATCATCTCGCGCATGGGGGTCGGAGTTGCCGGAGAACAAACAGTCGCGGTTAGGGTCGTAGCTGTTATGGATACTTACCGTACAATCTTTTTCGAAATAAATCGCGCCGCCCAGGTTGTCTATAAAATCGCAGGTATCAATATTTGTTATGGTATTGCGATACGCGTAAATAGCCCCACCTATCTCATAAATCTCAGCCGGTCCGGTCCCTATTAACTGGTATTCTATTGGAATCCGGTACGCTTTGTTATCGGCAAAAGTACAGTTTACAAAGTCAGGGCCTGAGGTTGTAGTATAGTAGGCAGCACCACCGGCAATTAGCTCGTCCGCAAACGCAACGCCGGGCCCTCCGGTAGGATTTCGCGGGTCAGCTATGCTTCCTGCACCTCTTGGTCCGGCTTCGCCGCCAATACCAATCGTAGCTACGTTGCCGGTGAAAGTACAGCTGGTAATAGCCGGGTTACTTCCGAGCTCACAGTAAAGTGCGCCTCCCCTGCCGTCACCCACGGCAAGTCCGCCGTTCCCTCCCGGGCCTTCTTCTCCGCCCTCGTAACCATCGCCGCCCTGTCCGCCATCGCCACCAACAGCGCCACGGGCGAAATTGTTCTGAAAAACACATTCACTTATGACCGGGCTGCTTGACCCTTTACAGGCAATTGCACCACCGTAACCGTCTCCGCTGCCCGTACCGCCCCAGCCGGCCCACTGACCGTCCGGATTATTCTCCGTCATATCATTATTGACATCGTCGATTTCCCCAGGATTCTCCTCACTCTCGTCTCCAAGGGTCCAATGGAACCAGTTTTCACCGTCACCGTAATCGAGGTCATTGGCGTCGATACCGTCCGCCCCCCTGCCGCCCTCGGCACCGGTAACGGTGCAGTTTTTAAACACACAATACTTTATTGTCGGAGAACTGCCGGCCTCACAGAGAACCGCACCTCCCCAGGCATGACCCGACGCATTATCGCCATCAAGAGCATATGGCGGAACAGTAAGCGGGTCATCACCAACCGGAATGGGGATGAAATCCTCAAGCGGGTCACCAACGTAACCAAATTCTCCATCCTTGCCTTTGGGGCCTCTGGTATAACCGTTGATGATTGTAAGCCCAAGCACCCGGCTATTAGCATCTTCGCCGGTATGAAAGCGAAAGGCGCGATTCGGCTTGCCGCCATCCCCACCTTCCGTATGAACGGGCTTGCCCCCGCAATCGATAATCGTATTGGCAATAATGCCCCAGGGATTAGCGGGGTTAATCTCGCTTCTTACGGTAATCTTCTTGCCCGCAAAATCGAGATTGTGGTTGTACTGCCCGGAATACGTACCGGGAGCCACAATAACCGTATCACCATCACTCGATGCGCTGATTGCAGACTGTATCGTCGGGTACATTCTTGACGGAACAGGCCTGTCAACTGCAGATGCGAGGGGCTGCACAGCCAGTAAAACCAGTATACTGATTAGAATTTTACGCTTCATTGTTAATTCCCCAAAACTCATAGGATTACTATCCCTATTAACTCACTCGAATCGCCCTTTTTACCACAACCGACCTGGTTACACACCAGCCAGCACCCTCTAAAACACCCAGAAACGGATTGTCCAGTACTATTGTGCAGGTCAATATCCATCATCAACCAAAATTCAATATCCATTATGCAATCCTGTCTATTAAACTATGTGGCCCTAACTTCCCTGGTTGTTACACTTTTTTTTCAAAATTTCATAAAATATATGAAATTGTGGTGCCCCAAGGGGTTAAAAGCCACAAATTGCGTTTCCAAACCAAAAAATCCACAAAAAATCTAACTCAAAAATAACCGCCGGAAGCTCAGAAACTGCTGTCCATCGCCGCAATCGCTTCTGCCTCAGCCTCTTCCTGCAGAATAATGGTCGGTTTCACCAGTATTAACAGAATCTTGCTATCCCTGACTTCGCTGCGATTTGAGAACAGCCTGCCGAGTATCGGTATCTTGCTCAATACCGGCACGCCGCCTTCCTCTTCGGTCTCGGCCGCCAGCTTCTGACCGCCCAGGAGCAACGTGCCTCCGTCAGGAACACTCACGCGGGTTTCGACCCTTGATATTTCTGTTTCGGGAAGCGGTACTGTGTAAATGTTGCTCCCAGGGACCTGACCACCCGACAATATCGGCAGCTGAATCGGATTGTCCACAAAGCCAAGGAAGTCCCTAAGCTCGGTGATAATATTCAGCAGCACATGCTTTTTGTCGTTCATGATGGTCGGCGTGATATTCATAAGCGTACCAGTGACTATACTACGGTCCTCGTAGTCAACGGTATACCTGAAATCTCCCTGGTCGCCGATTTCTTCGATATCAACATCAATATCGCCGGGATAACGCCTTATTCTCTGCACACGCATTGTAGCCGATTCTCCACTTAAGACGCTGACCTTCGGAGCGGTCAAACTGGTAGCATCTCTGTGCGCCTGAGTGGCTCTTATAAGGAATGCCACCTGCAAGTCATCCAGTATTGCACCGTAACCACCGGATATCGTGGAAGCAATTGCAAACGGCACACCGAACTCGTCGGTACCGCCAAAGCTGCCCGGAAGTCCTGTTGATGACGTCAAGGTTATAGAATCAGAGTCCTGTGCAAAAT
>Ga0307379_10001382_pt1 | contig 38646 bp, 38 predicted proteins | sample UN2MG_FD_202237 | JGI IMG/M metagenome (GOLD analysis project Ga0307379, IMG submission 202237) | Soil microbial communities from Risofladan, Vaasa, Finland - UN-2 | ecosystem: Environmental > Terrestrial > Soil > Coastal area > Acid sulfate soil | place: Finland: Risofladan, Vaasa | collected...
CCTGATCTCCTTCGGCAGCCTGGCAGTCGTAGCTCAGGAGAGCCTTAGACCCATGGCTTTGCGTCGCCGCCTTTCGGCGGGTTTGCCGTTATCGGGATTTCCTGGGTTCTCAAAAGAACGGCGACCGGGAGCACCTGCGTCGGCGTTCCTCAGTCGCATCTAGTGGGGTGTTCCACAGTCAGAGTGGGCGCTTGAGATGCAAGCGGAGGAATCACGTTCACTAAATGCGCGAAGGGGGTTACGCGGCGATAAGAGGGGGTCTAGTGGCGTTTCGGCGATCGGCGAATCTGGTAAGTGCGGTCGATCTCACCGGTCTCGCGGCGTTCGGTAGCGGAGTAGTAGTGGGTGCGCTCGCGGACGCCACGCTTCTTCATGTTCTCGCGAAGGTCCTGGGCGGCTTTCTCCGCGCGGCGCTGAGCTGATTCGCGGTCTTCTGGTCCCGCGCCGCTGAGTTTGACAGTGGGGGCTTCCTCGGGAAGGAGGCGGTGGCGATTCCCGTGGGTCTGCTCGGTCAGTTCGAGGAGGGCTTGGGAGAGGGGCGTCGAGTCACTGCCGTCGAGGACGGTTTCGCGGTAGTCGTCGATGTGGTGCTGTTTGTGTCGCCCCAGGCGTCTGTCTCGGGGCGGCTCGGAGAGCTCGTTTAGCGCCGCGCGGAGCTGGTCCGCGGCGGACTGAGGCTGGCCCTCGGCCTGATTCCGGTCCGGCTTATCCGACTTTCGCCGGGCGCTGCGTTTCCCTTGCGGCATGGCCGTGCCTCCGGACATCCGTCTCTTGCTTATTAGACGTCGCGGGGGAGCGGTTTAGTTCGCGCCGAGGCCGGCGATTTCACGCGGGGTCACCCCTCGATGCCCAGCAGCTTCGCCATGGTCCCGCCGAGGACGGCCTCCTTGAGGTCGGGGCGGAGCTCCACGGCGTCCATCGTGCGAAGGTAGTCCTGGAGAACGTCCTCAATCTGATCTATCTCTACGTCGGATCCGAAGACGATCTTCTGCCAGGGGTGCTTGCCCTCGGGATCGCGATAGGGGCCCGTGTCGCTCCACCATAGGATAGAGCGGAAGAACTCGGGCGGGTTCTTCTTGAGACTGGAGCCGCTGAGGTCGAAGTACAAGTTCGGGTTCCAGCGGCAGGCCATGCCGGCCTCCTCGTACCAAGGGTTGCCGAGGTGGGCGCCGATGATGTTGAGGGAGGGGAACGTGCGGGCAACGGTGTCCAGATAGACCGGGCGATGGCGGTCGTTGTTGACGTCGTATTGTCTGTCCAACGGCGTGCGTGCGACGATGCCAGTGTGGAAGAGGCAGACGAGGCCCCGCGCTTCCGCCTCCTCATAAATCGAGTAGAAAGTCTTGTCATCGTAATTGGCGGTTGGGCGGATGAACTTGAGGCCGCGGAAGCCCTGCTCGTGAAGCTCCCTCACGTGATCGGCGTCCCGCCTGCCGAGGGGGAAATAGGCGAATCCGATGATGGTGTCGGGGTACTTCTTGATGGCTGCGGCGACGGCCTCGTTGGCGTCGCGGTGCTCCTCCCAGTCGGATCCGTTGAGACAGATCTTGTCAAAGCCGAGGCGCTTCTCTTCCTCGACGAGACGGTCGACGAAGTCGTCCTCCGGGCTGCAATGGACATGTGCGTCGAGGCGCATGGTTCGGCCCTCCAATCCGGGGGATGTCTTTCTCATCGGAGCGTCCCCCACCTGCCGCGCGCGTTCACGAATCCCGCCGGTTTCGTGGAATAGGACCGATGAAGGACAGAGCGTGCGATGCGTATCTGCTACGGAGGGCCTGATATGCGTTTCCATCGCCATCAGGTTGGCAGGACCAGGCGCTGGCACTCGGTGCGGACGCGCCATGAGGAAGTGTGGGACTGGTGCGCGCATCACGAGGAAATCGAGCGCCATCTCTCTCGGGCGCAGCGGCCCGGGGAGAATCTGGGTGCCGGCAAGCAGTTGACGCTTCAGTCGGCACATTGACCTGAAGCAGGGAGAACGAGAGATGGTTTGCTGGATGTGTGCGGGCCTTTCGTTCTGGGGCGCGGCCGGGGCAATCGGCGTCCTCGCTGTCGTCGAGGCGATGAGCGCGCTGCGCCGAGTCCGCCGAAGCTCGGGTGTGACCCGGACCCAGATCGGCCAGCCAGTCGCGTAGCGGCGCAAGCAGTCGGCGAATCTGCTCAATTGACCGTGCGACGACCGCGCGCGGTCGCCGCCACGGACTGTCCGGCGGAGGTGTCCCCCCTTTCTTGTCCAGCTGAGGTGAATGTGCTACCATAACCGCTGGCAGCGGGGAGAGGTGGCCGAGTGGCTGAAGGCAACCGCCTGCTAAGCGGTTATAGGGCCAAAAGCTCTATCCAGGGTTCGAATCCCTGCCTCTCCGCTGGAGTTCTCGAAGCGAATGGCTCAGGCCGGTCCCACCCGATTGCCGCCCACCTTGAGGTCGGCCGTGTCAGGCCTTGGCTCCAGTTGTCACCCCCGGTCTTTTGTGGTACCATACCTATGCAAATCCGTATGGGGATCGGCCAGTGTCAGAATCCGTTTATGTCAACGGGAAGTTTGTTCCCAGGTCCGAGGCGAAGGTCTCTGTTTTCGATCGCGGCTATCTCTACGGAGATGGGGTCTTCGAGGGTATTCGTGGGTACAACGGCCGCATCTTCCGACTGGACCAACACCTCGAACGGTTGTATCGAGGGGCGAAGGCAATCACACTGGACATCCCGCTGACGCCGGAGGAGTTGAAGGACGTCATCATCGAGACAGTCCGGCACAACGAACTGCGCGACTGCTACATCAGAGTCGTCGTGAGCAGGGGGGAGGGCGATCTCGGCCTGAACCCGATGAATTGTCATACGCCGGCGACAATCGTGGTAATTGTCTCCCATATCGCGCTGTATCCTCAGGAAGTATATGAGCAGGGGCTGGACCTGGTCACGTGTACGACTCGCAGAAACCTGCTGACTGCTCTGAACCCTGAGATCAAATCGCTCAACTATTTGAATAATATCCTGGCACGAATTGAGGTTGTCCGTGCGGGGGCTCACGAGGGCCTCATGCTGAACCACCTGGGATTCGTGGCCGAGGCGACCGGCGACAACGTGTTCATAGTCCGCGGGGGTGTTCTGCGGACCCCGCCTGCGCACACCGGCATCCTCGAGGGAATCACGCGCCAGGTGGTCCTCGAGCTCGCAGAGGAGATGGGCCTTCCGGCGCGCGAAGAAGAGATGACTCTCTACGAGGTATACACTGCTGATGAATGCTTTCTGACCGGAACCGCGGCCGAGATCGTGCCTGTTGCCCGAACAGACGGGCGGATAATCGGGGACGGGAAGCCGGGGCCGATCACGAAGCGGCTGAGGGAGCGGTTTGAAGAGGTGACGGTCACTGAAGGGGTGCCGGTGGGCTGATTGAGCTCATTCGTGCCGGCATCACGATGTCTTTGGGCGAGGCTGTTTGCTGGACCGGGGCCTATCAGGTTTCCCGCCCCGAGAGGAGGAAGAGATGGCGGACGGCGAGCTGTTGCAGCGTTTCACACCGCCTGCCATCCGCGTCGTTCAGTACGCCAAGGAAGAGGCGCGCCGGTTTCGCGGGAATACCGTCGGCACAGAACACGTACTGCTGGGTTTGATCCGAGAGCAAGACGGTGTGGCGGCGCGGGTGTTGGAGCGGCTTGGGGTCAGCCTGGGCCGTGCTCAGAACGAGATCCGTCGACAAATGGAGATGATGGATACGCGTGCCCCGGGACAGGGCTCCCGCAGTTGGAGCCCAGGTGCACGACGAGTCCTGGAGCTTGCGCTTGACGAAGCCCGAGAGCTGAACCCTAAGCTGGGGCTGCCTAACTTCGTAGATACCGAGCACTTGCTGCTTGGGTTGGTGCGAGAGACCGACAGCACTGCGGTGCGGGTGCTGAGAGCTCTTGGGGTCGACCTTGAGCAAGTGCGCCGGGAGGTTGTGAAGCTGCTCGGGGGTGCGGCTGCGGTCGCTCCCACCGCCCGCTCTCGTTCCAGCACACCAGTCCTGGACGCCTTCGGGCGCGACCTCACCAAGTACGCGGTAGAGGACAAGCTCGACCCGGTGGTCGGTCGCCACAAGGAGATCCAGCGGGTCATTCAGATTCTCAGCCGGCGGACGAAGAACAACCCGTGTCTCATCGGGGAGCCCGGGGTCGGGAAGACGGCGATTGCGGAAGGCTTGGCCCAGCGGATCATACGAAAGGACGTGCCTGAGGCGCTTCACGGCAAGCGCGTGATTGCGCTTGACCTGGCAGGGCTCGTTGCGGGAACGAAGTATCGCGGCGAGTTCGAGGAGCGCATGAAGCGCGTCACCGACGAGATCCGCAAGGCGGGCGGCGAGATCATCCTCTTCGTAGATGAGTTGCACACCCTGATCGGCGCTGGCGCGGCTGAAGGGGCCATCGATGCCTCCAACATCCTGAAGCCTCCACTGGCGAGAGGCGAGCTCCAGTGCATTGGCGCGACGACGCTGACCGAATACCGCAAGCATGTGGAGAAAGATCCCGCGCTCGAGCGTCGGTTCCAGCCTGTCACGGTAGAAGAGCCAACGATGGAGGAGACCATTGAGATCCTGAAAGGTCTCCGCTCCCGGTACGAATCCCACCACCGGGTGCGGATTGGCGATGACGCCCTCTACTCCTCTGCGCGCCTGGCGGCGCGGTACATCTCGGATCGGTTCCTGCCGGACAAGGCGATCGATGTCATGGACGAGGCCGCCTCCCGCGTTCGGCTGCGCATCAGCGAACCCCCTGATGAAGTGAAGCGGGCCCGTCAGTCCCTCGAGGAGGTATCACGCGAACTCCAGAAGGTCGTCAGCATAAGCCCGCTCGAGCGGGAAGAGGCCGACTACCAGCGGGGCGTCCAACTGCGCGACGAGCGACACCGCCTGCGGGAGGAGTTGACCGCGCTGGAAGAGCAGTGGCGCAAGACGCGGGCCGAGCAGCGCGACGTCGTGAGCGAGGAAGACATCGCGCATGTCGTGTCGGTTTGGACGGGGGTCCCGGTTTCCCGCCTCGCCGAAGGAGAGACCGAGAAGCTGCTCCAAATGGAAGAGCGGCTTCACAGGCGCATCGTGGGACAGGACGAGGCCGTCCGCGCCGTATCGCGGGCGGTTCGCCGCGGGCGCGCAGGCCTGAAGGACCCACGACGGCCCGTCGGCTCTTTCCTCTTCCTCGGGCCGACCGGCGTCGGCAAGACGGAGTTGGCGCGTGCACTGGCGGAGTTCCTCTTCGATCATGAGGAGGCGATAATCCGGATCGACATGTCGGAATACCGGGAGCGGCACACGGTCTCGCGCTTGATCGGCGCCCCGCCTGGATATGTAGGCTACGAGGAGGGCGGCCAGCTGACCGAAGCCGTGCGGCGGAAGCCGTACTCGGTCGTCTTGTTGGACGAGGTCGAGAAGGCCCACCACGAGGTGTTCAACATACTCCTCCAGGTCATGGAGGACGGTCGGCTTACAGACGCTCAGGGCCGCGTCGTGGACTTCCGCAGCACCGTGATCATCATGACGAGCAATGTCGGCACAAGCTCCGTCGATCTGGGCGTAGGCATGGGCTTCCGAGTCGATGCGGACGGCGCCGAACTCGACTCCTACCAGCGAATGAGGGACGTTGTCCTCGAGAAGCTGAAGCAGACGTTCCGGCCCGAGTTCCTGAACCGAGTCGACGAGGTCATCGTTTTCCACGCCCTGACCCAGGAGGAGGTCAAGCAGATCGTGGACCTGCTGCTAGGCCTGGTTGCAGAGAGGGTCAAGGGCCAGGGCATGACGCTCGTGGTATCAGACGACGTGAAGGAACTGCTGGCGAAGGAAGGGTTCGACAAGAACCTGGGGGCCCGGCCGTTGCGCCGTGCCATCCAGCGACTGGTCGAAGACCCGCTCTCGGAGGCGTTGCTGCACGGCGAGTTCAGCGAAGGGGACTCGATCGAAGCCGTGGTGCAAGAGGGCGTAATCATCTTCCGGCGGGCAGAGGAGTTCGCTTCGCTCACCCGCTGATCCTGGCGGCACCCCTGGATTTGGCGGCAACGACGGAGATCAGGCCCCCGACCGTGCGCGGGGGCCTCCAAGTGCTCTTGTCCGACCTATGGCGAAATCGCGGACCAGGTTCGTGTGCGAGCAGTGTGGCGCAGAATCGGCCCAGTGGCACGGCCAGTGCCCGGCCTGCGCTGAATGGAACACGCTTGTCGAGTACCGCCTCCCCGAGATCTCCGTCGGTGGGCGGCGACGCGCGGCTGCCGCGGCGCCGGTGTCGGCACGGGAGGCGGCGAGTCCCCTGGAGGCGCGGCGAGAAACAGGTGTGAGCGAGCTCGACCGCGTGCTGGGGGGAGGGATCGTGCCCGGCGCTCTGGTCTTGCTCGCTGGCGATCCAGGGATCGGCAAGTCCACGCTGCTGCTGCAGGCGGCCAACGCCTTTGCGGCGGCCAACGGCACCTGCCTCTACGTTTCGGCTGAGGAGTCGACATCGCAGATCGCGCTGCGCACCCGCCGGCTCCAGGCGGTGTGCGACGAGTTGCTGCTGCTGGCCGAGGACAATGTGGAGGCGGTTGCACTGGAGGTCGGTAAGGCCCCTCCGCAGCTCTTGATCGTGGATTCCATTCAGGCGATGTGCTCGTCGGAAATCACGACGCCGCCGGGGAGCGTGAGCCAGGTCCGCGACTGCGCCGCGAGGCTGCTGCACTTGGCGAAGGACCAAGGAGTGCCAACCATTCTGGTGGGTCACGTGACTAAGGAAGGCGTGCTCGCCGGCCCCCGGCTTCTCGAGCATATGGTTGACGCCGTTCTCTCCCTCGAGGGGGACCGACACAGCGAGCATCGGATACTGCGGTCGACGAAGAATAGGTACGGCTCGACCGACGAATTGGGCCTCTTCCAGATGACGGCTCAGGGGCTCGTGGGCATCCCGGACGCGAGCGCCGCGCTCCTGGCGGGGCGGCGCAGTGGAACGCCGGGCTCCGCCGTCGTGCCGGCCCTTGAGGGGAGCCGTCCGCTGCTGCTCGAGATCCAGGCGCTGGCGACTCCGGCGCCCTTGAGCGGTAGCCCGAGGCGGAGCGTGACTGGCTGCGACTACGGCCGCGCCTGTCTCATCATGGCGGTGTTGGAAAAGCGCGCCGGGATTCCATTGGCCTCCGCCGATGTCTTCGTCAACGTCCCCGGCGGCATCCGCGTGAGCGAACCGGCCGCCGACCTGGGGCTGGCGCTGGCTCTCGCAAGCAGCCATCGGGAGGTTCCCATCGCCCCTGATATGGCCTGTGTGGGCGAGGTGGGCCTGACGGGGGAGATCAGGTCCGTGCCGCAGCTCGGCCGCCGACTGGGCGAGCTGGCGAGGCAGGGATTCCGCCGGTGTTTGGCGCCGCGGCAGGCGGAGTCGCGAACGTCGGCGAAGATAGAGCTGATTGCGGTCGACAGCTTGCTCGAGGCGTTCAAGGCGGCCCTTCCGAGTTGACCGAAGCAGGTCAGGTCGGTGGTGTGTCAAACGCGTACATGGCCCTTCAAGGGCATTCCGCGGAAGCAACGCTTCCTGCGACCTGGACGGAAAGGAGGTGAACTAGGTGATCACACGAATAGTCGGACTCCTATTCAGCCTGGCAGTGGCCGTCACCGCGGCCTATGTTGCTGTGCAGTGGTCAAGCTTGTACGTGCAGGAGTTCAAGGACTCAACGCCGTTTCAGTATTTCGAGCAAGTATACACGGTCCTCTTTGCCGCTCTGGGACTGGTGCTTGGCTTTACTCTTGCAAGCCTCATCTATCGTCAGGGACTTGACTTATCCGGCGGGTTGCTATCGGACCTGCGCCGCGTACCAGCCAGGGACAAGGCTGCCGTGGTCCTCGGCGTGTTCATTGGCCTCGGAATGACCGCGCTGCTCGGAATGCTGCTCATCAGAATAGAGAAGTTCGGTCCGCAGCTGGTGCTGCTGGTGGGGATAGTGAGCATCTACTTCGGCGTTGCCATCACACTGAGCATGAAGGAGGAGCTGTACTTCTTCTTCCCAGGGCTGGCGAGACCAACGCAGGTCGTGGGCGAAGATGCCGGAGGCAAGCCTGAGCCCAAATTGCTGGACACGAACGTTATCATCGACGGCCGGATCGCTGACATCGCCTCCGCCGGCTTCATCGAGGGCCCCATCCTCCTGCCCGATTTTGTGCTGGAAGAGCTTCATCTGATCGCCGATTCCTCCGATACACTCAGGCGAAACCGGGGCAGGCGCGGACTCGATATCCTGAATGCAATGCAGCAAGAGTCTGGACTCGACATCCATGTCTTTGATGAGTACGACACATCCTTCCGCAGCAGCGATCCGGTGGATGCGAAACTGGTGCAGCTGGCCAAGCAGGTCGCTGGGGCGATCATCACAAACGACTTCAACCTGAACAAAGTGGCGCAGCTCCAGGGCGTCCGGGTGCTCAACGTCAATGAGCTGGCAAACGCCGTCAAACCGGTCGTCCTGCCGGGCGAAGAGATGACGGTGACCGTCGTCCGGGAAGGAAAGGAACCGGAACAGGGCGTCGCCTATCTAGATGACGGCACCATGGTCGTTGTGGAGCATGGAAAGGGTCGCATCGGTGAAACGGTCACCGTCGTTGTGACCAGTGTGCTTCAGACAGTGGCCGGGAAGATGATCTTCGGCCACCCGCAGGACGACACGGGGGCCCATCAGGAGCGATACAATAGACGCAACCGCGGTGGTAGCGGCGGCGGGGCGCGGAGAAAGACTCCGTAGCCCCGAAAACAAGGCCTTTGCCGCGCTCGCTGGGAGACCCCTGGTTTCCTACGCGCTCGACGTCTTCCGCGCCTGCCGCCGGGTTCGAGAGATAGTACTGGTCGTCGCTCCGGAAGACGTGGAGCGCGCCCGGAAGGAGTTGCTTCACCCCGGCGGTCTGAAAAGCGAGCGAGTCGTTGCTGGGGGTCGGGAGCGGCAGGAGTCGGTGGCGGCCGCGCTCGGCGAGATCAGCCTCGGGTGTGACGTCGTTGTCGTTCACGATGGTGCGCGACCCTTCGTGAAACCAGAGGTGATTCACAGGTGCATCGAGGCGGCCGCCGAGCACGGGGCCGCGATTGCTGCCATCCCAGCGACCGACACGGTGAAAGAGGCTGGCCCTGACAGGGTGGTGACAGCCACCTTCGATCGTTCGCGCATCTGGCTCGTTCAAACACCGCAAGCGTTTCGCCGGGACCTCCTCGCACGGGCCCACGACGCCGCCGCACAGGCGGGCATCTGCGGCACCGATGATGCCTATCTTGTGGAAAGACTTGGCCACGCGGTACAGCTAGTGATGGGCGACCCGGACAACGTCAAGATAACCTATCCGGCGGATGTACGCCGAAGCGAACAGATGATGCAGTGGAATCGGGAGGGGATGTCTGGGCAGGCTCCAACTAGAACAGGGATAGGGTATGATGCACATAGGTTCGCGGAGGACCGACCACTGATCTTAGCTGGGGTTCGACTTCGCGAGGAGCGTGGGTTGCTGGGCCACTCGGACGCGGATGTCGTGTGTCACGCTTTGTGCGACGCCCTCCTGGGTGCCATCGGGGCAGGGGATATGGGCCAGCATTTCCCGGACTCTGATCCGAACTATACGGGTATCAGCAGCCTGTCGCTGCTGGAACGCGTGTCTGGCATGATGCGGGGACAGGGGTGGGAGATAGAAAATGTGGACGCCGTGGTCATTGCCGAGGAACCTCGTATTGCTCCTCACCTTCCCGACATGCGACGAGCCCTCGCGCGAGCGATGGGCACTGAAGCGGCACGCGTTAACCTGAAAGGAAAGACCACCGAAGGGATGGGATTCACCGGCCGGCGTGAAGGGATAGCCAGCCAGGCAATCGCTGTCCTCCGGCCCCGAGACAATTCGCGCGCTGGCGCAAGTTCCGAGGAGTAGCCATGCAGATCAACATCACCGCAAAGGGCGTTGCCGTACCAGTCGACCTGAAGGAGATGGCAGAGCGCAAGATCGAGAAGCTTGAGAAGCTGCTGCGGAAGATCGATACGGTGGACATCATGTGCTCCCGCGAGCGGCAGTGGCGGGTCGTGGAGATAATGATCAACGCCAACGGCGTGCTCGTTCGGGGCGAGGATCGTGCCATCGACATTCGGTCCGCGATCGACAGTCTTCTGGACAAGCTCGAACGTCGGATTAAGAAGTCCCGCAGTAAGATGGTGGAGCACTATCGCAATCTCCCGGAGACCCGGCAGGCCTGGGAGGAGGAAGGCACGAGCGACGAGTTCGAGCCGACGCTGGTACGCAGTAAGCGGTTCACCGTGAAGCCGATGATTCCGGAAGAGGCCGCTGCTCAGATGGAGCTTGTCGGGCACGATTTCTTCGTTTTCCGCAACGCCGAAACAGACCAGGTGAACGTGATCTACCGGCGGAAGGACGGCAACTACGGGCTCATTGAGCCCGAGTTGTGAGCGTGTGTCGTGGGAGTCTACAGCCAATGCTGACGGTGGCAGAGCTCCGAGAACTCGTGCGGCAGGAGTTCGGTGAGCACCTCGAGCGAGCGACGCCGGCCACCGTTCGCGACTTCCTCGACCGGCTACAAGTACAGATGCACGAGGAATCCGGTGAGGGCCCGCCCTATGTGATCGAGGGAGAGCAGGGCGCGCGCAGCTACGAGGAGATCATCGCCGACTTCTTCTCTCGCGTGCTGGACTACGGGCCGGAAAAGGCCGTTATTCTTCTCTGGCTATTGGCCTTCGAGCAGCATTTTACCATGATAGAGGAAGACTACGTCCAGCGCGCTCTCACGCTCTTCGGAGAGGTCGAGGGCGACTAGACCGCTCCGCCCCGTTCCTTCGGCCCGGATCGAGGAGCGGCTTGCAGCATCCCGCGGAGAGGGCGCAGCACGGTGCATGCAGAATCTCTCTCCAGAGGACCGAGAGATGACCGGCGCCAACGACTGCGATGCCTTCGCCTGCGGGTACCGTTCGTCTCGGGCCGGACCGCTCAACTCCGACAATCCAACCGTCATAGCTGCCCCTCCCACCGTTTCGCCGCGGCTGACGCGCTGAAAGCGGCTTGCGCCGGCCCTATGCACATCGCGGAGTTGGACTACGAGCTTCCACCCCAGCTCATCGCCCAGGAGCCCGCTCGGCCCCGAGATTCCTCCAGGATGCTCGTGCTCCACAGAGACTCCGGGCAAGTGGAGCACCGGCACTTTAGAAGCCTCCCCGACTACCTCTCCCGCGAAGACGTCGTGGTGCTCAACAACACGAGGGTGATCCGGGGGCGTCTGAAGGGACACCGCCAGCCGGGCGGCGGAAGAGCCGAGGTGCTGCTGCTGTCGGAGCGGGAAGAGGGGCTCTGGGAGGCGCTGGTCACGCCGGGCAGACGCATCCAGCCCGGGCGTGAGATTGTCTTTGGCGCGGGCGAGCTGCGGGCCGAAGTCGTGGAGCGCACGGCGTCGGGAGGAAGGCTGGTGCGATTCTTTGGAGTACCGGATGTTCCCGGTGCGCTCTCCCGCCTCGCGGAAGTGCCGATCCCGCCCTACGTCCATCGTCCCCTCCGTCACGAGAGCGACTACCAGACCGTGTATGCTCGCGTTCCGGGAGCGAGCGCGGCCCCCACAGCAGGCCTACACTTCACTCCCGAGACGGTCGAAGCCGTGCGCCGGAGAGTGCACGCCATCGTCCACGTCACACTCCACGTCGGTCTGGGTACGTTCAGACCAATCCGCACGGAGAAGGTGGAAGACCACACCATGCATGTGGAGAGGTACGCGATCCCGCAGCAGACCGCTGAAGTCGTGACGCAGGCGTTGGAGGAACGGCGGCGCGTCGCCGTCGTGGGGACCAGCACCGGGCGGGCCCTTGAGGCTGCTGCCGGTGACAACGGCACGCTGCGCGCCGGGGCCGGCGAGACAAGCCTGTTCATCACACCGGGTTATCGGTTCCGCTCGGTCGGCGCGCTGCTCACCAACTTCCACATGCCCCGTTCCACGCTGCTGGCGTTCGTGTGCGCCTTCGCCACACGGGAGCAGATCATGCGAGCCTACCGTCAGGCCGTGGAAATGAGGTATCGGTTCCTGAGCTTCGGCGACGCCATGTTGATTCTGTGAGAATCGAGGAGAGAGCGTGAGGCCGTCCGAGCTGGTGAAGATGTTCGATCTGGAGGACACGTACTGGTGGTTCGTCGCTCGTCGCGAGCTGGTGTGCGAATTGCTGTTGCAGTACGGGGCGGCACAAGCCGATATCGCCATTCTCGACGTGGGCTGTGGCACCGGTGCCACACTGAAGGCCATTGACGACCTCGGTACCGCGTTTGGCGTCGACCGCTCCCCGGAGGCGCTTCGGCTCTGTCAGATGCGCGGGCTTTCGCGACTCGCGCGGGCGAGGGCGGAGACGCTTCCCGTAACCTCGAGTTCGGTCGACGTCGTGCTGGCACTGGATCTGCTCGAACACATTCAGGACGACAGCGCCGCCGCCCGCGAGTTCGCTCGCGTTCTCCGCCCCGGGGGCGTCCTGCTCGTCACAGTGCCGGCCTGCCCCGAGCTATGGAGCGAGCACGACGAGGCGCTGGACCACCTCCGCCGATACCGGGGAGCGCGTCTCCGTCGAATCCTGCTCGAAGCTGGGCTCCGTATCCAGAAGCTCTCACCGGTGATAACGGCCCTGCTGCTGCCGATCGCCGCTCTGCGTCTTGCTCAGCGGATCCTGCCGAAGAAGAGGGGCGCCCCCGAGACCGCCTTCATCATCCCACCGAAACCGGTCAACTGGCTGTTGACCGAGATACTGCGACTGGAGCGTGTGTGGCTCCGGCGCTTCAAGCTCCCAGTGGGCGTCTCTCTCGTTGCGGTCGCACGCAGGCCGTGACCAGCAGCCGAGGGGGGCGGCCTTCCTCGCTCGCCCAAGGGGAAACTCCGAAACATGGCTCAGCATCCGGCCCGGAACACTTCTGACCGAGTTCACAGTTAGTTCACAGCCACGTCGTTGTCTGCACCTGCAGGCGGTGCTATAATCAAGCTGGATCAGACGAATGAGCCTGGAGATTCGAATCATCGGTAAAGGGTGCTTCTTCTGCAACGAGCTCCGGAAGATCGTTGACGATCTCGTGGCGGATATGAGCATTCCCGACGCGAAGGTCGAGCAGGTTCACAACGTGGACGAACTCCTCGAGTACGGCGTAGTCAACCCACCGGCCCTCGTAGTAAACGGAAAGCTGAAGATGATGGGGCGGGTGCTCGTGCGGAGCCGCGTTCGCAAGGCCATCGAAGAGGAGTTTGCTGCTCCGGACGGCGGGAAGAATGAGGCCGACAGCAGGGGGCAACAGTGACAGCAGAGGCCAGCCAGATCAGTGGGCGCGGACGGAGAGTCCTCGTAGTGGATGACGAGGATGCCGTCCGAGAGCTCATCGAGCTCTACATGAAGAAAGAGGGGTTCGAAATCCTGCATGCCAGGGATGGCAAAGAAGCCCTCCGGCTGAACGGCGAGCACCACCCCGACTTGGTCATCCTCGACCTCATGCTCCCGGGGCTCGACGGCTGGGAAGTCTGTCGCCAGATTCGCTCCACCTCCAAAGTGCCGATCATCATGCTCACCGCGCGCGCCGAAGAAGTCGACCGCATCGTCGGGCTGGAGCTGGGCGCCGACGACTACGTCGTCAAGCCGTTCAGTCCTCGCGAGCTCGTTGCGAGGGCGAAGGCGATCCTGCGGCGCGGCACAACGGCCGCCGAGGAATCGGAGGTGCTCGCCTTCCCCGAGCTGCGTATCGACCGAGTGCAGCACCGGGTCGAGGTGAACGGTCAGGAGGTCCATCTCACACCCACCGAATTTCGACTGCTGTGGTGCCTCGCCAGCCGGCCGGCGCGAGTCTTCAGTCGGGCGGAACTCCTGGATCGCATCTGGGGGTATGACTCTGAGTCCGACGCGCGCACCGTCGACGTCCACATCAAGCGGCTGCGGCAGAAGACCAAGGCCGCCGAATCGACATCATTCGCCATTACCACTGTGTGGGGTCTCGGCTACAAGTTCGAAACTCTGCTCCCTTCGGGCTCGGAGTCGGCTGAAGGGGCCACCGGCGCCTGAGGCCCATGCGCAGCCTTTTCTGGAAGGTCTTTCTTGCCAACCTGCTTACCTTGCTCGTCGCTCTGGGAACGGTAAGCATCCTTCTCACGGCTGCCTTCAAGAGTCTGTATACGGAGCGCGCGAAGCGCCATCTCCTTACTCTGGCGACGACGACGGCGACCGAACTCCAGCCCATCCTGGGCAAGCCCGGTCACGAGAGAGAGCTCCAAGCACGCCTCCACCTGCTGGAGGCGAGCAGCCAGACTCAGATCTGCGTCCTGAAACGCGGCGGACCACAGGATACGGTCTATGGAAAGGGACCGCTTGCCGAGCCGGGCGAGAAGACCGGGCCCGGCGCCGGCAAGGTGGAGGCGGGGGATACCGCCGTCATGTCCGGGGGAGTCGCTCCGTGCGGTCCCGAAGTGCTCCTCGCGCAGTGGAACTTCCCTGACTCGCGCGGCTCCATGTGGTCGCTCTACGTTCGCGCTAACCTCCGCGGTGCGGTCAACGAGACAGTCTACGAACTGCGTCGGCTCGTGTTGCTGGCAGTGTTGGCAGCAATAGGGGTCTCTTTGCTGACAGCATTCGCCCTCTCCGGACGAATCGCCGGCCCACTCAGGGGTATCAGGGGATTTGTTGCTAAGATGGCCGAGGGCGACTTCAGTCGTCGACTGGAGATCGAAGAGCCGACCGAGGTGGCCGAATTGGCAACATCCTTCAACTCGCTGGCGGACAGCTTGGAAGGCACCCTTGGAGAACTCGAGCGTGAGCAGGCGCGCCTGCGGGGTATCCTGGCCTCTGTGGCTGAAGGCATCGTCGCGGTTGACGACACGGGACGCATCACCGTGCTGAACCGGCAGGCCGGCCAGTTGCTGGGCCTCGTCCAGGGAGACGTGGTGGGGTCGGCGGTTGATGGACTGCCTTTACCTGCAGAAGTCGTCGAGCTGTTCGCCGAATGTCTTCGGATGAATGAGCTCTGCAGCACGGAGTTCGAACTGGACGACCCACGCCGCTACCTCGTGCTTGACGTTGCCCCAGTGTGGACCGGACAAGCGGAAGGCTGGGGAGCAGTCGGCGTCGTGCGGGATATTACCGTAGAGCGCCGACTCGAACAGATGCGCCGCCAGTTCATCACCGATGCCTCTCACGAGATCCGGACGCCGCTCACCTCCATCGGAGGGTTCGCCGCCGCCATCGCAGACGGGACGGCAGCCACACCGGAGGAGCGCATTCACAGCGCGACGTTGATTGTGCGAGAAGTGGAGCGGCTCACTCGTTTGGTCAACGATCTTCTAGACCTGTCGAAGGTCGAATCCGGTGCGGTCAAGCTCAATCTCGAGGCAGTAGATATCTCCGAGCTCATCCACGCTGCCGTTGAGTCCTTCGATCGGCAGGCTCAGAAGTACAACTCCCACATTCAGCTCGACCTGGGAGGCGATCTCCCGCCCGTGTCTGCTGATCCAGACAGGGTCTATCAGGTCGTGGTCAACCTCCTCTCGAACGCGCTTCGCTTCAACAGGCCAGGCGGCGAGATCGTCATATCGGCTCGCCCCGAGAACGAGTCCGTCCGGGTGTCCGTCAGAGACTCGGGACCGGGTGTTTCTCCCGAGCAGATCCCGCGCATCTGGGAGAGATTCCACAGGGCCGACTCCTCTCGCGCACGGCTCGACGGAGGCATCGGGCTGGGCTTGGCTATAGTCCGTTCGATTGTTGAAGCACACAGAGGTAAGGTGTCCGTGGAGAGCGAACTGGGAGCGGGAGCCACTTTTAGCTTCACCTTGCCAGTTGCATGACAGATCAGCGCCAGTCTCACGCCACAGAAGAGCAGGCCCTGCGCCGCCCCTCTGCACACTCCTGGGTGGAGGTGGACCTCGCTGCCATCCGCCACAATGTCGGCACTATCAAGCAGTTCCTCGGCCCGAACCGTCACCTATGGGCCGTCGTCAAAGCCAATGCCTACGGCCACGGAGCTGTCGAGACCGCCGGCGCAGCCCTTGAGGCCGGCGCCGACGGACTCGCAGTATCCTGCCTCAACGAGGCGGCCGAACTTCGCGTGGACGCTGGCATCAGAGCCCCGTTGCTTGTCCTTGCGCCCGGCGATCCTCGAGCGGCTGCCTGGATGGTGCGGCTCCACATCGTGCAGACGGCATGCTACCAGCCCATGGTGGAGGCGCTGTCGAAGGCCGCCCAGCGCCTGGATAAGCCGGCCAACGTCCATTTGAAGGTCGACACGGGTATGGGTCGCCTCGGGGTGTTGCCCGAACAGGCGGCCGAGTTCGCCCGTTTGATAACTGACTTGCCCGGACTCCAGCTGGAGGGTCTCTTCTCCCACCTTGCCACGGCCGAGTCCGATGACCCATCTTACGCTCAGCTCCAATTCGAACGCTTCAACACGGTCCTCCGCGACCTCAGCGCTGCCAGCATCACACCCGGGATGCGACACCTGGCCAATAGTGCGGCGGCCCTCCGGTTCCCCGAGATGCTGTTTGACGGCATCCGGGCGGGATTGCTGGTGTACGGGATTCACCCTGACGCCCCCGATCTGGCGGCACTGGACCTCCACCCGGCGATGACGTGGAAGACTCGTCTCTCGTTCCTGCACCGCCTCCCGGCCGGCTCTTCCGTCTCCTACGGGCGCACGTACGTCGCTGAACGCGAGTGCTCGGTCGGAGTGCTTCCCCTGGGATACGCCGACGGCTATCCGCGGCACGCCTCAAATCGCTCCCATGTGCTGCTTCGCGGCCGAATGTGCCCGGTCATTGGTGCGGTCTGCATGGACCATCTGATGATCGACGCGAGCGGCGTTCCCGACGCAGAAATCGACGACGAAGTGATCTTGCTCGGCCGACAGGGAAACTCCGCGGTTACAGCGAACCAGCTAGCCCAGTGGGCCGGCACGGTTGTCCACGAGGTGCCGACGGTGATCGGCCGGCGCGTCAAGCGCCTGTATCTCGATCGGGAGCAGCCGCGTGATCCGGGCCTCGGTCCCAGAGGGTGAACCGACATGATTCGTCTTGATGTATTGGGCCTGGCGGTTCTTCTTCTCATCACTCCAGCCGTCTGTCTCGCTCAGGCCGACCTGGCGGGCACGGCTGAAGGTCGATCGGACTCCGATCTGCCGGACTTCGCGGGACGTACGGTCTCCGGCGAGGCCGTTGTTGACCTTGCGGATTTCATCGCCGGATACCTCGACGAGACCGGCACCATACCGGACTTCGCGCAGGTAGAGACCGCGGCTCAATCCTTGCGGACGATCTCGGCGGTCGAGGTCTTCGTCTTGCTGGCGCGCACCACGTATCTGTGGCAGTTCACCGGGAGCCTTCCAGAGACGGTCCCCATTGCCCCGGATGAGGTCAGTTTGCCCGTGCTCGACGCCGAGGACGTTGTCCCACCGCCCGGCAATCCCGACGTCGGCCGAGAGATTCCCACCGACTCGTTCCTCGCGCAATGCCCGGCCGTCGTGCGATGGGTGGATCGACTCCAGGTGGTTCCGACCGCCGTCTGGGTGGACGGACAGCGGCTCTCTGCCGCCGAATGCCTGGCGGCCCTCGCCATCTGTGTGAGCTACGCTTACTGGGAGGGTGAGGTCTACGGCTCGATCTTCCTGCCCGCCTATGCGCCTCCTCAGTCCTGGATAGGAGATGCCGAGCCGCTCGACTACTCCGGGTCGGAGTGGGGAGAAGAGGAGTCGGGGGACGAAGCGGCCGCAGAGGAGCCGGCGGAGCCTTACTGGCAAGAGGAAGACCTGTTCGGACAGGAGGACTATGCTCCTCGCGTTCCACTGTATGGTCCCGTTCAGGAGCCGGTGTACGAGGCCGAGCCGAGGCTTGTAGTCTTCCCCGAGCCGGGTGCCACGGTTAGCGGACTCGTAGACCTGATCGCGAGTTACTCCGGTCCCCAGGAGCGCTTTGTCATATTCGTCATCGACGCCAAGAGCGAAGTGATCATGAACTTCCCGCCATACGGCTACCGGTGGGATACGAGGACACTCGAGCCCGGCGTCCATGCAGTGAGGGTGCAAGTACTGGGGGACGGCGACGCCGTTCTCGCTGACCAGACGAGTGCCTTTGTTGTCGTCCCAACGGAGTCCGAAGCATCCCCCATCGGCTTCAGCGACGATCTGTAAGGGACGGCACCGCGTCGGGTAAAGCTCCGATCTGACCTCGCGCACAGTAAGGACCTGCCGGCATGGACGTCATCCGCCCGGACACAGTCGTCCTTAACTGGCTGATAGCGTTGCCGTTCTTCGCCAGCGCCGGCGCTGCGCTCTTTCCTCGTTTCAGCCTGCCCGTGCATTCGGAGGAAGAGGCCGAATCCCTGCGAAAGGGTCCGTTCCTCCTCGGAGCGCTCGCGTCGATCATGGGGCTCGGGCTGGGCATCTCGCTTCTTCCACCAGTCCTGGGCGGCAAGTCGCTGACGGTGGACTACTGGTGGACCACAGATCTGTACCATCTGCGGTTCCAGGCAGACGCCCTTTCCACGCCGCTTTTGATCGTAATCTGCGGACTCGGCCTACTCATCCACCTGTACTTGACAGGGCTGCCCGCCATGTCACTCCCCAACTATCGAGCGGCCCTCATTCTTGCTGCACAGGGATGTGCCGCCGCCGCTTGCCTCAGTGCGGACATCGTCGTCCTGCTCTTCTTCCTGGAGCTCACTCTCATCTCCCTCTGGCTGTTGGTCTTCCTGGACAGCCCGAAGGGGGCCAACGAACTTCTCGCCGCGACTTACGTGGGAGGCCTGCTTGCGCTGGGTGCCGTCCTTCTCATGTGGCAGCGGTCAGGAGACACCTCGACCGCCGCGCTCCCCCTCCTCTTAACGACGGCTGAGCCCGGAGCTCTGCGCACGATCGCGCTCCTCCTGCTCCTCGGGATGCTGCCCATGATCACGTCCTTCCCGGCCCACGGATGGCTTCCCGATCTCGCCGCCGCCGTGCCCGGCCTGGTGCTGGTGCCAGCACTCCTCCTGCCGGTAGTCGGCGGGGCATTGCTGCTTCGGCTGCTTCCAGGTACCATCGTGATGGCGCTCGTGCCCTCGCTCGGCGTGACGGCTCTCTTCCTCGGCGTTGCCAGCCTCTGGTGGGGAGCAATCCACGCTTGGATGGCCCCCAGTCTGCGCCAGCTCGCAGCTTGGCTCACCGTGGCTCAGTCAGGATACTTCCTCATCGCCATCGGGGGCGCGGCGAGCGCGACCGCGCCCCCTGAGCTGGTCCGTGCAGCGGCCCTGCACCTACTGGCGGCTCCAATGGCCCTCGTTGCCATCTGGAGCGCGGGCAGCATTATCAGGGCGCGATTCGGCACCGACTCGATCGCGGACCTCAACGGCCTGCTGCGGACAGCGCTGCTTCCTGTCGTCGCGCTATTCCTGGGTGGTCTTTCTCTCGCCGGAGCGCCCCTGATGCCGGGTTTCCAGGTCCAGAGGCTGCTCGTGTCCGGACTTGCCCACGATGGCCGTCTATGGTTGTCGGTCGTGATCGTGGCGGCCGATCTGCTGATCGCTGTGGCGGTGCTTGATGCGCTGAGGCGTATGGTGCCGCGGCGTGAATCCCCGTCCACTGCGCGCTGGCAATCGGCCTGGCTTTCGGCGAACCTCCTTCTCGCAAGTGTCGCTCTGCTCGCGGTCGGCCTCAGTTCCGGGCGGCTCGCCGATTGGACGCAGATAGTGCTCCGCAGCGTTCTCTCCATTTCCAGGAGCGGCCTCTCCGTTTCGCCATGAGCGAGCCATCTTCACTGGTCTCTATTACATCTGTCGGGCTCGCTGCTGGAGGCGCGATACTGCTTGTGGTGGCGACCGCTTGGGCGGCTCGACCCCGCGGCGTGTCCGCAAAGGTGGACGAGGGCGCGCCGGGCGCGGTGGCCGCTCGAAGCTTCACGTGGATTGTCATCGCCGGAATAGCCTACTCTCTCTTGGCCCTCGCGGTTGCGGTGCACGCGCCGGGGACGGACGGGCTCCGTGCATCAGTATTTCAGTTGCTGGCAGTGCTTCTCGCTGCCGGTCTCGGCGGCCTCGGCCTGTCCGCTGCACCGGATGAGAACGGCGGCCGAAGTGCGCTCACATCAACTGCCGTTTTCGTGGCTTGGCTCAGCCTGGTGGGACTGCCACCGGCTATTGGCTTTCACGGAAAGGTGCTCGTCTACCGCGTCCTGCTGGCGGCCGGGTGGGAGTGGCTCGCGGTCGTCGCCATGGCCGGCAGCGCGGCGGCGCTCATCCCTGCTTTCTGGGCCCTCACATCCTACCGGTCGGGTGCTCTGCGAGGCGCACGCGCGTTCCTGACGCTCATACTGCTTATCGGGGTCGTGATCCTTGGCCTCTATCCACAGGCTGGGCTGGCAGTCGCGGCGCCGGTGGCGGAGTTGGTTGCGGGCGGCTGAATCGGGGGTTGCAATCCTCCTACGTTTCTGCTAGGGTTACGGGTCTCTGGCGGGGGACACGGGGGGACACATTCTAGAGGCGGGCAGGTGGTTTGACGCGCCCCATGGCGGTGGGGATCCACATCTGCCCAATCGCGTCCGGCTTCGCGGGCTGCCTTCGCAGGCCTCCGGAGTCGGGGACAGGGGTTAAGGCTGAATAGGCAGACGCTCGCACTAACGATCACAGTTCTCGTTGCTCTCCTGACTTCTGCCGCGTTTCGCGCTCACAGCGAGACGGCCTGCGTTGCTGGTGAAGGATCTACGGCGGGGGCGGCAACGCCCGATCAGAACGCCGTCCGTGAGCCACAGGCAGAAGCGACCGGGGTGGAGACAGAGGCAGCAGACTCCTACGTCGTGAGGCCGGGGGAGACCCTTGCCGAGATAGCGCAGGGCAACGGGCTCACAGCTCGCGAACTGGCAGAGATGAATGGTCTCCGGGTCGACTCTTTGCTTCCCGTCGGGCTGGTGCTGACGATACCGAAGCCGAAGTCCGCTCCCGCGCCGAAGAAGCCTGAGCGATGTTTCTACGTCGTCCAAAAGGGCGACAGCCTGTGGAAGATCGCCCGCCGCTACGACACCACCGCGCCAACACTCGCCGGGATGAACGGTCTCCGACTCAAGGCGATCCTACCCATCGGCCTGCGCCTCCGGGTGCCCGCGAAGGAAGAGGCAGGGGTTGATGCCTCCGGTGACGACGCCCCCGACCTTGTCGAGACCGCCATGAGGTACCGAGGGGTCCGCTACCGCTGGGGGGGCATGACCACCCGTGGCATGGACTGCTCCGGGCTGGTGGCCAGAGTGCTGAACAGCCACGGCATCGACGCTCCCCACAACTCCAGAGCACTCTACAAGCTCGGCAAGCCCGTGTCCCGGGCCGACCTGCGGGCCGGCGATCTCGTGTTCTTCAACACCACAGGGCGCGGGATCTCCCACGTCGGCATATACATCGGCGACGGTAAGTTCATCCACGCCTCGAGCACACGAGGGCGGGTCAGAGTCGACATCCTGACGGAAGGCTATTACCACCGGAAGTACGTGGGCGCGCGGCGCGTCGAATGACAGAATCTCTGTCACCCGAGCCATATCTCGGGTGATTCCTGGCGGCCTCTGCCCAGGCGGTTCATCCTTGCTGTGACAGCGCTGACGTAGTCCCGGTTCCACCCTCCTGGTGCGCCCATCCGGGAGGTGTTACCGTCTTCGACAGAGAAGTGACCGCCAACGTCTACTCGAGTTGGAAGTCATTGGCCGACATCATCTTGCGCGTTGAACAGCTTCCGGAAGCCCGCGATCTGCCACCGCCGGCTTACATGACGGAGCAAGCTGCGGGGATGGACCTCCGTGCAGCAGTCTCGGAGCCTCTGTCTCTTCGGTGCGGAGAGTTCGCTCTGGTTCCCACCGGTATCAGAATCGCCCTGCCGCCCGGATACGAAGCGCAGGTTCGCCCCCGTAGCGGCTTAGCAGCAAAGCACGGGATCAGCATCGTCAACTCCCCCGGTACAATCGACGCCGACTACAGAGGCGAAGTCTGCGTCGTGCTCATCAACCAGGGCCGCGAGTCGTTTCTCGTCAACCGGGGCGACCGCATCGCTCAGCTGGTCATCGCCCCTGTCGCTCGGGCAGAGGTTCAGCTTGCCGAGAACCTGGACGCTACTGACCGCGGCAGCGGCGGGTTCGGACACACGGGGCGGTGAAAGACTCCGCCATGCCTGCCTTTGTCATAGGTATCGGAGGTGGGAGCGCTGCGGGCAAGTCCGCCGTCGCAGAAGAGCTGCGCAGCCTGCTGCCACCCCTGCGCCTGCAGCTCATGAGCCAGGACGAGTACTTCCTGACCGGGGAGCAACTCCCTCGACACGCGGCGCCGGGGGGAGGCCGGAGCTGGCCGGACCACAACCATCCCGATTCTTTCGATGTCGGCCGCCTCCGGAGCGATCTCCGCGCTGCACGCGAAGGGAACGCTGATGTGGTCATCCTAGAAGGCATTCTCGTGCTGTACGACGCCGAACTGCGGGAGCTGATGGATCTGAAGCTGTTCGTTGACGCCGACGCCGACGAGCGCATCGTCCGGCGTATCAGACGCAACGTCGCACGTGGGCACGATCTGGCCGGGATCTGCAACTTCTACCTCGACTCGGTGCGCTACCGCCACCACGAGTTCTGCGAGCCAACCCGCTGTCACGCCGATCTCATCATTCCTGGTGGAGCCCACCAGGCGGATCACAGAAAGAAGCTGCTGACGGAGATCTGTGAGCACGTCCGAGCGGCACGAGGTCCGAGCCCTGTCGGCTCCGACCAGCCGCGGACCGCGAGTGAGAGCGCCCATGAGTGAGATGCGGCAGTTCTATGCCGACCTCCATATCCACATAGGCCGCACCAGCGCCGGGCGGCCCGTGAAGATCACCGCCGCCCGCGACCTCACCTTCGAGAACATCGCCAAGGAGTGCGCCACCCGAAAAGGCATCGACATCGCCGGTGTCGTGGACTGCGGCTCGCCGGCTGTGCTGCAGGATATTGATGCCCTCGTCGAATGCGGCGAGATGGCGGAGTTACCCGACGGCGGCCTTCGCTACCGCGATGCCACGACTGTCATCCTCGGCTGCGAGTTGGAGACAGTCGAAGACGACGGCTCCGCCTCCCACCACGTTTCCTATTTCGCCAGCCGGGACCAGCTCAGAGTCTTCGTCGGATTCCTCCGCCGGCTGGTCACCAACCTGGACCTTAGCTCTCAGCGGTGCCGGGTTCCCGCCCGGGAGCTCCTCCGCATGACGCAGACTGCCGGCGGCGTATTCGTTCCAGCCCACGCCTTCACGCCCCACAAGAGCCCCTACGGGAGCTGCGTGCGACGGCTGGCGGACATGTTCGGCGACGGCGGCCTGACGCAACTCGCCGCCCTCGAACTCGGACTCAGCGCCGACAGCCACCTGGCAGACCGAATCGCTGAGATCGCCGACCTGACCCTCCTCTCGAACTCGGACGCTCATTCGCTTCCGAAGATTGCGCGAGAGTACAACGTCTTCTGGCTGGCGGAGCCGAGCTTCCAGGAGGTGGTCTGGGCGCTGCGCCGGGAGAACGGTCGGAACACGCTCGCAAACTACGGATTGGATCCAAGGCTCGGCAAGTATCACCGCTCGTTCTGTCTTGGCTGCGAGCAGATCGCTGCCGACCCGCCCCCGGTGCTCCAGTGCCCCGTCTGTGGAGATGACCACATCGTAAAAGGCGTGCTCGACCGGATTGCCGAAATAGCGGACTACCCGGAGCCGCGGCCGCCGGATCACCGGCCACCGTATCAGTACCAAGTTCCCCTGCAGTTCCTGCCGGGGATCGGAGCCGTCTCGCTCGGCAAGCTGCTCAACCGCTTCGGCACCGAGATGTGTGTGTTGCACGAGACGGAGAAGACAGATCTGGAGCTCGTCGTGGGCACGAAGCTTGCCGACATGATCGTGCAGGCGCGACAGGGTACGCTTCCGCTGCTGCCCGGTGGCGGCGGCCGCTACGGGAAGGCGGTGGCGCACGGCTCCGAGACTCAGATCTCGATGGGGTGGTAGCGATGGCCGGCATCTTCATAACCATCGAGGGCATCGACGGCTCCGGGAAGACGACGCAAGCACGCCTGCTCGTGGACTGGCTCAACGGCCTCGGATACCGGGTTCGGGCTACGCGTGAGCCCGGCGGCACGGAGGCCGGGAAGCGGCTCCGAAAACTTGTCCTCTCCCCTGAACGCTCCATCTCCCCGGAGGCGGAGCTGTTCCTATACCTGGCAGACCGAGCGATCAATGCCTCACAGGTGGTTCGACCCGCCTTGGCCGAGGAGAGCATCGTTCTATGCGAGCGCCACACCGACTCCACGCTCGCCTACCAGGGATACGGGCGGGGCCTGGATATTGCGCTCCTTCGTCGCCTCAACACTATAGCTACCGGTGGGGTCAAACCCGACCTCACCCTGGTGTTGGACCTGCCGGCGGCCAAAGCGCGACTAGACGAGGCGAGGTTAGATAGGTTAGAATCAGAAGGATCCGAGTTCCTGGCTCGCGTGGGCGATGGGTTTCGCGAGTTGGCGGCCGGCGAGCCGGACCGGATGAAGCTGATCGACGCCTCGGGAGACGTCCGAGCGGTCCACGAACACATCGTCGCCCTGGTGTGCGAGCTCCTGGAGAAACAACCGCCGTCCGGAGCGAGGAAGAGGGAGGGGCCATGAAACTTGTCATCGCAGTTGTCCAGGACAAAGACCACCGGAAGGTAACGGACGCGCTGCTCGAGCGAGGCTACAAGTTCACGAATATCGCCAGCACCGGCGGCCTCCTCCGGGAAGGGAATGTCACCTTCTTGATCGGAATCGATGAGGATCAAGTGGACGACGTGATTCAGGTGATCGGCGCTCACTCCAAGACGCGTGAGCAGTTGGTCAATGTCTTCCCTCCCACCATCGAGCCGATCGGGACGTGCATCCCCAACCCGGTCAAGGTGCAGGTCGGCGGCGCCACGGTCTTTGTGCTGGAGGTCCAGCGATCGGAGAAGCTCTGACGGGGCGCGAGACAGTTGAGACTTGAGGATCTCGTCGGACAACGGAGAGCTGTCGCCGTGCTCTGCAGCTCCCTGGCACGGGACCGAGTTGCTCATGCCTACCTCTTCACCGGACCCGACTCCGTCGGCAAGTCCACCGCGGCGCGCATCTTCGCCCAGGCCCTCAACTGCGCGGGAGGCGCTGATGCCAGGCCCTGCGGAGAATGCCGGCAGTGTCGGCTGGCCGAGGAGGGCAACCATCCCGACATCAGGGTCTTCACGGGGGGCGAGAGAGGCCACAAGTCCGTCATCCCCATCGAAGTCATCCGCCAGCAGTTCGTCTATGACGTTCACCTGAAACCGGTCCTCGGACGGCGCAAGGTATATGTCCTCGACCCGGCCGATCGCACCGCCCATCTCGCCATCCACACGGTGCTCAAGACGTTGGAGGAGCCGCCTCCATACGTGGTCGCGATCCTCGTCACCGCTCATCCCGAGGTCCTGCCCCCGACGATCCCCTCCCGCTGCCAGCGAGTGGTCTTCCAGCTCGTCGGCACGGACGCCATCAGAGACGAGCTCGTTCGCCTCGGCCTGGAGACGGAGGCGGCCGCATCGCTGGCGCGGCTATCCGGGGGCCGCATCGCATGGGCGATCGGCGCTGTCCGGCGGCCGCAGGTTCTCGACGCCCGCAGGGCGCTGCTCGACCTCTGCTCCCATATCGATGCTCGCGCCGTTCCGGCGAGTGTGCGCATCGCCGAAGAGATCAAACTGCAGGCGGCTCAGCTCGCGCGGGCCGACTCCGAACCCGAACAGGAGGGGGAGGAGGCGGAGCAGACACCGAAAGCGCCCTCAGGGGATCGGGCAGTCCGCCAGGAGCTTCCCTGGTGTCTGGATATCATGGTATCCTGGTATCGTGATTTGCTGGCCATCGGCGAGAACGGGCCCCTTCTCAATCCCGACTACGAGAAGGCCTTGAGAGAACGGTTTCGACCGCAGCTCGTCCTCCAGGCGCAATGCGCGGTCGAGAGCATACTGGAAACGAAGCACGCCATCCAGCGGAATGCCAACATAGATGTTGCACTCGAGTCCCTGGTCATCGGGCTGGTCGGGGCTTTCGACTGAGTCGCACCTGCCAACTCCGTGACCACCGAGGGGAGAGCCTATGAGGAGCTGCTTTCTGTCGCTGATTCTGCTGGTGCTGGTCGTCGCCAACGGGTATGCTCTATGGGAGATCCACCAGATGCGTTCTATTCTGGAAGAGCTCCGCACGAACATGCAAGAGAGCAGCCGCGACGAGCGCATTTCTCTCGCCGAGTACGCCCGCGATGCGGCGGAGGCTATCGGACGGGGGGAGTTGGACCGCGCCCAGGCGGACCTTGAGCGCATCGGCGAGATCCTGGAGCAGAGCGGACAGATGGCCGACCAGCAGCGTCACCGGCTCATACGGCAATTGGAAAGGACCCGAGAAGCGATCTCCCGAGGCAGTTCCAAGGCCAACGAAGAGATCGAGAATCTGGCGCAAATGCTGTCCCGCGGCGCCGAGCACGATTCCGGTGACTCGGAGTGATGCAGGGCCTGGGAACCAACGCTCCTCCGGACGTGTCTAACTGAAGAGACAGGATCGATTGCCTGAGTCCCCGAATCTCCCTCGGGACTCACGGTGAATGTACGCAGGAGGAATGGGATGTACACGAAGCAACACAGTTCTGGGAAACGCCTTGTCAGGATCGTCTGGCCGATTGGATTGGCTATCATCCTGCTTGTGGGAGCTGCTGTACTAACCTGGATCGCCCGTCCCCAGCAGGGAGCCGCCGAAGCCGCGCCGTCTGTCGATCTCTCTGGCCTCGAGGCGGTGCAGGCCGGGTTCAACTGGATGGCCGATCAGGTGAAGCCTGCAGTTGTGTTCATCGAAGTCGAACAGAAGCCTCGCGGGGGAGATGTTGCCAACCAGCCGGATATTGAGATACCAGATCCGCTGCGAGACTTCTTCGGACGGGAGTTCCCCTTTCCAAACAGACCGACGCCCCGCGGCCCGTCCATGGGCCAGGGCTCCGGGGTGGTCATCGACCCCGATGGCTATGTTCTCACAAACAACCATGTCGTGGGCTCGGCCACCAAAGTGACGGTCCATCTCGCCGACGGCGAGACATACTCGGCCGAGGTGACCGGAACCGATGCCTTGACAGACCTCGCTGTCATCAAGATTCAACCAGACCATCCGCTCACGGCTGCGAAGTTGGGCAACGCCGCCGACCTCCAGGTCGGCTCCTGGGCGATGGCCATTGGCTTCCCCTTCGGCGGCCAGCGCTATGGTGGGCGCTTCGACGAGGCCTTACGATATGAGCCTACAGTGACGGTTGGCGTGATCAGCGCCACCGAGAGGCAACTCGAATCAGACATCCCTGGGCGACCCTTCAGAAACTTGATTCAGACCGACGCCCCGATAAACCCCGGCAGCAGCGGCGGTCCCCTCCTGAACATACACGCAGAGATCATTGGCATTAACCAGGCCATCTTCACGAGCGGGCCGGTGGGTGGCAATATCGGTGTCGGATTCGCCATCCCCATTAATGACAGCACCAAATCCGTCATCGAATCGCTCAAAGGTGGCGAACCTGTAGTACGCGGCCAACTGGGCGTTCTCGTCTCTCCGCTGACCCCGACCCTCAAGTCGGTCTACGGCGCAGAGCAGGGGGTCTTCGTCGAAGAAGTGCAGGATGATACCCCGGCCTCCCGCGGCGGTATCCAAGCAGAAGACGTGATCCTGCGCTACGGCGGCAAGGACATCTCTTCGGTCGATCAGTTCGTCACCGCGGTGCAGAACACAAAGCCCGGTAAGACCGTTGATATGGATGTCCTCCGGGACGGCAAGAAGGTCTCCCTGGGAGTGACCGTTGAGGCCCTTTCCCTGGAGGCTGCGGAAGCCAAGCCGAAGAGAGCCGAGGGGGGTAAGCTGGGACTGACGGTTGAGAATATGCCGTCTGAACGCCTTCGTGAGACGGGGCTGTCCGGCGGCGTGCTCGTGCGCTCGGTCAACCCCAGGGGTCAGGCCGCTCGCGCCGGAATACAGCCCGGCGATGTAATCGTGAAGATCAACCGGCAGCGGGTAGACGATGTGGCGTCCTACCAGCGCGCAATGGATCAACTGAAAAAAGGCGATGCCATCGCCCTGAGGGTCTGGCGAGCGGATCGAATGTACACAGCGCAGATCGAGCGGCTGGAGGAGTAGAGAACGTCCCACCGGAGGCCGTTACGCCTGTAGCCTCGTCAATCATAGGGAAGACCTCGGGTAGGTGGTTGCTGGTATTCGTGCAGCATCTGGGCCGCGGTCTTCCAGGCGACGGCGCCGCGTGCAGTAGGTCTTTAGAGTTTCCTGCATTATGGTTAGGAGCACCCATAATGCAGGAAACTCTACCGCGCACGGCGTGAGGCTCACACAGCCGATTCTCTCGCATTACGGTCGTAACCGTAATGCGAGAGAATCGGTAGGGGCTCACCCCGAACTCCCGGCAGGCTGGGGAGATGCTGCGGGAGTCTCGCGCCCGGTGGAACAGCTGCCGACGTTTCCAGGCCATCTGTTGTGGGTGATACTGCGGTAGCGCCGCCCTCCTCCCATAGGTGGTGTATCCAACAACACTCTGCCGAAGGTGCCGCTGCTAGCTTTGGCTCCGGTGTGCACCTCTGTCATCTCATCCGGACCGCTTGCCTATGTATGGCAACTGAAGAGAAGGACGCGGGGCCTCGCGTTGACACCGTGCAAAAGCAGTTGCTATACTTCGCCCATTCTGGTCTCGCGTCCACCTGTCAAGCAGTCTGAGGGCGGGAGGTCTGCGGCAAGAAGGAGATCCCAGGTGAAATCGGGCTCGATCCTGATGTATGGAAAATACGCCCTGCTCGGAGTCGTCGTCGGGACTTTCAGTTCTCTCTTCGGGGTGGGCGGGGGAATCATCATGGTGCCCGTGCTGGTCATCTTGGCCGGCTTTGGCCAGCATATGGCTCAGGGCATCTCGCTCGCTGTCATGGTGCCGACTGCGCTGGTGGGAGGGTTCGGCTACTGGCGAGGAGGGAACGTGAACCTGTGGATTGCGGCGGCGGTGTGCGTGGGGTCGATTCCGACCGCGCACCTGGGACAGGGGATTGCGCAGAAGCTCCCGCAGACCACGCTGCGCACGCTATTTGCCCTTTTCATGGTCGGGGTGGCGGCCCGGATCATGCCCACCGCGAGCCTGCGGTCCATGAGCCTTCTGCTGGGCATGACGCTGGTGGCGGTGGGAGTCAGGTTGATGCTGGCGCGCTGAGCGACGCGCACGGAAGCGGCGTCCTAGAAGAAACGAATCGGCCCCGCCAAACGGCGGGGCCGATTTCCTTGCCATCACGCAGCCACGCGTGGGGTGATTGGCTGTTACTTCGCGTTGAAGGTGTAACTGGCGCCGAGCCACCAGTGGCCGCCGAAGGTGCCTCCCTTGAGGGTGGGCCATCCCGGCTTGGGGACGAAGGTGAGGCCGGTGATGATGTCCTGCCCGTCGTAGAGGGCGACCAGCCCGACGGCCGGGTCGCTGGGCCGAAGTAGGATCTGGACTCCGCCAAAGAGGCCTTCGTGCCGTCCTTCACCGAAGAGCGTGTTATCCTCGGTTCCCAGGCTCAGGTGAAGGCGGATGATGGGCTCTGTGGGGGGCCCGGCGACCGGCGGGTTGAGGGTCTTTGCTGCGGAGACAAAGTAGGAGGCGTGGCCGTACTCGTTGCCGAGGTCGCGGCCGCCGAGCACGACGTTGGGCCGCTCCATATCCTCTTTGAGCACGAGATACGTGGCGTTGAAGATGGTATTGACGCCGGCAACGTCGACATCATAGCGATGGACGTCGACCTCGACCTCATCCGTGAGACCCATGTAGAAAGTCTGGACACGCACGAAGTCGATGTCGAGGGGCTGAAGTGGGTCGATCAAGGCGTCTTGATCGACGAAGATGTAGTAATCGGCGACGTCGATCTCTCCGGCCTTGACCTGGTTCGCGGTGGGGACGGTCACGATGTCGCCCGCCATCGCGGCCCCTGTGCCCAGTGCGACGAGCAGCAGGCACAGGACTACAGATGCAGCGCGGTGATTCACGATCATCCCTCCTCGCCCTAGGGTTTGCTTGCCGCAGGCTCTCTCAAAGCAAGCGTAGGGCACTATAGCAGAGGACCCGGCATGATGTCAATTGAGGTGTGGGCACCGATAGTTGGAGGTGCTCAGCGAGGGCGATCGACGAGCCGATGGCAGCCGTGCGGCTGGCGGCTCCGGCTCTTCGCGGCGGAGGCGGGCCGTCTGGGACAGGGAGGTGACGGGCAGCGTTGACACCCCGCGACCCCCGAAGCTATACTGAGCCAACCGTGCAAAGGGGGCGAGGTTTGAAGCTCGGCCTGGATACCTACAGCTATCGCTACGCGGCCGGTCTCTGGGAGTACACTCCTCGGGAGAATGCCGCGATGAACCTCGATCACTTCCTTCAGAAGGCGGTCGAGCTGAATCTCGACGGGCTCCAGCTGGCGGATGCGCGGCACCTCGACAGCCTCGAATACGGGTATGTCAGTGAGCTGCGGCGCAAGGCGGATGCACTCGGGCTGTACCTCGAACTCGGTACTGCGGGGACGAATCCGGACCATCTGGAGAACATGGTCCGGGCCGCGCACGTCCTTGGCTCACCGGTGGTCCGTACTTTCGTGGGGAAGCCCCGGCCGACCTCGATTGAACACATGGAGCAGATCATCTCTGTTGCGGCGGCGGAGATCCGCCAGGTGCTTCCGGTCTGTGAGCGGTACGGTGTCGCCCTCGCGATCGAGAACCATCAGGATCTGACGACAGACGAACTGCTCAGCCTGTTGGAGCACATCGACAGCGAATGGGTGGGGGTCTGCTTCGATACGGGGAATCCGCTGGCCGTGTTGGAGGATCCGTTGGAGTCGGCGCGGGCCTTTGCCCCGCTGGTGAGAACGGTGCACCTGAAAGACTATCAGGTGGTGGCGCGGCCCAACGGCTTCTCTCTGCTCGGATGCGCTCTCGGCGATGGAGTCGTGGACCTTCGCGGGATACTGGATGTGTTGGGCAGCGAAGCTCCTCATACGAGCTTGAACATAGAGACGTACGTCGGCGCGCATGCCATGCCTGCCCTCGATGACGTCTACCTTCAGCAGTTCCCGGGGACACCGGCGCTCGCCTTGGGGCGTACGCTCCGGCTGGTGCGGGACCGGAGCGTGTGGGAGGAGCCGCAGATGGGGAGGGAGCGCGGGACGTCGGAGGAGGAGCTGCTGGCGGGCGAGGAGGAGCTCGTCGTGCGGAGCGTCCGCTGGGCGGAGGAGGCGTTGGGCCGGCCGGATTCGGGGGTGGAGCGTCTCGGTGGGTAGGGCTCGCAACAGCTTGATGCAGACCGACGTGGGTCTCGTGACGGGGATCGCGGCCGAGCGGCCGGGCGCCCAGGAGCTGACAGTGACGCTGAAGGGGGGCGAGGAGAAGGCCGTCAACTACGTGCGGCTGCTGGGGCGGGTCGAAGCAGGGGAGCGCGTGCTCTTGAACACAACGGCAGTGCGAGCCGGTCTCGGGACCGGGGGGTATCACTTCGTGATGAAGCGAGCGGGCAAGGAAGAGAAGCCGGCGGAGGTGGGGCGGATTGTGAAGCTGCGTTACACCCCCCTTCAGTTCCGCTGCCGGACTGTTGAGGAGCAAGAGAGCCCTTATCGTGAGGCAGTGGAAGCCTGTGACGGCCTGGCGGGAATGCCGGTGATCGTTGCGGGGCTGCACAGCCAGATCGCGCCGGCGGCGGCGGCGGTAAAGGGGCTTTCGCCGGAGGCGCGGGTGGCTTACGTTATGACCGACACGGCCGCGCTGCCGCTCGTCTTCAGCACGCTCGCGGCCAGCCTGAAGGAAGCGGGGCTGATCGACGGCACGATCACGGTCGGGCAGGCGTTCGGGGGCGACTACGAGGCAGTGAACGTCTACTCGGGATTGCTGGCGGCGAGGGCGGTTGTCGGCGCGGATGTGGCGATCGTGGCCCAGGGTCCGGGGAACGTGGGGACGGACACCGAATGGGGTTTCGGCTCCATCGCCCAGGGAGAGCATATCAACGCGGTGGGGACCCTTGGGGGAACGCCGGTGGCGGTGCCGCGGATCAGCTTTGCCGATCCGCGGGCGCGGCATCGGGGGGTGAGCAGGCAGACGCTGGTGGCGCTCGGGCGAGTGGCGCTTGTGGCGGCACTGGTGGCGGTGCCGGCGATGGATCCAGAGAGGCTCGAGTTCGTGCACCGGCAGTTGGACGACGAAGGGATCACAGAGCGGCACGAAGTGATGGTGGCCAAGGGTGAGATCGGGCTGGAGACGTTGGTCGAGAAGGGCGTGGAGGTGAAGAGTATGGGCCGGAGCCCCGCGGAGGATCCCGAGTTCTTCCTGGCGGCCGGGGCAGCGGGAGCGGTGGCGATCGAAGGAGTCACGTGGACCGAGAACTCCGAGAGCGACTGATCTCGTCGCGCACCGTGTTCGAGGGGAAGCTGATCGCGGTACGCGTGGACGAGGTGGAGCTGCCCGACGGCGCGCGGGCAAAGCGGGAGTGCGTCGAGCATCCGCGGGCGGTGGCGGTGGTGCCGCTGCTGGAGGACGGGCGAGTACTCATGATCCGGCAGTATCGGCACGCGGCGGGGAAGGTGCTGTGGGAGCTGCCGGCCGGTTTAGTCGAGGAGGGGGAGGAGCCGGAGGAGTGCGCCCGGAGGGAGCTGGGCGAGGAGGTCGGCTACGAGCCTGGGGAGCTTATTCCTCTGTTTTCCACCTTTCTGAGTCCGGGCTTCAGCAGCGAGATCATAGACATCTTCCTGGCGCGCGAGCTGCGGCCGGTGAACATCGCGTCGGAACCAGACGAGCGGATCGAGGCAGTTCCGGTGCCACTCGCGAAGGCGGTAGACATGGTGTGCCGGGGGCAGGTGCAGAATGCGGCCGCCATCTGCGGGCTGCTGGCAGTGGCAGAGCGGGAACGAGTGGGGCACTGACAGGAGGTTCCGACAATCGGTTGAACCCATACTGGCGGGCGGGACAATAACCCGAAAGGAGTCGTTTGGATGAAAATCATCAGCCTGATCGCACTGGCTGCTGTAGTCAGCCTGGTCGCTTACCCGGGGTGGGCTGCGGAGACGGAGAGTGCGGACGCTGAGCCGGGTCGCGTGGGAGTCGTGGGAGAGGTCCCACCGCGCCCCGAGCTTGAGGCGGTGTCGGACGCTCACGGATGGGTGGTCAATGGCGAGGAGATATCTCTGGACGCCGTGAGGGACCGAGCCCTGGCCTTTCACGGTCCGTACGTGCTGCAAGACATGGTGGCAGAGGCCCTGCTCGAACAGGAAGCGAAACGGGGCAACGTCACCTTAACGGATGAAGATGTGCGCCAGAAGATCGATGAGTTACGCGAGGAGCTGGGCATTCGCTCTGACGTTGCTTTTCAGTCCTTCCTTCGGGCGCAGAGGGCGACTCCCGACTGGTTTTACGGCAAGGCGCGTTCGTGCGTGCTCATGGAGAAAGTGCTCTCCGATCAGGTCTACGTGGACGACAGAGAGATCGACCGATACTACCGCCTCAACCAGGAAACGTATCGCCGGCAGGAGACGGTCGCGTTTCGGGTGATGAGGTTCCTGGACAAGGCTTCGGCGGAGGCGGCGATCGCCACCATACGGCAGGGCCGCAGCTTCCAGGAGGTAGCAAAGGGGACGGCGCCAACCGCGGCGGAGAAGGCTGTCGCGGGAGACATCCAGTACTACGAGAGAGGTCAGCAGTCGCTGCCTCCGGAGTTCGAAGCCGCGCTTTTCGCCGTGCCGCTGAATCAGGTCGCCGGGCCGGTGGAGGTGAGGGGTTCCTATTACCTCATACGGGTGGAGAAGAAGATCGATCCGCATCAGTTTACGCTGGACGAAATCCGAGACGTGATCCGGAAGCAGTTGCAGCGACAGAAGCTGGAGCAAGTGGTCTGGCCCAACTGGATTCGGGAGCAGCTGGGGAAGGCACGGATCGAAGTGGTGAGGGCCGAGGCGGGGAAGACCGAGCCGGAGAAGGCCGAGCCAGCAAAGGCCGAGGCGGAGAATACGGAGCTGGCAGGAACCGAATAATCGGTTCGGCCTTTGGGGGAACCGGGTCTTGCCCGCTAGCGTCACCGAGAAAGGATGGCTGCAATCGAAATGCGCGCGATCAAGGCGGCTGTGATCGGGACTGGCTTCATCGGACCGGCGCACGTCGAGGCGCTGCGGCGGCTGGGCTTCGTGGAGGTGGTGGCGCTCTGCGGCCGCAACCCGGAGCGGACGGAGACGAAGGCAGCAGCGCTGGGAGTACCCCGCGCGTACAGCGAGTATCGGAAGCTCCTCGAAGATTCTGAGGTCGAAGTTGTCCACAACGCCTCGCCGAACTACCTGCACTTCGAGATCAACAAGGCGATTCTGGAGAGCGGGAAGCACTGCGTCTCGGAGAAGCCGCTGACGCCAACGACAGAGGAATCCCGACAGCTTGTGGAGCTGGCGAGGCGGAAGCCCGATCTGGTGAACGCGGTCTGCTTCAACTACCGGTTCTACCCGCTCTCCCAGCAGGCGAAGGCGATCGCGGATGCGGGGGAGCTGGGCGACGTCTATGCCATCCACGGGACGTATCTTCAGGACTGGCTGATGTTCCCCACGGGATACAGCTGGCGGCTGGATCCGAAGGTGGCGGGGCCGACGAGCGCGTTCGGGGATCTCGGGTCGCATTTCTGCGATCTGGTGACGTTCATCACCGGGCGGACGATCACGGAGGTGTTCGCCGATTTCCAGACGACGCACCCGGTGAGGAAGCGGCCGAAGGCGAGCGTGGAGGCGTTCTCTGGAGCGGCTCACAAGCCGGAGGATTTGGAGGACGTGGCGATCGAGGTGGATGACTTCGCGAACGTGCTGTTCCATCTGGACAACGGGGCGAAGGGTGTGTGCTCCATCTCGCAGGTGTCGGCGGGCCGGAAGAACTGGCTCTCCTACGAGATCGATGGATCGAAGTGCTCCATCGGCGCCGAGCTGGAGCGGCCGAACGAGCTGTGGATTGGGCGCCGCGACGGGGCGAACGAGACGTACATCAAGGATCCGGCGCTGATGAAGGAGCAGGCGCAGCCCTACGCGCACTATCCCGGCGGGCATCCGGAGGGATATCCGAGCGCGTTCAAGAATCTCTTCGGCAACATCTACCGGCGGATCGCGGGCGAATCCGAGGGCGGCGACTACCCGACGTTCGAGGACGGCCATCGAATCGTAGCGGTGGTGGAGGCGGCCGTGACGAGCGCGCGGGAGGGCCGTTGGGTCGAGGTCCCGTACTGAGTGCGAGCAGGCAAGTCGAGAAATGCGGTGAGGAGGTCGCAATGAAAGTTGGAGTCTTCACGGTTCTGTACAGCGATATGCCCTTCGAGAAGGCGCTCGACCACGTGGCGGAGATGGGCTGCGAGGCGGTCGAGATCGGAACGGGAGGGTATCCAGGGAAGGCGCACTGCGACGCGGGGGCGCTGCTGAAGGACGAGGCCGGGCAGAAGCGATTCCTGCGCGCCGTCGAGAAGCGAGGGTTGATCATCTCGGCCTTGAGCTGCCACGGCAACCCGGTTCATCCGCAGCAGTCGGCGGCGAACAGGTTCCACAACGACTGGCGGAAGACGGTGCGGCTGGCGGAGGCGCTCGGGGTGGAGCGGGTGGTGACGTTCTCGGGCTGCCCGGGCGACAGCGACGATGCGAAGTATCCCAACTGGGTGACATGCCCCTGGCCCACGGACTTCTCGGAGGTCGTCACCTGGCAGTGGGAGGAGAAGCTGATTCCGTACTGGACGAAGGAGGTCGCCTACGCCGCGAAGCACGGGATCGAGAGGATCTGCTTCGAGATGCATCCGGGGTTCTGCGTCTACAATCCAGAGACGCTGCTGAAGCTGCGCGCGGCCTGCGGGGAGGCGATCGGCGCGAACTTCGATCCCAGCCATCTTTTCTGGCAGGGCATCGATCCCGCGGCGGCGATCCGGGAGCTGGGCGGGGCGATCTACCACTTCCACGCGAAGGACGTCAAGGTGGACCGCATCAACACCGCGCGCAACGGCGTGCTGGACACGAAGCCGTACACGAACGAGATCGCGCGGTCGTGGATCTTCCGCTCGGTCGGCTGGGGGCACGGCTTCGAGGTGTGGAAGGAGATCATCTCCGAGCTGCGGCTTGCCGGTTACGACTTCGTGCTCAGCATCGAGCACGAGGACAGCCTGATGAGCACTAACGAAGGTCTCGGGAAGGCGATTGCCTTTCTCAAGGAGGTGCAGGTCTCGGAGCCTCCTCCCAAGGTGTGGTGGGCGTAGGCTGGTGCAGCTCAACAGAACAAGCTCGCCCGGCCTGCGCGGCCGGGCGAGCGTTCTTGTTACTCGTCCCCGCCGATCTTCGGTGGGGTCACGCTATAGCCGTGCTTCGAGAAGATCGCCTTGCCCTGCTTTGAGGTAAGGAAGGCGATGAAGTCCTCGGCGGTCTTGCGCTGCTTGGAGTAGACGGAAACGGCGGCCGGTATGTTGCGGACGCGGAGGTATTTGGGCGAGATGCTGATGATGTCGATCTTGTCCGGCGCCCAGGACTTGAAGGCGTCCCAGCCGATGATGGCGTCCACCTCCCCGAGCTGGACGAGTTGCTGCGTCTGCTCGCAGCTTCGAGCGTAGGTGATCACATTCTTCTTCACCTGGTCCTCGAGGCCGGCGGCGCGCAGGATCTCGTCACTGACATCTCCCAGGCAAACGGCGCCGGCCTGGGCCAGGGCGACGGTAACCCCGGGCTTTGCCATGTCGGCCAGCGAGTGGATCTTCTTGGGGTTACCGTGCTGGACACATATGCTGGGCACTAGGTAGGCAACGATCCTGCGGGTCTGCGGGAGGACGGCCTTCTGCTTCTCGGCCTTGTCCATGTAGTCGTCGGAACCAGGGAGATAGATGTCGCCGGTTTGCTCCAGCATCATCTGCTGGAGCAGCGTGCCAGAGCCGCCGAAGGTCATGTCGATCTCGACGTCTGGGTGAGCTTTCTCGAATGCCCGCTCGGCTTCTTGGGATGGGGGCTTGCTCGCCGATCCGACGAAGATAATGAGGCGCGTCTTCTCGGGGGCGGCTAAGCTGCGGTTGCTGGCTAGGCCGAGCAGTCCGGCCACCGCCAGGAGTACGGCTACGACGCTCGCGTTCGTACGCACAGCACCTTCCTCCTTCGTTGGGATTCTTCGACCGTAAGCTGCATGATGACAGGGATGGGTAAAGACACTGTTAAGAGAAACGCAACTCTTGGCTAACGATCGCGGCGGGATGCGGCTTGCGGATCGTCTTCCCAGAGAGCGAGGGAGAAGCAAGCCTTGGCGCCGGTTGGCATCCGTCATAGAAGCTTTAGCCTTCGTTCACCGGGGGTTCATCCTGGTGCCCTAGCGTATGCTCGACGGGCCTTGGACGGCTAGTGGGAACCGAGGGGCCCGAACGGAAAGGGAGGATGAGCTATGAGTTATGGAGCACTGGGGCGGTTGGGGGTGTGGCTCATAGCGGCGCTGGTGCTCAGAACAGTGGCTGCCTCGGGTGACACGGCCAGCATCCAGCCGGATGACTGGCAGTATCGGGAGCTGGACGCGCTGGCCCAGGCGGGGCTGGTAAGCGGGCATCCGAAGGGCCCGATCGGTGAATGGGCCGGGGAGCGGCTGACCCGCTACGAGGCGGCCTCGCTCACGCTGCGCGCGGTTGAGGGGATCGGGAACGCCTATCGGGAGCAGGGGGAGGCGCTCCAGCAGATCGCCCAGGGGGATACGTTGGGCGAAGCGCCCTCGGCGACGCCTGTGACGGTGACCGGTATGGACCTGGCGCGCGTGGAGAAGCTCATCGAGGAGTTCCGGGCGGAGCTGGTGACGATGGGCGCGAGGGTTGACGACCTGGAGACGGCGGTGAAAGACGTCCAATCGCGCCTGACTAAGGTGGAGGCGGAGCAGAAGAAGCACAAGCTGGATGGGTACCTCCAGGTCCGTTACGTCGACGACGAGGCCTCGGACACGAGCGAGTTCCTCGTGCGGCGGGCGCGGTTCAACATCCGGGGTCCAGTGAACGACCGGATTTCCTACCGGATCGAGCTTCAGATGGATGCGAAGGAAGAGGGGAAGGGACCGACGAGCAAGACGCAGCTCCGGACGCTCTATGCGGACTACAAGCTGGACAAGGGGACGCTGTGCATCGGCCAGGCCAAGGTCCCCTGGGGCTACGAGCTGCTGGAGTCGGTGCCGAACCTGTGGACATCCGAGCGGGCGCTGTTCATGGACCGGCTGTTCCCGAACCAGCGGGATATCGGCGTGATGTATGCCTATCAGGCCGGCAAGGACAAGCCGGAACTCGATATCGGCATCTACAACGGCACGGGCATTAACGCCAGCGATAACAACAAGCGCAAGAACGTGATGGCGCGTGTCGACTTCCCCGTGCCGAACGGCTCGGTCGCGCTGTCCGGCTATGTTGGGGAGAATGGCGCGGACGAGGCGGCGACCGATCAGGACCGCTATGGCGCGAGTGCCCGCTTCAAGTGGCCGGGCGGCACGGAGTTCGTGGGGGAGTTCGTGACTGGGGAGGACCGAGGAAGCGACGTCCGCGGTTGGTACGGGCAGGTCGGTCACCCGATCTGCAAGGCGAAGCCCAATATGCTCTTTGTGAAGTACGACCAGTACGACGAGAACACAGACGCCTCGGACGACCTCTTCAAGCGA
>Ga0307379_10001384_pt1 | contig 38616 bp, 30 predicted proteins | sample UN2MG_FD_202237 | JGI IMG/M metagenome (GOLD analysis project Ga0307379, IMG submission 202237) | Soil microbial communities from Risofladan, Vaasa, Finland - UN-2 | ecosystem: Environmental > Terrestrial > Soil > Coastal area > Acid sulfate soil | place: Finland: Risofladan, Vaasa | collected...
CGGACGGGGCGGGGGGCAGTAAACCCCTCTTGGAAGAGGGGTTACCTCCCCCGAGCCCCCACCTTCCCGAGAACTTTCATAAAGGGGAGGAGTGGACGGATGGGGAGCTGTTCGAGCAGGCGGGGGCGTATCAGCGGCGCATCCTGGCGGCGTTCGCGGCGGCGGGACACCGGCGTTTGACGCTGAAGGAGCTGACACGGATGGTGGGGCTGAGTCCGCAGGCGACGTGGGGCGCGCTGTCGGCGTTCACGCTGCCGGCGAAGAAGGGGGGGAAGGAGGCGTTGCTGGAGGTCGAGAAGGGGCCGGCCCGGCCCGTGCGCGAGCGGGGGGCGGCGGTGGCGATTCGGGAGAAGTATTGGGACGCCGTGGTGCGGCTGTACGGGGAGGAGAAGAAGCCCTAGCCACAGAGGCACAGAGGGCACAGAGAGGAGGCAGTCGGCAGACGGCAGGAGGCAGTAGGCAGTGGACGGTGGACAGTCGGCAGCCAGGAGGGGGAAGCGGGGTTTCTTCACCTATCCGCGTCCATCCGCGTTCATCCGCGGTTAGTGCTGGCTTTTCCCGGTCTTCTCCGTGCTCTCCGTGTCTCCGTGGTGGAACCGGGTTCCGCGCTTGACTCTGCGGGGCGTTCGGGGGATGATGCGGGCAGCGGGGGACCGGTCGCCTGGGAAGCAGTGGCGTAGGAGGGCCTTGGATGGCAGGGTACTTCGCGAAGTCGTCCGCACAGAGCTACGCGGCGCGGGGGGGCCACTATCTGAAGAAGGGTCTGCACGAGAAGGCCGCGGCCAGCTTTGGCAAAGCCCTGGCGCGCGACCCGGAGAACGCCGATGCGCACGCGGGTCGGGCGGCGGCGTTGCTGGGGCTGGGGCGCGTTGAGGATGCCCTGGCTCACTGCAACCGGGCCATCGCGCTGGATGCCGAGTGTGCCGCGGCCTACCGGGTGCGCGCGGCCATTCATCAGCAGGGGGGCCGGGCCGAGGAGGCGGCGGCGGACCTCGAGGCGGGACGTCGGGCCGCCGCGAGGGGGCCGGAGGGCTTCCGCGCGGCTCTGGCCGCGCTGACGCCGAGGCTGCTGATCACGCCGGCGCTCGTGGCCATCAACCTTGTCGTGTTCGGCCTCATGGTGGCGAGCGGGGTGGATGCGGCCGAGCCGGAGATCGCCGACCTGGTGCGCTGGGGCGCGGGGCTCACGGCGCTGTCGGTCGAGGGGGAGTGGTGGCGGCTGCTGACGGCCACGTTCGTCCACATCGGCTTCCTCCACGTCGCGTTCAACATGTGGGTGCTGTGGGATGCGGGGCGGCTGGTCGAGCGGGTGTTCGGCAACGCGGGGTTCCTGGTGCTGTATGTCGCGTCGGGGCTGGTGGGGAGCTTGGCCAGCAACCTGCTCAATCCCGACGTGGTGTGTGCGGGGGCGTCGGGGGCGGTGTTCGGGGTGTACGGGGCGCTGCTGGGGTTCCTGGTGCGGTGCCGGGGCTCGATCCCGAAGAAGGTGCTGGCGGGCCTGTCGAAGAGCGGGGTGGCGTTCCTGGGCTACAACCTGTTCTATGGGTTCATGCACGCGGGGATTGACGTGGCGGCGCACGTCGGCGGCCTGGCGGCGGGGTTCGCGTGCGGGCTGGTGATGGCGCAGCCGCTGAGCCGCAAGGCGCTGGCGGGCCGCCGGGCGCGGAACCTGCTGGTCGGGGTGGGCGCGGCGTTGCTGGTGGCCGCGGGGGCCGGGGTGGTGGCGTCGCAGGGGGCGGGGCGGGGCGGGGCGGAGGGCCTGGGCGGCCTCGAGTCGCTGCGGCCGATGTCCGAGGCCGCGGGCCGCGAGCTGAACCAGGCGATGGCCTACCTCGATCAGGGGCAGCACCAGCGGGCCATCACCCGCCTGGACCGGGCGATCCAGTTGGAGCCGAAGCACCCGCTGCTGCATGCGATACGGGGCGACGCGTATCTGGCCAAGGGCGACTGGGACCGTGCCATCGCGGATTTCGACGAGGCGGTGCGGCTGGCCCCCAAGTTCGCCATTGCCTACAGCGATCGGGCGGCGGCGCATATCGCGAAGGAGGACTGGGCACGCGCGGTGGCCGACTGCGACGCGGCGATTCGGCTGGAGCCCACGCTCGCCTTCGCCTACGCCAATCGCGCCGTGGCGTATTCGGGGGCTGGGCAGGCCGACAAGGCGATTGCCGATTGCGACAAGGCGCTCGGGCTGGAGCCCGACTTCGCCCAGGCCTACGCGAACCGGGGCGAGGCGCGCGTGCTCAAGGGCGACTACGCGCGCGCGATCGCCGACTGCGCGCAGGCCATCGAGCTGGACCCCACGACCGGGTCCGCCTACCTCCACCGCGGCGTCGCCCTCGGCCACCAGGGCGAGCACGAGAAGGCCGCGGCCGACCTCAAGCAGGCCGTGACACTCGACCCCCTCGGCTGGCTTGCGCAGGAGCGCCTGGCCTGGCTGCTCGCGACGTGTCCGAAGGACGCCCTCCGCGACGGCGTGGCGGCGGTCACCCTGGCCACCCAGGCGTGCGAGGTGACGAAGTGGCGCAGGCCCCGCTACCTCGAGACCCTCGCCGCCGCGTGTGCCGAGGCGGGGCGCTTCGCCGACGCGGTGAAGTGGCAGAAGCAGGCCATCGAGTCGCCCGCGTATCCCCAGGGCGAGTTGGCCGCTGCTCGCAAGCGCCTCGAGTTGTATGAAGCCGGCAAGCCCCATCGGGAAGAGAAGCCGAACGGTGGCAAGGCCGGGTAGGGCATACGTTCCGACGCGCCCGCGGCGTCGGGGAGGGCGGAGGCCGCGGGGGAGGGGGGCCGGTTGACGGGCCGCGCCCTGGGTCTATAATGTGCGCAGCCAGGGGAGCAACGTCGCTCGGCGGTAGTTGCCACTCACATGGCCGATAGCACGTATGCGCTGATCTGCCCGCACTGCATGAGGAAGCTGCGCGCGCCGGAGGCGGCGGCCGGCTGGGAAGGGCGCTGTTCGCTGTGCCACAGCACGTTCGTGGGTCCCGCCATCTCGGCGTCGCGGCGGGCCGACCGGCTGCCGCGGGTGAAGACGCAGTGCCCGTGCGGCAAGCCGGTGGCGATGCGCAGCAGCAAAGAGGATATCCGGATCCTGTGCCAACGCTGCCACAGGTGGGTGGTGGTGTTCAAGCGCCAGGCGCCGACCGACCAGCCGTCGCGCGACACCTCGTTCCTCCCCGCCGTGCCCGCGGCCGCGCCGGCCGGCGGCGGGCCGGACGACGAACTCGACCGGGCGCGGCACGTGGTGGCCGAGCTGCTGCCCTCCGAGCCGCCGAGCGTGCCGGGGATGGACATCGCGGTGTTCCACCAGTTCCGCCACGAGGTGGGCGGGGACTACTACGATTTCCTGCCGCTGCCCGACGGGCGCCTGGGCATCGCGCTGGGCGACGTGTCGGGCAGTGGGGTGGGCGCGGCCATGCTCCTGGTGCGGCTGCGCGAGATCCTGCACAGCGTGGCGCCCCACGCGGCGAGCCCCGCGGAGACGGTGGCCACGGTGAACGCCCGCCTGGTGCAGAACACGCCGCGCGGGATGTTCATCACCTTCCTCTACGCCGTGCTGGACCCCGCGACGCGCGAGCTGCGGTCGGTGAACGCCGGGCACGGCGCGCCGATGGTGTGGCGGGCGCGGCTCACGGGGGTGCGGGTGCTGCCGGGGCGCGGCCCGGCGCTGGGGCTGCTGCCCGACGAGCAGTTCGCCCGCGCCATCTCGGAGCGGGCGCTGACGGTGGAGCCCGAGGACTGCCTGTGCCTGTACACGGACGGGGCGTTCGAGGCGAGGAACGCCCGGGGCGAGGAGTTCGGGGAGCCCCGACTCGCCGCGGCGCTGCGGCGCCACGTCGGCCGCTCGGCCAAGGAGATCACCGACGCGATGGTCGCCGCCATCGCCGCTCACACCGGCCGCGCCGCCCAACACGACGACATGACCCTGATTGTCCTGAAGGCCCTGCCGCCGCCCGCCGACGCGGCGCCCCCGGAGCCCCCCCTGACGCAGTTGGACGTGTGGGACGTGTGGGGCCAGCCGAATGAGCAAGAGGGGGGGAGCCCGACCGACGGGCTCGAATAAGTACACCTCCACGGACAACGGCGCGCAACAGTGAGGCGGGGTTTCCTCAGGCTTCGTCCCGCAGGGACGCGAGGACTTAGCCGGCGGCTTCAGCCGCCGGAACGCCGGCGGCTTCAGCCGCCGGAACGCCGGCGGTCCCCAGCCCTCAGCCCCGCAAGGGGCGGCAGAAGCCGCGCCGGGAAGCCATCCTGCCGTCCCTTCGGGACTGGGCGTATTCTCGCACCGGAGTCCGGCGGCTGAAGCCGCCGGCTACCTGCTGACGTGCCTTCGGCACGAAGGCGGCAGTGCGTGGCTCTTGTACGCTTTTCTCTGTGCTACAAACATCCAGAATCGTGCTTTCCGGCAAGAAATCCGGGACGTGAGGAGTCGAGGACGACGACGAGGACGAGGACGATTGCGGACGGTCCACTGTCCACTGTCTACTGTCCACTCTCCTGTTTGGTTGCGGGTTGCCGCGATGGGGAGGAGTACTGAGCGCCTATTCGGGCTTGGTGAACTCGATCTCGCCGACCTTGTCGGCGGCCTCGTGCTCCTGCTGGTGCATCGTGCGGATGTCGGCGACGAGCTTGCGGCGGCGCTCGGCGAGGTAGCGGAGGTATTCCTCGATGCTGACGAGGTAGATGCGGCGTCCCTGGGAGCGGCTCTTGAAGGCTCCGCCCTCGCCGGTGTGGTTGTCGGCGACCTCGATGGCGTAGGTGACGACGTCGCCCTCCTTGAGGTTGGGGATGGTCTTCTTGAGCACCCAGGGGGCCTCCTGGCTGTCCACCACGCGGCCCTTGAGGGCGCCGAGGGGGACCTTTTGCTCGTCGCCGTCGTTGAGGCTGTAGACGATCCAGGCCTCGGCGAGGCCGTAGTCGTCGCGGGCCTGGTAGGTGATGGTGAGGGTCTTGCGCACCGTGGCCTTCTCGTCCTCGAGGGGGCGGAGGATCTCGACCTGGGGCGCGCTGTCGGGGATGACCTGGACGAAGTACCGGACCTCGTCCTTGTACTCATAGCCGTAGTGCTTCTCCTTCCAGTCGAAGGAGTAGTCGAAGGACTCGGTGGCGACGGCTTCGGTGGTGGCGACGAGGCCGCTCACGGTGAGGGTCATGGTGGTGGGTGCGGCCTCCTCGCGCAGCATGGCGGCGGAGGCGAGGGGCTGGTCGCAGCGCAACTCCCAGCGCAGCTTCGTGCCCTCGGGCACCTCGAGGTTCAGGATGTCGAGCGTCCGTGGCCGGGTGCCGGTGTAGGCCGGGTAGGTGAGGTGCACGCGGGTCTCGACGATGCGGGGGGGCGGGACGACTTGGACGGTGTACTCGTCGGAGTAGGCGTCGCCGAGGCGGACGCGGTAGTGGAAGGTCTGGTAGACCTCCTGGAAGTCGTAGCCGTAGGCATCCTCGTGGGTCTTGGGGAAGGGGGTTTGCTCCCAGGCGCCGGCCTCGGGCCGGACGTAGAGCGTGCCCTCGCGGGGCAGGAGGCCGACGGCGCGGACGACGAGGCCAACCTTCTTGCCCTGCTGCACGGTGGCGTTGCCCGTGATGTCCACAATCCGGGTGGCGGTGGGATAGCCGAGGCGCGCCTCGGGGTTGAGCATGCGGTAGAAGAGCACGCGGAGGTGCTCGGACCAGTTGACGCTGACGGCGCCGAAGAAGGCGACGACGGCGATGGAGAGGAGGAAGATGCGCTTGAGCTCGCGGTAGTTGACGATCTCGCGGAAGTCTATAGGCTGGGTGTACTCGATGGTCTGGCGGCGCAGGGCGTTGAGGAGGCTGGGCGAGACGTGGGCGCCCACGCGCGGGCCCTCGCGGAACTGCACGAACGACACGAGCAGGCTCTGGAGCTCGGGGTGGCGGCCCTCGACCTGGAGGGCCGTGCGCACGGGGTCGTAGTGCCGCAGGTAGCGGAACCAGTGGTGGTAGAGCACCCAGACGAGGGCCCCGCCGTTCACCGCCAGCAGGGCCATCCGCCAGTACCCAGGCACGCGGAACAGGAAGTCCACCAGGAGGTCCAGCAGCACCATGGCCAGCGCCCAGAGGACGAAGTAGCACAGGCCGCGGGTGTGCTGGAAGTGGCGTTCCTTCTTCCAGGCGCGGTGGAGCTTGTGCTCGACGAAGGTCGAGCCGGGAAGCTTGTCGGGAACCTGGGTTGCGGTTACAGAGGCCATTGGCTCACCGTTCCATGAAACCCGGCAGAGAAGGCAGAAGTCCAATGTCCAATATCCAACACTCGATGTCCAACGCCCAACGAAGATCAGCGCGTCGCCGCGCGGGTCTTACTTGGTCATTGAGGATTGAGGATTGGATATTGAGCATAGGACTTCGGCTGCCTCAGATGAGGTCGTATCTCCTTCGGAAGAACCATTCGGTCGCGGCGCACAGGAGGACGACGATGAAGATGAAGGGGAGGTCCCAGAGTTCCTTCTCGCGGCGGACGATGGTGGTTTCGAGCTGCTGCTGGAGCTGGTCGGGCAGCGTGGGGAGGTCGCGGATGGTGAAGTAGCGGCCGCCCGAGAGCTCGGCGAGCTTGCGCAGCGAGTCCTCCTGGAGGGCCGGCTCGAGCTGTTCGAGCGGTGTGGTGGCGACCTGGAGCTCGACGGAGTTGGCGTATTCGCGCTCGGCGGGCGAGGCTCGCAGCACGTAGCGCCCCTCGATCTCGGGGGTGAAGAAGCCCTGGTAGAAGCCGGGGACGTCGCGGACGGGTTCGAGCTTGATCTGGGAGGTTTCGGCCTGGCCCTCGGGGCGCTCGACGTAGATGGAGTAGGCGGCGAGGTTGACGGGCTCGAAGGCTTCGGAGAGGACGTTGGCGTAGATGGGCACGCGCTCGCCGGTGCGGAAGCTGCGGTGGCCGGTCTCGATCTGGATGCGCTTGTTCTCGCCCAGGAGGCGCGAGAGGGTGAGGAACTGGATGACCTGGCCCCAGTAGCGGGCGTGGTATCTGTCGCCGAGCTTGAAGCGGAGGCGCCAGAGCTGGTCGGTGCCGACGAACATGGCCTTGCCGCGCCCGTAGCGCTGCCAGCAGATGAGCGGGTAGGGCTCGCGGCGGCGGGGGAAGTCGGACAGCGTGGCGAGCACGGTGGCGGCGGGCTTGGCCCCGGCCACGGCGGGCACCTGGTAGAGGGGCCGCACGCGCGCCCAGCGCGCCGTGTTGCGCTCCTCGGGCACCTCGAGGGTCACGACGGTCATCTCGTCGCCCTTCGAGGTGACCACGGGGTACACGGTTTCCTCGACGGCCTCCCAGCTTTCGGGCTGGAGGCGGACGGGCAGGATGCCCTCGATGGGGCTGCCGAGGTAGGTGGTGAGGGGGTTCTGGTGGCCGGGCAGCACGAGGAGCGAGCCGCCGCGCTCGCGCACGAGCTGCTCGATGCGGTTGAGCTGGGCGGGGGTGAAGTACGAGGCCGGCACGTCGCCCAGGATCACGAGGTCCCAGATGAACGCCTCGCCGGCGACCTCGGGGAAGCGCTCGAGATAGCGGTCCGAGGCCTTCGGCAGGTCGCGGTCGCCTTGGGTCAGGAGGAACTTGACGTCGAGGCGGTAGTCGCGCAGCAGCACGGCGCGGAGGTAGCGGTACTCCCAGCGCGGCTTGCCCTCGACGTAGAGGACCTTGATCTTCTCGTCAATCACGCGGATGTTCTGCGAGAGGTGATTGTTGTCGGCCACGACCTCGCCCGGCAGCGGCGTGGCGGCGACCTTGAGCGTGAGACTCGCCGCCCCCTCCTCGGGCAGGAAGCTCATCTCCTCGAACTGCGTGTCGCCCGTGAGCACCACGTCCTGCCGCGCGATCTCCTTGCCGTCCACCGTCACCACGACGTCCAGGTGGCGGTTCGTGAAGCCCTTGGAGGTGAGGCGGAAGCGGACGGGGACGCGGTCCTTGGCGAACACGGTGTCCTGGACGACGAGGCCCTCGACCCGCACGTCGGGCGGGTCGGGCACGCCGATGCCGACGGGGAAGAGGGGGATGCCGCGGTCCTTCATCTTGCGGGCGACCTCGAGGGGCTCGAGGCCCTCGTTCGACGCGCCATCGGTGAGCGCGATCACGCCGGCGATGGGCTGGCCGCTGTAGCGGGCCACCACGTCGTCAATGGCGGTGCCGAGTCGGGTGGACTTGCCGGTGGCGCCGACCCTTCGCAGCGAGGCGGCCAGCTCGTCGCCCTCGCCGCTGGCGGGCACCACGGTCTCGGCGAACGAGAAGTAGCGGAGCTTGTAGTCGGCCTCCAGCTTCTGGAAGAGGTCGAGGTTCGGGTTGTCGAGGATGCCCTTGGCCAGGTCGATGCGGCGGGCGGCGGCGGCCTCGGTGCGGGTGCGGGCGTCCATGGGCTGCGAGCCCTTCTCGAAGGGCAGCTTGCCCATGGCCATCGCGGCCTCTTCGAGCTCGCGCTCCTTCTTCCGGGCGTCGGGGATGCCCATGCTCTCGGAGGTGTCGAGGAGCACGAGCAGGCTCTGGCGCAGCTTCACCGACATCTCGATGCCGAACACCGGCTCGAACAGGAGGAGGATGAGAATGGTGTAGAGGATGCCGCGGAAGATGCCGAGGAAGATGCGGCGGCGGCGCGAGATGCCGCGCTCGCGCCAGTAGAGCCGGGCGGCGAAGGCCACGGCCGCGACGATGCACAGCAGCACGACGATGCTCGGCCACGGGTGGCGCAGGAACCACTCGAAGTAGGTCACGGGGCCCACTTCTTCGAGGCCGAGGACTCGTGTGAACCATTGCCTGAGCATCAGCGGTTCCCTGCAATGACCAATGTCCAATGCCCAATGACCAAGTCAGGACGCGGGTCCCCAGTTGGTCGTTGGTCATTCGTCATTGGTCATTTCCTTCCTATCCTTTCACGTCGGCGGCCCTGCCGCCGAGCAGTTCTTCCTTCGTGGCCTCTCTGGCCGCGGCGCCGGCCATGCGCAGGGAGAAGAAGTAGGCCAGGAACGATTCGAGTGCGAACATGGCGAGGCCGAGGATCATGAGGATGCGCCAGAGCTCGTGGCCCACGCGGCCGGTCTTGATGGCGAGCTCGAGGTCGTCGCCCCAGGCGAGGAGGCGCACGGGCGTGCCCTGGAAGGCCCGGGCCAGCTCGGCGCCGACGAGGCTGCGCACGTCGCTCTCGGCCGGCTCGACGTTGACGGCGACGACGATGGGGGGCAGGCCCGAGGCATAGCGGGCCTCGTAGAAGCCCGGCAGCGCGGGCCGCGCGTAGCTGATCGCGGGATGGCCATCGCGCTCGCCCACCTGGAGCGGCGAGTCCTTGCCCGTGGGGTCGCGGACGAGGATGCTGGCCTGGACGTTTACCCTGGGGAGCGTGAGGTTGATGGTTTCGCCGACGGCGAACGAGCGCTCGTGCTCCTGCCGCGACAGGTAGGTGACCATCTGGTGGAGCAGGATGGGGTAGGCGGGGTTCACGACGAAGTTCGTCCAGTCGCGGTCCGCCGTGCTGGTGAACAGCAGCACGCGGCCGCGGCCCAGGCTCTTCTCGGCCAGGAGCGGGTCGTCGGTGCCCGTGAACTTCAGCAGCACGCGGCCGCCCTCCACGAGGTCGGCCTTGACGTATTGGGTGAATCGTGCGGCATTGAGGAGCTCGCGCGGCAGGGCCTCGAGGGCGGCGGCCACGGGGTGGCCGGTCATCGCCGGCTCCATGGTGGCCCCCTCGGCCTCCTTGGGGTTGGCCAGGGCGCTGAGGCGGGCGGGCAGCAGCGACTTCTCGCCGAGGGCCATGCGGGCGTTGAACAGGCGCGGGATCGTCTTGTCGCCGAGGAACACGATGAGGCCGCCGCCCTGCTGCACGTAGGTGTGGAGCGCGGCGGCCTGGTCCTTCCGGATGTCGGGCACGTTGGCCAGGATCACCACCTGGTACTCCGAGAGCCGCTCGGCGGGCAGCGCGAGCCAGGGCACGACCTTGACGCCGAGCGACGCGGTCGCCGGGCCGCCGCGCCTGGGCGACAGGGCGGTCGCCAGGTAGTCGGTCTCGCTCTTGTACGGCTCGTCGCTCGGCGCGCCGTCCACCGCCAGCACGCGCACCTGCTCGGCCACGTGGGTGACCGCGTAGCGCACGTTGTCGGTGGTGAGGGGGTCGGGGCCGAGCTGGGCGGCGAGGCGGGTGTCGCCCGCGGCATCGAGCCGGGCGAACAGGGGAAGGGTGCGCGCCTCGCCGGCCGGGATGCGGTCGATCACGCGCTGGTCCACGGCCTTGCCGTCGAGGGTGAGGCTCACGCCCACGCGCTCCTGGGGCTGGCGGCCGAAGTTGGTGACCTCGGCGATGTAGCGTGCGATGGCGCCCTTGCGCAGGGCGCCGGAGCCGAGGGCGAAGTTGGTGATCGCCAGGTTCTCGCCGCTGTCGGCGCCGATCGAGAGGAAGAAGACCTTGGCGATGACGTTCATCTCGCGGAGGGCGATCTTCGCCTTGTCCGACAGCTCGCGCCAGGTGGAGGCCTGGGCGTCGGTGACCAGGTAGCACTCGCGCATGGGCGCGCGGATTTCGCGGACGAGTTTCTCGATCTCCTCGATGCACAGCTCGACGTTGACGCGCTCGGGCACGGGGGCGGACTCGGTGAGGGCCTTCTCCAGGCGGGCCTCGTCGTAGCCCACGTCGCGCAGCAGGATGCGCGGGGTGCTGCCCATCAGCACCAGGCTGACCGGGCTGCCCGGGTCGAGCGTCTTCAGCACCTGGCGCACGCGTGCCAGGGCGCGCTCGAAGCGCGTGTTCACCCCGGGGCGGTGGGCCATGCTGTACGAGGCGTCGAGGGCGATGACCACGCCGACCCGCGATTCGGCGCCGAACCACTTCGCGCCCGTGGTCGAGAGCGTGGGCCGGGCCATCGCCAGCGCCAGCAGCAGCACGGCCAGGCAGCGGATGATGAGGACCAGGATGTCCTCGATGCGGATCTGCCGGGCGCGGACCACCAGTGCCCGGCGCAGCAGCTCCATGGCCGCCCAGTCGACCCGCTTGTGCCGATACCGGTTCAGCAGGTGAATCAGGATCGGCACGGCGATCGCCAGCGTGCCCCAGAGCATCGGCTTGTACAGAAAGTCCAGAAAGCCCATACGTGCCTCAAGCAGTCCCGTGAGTGACCAATGTCCAATGCCCAATGACCAAGCCAGGGAGCGGCGTCGTCAGTTGGTCATTGGTCATTCGTCATTGGTCATTCGCCTTCTCACCGCCCCACGACCATCGGGTCCCCGAGGATCACCCCGCAGGGGAACCGCAGGTTGGGGCCGAAGTCCACTTCAACGGCCAGCTCGGCGTTGCGCGGCACCTCGGCGGTCACCGCCTCGCGCTGGGCGGCGGGGCCGAGGTCGCGCTCGACAAGCGTCTTGCCGGCCGCGGTCAGCCGCAGCCTCACGTCGCCCCGCATTCCTTCGACTGGTCCCACGGTCGCCGCGAAGACCAGCCGCTGCCCCGGCAGCTTCGGCAGCCGATACGTGACGGTGCACTTCGGCTGGATGCGGATGCCTCGAATTGCCAACAACTCGCCCGGCCACACGCGGGTGCCGCCGAGCGTCGGGTAGTCCAGCGTCTCGGGCGGCGCGCCCTTGACGACGAGGGGCACGGCGTTCACCCTGGCCGGGGCCAGCTCGCCCAGCCAGGCCACGCCCGCCGGATGCCGCAGGACCGAGCGGACCATGCGGCCGGGAATGGCCACCTTGCCCAGCACCGCGTGGTCAAGCTCCAAGCCGTCCTTGACGGGCTTGGCCTGGCCGCGCAGGGTCGAGCCGTCGAGCAGGCTCACCTCGTCGGCGGCCGCGGCGGGGCTGGCGCCGGCCTTGAATAGGTAGCGGGCCAAGCCGTCGCGTGAGAGCGTGAGGACGCCGAGCGGGCTGTCAATGGCCAGGCGCTGCCCGTCAATCCACAGGAGCTGGCCTGGCACCGGCTCGCCCTTCTCGCGGTAGAGGGTGCCCGGCTTGTCGCCCGGCTCGGGCGGCGACAGGTCGGGCAGGAAGTCCACCGCCCCGATCGCGGCGGCGTCGAGCTCGCGCTCGCCCAGGAGCGGGATTCGGGCCTTGAGCCGGCCGGCCGACAGTCCCGCCACGTGGGCGAACCAGACCTCGCCGCTGGCCATCCGCAACGCCTCGGGCGAGCGGATCGAGCGGCCCTGCTGGTCTCGGATGACAAAGAGCGTGTCGCCCCAGGCCACCGGCTTGCCGGCCACCTGGAGCCCCTCGGCGGTGAAGGCCACCTTGCCCTCGACGCGGCCGCCGGGCGTCGTCACCATGTCGGCCCGGGCGGCACAGGCCGCCACGAGAGCCAGCACAACGAACCACAGCCTTCGCATCAGGCGGTCACTCCAGGCCCCGATAGGACCTATAGGTCCTATAGGCCCTATTGGTGGCCGCCTCATCGGACATGGACGCTTCGAATGCGCCCGATCAGGTATGCCGACAGCACCGCATCCAGCGGCTTCGACGTGTCCACGAGCACGTAGTCCACGTGGGCGCGCTCGCAGGCGGAGCGGATGTCGCGGATGAACTTCCGCACTTCCTCCAGGTACGCCGCTCGAATGCGCTTCGGCTGCGTCACCACCTCGCCGTCCAGCTCCAGGCCGATGAACTTGCACGAGCCGTCGAAGGGGAACTGAAGCTCGTAGGGGTCGAGGACGTGGAAGACGGCGACGTTGTGGCCCTTGAAGCGCAGGTGGTCAATGCCCTGGATGAACTCCTCGACGTGGTCGAAGAGGTCGCTGAAGAGCATGACGAAGCCGCGCCGGGGGATGCGGTTGGCGAACTCGTGGAGGACGGCCGCCACGTTGGTGCGGGGGAGGCCCTGCACCTTTTCGAGCTCCTCGGCGATGGTGCGCACGACGCCCATCGTGGTCTTGGGCTCGATGTAGGTGCGGAGCTGGTTGTCGAAGATTGCCAGGCCCGCCGAATCGCGCTGCCGCACGCACAGGTAGGCCATCGAGGCGGCCATGAACTTGGCGTACTCGAGCTTCGAGACGGCGTGCGAGGCGTAGTGCATCGAGGAGCTGGCGTCGAGCAGCAGGTTGGCCGTGAAGTTGGTCTCGGCCTCGAAGAGCTTCAGGTAGTAGCGCTCGGTGCGTGCATAGACTCGCCAATCCAAATGTCGGGTCTCGTCGCCCGGCACGTACTGGCGGTGGTGGGAGAACTCGGTGGAGAAGCCCTTCAGGGGGCTGCGGTGCATGCCGACCTGGAGGCCCTCGACGACCTCTCGGGCGACGAGCTCGAGGGGCCCGATCTTCTGAAGGGTCTCGGGGTCGAGATACCTAAGCCTGTGCGGTTGCGGACTTGCCATCGTAGAGCCGTTCGTCGGCCGGGATTGTGTCGAGCAGCTTCTTCACGATGTCGTCGGTCTTCAGCCCCTCGCTCTGGGCGGCGAAGTTGGGGATGAGGCGGTGGCGGAGAATGGGCAGGGCGACGGCTCGCACGTCGTCCACCGAGGCGGCAAAGCGGCCGCGCAGGATGGCGCGGGCCTTGGCCGCCAGGACCATGAAGATGCTGGCGCGGGGGCCGGCGCCCCAGGTGATCCAGTTCTTGATGAAGTCGGGCGACTCGGGGTCGCTCGGGCGCGTCGCCCGGGCCAGCTTGGCCGAGTAGTTGCAGATGTGCGGGGCCGCCGGCACGCGCCGCACGAGGCCCTGGAGGCCCAGAATCTCCTCGCAGCTCAGCACCTCGTCCAGCTTGTCCGGCATCTCGCCCGTCACCCGCTCGATGATCGCCAGCTCCTCGTCCCAGCTCGGATAGTCCACCAGGATATTGAAGAAGAAGCGGTCGAGCTGGGCCTCGGGCAGCGGATACGTGCCTTCCTGCTCGATCGGGTTCTGCGTGGCCAGGACGAAGAAGGGGTTGGGCACGGGATAGTCCTCGCCGCCCATCGAGACCTTCTTCTCCTGCATGGACTCCAGCAGCGCGGCCTGCGTCTTCGGCGGCGTGCGGTTGATCTCGTCCGCCAGAATGATGTTGCAGAAGACCGGGCCTTTGATGAACTTGAACGCGCGCTGGCCCGTCTGCGGGTCGTCCTGGAGGATTTCCGTGCCCGTGATGTCGCTGGGCATGAGGTCGGGCGTGAACTGGATGCGCTTGAAGGTCAGCGACAGGGTCTGGGCGAGGGAGCTGACGAGGAGGGTCTTGGCGAGGCCGGGGACGCCGACCAGCAAGCAGTGGCCCCGGCAGAAGACCGCGGTCAATGCCTCGTCAATCACCTGGTCGAGGCCGACGATGATCCTGCGGAGCTCGGTGAGGATCCGGTCGCGGCCCGCCCGCAGATTCTCCACGGCCTTTTCGTCGTCTTGCGTGATTCCTGCGGGCACATCGGGCGATTCAGCGGCTGCCATGGTGTTCTCCTATGAACAGTGGAGACGACACCATAGCACTATCGGGCCGGCGAGTCAAGCGCCGGAATGCCTGAGTTGCCAGAGTTTTTTGCGCGCCCCCCGGCGTGGGCTGTCGCCCGCGTGGTCGGGTCATCCCCCGGCCGCGCAAAGCGTGAAGTCGAGGATCTGCATGCGATGGTCGCTCGCCGTGGTCGAGCGGAGGGTATAGCGTGTGGCTCGCACTCTCGGGCCGAGGATGCACTGGTCAATCGCCCAGAGGGGGAACGGCGCCGGCCACGTGTAGGACCAGCCGCTGCCGGCGGCGTCGTAGGCGTGATGGTAGCCGACGGGAAGCGACGCGAGGGCCAGCGAGCGGCGCGGGGCATTGAGGTCGCCGACCACGATGTCGGGGCGCTCGGCCGCGATCAGCTCGCGCAGCCGCCGCAGCAGCGGGTCGCGGTGCGCCAGGACGCTGCTCGAGAGGTCCACCACGAGCAGCTTGAGCGGCGGCCCCGTCGGCGGCAGCCACAGGAAAGTGTGGGCGTGGCCGCCTCCGGCGAGGCGGAGGTTCTGCTTGATCCCAAGCTTCCCGCGCGCCAGGAACGCCAGGCCCCAGATGCGCACCAGGGTGAACTCGCCTCCCAGGCGGTGGGCGAAGGCGAGGAGCGCCTGGACCCCGGAGGCCTCGGAGACGACATAGGCGTCGGCCTCGGTCGCCGCGAGGCGGTCGGTGACCCGCGTGGGCCCGAGCCTGCCTCGGGCCACGTTCCAGTGCACGAGCCGCAGCGAGCAGCCCGTGGACTTCGGCGGCGCGGGCGATGTCCAGTGGTTCTCGATGACGGCGACCGACAGGGCGGGAGCCAGCGCCCACAGGGCCGCCGCGACCGCCGTGCGCCGGCAGCCCCACCGGGCCGCCGCCCCGGCGATGCCGAGGAGCAGAATAGCCACAAGCGGCGATGGCAGGTAGAAGCACAGGGCGCTCAGCCAGAACTCGTCGCGGACGTGCTGGCCCACGGCCCACGTGGCCACGAGCAGGCCCGCCGCACACGCGCACGCTGTCCGCCTGCGGGACGAGCGGACGGGTGGCGCTGTTGCGGGCTCATCCATTGGCAGGTTGCGCAGCCATGGGCACTTGTGCCGTGACCTCCACGGCGGATCTCCTTGCCTCCTTCTCGCTCCGGGGCATTATACCACAGCGCGGAGCGCTCCGGCCACAGGCGCGCGCTCGTGGGAGTATGGCCCCCAGTCCTGGCGCCGGCCTCGCTCTTGAATCGTCGTCGTTGTCGTCGTCGTCCTCGTCGTCGAATGCGCAAGGGGGGAAAGCCCAGAGAATCGACGACGACGACGAGGACGACGACGAGCACGAGAAGACGGGAAAGGAGGTCGTTACCAGAACTGGGGGCCATACTCCGCTCGTGGGACCAGCGCAACCCAAAAGGGGTTGACAGGAGGCGCAGAACCGCGTATAAGCGAAGGAGGGAGTTGGCCGAGCAGCGAGGGCGCATTGTGCTGACGATTCGCCGAGAGCAGATGGAATCCCTGGGCGAACAGATGGAGCGCCGGTTCGTCGAGCGCACCGTGGCGCACGTGCGCCGCTACTTCGCCGCCCGGTGCCGCGAGCTGGGCGACAAGGGGACCCGCGAGATGGTGCTCTACGGCGTCACGCGGGCGAAGGCCCACGGGTTCACTGCCGAGGCCGACGTGTCGAAGTACATTGACGTGATGTTCGCCTACGGGCGGGACTTCGACGTGGCCCCGGAGCTTCCCTGGGCGAGCCGCATCCTCGAGGATCCCTCGCTCGGCAACCCCGAGACCCGCATCAACGCGCTGTGCGACGAGGCGTCCCTGCGGCAGTAGACGAGAGGCGAAGGCGATGGTGATTGAAGGGCGAGGGCGCTCGCACGACAGCGACGCGCCCCCCGGCGACCTGACGAGCGACGCCGGCGCCCGGCAGCCCGGCACCGGCGGCGGGAACCTGTCCGGCGCGACCGCGGCCTCCGGCCGGCGCACCCGCCGGCCCACCGGCAGCGCCGTGCAGCCGTGCCCCCTGGCCCAGCGCGTCCGCCTCGTCGAGATCGTCGAGGTCGTCACCCAAGGCGGCCGCGAGACCACCCGGCCCGTCGCCGCCCGCGAGCAGTTCATCAACCTCGACGCCCAGGTGAACCCGACGGAATCGCACCCGGACTACGGCCGCGAGATCCGCCTGAAGGCCCGCGTGATGTGGGCCGCGGGCGACCTCACGCGCCGCCCGATCGCCACGAAGAACATCTACTGGTATGCCACCGCCGCGGCCGGCAATCGGGCCGGGCTGACGGGGAATGAGCTGCCGGCCATCGGCGGCTCATCCAGCCCGTTGCGCGCCTCCTCGCCCACGGCCACCGACGCCGAAGGGTGGACCAGCGTCGTCACCCTCCGCCTGTCCACGTATGGCGGCGATGAATTCACCGCCCATGCCACGGAGGACTCGAACTACACGGGCGGCCTGCCCGCCGGGCCCTACACCGTGTGGCGGAGGTTCTGGTTCCAGGTCACCGAGATGCAGGACGGCCAGGGCGGCGTGTTCGCCCTGACCGCACCCGTCTCCGCCCCCATGATCACGAGCTATCAGGCCGTCTTCATCCGCATGGAGGAGGAGGGGCCGCGCACCCGCGTGGCCCATCGCGACAACCTCCGCGACCAGGCGCTTCGCGCCGCCCACGCCGCCCCCCAGTTCCGGGCCAACGACAAGGTGCCGTTCAAGTGCCACGTGGTGGCCCTTGACCACGCCTCCGACATTTCGGACAAGAGGATTACGGGCACGCTCACGGCCCCGAGCGCCCAGACGGGCGAGATTCACCTCTGGACTCGGGAGCCCGGCGCGTACTCCTGGAAGGTGCGCGCCCGCTGCCGACGCAGCGGAGCCGTGTCCTTCTGGCACTGCAACCGCTCGGTCCCCGCGTGCCCGGGCCACGACCGGAGCGGCCACACGTGCGATGGCCCGGCCAACGCCACCTGGCGCTGCGGCGCCAGCGCCTGCCCGAGCCACAGCCAGCCCTCCCACGTGTGCCGGGAGGGCGTGTGGCACTGCGGCCGCACGACGCCCGCGTGCCCCGGCCACTCGCGCCGATGGCACCGCTGCGCGGCCGACTCGGGGACCTCGTGGAATTGCGGCGCCCAGCACTGCCCCGGCCACCGCAGCCGCGGCGACCAGTGCGGCGCCTACTGGCAGGAGATCCCCAACGCCGCCCTCACCCTCTCGGCTCCTGGGGCGGAGGCCGGCATGCGGCGCGTGCTCATCAATCTCTCTGCCGGCCCCATCCTGCCCACGGCGACCCGGCTGGTTGAGATCGAGCTGGTGGTTCGGGAGTGCGACTACACCCTCGGTTGGGGCGGCGGCGCTCGCGGCATCTACCTGTGCGCGGGCAACCTGCGCGAGATCGAGCCGGCCGCCAACTGGACCACCTTCCAGCGCAACACCTTCGTCCACGAGATAGGTCACGGGCTCGGTCTCGTGAACAAGACCCCCGCTGCCGCGGGCGCACACAATGCCTGGGAGGAGACGGCTGCCGACCACGGCCACCACTGCATCCGCGGGGCCGCCACCTGCGCGATGTACTGGGCCAACTCCACCACACGCGTCATCACCTTTCACCGCGACGCCGACCTCACCGGCTGCCACGACCACCTGCGGCGCCAGGACTTCTCCCGCACCCCCATGGCGCACTGGAGCCGCTAGCCGGACCGCCATCGGGGCCGCCCCGGCCCCGACCGAGAGCCACAAGGAGAACGCGAGATGCCGCTGATGTTCGAGGAACGCAACGCCCTGGTGGACATGGGGGAGAACCCCAACGCGCCGCAGCCCCCCGGCAAAGGCGTCGCCATCCGCTTCGCCTTCGACGCCGAGGCCCGCTTCAAGCCGGGCGAGCCCCTGCTCCTTCACGGCGCCTTCCAGGCCGACCGCGCGATGCTCGAGCGCGCCGGGGGCACCGTGGCCAGCCTCGTCTTCCTCACCCTGCTGCGCTCCGACAAGCCCTACGGCTCCACCCTGCGCCTCATCGTGCCGCCCTCCGAGCGCGGCCGCCCCGCCTCCTTCCCCCCGAACCTCCTGGGCGACTACCGCGAAGGCGGCACCTTCAAGGTGGACCTCGCCAAGTTCTTCGAGCTGCCTGCCGAGCCGGGCAGCTACACCGTCCTGGCCAGCATGGCCGGCCATCTGTCCGACCCCATTGAGTTCGACATCCTGGCCCGCTGAGCCGCCATGCGCGGGTGCACTCGACGAGGATGTGCCATGCAACTGCTTCTTCGGCGGTTCGGCATGCTGCTCCTGGCGATCGTGGCGCAGGAGGCGTGGGCGACGACCTTGCGCGTCGCGCCCACGAGGCCGCTCAAGTCGCTCGACGACGCCCGCGACGCGATCCGCGCTCTCAAGGCACGGGGGCCGCTGCGCGAGCCGGTGAGGGTGGTGATCGCCGACGGAACCTACCCTCTCGCGCGGGCGCTCCTGCTTACCCCCGAGGACAGCGGCACCGAGGCGTGCCCGATCGCCTACGAGGCGGCGCGCGGGGCAAGGCCGGTCTTCACGGGCGGCCGCCGCATCACGGGCTTCACGGCGGGGGAGGGCGGCCTGTGGGTCGCACAAGTGCCCGAGGTGAAAGAGGGCAAGTGGTACTTCGAGCAGCTCTGGGTCAATGGCCGGCGGGCGACGCGGGCGAGGTCGCCGAACACGTTCTACTACTATATGCTCCGCTCGCTGCCCCACGGCATTGACCCGCTGACGGGCAAGGAGGCCGACCTGTCGCAGCGCGCCTTCATCGCCCGCCCCGACGACCTCAAGCCGCTTCTCGCCGTGCCGAAGGAGCGCTTGAGCGATGTGACCCTCGTGGCCTATCACTCGTGGGAGTCCTCCCGCCATCGCCTGGCCGCCGTGGACGAGCAGACCGGCGCCGTCGTCACGACGGGCAACGCGCCCTGGAAGTTCCTCAACTGGGGGGCGAGCCAACGCTACCACGTCGAGAACTTCCGCGAGGCCCTCGACCAGCCCGGCGAGTGGTTCCTCGACAGGGATGGCACGCTCCTCTACAAGCCCCTGCCCGGCGAGGACCCCGCGACGGTCGAGGTCATCGCCCCCGTCACCGAGACCTTCGTCAAGTTCGCAGGCGAGCCGACGCTGGGGCTCTACGTCGAGCACGTGACACTCCGCGGCCTCACGTTCCGACATTCCCAGTACATCCTGCCGCCGCAGGGCCACGGCGACGCGCAGGCCGAGGTCACCATCCCCGCCGTCATCATGGCCGACGGCGCGCGGAACGTGGGCATCGAGGATTGCGAGGTCAGCCGCATTGGCACCTATGCCATCTGGTTCCGCCGGGGCTGCGAGTCCTGCAATGTCGAGCGGTGCTACCTTCACGACCTGGGCGCGGGCGGCGTGAAGATCGGCGAGGGCTGGGCCAACGAGCAGCCCGCACCCCACGACAAGACGCGGGGCGTGACGGTGATCAACAACATCATCCGCGCCGGCGGCCGCATCCACACGGGCGCGCACGGCGTCTGGATCGGCCACAGCGGCTACAACGGCGTCATCAACAACGACATCTCGGACTTCTTCTACACCGGCATCTCGGTCGGCTGGCGATGGGGCTACGCGCCCAGCGTCGCCCTCTACAACACCATCGGGTACAACCACATCCACCACCTCGGCTGGGGCGTCCTCTCCGACATGGGCGGCGTCTACACCCTCGGCCCCTCTGAGGGCACCAGGGTCTCCTGGAATGTCATCCACGACGTCTATTCCTACAGCTATGGCGGCTGGGGCCTCTACAACGACGAGGGCAGCTCGAACATCGTGATGGAGAACAACCTCGTCTACAACACGAAGACCGGCAACTACCACCAGCACTACGGCAAGGAACAGGTCTTCCGCAACAACATCCTGGTGAACAGCATGGAGGGGCAGGTTCAGCGGTCGCGCATCGAGCCCCACCTGTCGTTCACCTTCGAGCGCAACATCGTCTACTGGAAGGGCGGGCCGCTCTTCACCGGCCGCGGCGCGAGGGACGACAAGGTGGTACTCAGGGACAACATCTACTGGGACACCTCGGGCCAGCCCATCTCCTTCAGCGGCCTCACCTGGGAGGAGTGGCAGAAGCTGGGCAAGGACGAGGGGAGCCTCGTCGCCGACCCGATGTTCGTGGATGTCGAGAGGGGCGATTTCCGCCTCAAGCCCGATTCGCCCGCCCTCAAGACCGGCTTCAAGCCCTTCGACTACACGGAGGCAGGCGTCTACGGCGACCCTGCCTGGGTCAAGCTGGCCACGAGCGTCGAGTATCCCAAGGTCGAGTTCGCCCCGCCTCCGCCCCCGCCTCCGCCGATGACGTTCCGCGAGGACTTCGAGACGGTGCGCGTCGGCGCCCCGCCACCGCTGGCGAAGTGCTTCACCGAGAGGAAGGGCGACGCCCTCGTTGTCACCGAGGAGGCCGCCGCGGGCGGCAAGCGCAGCCTGAAGGTGCTCGATGCCCCTGGCCTCCAGCACGCCTACAACCCCCACTTCTTCTACGTCCCGCACCACCGCGAGGGCGTGACGAAGTTCGCGTTCGACCTGCGGATCGAGGCGGCGACGGTGATGTTCACCGAGTGGCGCGACGACGCGAATCCCTACAACGTCGGCCCCACGATGTCCGTCTCGGGCGGCAAGCTCCACGTCAAGGACCAGCCGCCGCTTGAATTGCCCGTGGGGCAGTGGGTACACTTCGAGATGACGGCCGGCCTCGGCCCGCAGGGCACCGGGACCTGGGATCTTACGGTGACGTTGCCCGGCCAGCCGCCGAAGGCGTTCACTGGCCTCGCCCACGGCAAGCCCGGCTGGAAGAAGCTCGACTGGCTGGGCTTCAGCAGCACGGCGAATGAGAAGACGGCTTTCTGCCTCGACAACATCGAGCTGACGAATTCCCGCTAACCTCCCGCAGGTTCCAAACCTGCGGGAGGTTCATCGGAAAGGAGGCGCCCCATGAGAGCCGAAGGCATTGCGTGGCGTTTGATCGCGGCCGGTCTCCTGGCCGCGTGCGGCTGCGCGCGGTATCCCGCGGTCGTGCGGCCCAAGGCCGCCTGGCGCGTCGTGCCCGTGGCCGGCGTGACCGCGACGCTCGACGTCCTCGACGCGGGCCAGGGCGGCGGGCAGGCGCTGCGCCTGAGCTTCGCGAAGGCAGGCGAGGAGCGGCGCTTCATCGCCCTCGAGGGCAAGCCCCAGGGCGACCCCGCGACCGCGAAGTCCGTCTCCGTCATGTACCGCCTCTCGCTCGCGCAGGGCAGCCGCCCGAAGCTGGCGCTGCTGGTCCTCGAGAAGGACGGCGGCGCCTGGCTCAAGGTGGGCGGCGCCCCGCTCGCGACCGATGGCGCGGCCGAGGCCCGCCTGCCGCTCGACGGCCTCCGCCGGGCCGAGTTCGCAGAGGACTCCGACCCCGAGCCGCGCCGAGACCAGCTCGAGCGCGTCTGGCTCGGCCTCGTGCTCGACGGCCCCGCCGAGGGGACGCTCGAGCTGGGCCGCGTGGCCTTCGCCGGCGAGGCGTACCGGCCCACGGCGCCGCTGCCCATCGCCTGCGGCGACCCCGCCGCGTGGAGCGTGGGCAAGGACGCCGCCGCCGAGTGCAGGCTGGCGCCAGCCAAGGACGGCCCCGCCGGCCAGCCCTCGATGCGCATCGAGTTCGCCTTCCCCGGCGGCCGGCACATGTACGTCACCCCCGCCCTGCGGCTCCAGGACGTGGAGTTGGAGGGCTATCGAGGCGTGCGATTCGTCTACAAGGCCAAGCTGCCCGCGGGCATCGCGGGGCTGCTCGTCTCGGTGTCGGAGCGCGGCGACCACTCGCAGTACTACGCCGAGCAAGCCCCCGAGGCGAGCGCGGAGTGGGCCGTTGCGGACATCGCGTTCGGCCGCCTCAAGCTCGGCCCGTGGTCGAAGGACGAGAACGACCGCCTCGACCTCAACGAGGTCGCCAGCCTCACGATCGGCGTGCACGGCGCCGCCTCCGAGCCGAAGGCGAGCGGCTGGATCGTCGTGTCCGAGATCGAGCTGGTGCCGTAGGAGCCGCCCATGACCCGCAAGGAACGCTTCGAGCGCGCCCTGCGCTGCGAGGAAGTGGACCGCCTGCCCTTCTGGGTGAAGGTCTTCGGCGACTCCTACCTCGCCTTCCAGGACGACAAGTACCGCGCGATGGGCGAGCTGGAGCTCGCCGACTACCTGGACCTCGATCACATGGCCGGCGGCGGCGTGGCCGTCGCCTGCACCAACGACCGCGTCCAGCGCCACGTCGAGCAGGCCAACGGCCGCCGCGTCATCCGCGAGACGACGCCCGACGGCACGCTCACCACGATCGAGCGCTCGGACCCCGCCTCGCGCGCCTGGCACCCGGTCGAGTTCCCCATCAAGACCCGTGCCGACCTCCGCGCCGCCCGCCACCTGTTCGAGGGCAACCGCTTCGAGGCGGCGCCCGACGCGTTGGCCCGCGGCGCCCAGCGCCTCCGACAGGTCGGCGACCGCGGCATCGTGCTCGCCCACATGGGCATCTCGCCCCTCATGAACCTCATCCAGCACCTGCTTGGCCCCGACGCCACCTACTTCTTCCTCAGCGACTTCCCCGACGAGATGGACGACTTGATCGCCCTGATGCACGAGGAGCGGCTGCGCTACCTGCGAGCCATGCTCCCCGCCTGCGCCTACGACTACATCTGCTCCGTTGAAAACACCTCGACCACGCTGCTCTCGCCCGCCGTCTTCGAGCGCTACTGCTGGCGGCACCTCGACGACTACGGCCGCCTCGTCCGCGAGCACGGCAAGCACCACGTCCTGCACATGTGCGGCCACCTCAAGGCCCTGCTCCCCCGCATCGGCGAGTTGCCGGCCCTGGCCATCGAGGCATACACTCGCCCGCCCGTGGGCAACACCACCCTCGCCGACCGCGCCCGCCTGTGCCCCAGGACGAGCATCATTGGCGGCACCAGCGCCATCCTGTGGCTCGAACCCGTGGACGCTATTTGCGAGACCATCCGGCGCGACCTCGCCGAGGCCGGCACCACGCGGGGCGTCGTCCTCACCTCGGCCGGCGTCATGCCCCCCGGGTGCCCCATCGAGAAGATCCGCCAGGTGCGCGAGCGGCTCAGGTGAACCGAGGCCCCTCGCCCCTCTGACCAAGATGATCAAGGTGATCACGCGCGCGCAAGGGGGGTTGATCATCTTGAAGGCCGAACGACTGCGGGGAATGCGGTGCCATAAACCTTTGCCAGATATGCACCTGTAACGTCGCCCGCCCAGGCGCCCCTGGCGGCGCCAAGGTGATCACGCGTTTTCCGGAGGGAGGGGTGATCATCTTGAAATCAGCGCAACCGCGCGAGGGTGCGGAATACCCACTGAAGGAGGCGGAGGCGACGCGAGGCGGCGGCGGGGGCCACGACGCCCGTCAAGAGGCCACGCAGGACGCGGCCCTCGCGGGAGTGGCGGGCGAGGAAGTCGTTCAGCCAGGGGACCGAGGCGGCCGCCTGGGCGGCGCGATAGGCCATGTAGCGTGGCCGAAGAGCCGCCTCGACCTGGGCCGGGTAGTCGTTCAGCAGTGCCGGACGGCCGGCGGCCAGGGCCTTGCCGATGGCATCGGCGGCCAGCTCGCCCGTGCGGATGGCCATTGCGACGCCCTCCCCGGTGAAGGGGAGCGTGGAGCCGATGGTCTCGCCGATGGCGACGACCCGCCCCGCCACGAGGCGTCGGACGCCCGCCAGGCCGCCGCGAAGCATGGCCCCGCGAGGCGGCGTGATCGCCTCGGCCCGCTCCAGCAACTCCCGCGCCAGCGGCAACTGGGCGAGCACGCCGGTCAGCGCCTGCCTCAGGTCTCTGCCGGCGCGATGCCGCGAGCCAAGCGTGGCGCAGCCGACGTTGTACTCGCCGCCGCCCATCGGGAACACCCAGGCGTAGCCGGGCAGGAGGCAGGCCGGGTAGAAGGTGAGCATGCGGTCGAGGACCACCGGCGAGCGGACGTAGCAGCGAATGCCCACGCCGCTGGGCGCGCCGCCGGCCACGAGGCCCAGGGCCTTCGCCAGCCGCGTCGTCGCCCCCGTGGCGATTGCCGCGAACCGCGCCCGAGCAGGCTCCGCGCGGCCCGCGACTGCCGCGACAACCGTACCGTCGGGCCTCTCCTGCATGTCGCGGACCTCGCCCTGGCAGAACACCGCGCCCGCCTTCACCGCCCGCTCGGCCAGGAGCGCGTCGAGTCGCTCGCGCCGCAGAGCGAGGAAGGGCGCGGCCACCTCGACCTCGACCTTCGACGGGCTGTAGGCCACGAGGCCCGCCACCTCGTGCGCCGCCTCGCGCACCGCATCCTGCACCCCCAGCCGCGCCAGGCAGGCGACGGCCTCGACGGTCAGGCCGTCCCCACAGACCTTCTCCCTGGGGAAGCGATGGCGGTCGAGGAGCAGCACGCGGTGGCCCTCCGACGCCAGCCGGATCGCCGCGGCGCACCCCGCCGGCCCGGCCCCGACGACCAGGGCGTCCCACAGCTCATCCGGCACCGCCTCAACCGCCTTGTCGCTCATGTCCGAAACGCCTCGGCCGGGCCGAAGGGGGCGAGGCCGACGGTGACGTAGCCGTTGATCGCGGCGTCGTTCTCGCGGTGGGCGAATTGCCAGAGCTTGCGGACGAGTTGGTGCTTCGTCTCGGCGTAGGCGGGGTCGGCGGCCACGTTGCGCATCTCGTGCGGGTCGGTCCGCAGGTCGTACAGCTCGTCGTCGTCGAAGCCGTTGAAGACGTACTTGAATTCGCGCGTCCGCGCCGAGCGCTGGGTGTAGTACAGCTCGACGCCGTTGCACTGGGTGAACAGGGCGTCGCGCCACGTCGCTGGGGCCTCGCCGCGGAGGAAGGGCACGAGGCTGGCGCCGCTCAGATTGGTCGGGGCCGTGCCCGTGGCCAGTTCGGTGAACGTGGGGCCGAAGTCGGCGAGCGACACGAATTGCCCTATGCGGGAGCCCGGCTTGCGGGCGCCTGCCGGCCAGCGGATGACGGCGGGGACGTGATAGGCTCCTCGGAAGCAGGGGATGCCTTTGGCGAAGAGGCCGTGGTCGCCGCAGTAGTCGCCGTGGTCGGACGTGAAGAGCACCAGCGTGTCGTTGGCCTGGCCCGTGGCGTCGAGGGCGGCGAGCACCTTGCCGAACAGGTCGTCGAGATAGGTGCAGTAGGCCCAAAAGTGGCGGATGCCCTCGCGGATTTCGCGCTCCGTCATCTGGCCCCAGACGGTGCGGCGCATGCGGCGGTAGATGCGCGGCTTGTCGGCCAGGCCGTCGGCGAAGCTCGGCGGCAGCGGCACGTCGGCCAGCTTGTAGAGGTCGAGGAAGCGCTTCGGGACGAAGTACGGGTCGTGCGGCCCCGTGAGGCCGACGAAGAGGCACCAGGGCTTATCGCGCCTGGCGAGGCCGGGCAGGGCCTCGACGGCGAGCTTCACGACCTTCTCGTCGTGGGGATTGCCGTCCTCGCGGGTGCCGTAGAGCGTGTAGGTGCCGTAGCCGGGGCGGAGGGCCTGGCCTTCGCCGCGCTGGGTCGGGTCGGGCTGCTGGGCGAGCCTCTGGTAGTGCTGCCATTGCGTCTCGTGCTCGGCCGGCTTGTGGCCGCTGACGAACAGCTCGTCGTGCCAGCCGCGCTTCGCAGGTGTTTCCTCGACGCTCACGTGCCACTTGCCGCTCCAGGCGAGGTGGTAGCCGGCCTCGGCGAGGTCCTGGCTCCACAGGCGCACGCCGGGCTTCAGCCCACGGTTGATGGCCTGGGCGTTGCAGATGTTGTTCCACACGCCGTGCCGCGTGGGGTAGAGCCCCGTGGCAAACGTGGCGCGGGAGGGGCAGCAGTGGGGCGAGGGGCAGTGGGTCTCAGTGAATGTGACGCCCTGCTGGGCAAACTTGTCCAGATTGGGCGTCAGGCACGGATGCTCGGCGAGCGCCGTGTCGCCGCGCTGGTGATCGGTCATGAAGATGAGGATGTTGGGGGCGGCCACAAGGTTCTCTCCTGCGTTAGCGCGAAGGGCGGACGGGAAGGGGGATGAATGGATGGGTGGATGAATGGATGAATGACAGAGGGACCAGGCTCCCCCGCTGCCTTTTCATTCATCCAACCATCCACCCATCCATTCATCCTCTTCTCTCACTGGTAGCGCCCCGGGTGATACCGATTCAGCCTCCTCCTCAGCTCTGCCGCCTGCTGGCTGCGGCCGGTCTTCTCGAGCCGTTCGAACATGCGCTCGGGGCTGTAGTAGGGGAAGACGCCCTGGGCAATCATCTGCTCCATCGGGTCGCAGGGGGCGCCTTTCTGGAGCTGCTGCTGACGCCAGTCGGCCAGCATCGAGTTGAGCTCGCCCACGACCTCGGGGCGCTCGCAGGCCAGGTTGATCGCCTGGTGCGGGTCGGCTCGCATGTCGTGGAGCATCACGGACTCGTCGTAGGGGTAGAGGCCGGGGTGGAGGACACGAATCATCAGCCACTCGGGCGTGCGGACGGCGCGGGTGAGGGTGTAGATGCCGTGGTCCCACACCTGGTAGGGCCAGCCGGCGAACTCCTCGCCGCGGAGGGCGGAGGCGAAGGAGCGGCCGTCCCAGCGGGTCGGCGCGGGGAAGCCGAGGAGCTCGCACAGCGTCGGCCCCAGGTCGAGGTTGTAGATCATCGCGTCGCTGCGGCCGGGCTTGTCCGTGACCTCGGGCCAGCGGACGATCATCGGGACGTTGTGCACGGCCTCGTTGGCGATGCCGTGGTCCATGTACTGCCCGTGCTCGCCGAAGGAGTCGCCGTGGTCGCCGCTGACGACGATGGCCGTGTGGTCGAGCACACCCGCGTCGTCGAGGGCGTTGAGCACCTCGCCCACGTGCCAGTCGGCGTAGGCGATCGAGGCGTCGTGGCCGTCCACGAGCAGCTTCAGGTCGTCGGTGGTGCGGATGGCGTCGGGCATGGTCTCGATGGGGCGCTGGTAGCCGCCGCCCTTGCGGCCCTCGTAGCCGGTGTAGAGGTCCACGGCGGAGCGGGGGCCGTAGAATGCCTGCTGGCGGTCGAGCGTCGCCTGGTCGGGCCACGAGGGGCCGGGGAGATGGCGGAACTTCTCGACCCATTCGGCGGGCACGCGGTAGTGGCTATGGATGTCCCAGTAGTGCAGGTGGACGAACCAGTTGTCCTCGCGGGCGTGCTGGCGGAGCCAGGGGAGGAAGGCGGCGTTCACCTCGTCGGCGCGTTCCTGGCCGCGCTTGCGGGTGAAGGCGTGCACCTCCTCCCAGCCGGCGTTGAACCACCAGGCGTTGTGCCGGTCGGCGAAGCAACTGAACGTCACGGTCTTCATCCCCTGCTGCCAGAGGCGCATGGCGAGCATGGGGCGGGTGGTGTCGCGCCCGTGGCAGTTGTAGAGGTCGTGGTAGCGGAAGTCCTCGCCCGTGCCGTGATGCGTCACGACGCCGTTGTTGAAGCCGAAGCGTCCGCTGAACAGCGCCGCCCGCGACGGCAGGCAGGGCGAGTTCGCGCAGTAGCAGTGTGTGAACGTCACGCCCTCGGCCGCGATGCCGTCGAGGTTCGGGCTTGTCGGCCTCGGATAGCCGTTGCAGCCCAGGTGGTCGGCACGGCAGCAGTCGAGGTCAATGTAGAGAACTCTCATCGCGTGTCTGCTCCTTGTTGTCCAGCGTAGCGGCGAGCCAGCTCGTTCACGGCGTCGTCGCTCTTGTCCACCTGGAGTTCGAGGGAGTAGCCGGGGACACCGGCCTTGGCGACGCGGATGCCTGCGGCGAGGCGGCCGCGGTGGTCGCCGCCCACGCGGTCGGCCGCGACGAGCGCCGCGACGAGGCGGCCGGCCAACGAGCCATCGGTCTCCTCGAAGGCCCGCGCCATCTCGGTGACGACCTGGCGGCTGGCCAGGGTGTTCCCCTGGCAGGCGTAGCCGCGGCCCGCCATCGAGCCCCACCACACGCCCGAGGGATCGGCGTCCCAGCAATTGCGGTTCGCTGCGCGGCCCTTCATGTCGATAATGCCGAGTTGGCGCTTGCCGGGCTTCGGGTCGTCCTTGAGCAGGATGGCCAGCACCTCCTCGGGCAGCTTGCCGAGGGCGAGGAGGTCGAGGGCCTTCTCGCCCCAGGCTGGCTCGTGGTGGTGCTGGGTGCAGAAGGCGCCCACGGCGGCCCGCACGTAGGGCACCACGCGGCCGACGGCGGGATACTTGCTCGCCACCGCCGCCCCGCACTCCCCTGCCTCCAGGTCAACCGCCACAATGGAGAACGTGCCGGTCACTTCGCGGGAGGATGGTAGGGCGTGCATACGTGCACGCGGAAGATGGTGTGCAAGTATGCACACCCTACGCTGCGGCATCTGCTTCCCTCCGAGCATCGCGGCTCCGGACCACTCCGTGGATGGCGAGGGTCCAAAGAGCGATGGCGACAAGCGTCATCCCGGCGCCGAAGACGACCGCCGTCTGCGCCGAGCGGCGCAGGTCGCCGGGCGTTGCGCCAATGGCCAGGACGCGCACCACCTCGCCTGCGGCGACGCCCAGCCGTTCCACGGCCAACTGCTGGATGGACACGCCGGCGCTGCCGAGGTTGGGGTCGCTGTACTTGTCGGCGTCGCAGATGCGGCCGCTAAGCTCCCACGTCTCCTCGAACTCGCCGGCGGTCACGGGCTGGCCCCTCACGGTCGGGGGATGGCGGTAGACGGCCTGGGCGAGCGGGTGCTTCGCGCGACAGTAAAGCACCAGGCGGGGCGCGTCGCGGAAAACCAGCAACAGGTCCTGCTCCCGTCCCGGCCGCATGCTGTAGAGCGGCGCGACGCGGGACGGGTCGGGCTTGCCCACCACCGTGGCGAACGCGCCCGAGGGCACGGCCTGCGGGTCGAGGGCCTGGGCGGGCGACACGGTGCCCACGTCGAGCACGGGCTCCTGCTCCTGGGCGACGGCTCCCCAGAGCACGAGCCCGGCCACCAGGGTGACCATGGCAGCGGCCACGAACAGCTCCGCCGCCCGCGGCTGCTCGCCGCCGGGCGGCGCGACGGCCGGCGTCGCCTCCGCGCCCGGCGCGCCCTGCTCCGCGGTCGGCGGCTCCTTGGGTTCCTGGGCCTCGCTCACGCTCTCGGCTCCGTCATCCGGCCTCGGGGGTACCGGGCTCCCAAGATAGCAGATTTCGCGGCCAAAGCAACCCGCGGCGCACCGGCGGCGTGGAGGCGACACGCCTTGACGCACTCCGCACGCCGTCCTACAATGCTTGCCATACAAGGACCTCCGCTGATGAAGGAAGATGCGCGATGGCAAAGACAATCGCTGTGATCGGGTCGCTCGACACGAAGGGCAACGACGTGGCGTTCGTGGCGAACGAGATCGCCGCGCGCGGCCACCGGGCGCTGGTGATTGACACGAGCGTCGTGGGCAGGCACCAGTTCCGGCCCCACGTCGCCGCGTCCGAGGTCGCCCGGGCCGGGGGCGTCGCCGTGCGCCTCCTGCGCGAGAAGGCCGACAAGGCGCTCGCGATGCAGATCATGACCCGCGGCGCCGCCAAGGTCGTCAAGCGGCTCTTCGACAAGGGGAAGATTGACGGCGTGCTCGCCCTCGGCGGCACGGCGGGCACGGCCATCGGCACCGCGGCCATGCGGGCGCTGCCCCTCGGCTTCCCCAAGGTGATGGTCAGCACGGTCGCCTCGGGCGACACCTCGGCCTACGTGGGCACGAAGGACATCGTGATGATGCCCTCGATTGTGGACGTGGCGGGGATCAACCGCATCAGCGCGCCGATCTATGCGAACGCCGTGGGCGCCATCGTGGGAATGGTCGAGACGAAGCCGCCGAAGGTCAAGGCCAGGCCGCTCCTCGCCGCCTCGATGTTCGGCAACACCACGCCCGTCGTCAACCGCTGCGTCGCCACGATGGCCGAGCGGGGCTACGAGACCCTCGTCTTCCACGCCACCGGCACCGGCGGCAAGACGATGGAGAGCCTGGTGGACGAGGGCTTCATTGACGGCGTGCTCGACATCACGACGACCGAGTGGGCCGACGAGATCTGCGGCGGCGTCTTCACTGCCGGCCCCACGCGCGGCGACGCGGCGGCGCGGCGCGGCATCCCGCAGGTCATCGTGCCCGGCTGCCTCGACATGGCCAACTTCTGGGCGCCCGAGACCGTGCCCGCGAAATACAAGGGCCGCCGCTTCTACCGCTGGAACCCCAGCATCACCCTGATGCGCACCACGCCCGAGGAAAACGCGGCGATGGGCCGCATCCTCGCCGAGAAGGCCAATGCCGCGAAAGGCCCCGTCGCCTTCCTCCTCCCGCTCCAGGGCGTCTCGATGCTCGATGCGCCCGGCAAGGAGTTCTGGTGGCCCGAGGCCGACCAGGCCCTCTTTGACGCGATTCGGGAGGGCGCGAGCCGCGACATCGAGGTCATCGAAATGGACAACAACATCAACGACGACGCCTTCGCCGACGCCGTGGCGGCGAAGCTGCTGGAGTTCCTCAAGAAGAGGCGACCCACAGGAGGCTAGCCATGGGAACGCTGTTCCTCACCCTCACATTCATCATCCCCGTGGCCGTCGTGCTCCTCCTGGAGAGGGGGTGCTACAAGGCCGCGGGGTGCCTGCTGGCCACGGCGGGCGCACTGTGGGCCTGCCTGTGGAGCCGTGACCCCGGCGACGCGGCACTCATGGCCCCCATCGGCATCCTCGGCGCCATCCTCGGCGCACTCGTCTACCTCCACGGCGTCAAGCGCGACATCCTCAGCTACATTGACCAGCAGAAGCAGGAGATCCTCAAGGCCATCGAGAAGGCCACGAGCAACGAGGCAAAGGAGGAGTGACATGCCCTTCATTCCACGCGAAGATGCCCTGAAGCGATTGCGCGGCCAGGTGGCCGCGGGGCGGCCCATTCTCGGCTGCGGGGCGGGGACCGGGATTTCGGCTAAGTTCGCCGAGAAGGGTGGGGCGGACCTCATCATCATCTACAACTCGGGCCGCTATCGCATGGCGGGCCGCGGCTCGCTCGCCGGGCTGATGCCCTATGGCGATGCCAACGCCATCGTGGTCGAGATGGCCGCCGAGGTGCTGCCCGTGGTGAGGAACACGCCCGTGCTGGCCGGCGTGTGCGGCACCGACCCCTTCCGCCTGATGCCCGTGTTCCTGCGGCAGCTCAAGGCGATGGGCTTCGACGGCGTGCAGAACTTCCCGACCGTCGGACTCATTGACGGCCTCTTCCGCGCGAACCTGGAGGAGACGGGGATGGGCTACGGCCTGGAGGTGGAGTTGATCCGCCTCGCGCGCGAGCTGGACCTGCTCACCTGCCCCTACGTCTTCGACGAGGAGACAGCGACGGCGATGGCGAAGGCGGGGGCCGACGTGTTGGTGCCGCACATGGGCCTCACCACGAAGGGCAGCATCGGCGCCCACACCGCCCTCACGCTCGAGCAGGCCGCGAACAAAGTCCAGGCCATGCACGACGCGGCCAAGGCCGTGAACCCCGACATCCTCGTCCTCTGCCACGGCGGCCCCATCGCCGAACCGGAGGACGCGCAGTTCATCTTCCAGCACACCAAGGGCATCGCCGGCTTCTTCGGCGCCTCCAGCATCGAGCGGCTGGCGGTGGAGGGGGCAATTGAAGGCCAGGCAAGGGCCTTCAAGGAACTGCGGCTTGGAGGCGCCATGTGAGAGGATGAATGGATGGGTGGATGAATGGATGGAAGAAGGAGTTGAAGGATGAGCGGCGAAACTCACGGCTCGTGGATGAGCCCGCGGCGGAACGCGAACCGCGGTTACCGGAAGCTGGTGGTATGGCAGGACGCGGTTGACTACTACGTGCTGACGTGCCGTATCTTTCGGGCCTTCCCCTTTGGGCTGCGGCGGGTCGCCTCCAATCAGATCGCGAGCGTCGACTCAGTCCACCGCAATATAGCGGAAGGCTACTGCCGGCGCACGGCAAGCGACTACTTGCGTTTCCTCAACGTCGCGCTCAGTTCCCTGGGCGAATCCGTCTCAGGGCTGCACGCGTACAGAAAGGCACGCCAGGTCACCGAAGCTGACTTCGAGGAGGCCGACGGCCTCTCCTACAAGCTCGAGAACGGGCTCACTCGCTTGACCGAGCGCGTCGCGAGCACGCGTAGTCAGGGCCAGTGGGATGAGAGCTTCATCGTCCAGGAGAGCAACGCCGCCTATGGTGAGGGCACAGATGGCTGATGGCCCGATTCTTCCATTCATCCACCCATCCATTCATCCCCCTTGACAGAGAAGGAGAACGCCGTGGACAGACTCGGCAAAGGCAGCATTGTGCGGCCTGAGGACGTGGAGACACTGGTCTATGATTGGGGCACAATCCGGCTCCTCAGCGAGCCGAAGCTCACGGGAGCGAAACGCATGACGTGCGGACTCGTCGAGCTGGCGCCCGGCAAGGGCCACGACCGGCACAATCACCCGGGCACCGAGGAGATCATCTACTGCATCTCCGGCACCGGCGAGCAGATGGTGGACGACGGCGGCACGGTGAAGGTCGGGCCGGGGGCGTCCATCTTCGTGCCCAACAGCGCCTATCACTCGACGCTCAACACGGGCAAGCAGCCGATGCGGCTGCTCGTGATCTACTGCCCGACCGGCGCCGAGGAGGCCCTGCGCGCCATCCCCGGCGTGAAGACACTGCCGCCTGGCCAGAAGGCATAGAGCCATGTTCACCATCGCTGTCAGCCCGTGCTCGAATCCCGAGCTGGGCCTGGAGGAGTGCTTCCGCGCGTACGGCGCGCTCGGCTATCGCCGCTTCGAGATGTTCACGAGCTGGTGCAAGTCGGCTGCCAACGTGCTCGACGACCCACGCCGCTACCTCGACGCCGCGGCGAGGTACGGCTTCGCCTACTGCTGCGTCCACCTGCCCGCGCTGACCGAGGACCTCGATGCGTCGCTGCCGCAGGCCGTCCAGGCGGCGCGCTTCGGCGCGGCCACCGGCTGCCGCTGCGCCATCGTGAAGGCGAAGACGAAGCCCGACTTCTTCGCGGGCACGCGCGCCCTGCTCGACGCCATCGCCGAGCTGCCCCTCGTGCCCGTCGTGCAGAACCACAAGGGCACGGCGATCACAACCCTCGACGACTATCTCGAAGTGCTCGACGGCGTGAACGACCCGAGGCTGATGGCGCTCCTGGAGGTTGGGCACTTCCATTCGGTCGGCGTGTCGTGGCGCCGGGGCTACGAGGCGCTCGCCGGCCGCATCCGCCACGTGCACGTGAAAGACCAGATCGGGGCGCAATCGGTCGCCTTCGGCGCCGGCGAGATTGACCTGCCCGGCCTCCTCGCCCGGCTCGTGGCCGACGGCTACGGGGGCGACGTGGTGGTCGAGATGGAGACACAGGACAAGGAGAACCGGCTGCGCTACCTGGGCGAGGCGCTGGACTACATCAGGCGCTTGGTCCGTGACTTGCGCGCATGACGTCTGCGAAGGGATGAGTGGATGGGTGGATGAATGGATGGATGAAAGACCGTGCGTTGTCTGGCAATCATCCATTCATCCATTCTTCCATTCATCCCCTTCCGGTTACCGCTGATGGCCCCATATGGAGCACATACCACAATGGGCTATCCAAGGGTCGCGATTGTGGGCGCCGGCAGCCTGTCGTCGAAGCGCATCTACCCCTACATCGGTGCGGCCGGCGCGAGGCTGGTGGGCGTGTGCGACCTCGACCGGGCCAAGGCCGAACGCAACGCCGCGCTCTTCGGCGGCACGGCCCATACCGATATGGAGGCGATGCTCGACGCCGAGCGGCCCGACGGCGTCATCATCTGCACAGGGCCGGCGGGCCACGCAAAGCTGGCGCCCATCGCGATGCGGCGCAGCACCCCCGTCTACACCGAGAAGCCGCCGGCCCTGAGCGCGGCCGACGCCCTCGCCGTCGCACGCGTGTCGAAGGAGACGGGGGTCCTCTGCACCACGGCCTTCAAGAAGCGCTACAACGTGGCTTACAGCCGCGCGAAGGAGTTCATCGGCGAGCTCCCGCCCGACGCGCTCTACTCGCTCTCGATTGATTACGCCTCGGCGCAGTACAAGCACACGGGCACGCGCAGCGCGTTCCTCTTCGACTTCGCGATCCACGTGATTGACCTGTCGGGCTATCTGTTCGGCGACGCGGCCGAGGTTTTCGCTTTCTCGAAAGGCCTCGACGCCTACGCGGTGTCCATCAAGTATGCCAATGGCGCGGTCGGCTCGCTCAGTCTCAACTGCGGCCGCTCGTTCGGCATTCCCACCGAGGAGGTCGAGATCACCGCGCGCGGCGGGAATTTCATGAGCATCCACAACTCGTCGTCGTGGAAGATTGCGCGGGAGGGGAAATGCGTTGAGTGGCGCGAGCCGCCCACGTTCACCTCGGCCGGCGACAGCGGCCTCGACACGGGGCACCTGGCCGAGCTGGTGGATTTCGTGCAGGCCATTCAGCAGAGGCGCTCGACGCGCTCCTGCATCGCCGAGTCGTACAAGAGCATGGTCCTCTACGAGGCGGTCGCCGAGTCGGCTGCGACGGGCCGCGTGGTGCGCCCGAACTACCAGGAAATCTGAGGCCGCCCGCTTCTCACTCTGGCTTCGGCGCGTAGTCGAGGCCGGCCAGGCTGCGCTCGACCGAGGCCTGCCACTCGTCGAGCGTGGCCCTCATGCGGGCGACGACGTCGGGCTTCTCGGCCGCGAGGTTCTTCGTCTCGTTGGGGTCGGCCACGAGGTCGTACAGCTCCAGCCCCTTGCCGAGCTTGTGGAGCTTGTGGCGGCCGTCAATGAGGGCGGCGTGGCCTGCGAAGTTCTCGGTCGCGGGCGTCGGGTGCTTGTAGTTGCTGAAGGTGCGCCAGACGCCTTTGAGGGCCTGCTTGGCGATATAGGATTCGTTCCTCGCCTCCTTGCCCCCTGCGTAGACCCAGAAGGGCATGGGCTTGGGGCGCTCGGCCATCGCGCCCTCGAGCAGCGGGCGCAGGCTGATGCCGTCAATCGGCCGCACCTGCCCGGGCACCTCGATGCCGAGCAAGTCAATGATCGTCGGATAGATGTCGAGGGTCGAGCAGCGGACGTCGGTGGCGACGGGCTTGGGGACGCGGGCCGGCCATTCGATGATGCCGGGCACGCGCACGCCGCCCTCCCAGAGGCTGCCCTTTCGGCCGCGGAGGCCGCCGGTGGAGCCGGGGCCGGTCGCCCCATTGTCGCTGCAGAACCAGAGCAGCGTGTTGTCGCGCACGCCGAGGTCGCGCAGGCCCTTGCGCAGGATGCCCATTGCGCGGTCCATGGCGGCGATCTCGCCCAGGTAGTGCTGCATCGGCTCGGGGAGGGCGCGGTACGGCTCGCGGTCCTTGTCGAGCGCCTTGTACGGCACGTGGGGCGAGCCGAACCAGACGACGGCGAGGAAGGGCTTCTTCGCCTCGGTGGCCTTGCGCATGAAGGCGAGGGACTCGGCGACGATGATCTCGGAGCTTTCGCCCCGATGGGTCTGCGGCTCCTCGCCCATGCGGCTCAGGGGCGGGTCAAGCTCGAAGAAGTTGTCGTGCGAGAGCCACACGTCGAACCCGCTGTTGCCGGGGTTGACGGGCGTGCCAGCCTTCACGGGGCCGAGGTGCCACTTGCCGAAGTGGCCGGTGGCGTAGCCGGCGGGCCGGAGGGCCTCGGCGATGGTGATCTCCTCGGGGCGGATGGACCAGTTGGGAGCGAAGCAGCCGAAGCGGTTGGGGTGGCGGCCGGTCATCACGCTGCCGCGGGTGGGCGAGCAGACGGGTGCGGCGGCGTAGAAGCGGTTGAAGCGCAGCCCCGTCGCGGCCATGTCGTCGAGCACGGGCGTCTTCAGATGCGGGTGGCCGGTGTAGCCGGTGTCGCCCCAGCCCTGGTCGTCGGTCATGCACAGCACGATGTTCGGGCGCGCGCCATCGGCTGCGGCCGCGTGCGCGCCGAGCGCCACGGCCCCCAGCCCCATCGCTCTGAGGAATTCGCGCCTGTCCATACTTCTTCCTCCTGGAGCGTCAGTTCTTGCATTTGTGGTGCCCGTGGCAGTCGGTGCAGACTGGGTTGGGCGGCGGGGAGCCGTCGCCATCCCTGCGCTTCGTCTCAGTCTTGTGGGGGGTGTGGCACTGGAGGCAGGCGGCCTTGACTTCGCCGCGGGTGAACATGATGTCGGGCGTGGTCACGTTGTCCTCGTCGGAGCGGTGGTCGAACGAGGGGCCGTGGCATCCGGCGCAGCCGGCCTTCTTGGGCCTGTCCTTTGCGGGCCTGAGGTGTTCGTCGTCCTCCTCGCGGGCGAGTTTGCTGGCCTTGTCGGCGGCGTGCTTCTCAGCAATCTTCTCGCCGTCGAAGTTGGCGTGGCACACGAAGCACGAGGAGTCGGCGGTGGGGATGTTGGGCGGCTTCTCGCGGCCGAGGGGGCGCACGCAGAGGAGCTTGAGCGCGAGGCCCTCGCCGCCGGCGTCGAGCGCGAGGAAGCCCTTCTCGGGGCACTTCTCGTCGGTGCCCTCAGCCGCCGCCTTGCCATTGAGGCTCACGCTGAAGCGGCCCTTGGTCACGACGAGGCGGACGTCGCGCCACTCGGCGCTCTTCGTGGCCGAGGCTTTCACCACCGCGCGCCCATCGGCGGTGCGGACCGTGCCGTCGGCCAGGTCGAGGGCGTAGCCTGCCTGCTCGTGCTGGATGATGTCCGATACGCGGAAGCGGAGCGAGCCAGTGCCGCGGACCGTGGCGGCAAGCTCGAAATCCTGCCAGTACCAATAGTTCGACACGCTGCCCTTGGAGCCGACCAGGAGCTGGTCTTTCAGTGCCCAGTCGCTGGCCTTGTCGGGCTTCCAGCGCGCCAGGTCGGAGCCGTCGAAGAGCGTGAGCCAGCCGTCCGTGCCCGGCTCGAAGGGCTTGTCTGCGGCAAGGCCCGTTACGGCCGCGAGAAGGGCAACTGCAACAACCAGGACTCGTGACGCGTGACGCGTGACGCGTGACCCAGACATGGAAACGTGGTGCTCCTTCTTCCTCATTCCGCAATCCGAAATCCGCATTCCGCAATCGGTAATTGGCCTCAGACCCACTCCCAGTCCTTGAGCCACTGGTAGCCGGCGGGGAGGCGTTCCCACATCCGGTCGGCGGCGCGGGCCAGCTCGGCGTTGTCGAGCACGGCGGGCCGGGCGGCCAGATCCTCCTTGCGCCGCTCCTCGATGGCCTTGAGGCAGTTCTCGACGTGGTGGGGGAAGATGAGGCCGGGGATGGGCGCCGTGAGCACGTCGCAGCACAGCACGTAGCGGAGGGCCAGGCGGGCGATGCGGTCGTCCTCCTCGCGGTGCGGGTCGTCGGGGGCGCTCTTGCCCTTGAAGATGGAGTTGGACGCGAAGGGCTTGATGCCGAAGAGGCCGATGTCGTACTTCCGCAGGGTATCGAAGAAGCTGCCCTCGGGCTCCTCCTTCGTCTTGGCCGTGTAGGGGCTGCAAATGGCGTCCACGATCTTGGGATATGCCTGGATCATCTTCTCGATGTGCGGGCGGTCGTGGGACGAGAAGCCGACGAAACGCGCCTTGCCCTGTTGCTTGGCCGTTTCGAGCGCGCGCATCATCTCCTCGACCTCGCCGTCGGTGTGGCGGCTGCTCTGCTCGTGCATGGTGATGCGCCAGAGGTCCACCACGTCGAGCGCCGCCTGCTTCATGTACTCATCGAGGACCTCAAGAAGCTTGCCGCGGGTGCGCCATCCGGGGTTGCGCACCTCGTGGCCGCACATGGAGAAGCCGAAGTACATCTTGTCGCGCTTGCCGAGGGTCTTCAGCGCCTTGGCGTAGGCGAGAATCTCGGGCTCGCAGCAGGCGTCCACATAGTTGATGCCGGAGTCCAGGCAGCGGCCGATGATCTCCGTGCGGTTCTTCTGGAAGTCCTCGCCCTTGAAGGGGCAGCGCTTCCAGTGCCCGCCGAGGCAGATGGCGGAGACCCACAGGTTGGTCTTGCCCAGGCGGCGGTACTCCATGCGCTCGTCGTAGCTGAGGATCTTCTCCTTGGGCGGCATCTGCGCCTCGGCTGCGACGGCTTTCGCCGCCCCTAGCCCGGCCCCTACCACGGCCGCGCCTTGCCCCAGGAAACGGCGCCTGCCGATCCTCTTCTCGTTCATAGTCGCTCCTCTCGAGCTCCCAGGGTTGAGAAGGCCAGTGGGCCTACACCCATTCCCAGTCCTTGAGCCACTGGTAGCCGGCGGGGAGGCGTTCCCACATCCGGTCGGCGGCGCGGGCCAGCTCCTGGTTGTCGAGCACGGCGGGCCGGGCGGCCAGATCCTCCTTGCGCCGCTCCTCGATGGCCTTGAGGCAGTTCTCGACGTGGTGGGGGAAGATGAGGCCGGGGATGGGCGCGGTGAGCACGTCGCAGCACAGCACGTAGCGCAG
>Ga0307379_10001385_pt1 | contig 38607 bp, 36 predicted proteins | sample UN2MG_FD_202237 | JGI IMG/M metagenome (GOLD analysis project Ga0307379, IMG submission 202237) | Soil microbial communities from Risofladan, Vaasa, Finland - UN-2 | ecosystem: Environmental > Terrestrial > Soil > Coastal area > Acid sulfate soil | place: Finland: Risofladan, Vaasa | collected...
ATGAGCGCGGACACATTCATCTCCGCCCTTTGTTCTGAAGTCGCAAAGGGGAAATCATAATGTTGACCATGATAGATCATAATGTATCAATCATCGGAGCCTATACTCCGACAGGCTCCTAGTGTTGCTCCTTCCCTTTCCTGGACTGGATCTGAGTTCGGGCTGAGCTGGCAAGATGCCCGGGACATGCATTGGGCTATCTACTTTGCCCGGGTCAGCGCGGCCGGGGCCAAAATCGGGGCCGACCTCCGGGTGAACAGCGTCCTTCAATGTAGCACACATTCCTCCCTTTATTGGAGCGGATCCGAGTTCGGAGTGAGCTGGACTGATTCCCGGGACATGGATTGGGAAATCTACTTCACCCGAATCAGCGCGGCCGGTGTCAAGATCGGGTCCGACCTTCGGGTGACCAGCGCAGTGAATGATAGCTCATGGTCCTTTCTTTCTTGGACCGAGTCAGAGTTCGGGGTGAGTTGGATGGATGATCGGGACGGAAACTATGAAAACTACTTTACCCGGATCAACGCTTCCGGCTCCAAGATCGGCTCGGACCTCCGGTTGACCAACGCCGCGGGTAATAGCCAATATCCCTGCCTTTCCTGGACCGGGTCCGAGTTCGGGGCAAGCTGGCAGGATGACCGGGATGGAAACCCTGAAATCTACTTCGCCCGCCTCGGCCTGACCTGTCCGTGAGGATGCGGTCGGAGGCGGCAGGGTTGGTCTGAGGCGGCGGATGGACCTTCCGTAGGGGCAGGCCCCCGTGCCTGCTCCATGCCGGGGCAACCACGGGGGGTTGCGCCTACAGCCCATAATGACCTGGATCAATGTCCCCCCTGCCGGTGTCGTGTCCCGTAAATTGTGGCGCAGGCGTCCCGCCTGCAGCCGGCCCAAGATGCAGGCGAGACGCCCACACCACAATCTTAGCGCGGCCAGTAAATCAGCTTTTCCGGCCCGACCTTGAGCGCGGCGTTTTTAGAAGGCGGACTGGGATGGCCTTTCTCGGATTTTTTCCCCGTAGGGGTCTGACAAGATAGCCCAGGGCAACGCCCTGTGGTATCGGGGTCCCCTGACGATTCCCGCCCTGAAGGGGCAAAACAATATTTATTTTTACGAATGACGTTTATCGAGGTTGTTGACCTTGTTATGCCCTTTCAGGGCGTCAGAGGTCTAACGATCGTCCTTACCACAGGGCGTTGCCCTGGGCTATCCTGTTTGGGCCTTTCAGGCCGTGGATCGGGCCGCAATTTAAAGGTCACCAGCAGACCAGCTTTTCCGGCCCGATCTTGAGCGCGGCGGCGATTTTTTTGAGGGCGATTGGGGATGGCTTGCGCTCGCCGGGCTTGGATTCTGAAAAGTTCCATGCAAGAATAAAAGGGGCCGGAGACAGCCGGCCACTGGAGTTGTCATGATAAAGAGAGCGGCACTGGCCATCATAGTTGTTTTTCTCGCGAGCCTGGCGCTTTCCGCGGGTGACCGGACGCCGGCGGAGGGCGCGGTGACGGCGGTGACGGGGAGCGTCACGGCGCAGGCGGCGGGCGCAGCGAAGCGGTCGCTCAAGGTGAAGGACCTGGTTTACGCGGGCGACCTGGTCGAGACGGCGCGGGACGCGAGCTGCAAGATCAAGCTGGGCGACGGGAGCGAGCTGATGATACCGGGCCGGTCGCGGGTCCAGATCAATGACAGCCGTCAGAACCCGCGCGGCTATTCCACGGTGGGCGTTCTGATGGGCCGCATCTGGGCGTATGTGTCCAGCGCGGACGGGCCGTCGGGCTTCCAGGTCGAGACGGTGACCACGGTGACCGGGGTGCGGGGGACCATTCTCGGGCAGGGCGTGAGGGCGGACGGCAGAGTGCGGGCGGTGACGGAAAAGGGCGTGTTGCAGGCCGGGGTGGACGGCGCGCCCAAGACCGTGAACCAGGGCGGCTCGCTCGACATTGGTCTTGACGGCAAGGCCACGCCGGGCCGCGCCGGCAACTCCGAACAGGACTGGCAAAACTTTTTCAAGCAGGGGCTGGATAACCTGCATCAAAACCCTCAGGGCCTGCTGGCCCAGATGCTGGCGGGCCTCAAGTCGTCCCGGGAGCAGGCGGAGATCGAGCGCGCGGGACTGCGGGCGGCCATGGACCGGCTGCGCGGGGTGTTGAAGGACATCGAGGGCAAGCCGCGGATCGTGATTCCGGAGCAGGACAAGAAGAAGGCGGCGGCCGAGGCGGTGGCGGCCTTGTCTCGTCTCCGTCGGACCCAGGTGTTGCTGGGTCGTTTCCGGGCGTTTCTGGATCTGATCCGGCAGGCTCTTGCCGACCTGGCCCAGGACCCGGGGGCGTATCCGGGGGCCGCGGGCGACGCGGTGCGGGGCGCGGGAGCGGCGGCCAATTCGCGGGACCCGGACAAGTATTTGAAGAATGCGATGGACGAGCTGGCGGGACTGGCGGGAGAATTGGAAGACGACATCATGCGTCTCGACCTCGCGCCCGGCATGCGGCGGCTTCCGGAGCGCAAGAAGTCCGACCGGATCCGGCACGAGGCCCAAGGCGGCCCGAACAATCCGCCGGACCACGGCCCGCCCACCGGACCCAACGAGACGCCGGGCATGCCGGACCTGCCGCCCATCTTCGAGCCTCCGCCCGGCCCGGAGCCGGAGCCGCACCCGGAGCCACCGCAGCTCCCGCCCGGCGGCTCTGACCAGTACCCGTCTCCCTATTGAGGGAGGCCTGGCAATAGAAGGGGTGAATGAATCGAGCCGCGGATGAACGCGGATTAACGCAGATAAAAGAAAGAAGCCGGAAGCAAGAAGTAAGAAGCTAGAGTCAGAAGCCGGAAGCAGTGCCCTTGATTCTTGCTTCTTCATTCTTGATTCTCTTTCATCTGCGTTCATCCGCGTTCATCCGCGGCAAAAAAGATCGGAGCTGGATGTCGCCATGTCGGAAAACCTGACCCTATTTAATCTCTTCGGCGGGGTCTTCATCCTGCTTTACGGGATCAAGCTCGCGGGCGACGGCCTGCAGGGCTGGGCCGGGGAGCGCATCAAGACCGCGCTCGAGACCATGACCAAGAACCGCTTCGCTTCGCTGTTCACCGGCGTGGTCATCACCTTCCTCCTCCAGTCCAGCTCGGCCACCACCGTCACCATGGTGAGCCTGATTGACTCGGGCCTGATCTCATTCTCCCAGACGCTGGGCGTCATCCTGGGAGCGGACATCGGGACCACCATCACGGTGCAGCTCATCTCCTTCAAGATCTACGACCTCGCGCTGCTCATCTGCGGGGTCGGCCTCGCCCTGATGTTCATCACCAAGGACCAGCAGCGCAAGCACCTGGGCCAGGCCATATTGGGGTTCGGGCTGATCTTCCTGGCGATCAAGGTGATGCTGGAGGCCATGTCTCCGCTCAAGGACAGCGCGCTGTTCCAGGAAATCCTCAAGGCCTCCGGCTCGTACCCGCTGACCGGCATCCTGTTCTCGGCGCTGCTCACGGCGCTCATCCATTCCAGCGCCGCCACCATCGGCATCGCCATCACCCTTTCGATGAGCGGGTTGATCGGGATTGACGCCGCCATCCCGATCGTGCTCGGCGCCAACATCGGGACCTGCGCCACCGCGCTGATGGCGAGTTTTCGGAGCTCGGTGGACGCCAAGCGGGCGGCCACCGCCAACGTGTTGTTCAAGGTGATCGGGACCCTGCTGATCCTGCCGTTCCTGGGCCCGTTCGCCGACCTCGTGCGCCTCACCGCGGCTGAGACCGCGCGGCAGATCGCCAACGCCCACACCATCTTCAACATCGCGCTCGCGCTCCTCTTGCTGCCCTTTACCGGCGTGTTCGCGCGCCTGATCGAGAAGTGGTTCCCGGAAAAGGAGGCCGCGAGCGACGAGTTCAAGCCTAAATACCTGAACCCGGCCATGCTCAAGACCCCGGCGCTCGCGCTGGCGCAGGCCACCCGCGAGGCCCTGCGCATGGCCGAGATCGTCCAGGACATGCTCAAGATGAGCCTGCCCGCGCTCATGGAATGCAACCTCGAGCTGATCGAGAAGGTCGAGAACATGGACGACCGCGTGGACCTGCTCGACCGCGGCATCCGCTTCTACCTCACCCAGCTCGGCAAGGAGCAGCTGGGCCACGAGGGCGCCAACCACCAGATGGAAATCCTGGCCGCCATCTCAAACCTCGAATCCATCGGCGACGTCGTTGACAAGAACCTGATGGAGCTCGCCCGCAAGAAGGCCAGGAAATGCGTTCACTTCTCGGCGGAGGGGCACAAGGACATCGTGGACCTGCATGCCCGGGTCATGGAAAACCTCGAGCTCGCCATGTCGGCCTTCACCACCCGCGACCGCGACATCGCCGAGCGCGTGCTGCGCAACAAGGCCCGCATCCGCGACCTGGAGCGCGAATACTACCGCCGCCACATCGAGCGGCTCGAATCCGGACTGTCCGAATCCTTCGAAACCAGCTCCATCCACCTCGACGTGCTCACCAACTTAAAGCGCATCAACACCCATCTCACCAGCATCCTTTATCCGCTGCTCGACAACAAGCCATCCCAATAAATCGCGCCGTCTTGCGCTCCATTCCCATGGCATTTCCGCGGCCCCGGACCGCCGCATTTTCACGAAATCCGAAAAAATCGCCGCCGACATAAAATATTTCTTGCATCCAATTCAGAATTATGCTATAAATTAAACCCAGCTTATCTATTGATGTGATTAAACAATTCCGGGAAATGCCCGGGCCGGCGCCGCCGAGCATTCCCGCCGGCATTATTGGAATATAACCCTGAATTTAAGGGCGATGCCGGGACCATGGCCCCGAACCGGAACCCGAAAAATAACGGCGGGCCCGCCCCGGAAAATAATAATTTTAAACAAAGGAGTAAAGAATGAGAAGAAGAAAAACCGACGTGCTGGGCGACCTCGCAAAGCTCCTCGAAAACCTCTCCGCCGAAATCAGGGAGATCAGGCTCGAGCTGAAAAAGCTCAAGGCCCGGGTGCACAAGGCGCTCCCGGCCCGCCGCGGCCGCCCGCCCAAGAACCCGCTGGCCTACCTGGCCGTGCCCGCCAAGAGGGGCCGCAAGCCCGGCCCTAAAAGGAAAAAAGCGGGACGACCGGGGCGACCGCCCAAATCCCTCAAACAACGCCGACCCGGCAGGCCGCCCAAGAAGGCCGCCGCCCGGATCGGCCGTCCACCCAAGAACGTCGCCGCCCGCAGGGGAAGGCCGCCGAAAAGCGCCGTTGCCGTCATGGTGAAACGCGGACCGGGAAGGCCGCCAAAAGCCGTGACCGCCGCCAAGCCCGGAAGACCGGGAAGGCCGCCAAAAGCCGTGACCGCCGCCAAGCCCGGAAGACCGGGAAGGCCGCCAAAAGCCGCGAACGCCGCCAAGCCCGGAAGACCGGGAAGGCCGCCAAAAGCCGTGACCGCCGCCAAGCCCGGAAGACCGGGAAGGCCGCCAAAGGCCGTGACCGCCGCCAAGCCCGGAAGACCGGGAAGGCCGCCAAAGGCCGCGAACGCCGTGAAGCCCGGAAGACCGGGAAGGCCGCCAAAGGCCGCCGCCGCCAAGCCCGGAAGGCCGGGAAGGCCTGCTAACCGCGTGGCCGGCAAGCGTGGACCGGGACGTCCCAGGAAGGCCGTAATCGCCATTAATACAGCCCCGCCATCGCCGGAAGCGAAAACCGGGTAGGGCCATCAGAAACCGGAACTGATTTATCACGGTAAAGCACCGCTTCCGCTCAAGGCCCGGCGAAGACCTCGCCGGGCCTTTTTGCTCCGCGTTAGCGCTTGTTATTTCCCGGAACCTATGGTAACTTCTTATGTTCGCAAATTACGCACGCGGCAAGGCGTCCCTGGGTGCCGGAGGTTCCGGTAAGGGACTTTTCAAGCCTTCCGCGGAGGAAAAAACCCGAACAGGAGGATTGAGAACATGGCGGTAATCACGATGAAACAGTTGCTGGAGGCCGGCGTCCACTTCGGCCACCAGACCAAACGCTGGAACCCGAAGATGAAGCCCTACATTTACGGGGCGCGCAACGGCATTTACATAGTGGACCTGCAGAAGACGGTGAAGCTGTTCAAGACGGCTTACCAGTTCGTGGTGGACTTGGTGGCGGCGGGGGAGGAGATCATCTTCATCGGGACCAAGCGCCAAGCCGCGGACACGGTCCAGGAGGAGGCGGAGCGGGCCGGGATGCACTTTGTGAACAACCGGTGGCTGGGGGGCACGCTCACGAACTTCAAGACCATCCGGACGTCGGTGGAGCGGCTGCGGCGGATCGAGGCCATGGCGGCGGAGGGCAAGCTCGACATTTTGTCGAAGAAGGACGTGCTCAAGATTCAGCGCATCTACACCAAGCTGGAGAAGAACCTGGGCGGGATCAAGAACATGGAGCGGCTTCCCGGCGCGCTGTTCGTGATAGATCCAAAGCGCGAGCGCATCGCGGTGCTGGAGGCCAACAAGATGGCCATCCCGGTGGTGGCGGTGGTGGACACCAACTGCGACCCCGACCTCGTGGATTACGTGATCCCGGGCAACGACGACGCCATCCGGGCCATCCGGCTGTTCGCGTCCAAGATGGCCGATGCGTGCCTCGAAGGCAAGGAGATGCACCAGAAGCTGCTGCGCACCGAGCCGGAGGCCATGGAAGCGGCCATGCTGGCGGGCGCGCCGGCGGCGGAGGCCGAGGAGAAGAAAGGCCCGGTGGTGGACAGACTCTCCGAGCTGCTCAGCGAGGAAATGGGCGAAGAGGAAGAGGAGCCGGAGGAGGACGCGGAAGCCGCTGGCGAGACCGAAGAGGAGGCCGCGGAGTAAGACGCGGGCCTCGCGGGACAAGGATGACGGATCAATACCGGCGTACTGCCGGTTCATGGATTGCAATACCAGGGGAGAACGATAATGGCTATCTCGGCGGATGCGGTGAAAAAGCTGCGCGAAAAGACCGGCGCGGGCATGATGGATTGCAAAAGGGCGCTTGAGGACACTAACGGCGATTTTGAAAAAGCGGTGGACGTGCTCCGGACCAAGGGCCAGGCCACGTCGGACAAGCGCGCCAGCAAGGCGACCAAGGAGGGCCTGATCGGGAGCTACATCCATCGGCCCGGCGGCAAGATCGGGGTCATGGTCGAGATCAACTGCGAGACCGATTTCGTGGCGCGCACGGCGGAGTTCGAGGAATTCGCGCGCGACATCGCCATGCACGTCGCGGCGTCCAACCCCCGCTACGTGGCGCGGGAAGAGGTGCCGGAGAGCGTGCTCTTGCGCGAGCGGGAGATTTACAAGAACCAAGCCCTGGAGTCGGGCAAGCCCGAGAAGGTGATCGAGAAGATCGTCGAGGGCAAGGTGGAGAAATTCTACAAGGAAGTGTGCCTGCTGGAGCAGCAGTTCATCAAGGACACGGAGCGGACGGTGCAGGACCTGCTGAGCGGCCTGGTGGGCAAGACGGGCGAGAAGATCGTGATCCGGCGCTTCGTTCGCTTCCAGGTGGGGGAGGAGACCGAGGGTTGAGGAAGAAGCCCGCATATCACCGCATCCTGCTCAAGCTCTCGGGCGAGGCCTTTCAGGGGGAGCAGGAGTTCGGGATTGACCTCACCCTGATCTCGCGCTTTGCCCGCGAGATCAGCGCGGTGGCGAACCTGGGCGTCGAGGTCGCGGTGGTGGTGGGAGCGGGCAACTACATCCGGGGCGTACAGGCCGAAGGCGAGGGCCTGGAGCGCGTGGTCGGCGACTACATGGGCATGCTGGCCACCATCCTGAACTCGGTGGCGCTGCAGGCCGTGCTGGAAAAGGCCGGAAAGACCACCCGCGTCTGCTCGGCCATCGAGGTCCCGCAAATCTGCGAGCCCTACATCCGCCGCCGCGCCATCCGCCACATGGAAAAGGGCCGCGTGGTCATCTTCGCCGCCGGCACCGGCAACCCCTACTTCAGCACCGACATGGCCGCGGCGCTCCGGGCCGCCGAGATCGGCGCCGACGTGATCCTCAAAGCCACCAAGGTGGACGGGGTGTACGACTCGGACCCGGTCAAGAACCCGAAGGCGAAAAAGTTCGACCGGCTCACCCACATGGAGGTCATCCGCAAGAATCTGCGGGTCATGGACGCCACCGCCATCTCGTTGTGCATGGACAACGATATACCCATAGTGGTGTTCAACCTGCTCAAGCAGGGCAATATCAAGAGAGTGGTTTTGGGCGAAAAGATCGGGACCAGGGTAGTCCCGGACTCAGCGTCCGCTTGATCGGAAATCAGAAGCAAGAATCAAGAAGAATGCGCGGCTCCTTGATTCCGGCTTCTTGCTTCTGGATTCTTGCTTCTGGCTTCTTCTTTCCGATGGAGGTGACCAGATGTCGGAAATGGTTGATCTGGTGCTCGACGACGTGGAGAGCAAGGCTAGGAAGATCGAGGAAAACCTGAAGAAACACTTGGGCAAGGTCCGCACCGGCCGGGCCTCGGTCGGCCTGCTCGACGACGTCAAGGCCGACTATTACGGCGTGCTCACGCCCATCCGCCAGATGGCCAACATCAACATCCCGGAGCCGCGCCTCATGGTGGTCCAGCCCTATGACCCCTCCGTGCTCAAGGACATCGAGAAGGCCATCATCGGCTCCGACCTCGGCCTCAACCCCCATAATGACGGCAAGGTCCTCCGGGTCGTCATCCCCGAGCTCACCGAGGAGCGCAGAAAAGAGCTGATCAAGGTCGTGAAGAAAATCGCCGAGGAGCACCGCGTCTCGGTGCGGCAAGTGCGGCGCGACGGCAACGAGGAGCTGAAGAAGGCGGAGAAGGACAAGGACATCACCGAGGACGAGATGCACAAGGGCATGGACCTGATCCAGAAAAAGGTGGACAAGTCCATCGAACACCTTGACAAAATGGTCGAGAGCAAGGAAAAAGAACTCCTCGAAATCTGATAAAAAACTCCGGGACCGACTTTAGTCGCGACATGCACCCGAACCGGCGATAGACTCCGGGCTTTTAAAATCTTATTTCACGCAAAGGCGCGGAGTTCGCAAAGAAATTTCCAAAGAACAAAATTAAATCTTCTTTGTGAACTCCGCGCCTTTGCGTGAACTCTAAATTTTATATTAACTCGGAACGCCATCTCCCATGCGCCTCAAACACATCGCCATCATCATGGACGGCAACGGCCGGTGGGCCAAGCGCCGCGGCCTCCCGCGCGCGCAGGGCCACCGCGCCGGGAGCGAGACCGCGCGCAAAATCAGCCGCGCCGTATTCGAGCTGAAAATCCCGTATCTCACGCTCTACGCCCTGTCCACCGAGAACCTCTACCGGCCGCAGGCCGAGCTTGACGCCCTGATCGGGCTCATGCGCAATTACCTCGCCACCGAGGCCTCCGCCTTCATCGAGAACCGCATCCGCCTTCAAGTCATCGGCGACCGCGCGCCGCTCCCGGCCGACCTGCGCCGGACCATCGCGCAGGTCGAGCGCGACACCGCCCGCGATTATCGGGGCACATTGATCCTCGCCATCTGCTACGGCGGCCGCGACGAGATCGTCCGCGCCGTGAAAAGCCTGGCCCAAAAAGACAGCGTGAAAAACGTGACCGAGGCCCGCCTCTCGGCCGCGCTCGACACCGCCGGCATGCCCGACCCCGACCTCGTCATCCGCACCGGCGGCGACCACCGCGTCTCCAACTTCCTGATCTGGGAGGCCGCCTACGCCGAGCTCTATTTCACCCGCGTGCTCTGGCCGGACTTCTCGGTGCGCCACCTCAAGTCCGCCATCAAGTCGTTCCACGAGCGCGAGCGCCGCTTCGGCCGCACCGACGATGCAGTATCATCCGGGCCGGGCCGCGGCCGCCGGAAAAAAGGGAAGCTTAGGTGAAGCGCGTCGCCGTGATCGGCTCGACCGGCTCCATCGGCGAGAACACGCTAAAGGTGGTAGCGGCCGCGCCGGAGCGCTTCGAGATCGTGGGCCTGGCCGCGGGCACGAACTACCGGCGGCTCGCCGAGCAGATTTCCGCGCACCAGCCCCAGGTGGTGTCGGTCTGCACGGAGCACGAGGCCGGGCCGCTGTGCGCACTCATCGGCCCGGACGGGCCGGAGGTGGTGAGCGGCGAGGAAGGCCTGTGCAAGGTGGCCACCATCCCCGAGGCCGATGTGGTGGTCATCGCGGTGGCGGGAGCGGCCGCGCTCGCGCCGGCCCTGGCCGCGGTAAATGCCGGCAAGACCGTGGCGCTGGCCAACAAGGAATGCCTGGTCATGGCCGGCGGGCTCATCATGGAAGCGGCGAAAAAGAGCGGCGCGACGATCCTGCCGGTGGACTCCGAGCACGCCGCCATTTTTCAGGCCCTGGCGGGAAGGCCGGTCGCGCAGGTGAAAAGGATCATCCTGCCCGCGTCCGGCGGCCCGTTCCTGGACACGCCTCCGCCCGAGCTCGAACGCGTTACCCCGGAACAGGCGGTGAAACACCCGACTTGGCCCATGGGCAGGAAAATCTCGGTGGACTCCGCGACCCTTATGAACAAGGCGCTCGAGATCATCGAGGCCCATTGGCTGTTCGGCCTGCCCCCGGAAAAGATCGAGGTCGTGATCCACCCCGAGGCTATTATCCACGGCATGGTCGAGTTCGACGATGGCTCCGTGGTCGCGCAGATGTCCGTGCCCGACATGCGCCTCCCCATCCTCCACGCCCTGGCCTGGCCCGAGCGCATCGCCGCCGGAATGCCCCGCCTCGACCTCCCCGAGCTCGGACGCCTCACCTTCCGCCGCCTCGACCCGTCACGCTTCCCCGCCCCCGGCCTCGCCTACCAGGCCCTGAAAATGGGGGGCGACGCCCCCGCCGTCCTCGCCGCCGCCGACGAGGCCGCAATCGCCGCCTTCCTCTCCGGCCGCATCCCCTTCACCCGCATCGTCCCCCTCGTCGCCTCCGTCCTCGATTCCCACACTCCCGCGCCAGTCACCACGATCCAGGACACAAAACGGGCCGACGCCAGGGCCAGGGAGCAGGTGAGACGCGCGATTCAATAAGGCGAAGACGAACGCCAAGACGCCAAGAAACAGAATATAGAATATAGGGAAAGGGACGCGAGGCTGGGTCAGCGCCTTTCTTTATTCTATCTTCTAAATTCTTTCTTGGCGTTCTTGGCGTTGTTCTTTTGCTCTCTACCTGGAAAAGCTCAGCCTTCGGTAATGGGCCGGACCTCGGGGTTCAAGCACCAGGGGGGGACGTCGCCGCGGAGGCCGGCTATGAGGTTCTGGGCAGCCATGACGGCCATCTTGTTGCGGGTTTCGATGGAGGCGCTGCCAAAGTGGGGCGCGAGCACGACGTTGTCGAGCTCAGCGAGTCCGGGGCTGAGGCGGGGCTCATTCTCATACACGTCGAATGCGGCGCCGGCCAGGCGGCCGGCCTTGAGCACGGCGGTGAGCGCGGCCTCGTCCACCACCGGCCCGCGGGCAACGTTGATGAGGTAAGCGGTCGGCTTCATCAGGTCAATCTCGGAGCCTCCGATCAAATGGAAGCTCTCCTTGTTGAGCGGGCAGTGCAAGGAAACGAAGTCGGACTTCTGGAGCAGGTCGCCGAGCTTCTCGAAATGGGCGGGCACCGCGGCCTCCAGCTCCGGCGCCAACCGGTGGCGGGCGTGGTAGAGGATCTTCATGCCGAAGCCCACGGCGCGCTTGGCCACCGCCGTGCCGATCCGGCCCATGCCGACTATGCCCAGGGTGCGGCCCTTGAAATCCGCGCCGACCAAGAGCGTAGGCCCCCAGCCGTTGAACCGGCCCTCCCGCACCATGCGGTCGCCCTCGACAATCCGCCGGCCCAGCGATAAAATCAGCGCCCACGTCAGGTCCGCCGTGGCCTCCGTCAACACCCCCGGCGTATTACCCACCACGATCCCCCGGCGCGAGGCCTCGGCCACGTCAATGTTGTCGTACCCCACCGCCATGGTCGAGATGACCTTGAGCTTCGGGCCCGCCGCCTCCATTACCGCCGCGTCCACCGGGTCCGTGAGCACGCACACGATGCCGTCAGCCCCTTCCGCCAGAGCGCAAAGCCTGTCATGCGGGATCGGCCGGTCCTCATCCCACAGCCGCGCGTGGCACGAGCCCCGAAGCATATCCATGCCCGCTTCCGGCAACCGACGCGTGACCGCGACTTCCCATTTCGACATCAGTATCTCCGTGCGGCCATTATTTCGGCCCGGCGTCCGTGAAGTATTCGTAACGGATGGTCATCATCATTTCCATGGCATAGCCGACGCTGGAGAAGTGGCGCTGGCTCGCGTGAGCGTCCAATGCCAGCTCCTTGAGCTTGCGCTCGTCCCGGACGTCCACCTTCATGGTCGCGGGCAGGGGCGCGCCGCCGCCCAGCATGTGGTGGAAAGGCTTGAGCCCGTTGCCAAGCGACACGTAATAGAGCTTCTGCGCGCTGGAACGCGGCCAGGCCCGGGTTACGACCTTGCTCAAGGTTATATGGTCAATGTGGCCGGTCATGCCATCGGGACCGTAGGTGAAAAGCACCTCCGCCCCGACCTTCTCGACAATCCCCAGCACCTCCTCCACCAGCGCGTCCTGGTCCTGCGACGCCAGGCCCTGGTCGTGGTAGTGGAGCTGGATCACCTCGTCCGCGTCAAGGTCCGCCGCCGCGCTCTGCAGCTCGGCCATCCGGATCTGGCCCATCCGCTCCTGGCTGAGCCCCAGCTTGTCCTTGACGTCGGTCATGTCCCCCATGGTCATGCACAAAATGTGCACCCGCACCCGCGGGTCCCGCTTCATCTTGAGCATGGTCCCGCCCACGAAAATGCTCTCGTCGTCCTGGTGCGGGAAAATGGTGAGCACGTCAATCTTGCCGTCCGGCCCCGGCGTGACCCCCGCCAGCGGGTCCCCCGTCGGCACCGCCGCCGCAACGGAAAACGTTAGCAACAAGAACATCAGAACGCCCAGCGTAACCTTCTTCATCCTCTTTTCCTCACCTGCCCATCTATTACCACGTTCCGGCTCACCCATACAAGCCCCTGCCGATAACCGCAAGAGTTGCCTACATGGTAACTTTTATTTCACGCAAAGGCGCAGAGGCGCAAAGGATGAAACTAGGAGATTTAAATATATTTCTCCAAACCTTTGCGCCTCTGCGCCTTTGCGTGAAATAAAAACGCCGCAAAATCCCGCCGCCGCCCTACTCCCCCACGAACTTCGGCTTGCGCTTCTCCACGAACGCCGTGACCCCTTCCGCGAAGTCGCGGGTCGAGGCCATCCGGATCTGGGTCCTCCGCTCCTGCTCGGCCTGCTGCTCGTGCGTGTTCTCGTAATAAGCGCGCAAGAGCTTCTTGGTCCTCCGCACCGCGAGCGGAGCGGTCTCGGCGAGCTTGTCCGCCATCTTGAGCGCGTGCTCCATCAGCTCCTTCTCCGGCACCACCATGTTCACCAGCCCCATGATCAGCGCCTCCTCCGCGGACACGTCGCGGCCGGTCAGGCACAGCTCGGTGGCGCGCCGCATGCCCACGATGCGGGGCAGGAGCGTGGTGGCGTGGCCGCCCGGGATCAGGCCGAGCCGGATGAACGACTCGCAGAACACCGTGCCCTCCGCGCAGACCGCCAGGTCGCACGCCAGCACCAAGTTGAACGCCGCGCCATAAGCAAAGCCGTGCACCGCCGCGATCACCGGCTTGTCCAGGACCATCAGCTTGTCCACCGCCGCGTACACCTCGCGCGTCAGCTCGTCCATGTACTTGCCCGCGTCGCCCGACAGGCTCTGGTGCATGTCCTTCAAATTCCCGCCCGAGCTGAACGCACGGCCCGCGCCCTTCAGTACGATCACCCGCGTGCCTTGGTCCTCCTCCAACTCCGTGAGCGCGCACCTGAGCTCCCGCGAAATCCCCACCCCCAAAGCGTTCAGCGTCTCCGGCTGGTTCATCGTCACCACCGCCACCCCGTTTTCCCTCTTCTCAATCTTTAATAATTCATAGGCCATCTCTTTCCCCCCTGGCTACTGACTACTGGCTACTTGCTACTCTCTTCCACATACCTGCGGTCATACAGACCCCGGTCATACGCCGCCCTCCGGCCGGGGCAGGCCTCGCGCGGGCAAAGCTGGCACGATTCGAAGCTCCGCGTGAGTGGAAAGCGCAGCCCGGAAACGGTCATGCCCGGGCTCATGAAAAAATTGTCAAGCAACCTGACCCCGATCGCGGCCCCCGCCCCGTCCAGCAGCGCGAACAGTTGCCGCTGCTGCTCGATGGGCCAGTCCGCGAGCGAGCCCGGGTTCATCATCGCCGTGCGCCCCGGATGCTCATCCCTGATCCGCGCCTCGAAAAAATCCTTGGCCGCCTTGAGCGCCAGGCCCTTCACCACTCCCGCCCACGACTTGCGCATCACGTCGTCAAGCCCGTTCGACCACTCCTCCAACTCCGTCCCGCACGTCGCCACGAACGGAAACACCCGCTGGGCCTCTTCAAGATTCACCCGAAGCACCCGGCTCGTAAACCGCGTCCCCTCAACCACCACGTAATCATCGCCCTTCTCGTCAATGTAGGAAATCTTGTAACACGCCTTGGGCCGGGCCTTCGCGCGCGCCTCTTCCAGAAAGCCCGCAAGCTCGTCCACGTCACCGCCCTGCCCCGCGATCCGGGCCCAGTTGCCCAGCTCCTCGGCCGAAAGCGAAAAAGGGATGGTGTCCAGTACGATGTAGTCCGTTTTGGGCATATTGCTTGATCGCGGAGGCGCGGAGAAAACTTTTTTTAATAATTATCTCTGCGTTCCCTGCGTCTCCGCGGTTAAATCGAGCTGACTCAACCGCCCGGGAGCTGGATCACCAGCTTGTTCTTGTCGAGGAGAGCGAGCCTGGCGTCGCAGCTCTTGAGCGGCTTCTTGGCCGGGCCCTTGATCCTGGTCCCGGCCGGCCGAAAGGCGCTGCGGCCGAGGCTCGCGCAGCGGAAGATGTTCGCCTTGGGCTGATACTCCAACTCCACGCCCCGGTGCGTGCACTTCAGGCCCACCGCCACGTAACTGCCGTCCGGCGCGTGCGCCACGATCAGCGGCTCCGGCAGGTTCGGATCGTCAATCTTCACCGACCCGCCCGCCTTCGCCAGCTCCGGCGCCTTGTCCAGCACGATCTTCACCTTGCCCCGCTCAATCATATATGACCCCGCCGGTATCGCCGGCGTCTTCCCAACCCCCGTGAACGTCGCGCACCCGCCCAATCCACAAGCGCAAGCCCCCGCCACCGCCGCCGTCGCCGCACTCCCCGCCATAAACTCCCGCCGTTTCATCTTCCTCATCAACGCCTCCTTTGATTACACTATTTTCTTTTTAAATCATCTGAAGCGCAACTCGTGGCCCCGGCCTTGACCGGCAGAAAAGCCAGGATCAGCTCGCGGCAGGCGCTGACCCCTCTCCCATCCTTTTGCACCAGTCCCATTTTTATCAGTTCATTGATGTCACGCGACAGGGCCTTTTCCGTCTTGAGCGCGTACTCCCTGGCGATGCGCGGGCTCAGCTCCATGAGTTGCGAGACGGAAACGGGCCCGGCCAGGTTGGAAAGCTCCAGCACCAGGTTGCGCCGCCGGGCGTTCACCGCGCTCCTTTTGTGGCGGAAGGCCTCGTAAACGTAGTCGCGCCAGGTCACGCGCATCTGCTGTTCCTGGACAAGCTGGATCTGCGCGCGCAGCCCGTCCAAAAATCCTTGCGCCGCGTATTCCAGAAACTGCAATACCTCGCCCCCCGATCCGCTGGCCCGGTCGAGCTGGCGGTAGTACTCGGTCCGGGTCTGGTTGTAATGGTTGCTCAGCAGGTGCGCCGCCGGGGACGACACGCCGGAGGCGATCAGGAGCTGGAACTCGATCAGCCGGGCCGTGCGGCCGTTGCCGTCGCCGAACGGATGGATCCAGGCCATGTACAGGTGGGCCATGACCGCCTTGATGATGGCATAGATAATTTCCATGCCGCGCGGCGGGGCAAAGGTATCGCTGCCCAGCCACTCGCACAGGCGGTCCAACAGATATTCGCAATCCTGGGCGGGAGCGCCCCGGTACAAGCCGACCACCACGGAGTGCTCTCTGATCTCGCCCGGGACCACGCCCTCGCCGGGCGTGAGGCCCTTGAGCACCGCCGCGTTCAGCTCCTTGATCCGGGCCGTGGTCAGCGCCGGCGGCCGCGCCGCCACGATCTCGTCCGTGATACGGTTGCACTCGTCAATGATGTTCTGCGTTTCCTGTTTCAGGTATTCGCGGGACGGCGGCAGGAAAAGCTCGCCCCGGATCTGCTTCATCACCTCATCTTCCGACAGCGTGTTGCCCTCGATGGCCGTGGTGGCCTTGACCCCCTTGGCCAAATACATCAAGTGCAGCTCTTCGACCGTGTCCGGCTGCAAGGGCACCCCTGAAATATGCTCGCACTTGGACTGGCACTCTCCCAACATGACCCAGAGCATGGGATTGGCCCGCGTTAGGTCCATGCGGAATGTCAGCCACGGATGTGTCTTTTCATATGTCCTCATTTTTGTCCACGGATACTTTTTTATTATCAGTTACTTACCAATATTTTGACTATTATTTTGTCCATAATTTTAATAAGTAACAATAGCTCTTTTATCCCGACTTGTCAAGCGATTTTTTCAAAAATCTTGCTTCCGGATCCAGGAAAAATCGGATGGAAGGAATTATTGTCCGCAATCTGCAATTAACATCTTGACAATGCTTAACTTTTTATGTAATTGTGTCTCTTGACCTGGGGGATTAAGGAGGAAAGGGCATGAAGATCGTTGTCATGGGCGGGGCAGGGGACATGGGAAGCAAGGCGGTGGAGGATCTGGCGGCGGAGAAGGACGTGAGCCTGGTCACCATCGCGGACAAGAACATCGCGCGGGCGCGCGAGCTGGCAGCGGGTCTTTCCGGCAAGGGCGCGGAGGTCGTCGCGGCCCTGGTGAGCGCGGACGATCACGCGGGCCTGGTCGCGGCCATGCGCGGTCACGACCTATGCGCCTCGGCGCTGGGCCCGTTCCACCGGTTCGAGGAAAAGCTGGTGGCGGCGGCCCTGGAGGCGGGCGTGAACTATTGCTCCATCTGCGACGAGTGGGAGCCGGCGGACGCGGTCATGGCGAAGTTCAGCGACGAGGCGCGTAAAAAGGGCCTCACCATTCTCATCGGCCTGGGCGCGAGTCCGGGGCTCACCAATGTGGCCGCGCGTTTTCTCGTGAACAAGCTCGACCGCGTGCGCCGTCTTGACATCTTCATTTACCAGCCCCTGAACGCCGGCGGCGGCCCGGCGGTGGTCCGGCACATGCTGCACATCATGAGCGGCGAGATCGCGGCGTTCAAGGCCGGCAAGCGCGTCATGGTCAAGGCCCTGTCCGAGACGGCGGAGACGGAGTTCCCGACTTACGGCCGCATCCGGATGTGGAACATGGGCCACTCCGAGCCGGCCACCCTGCCGCGCTTCATCCCCGGGCTCGAAGACGTGAACTTCTACATGGGCTTCGGCCCGGGCGCGGGCCTGTTCGTTAAGCCCGCGCAATGGGGACTGTTCGCCAAGCCGGGCCGGGCCGAAAAAATCGCGGCCGCGCTCTCCTGGCTGGAAGCCAAGACCGGCGGCGAGCCGGGCCGGGGCGCGGTCCGGGTGGATGCCTATGGCGAAAAGGGCGGCAAAGAAGAGCACCACCTCATCTGCGGCACCGGCCAGATGCGGGAGGCCACCGGCGTGTGCCTCGCCATCGGCGCGCTCATGCTCGGCCGCGGCCAGCTCCTGATCGAGGAGGGCGGGGTCTTCGCGCCGGAGGCCGTGATCGAGCCTAACCTGTTCCTCTCACACCTCAAGGCCAAGGGGATCACGGCTTACGAGGACGTGGCCATGACCAGGCCCGTCAACGTCCCGGCTGCCTAGAGCAATGCGCCGGCCCCGCGTTTTGGAGTGCGCCGGTTGCACCGCTGCAAGCGGCACGACGGCGCTTTCATTGGCGTTGACGCATCGAGGTGGTAAAGGATAAAAAATGCCCGACCAGAAACGGAGCGGCCTTTTGAAAAACCATTCGTTGCTCTACGCTTTTTTAGTTACGGCCATATTTTCTTCCGCTCCCGGCCTTTCCTCCACGCTTCCCGAGTCCGCACCCGAGTCGGCCTGGCCCGAGGTCACCCGGGAGAGCAGGCCGTGGGCTTATTGGTGGTGGCTGGGGAGCGCGGTGAAGGAGCGCGAGATCACGCGCGAGCTGGAGATGTTCCGCGCGGCCGGCCTGGGCGGCGTGCACATCATCCCGATCTATGGAGCGAAGGGATGGGAGGACAGATACGTTGATTTTCTGTCGCCGCGCTGGATGGCGATGCTCTCGCATACCGGGGCCGAGGCTGACCGGCTGGGAATGGGCGTGGACATGTCCGTCGGCACCGGCTGGCCCTTCGGCGGGCCGTGGGTCACGGCGGAAGACGCGGCCAAAAAAGTGAGGATCAAGGCGCGCGGCCGGGGCGCGTATGAGGCCGTGGTCAGCGGCACGGGGCAGATGGTCAAGCGCGCGGCGCCCAGCGGCGAGGGCCTGGTCATGGATTATTTCTCGGAGCGCGCGCTCACCGATTACCTCGCGCCGTTTGACGCCGCGCTCGCGACGATGCCGCGGCCCGCGGTGCGTGCGTTTTACAACGACTCGTTCGAGGCCTATGGCGCGGACTGGACGGACGATTTTTTCGCGGAGTTCCGGGCCCGCCGCGGCTATGATCTGGCCGACCATCTCGACGCGCTCGCGGGCAGGGGCGATGCCGACTACCGCGGCCGCGTGCTGTGCGACTACCGCGAGACGCTCTCGGACCTCTTGCTCGAAAAGTTCACGATCCCGTGGGTTGAATGGACGCACCGCCACAACGCCATGGCCCGCGACCAGGCCCACGGCTCGCCCGCCAATATCCTGGACCTCTACGCCGCCGTGGACGTGCCCGAGACCGAGGCCTTCGGCCCGCCCGACCTCTCCATCCCCGGCCTCGCCTACTCCCACGCACCCGCTAGCGCCGGCCGGCCCGACCCGCTCGTAATGAAGTTCGCCTCATCCGCCGCCCACGTCGCCGGCAGGCCGCTCGTATCATCCGAGACCGGCACCTGGCTCGGCGAGCACTTCACCGTCTCGCTCGCCCACATGAAGCCCGAGCTCGACATGCTCTTCACCGCCGGCATCAACCACGTCTTCTACCACGGCATCGCCTACTCGCCCGCCTCCGAGCCGTGGCCCGGCTGGCTCTTTTACGCGGCCACCAACTTCGGCCCGTCAAACACCATCTTCCGCGACCTGCCCGCCATGAACGCATACGTCGGCCGCGTCCAGTCGTTCCTCCAACCGGGCGGGCCCGACAACGATGTGCTCCTCTATTGGCCCGTGCACGACCTGTGGAGCGGGGTGTACGACCAGAGCGGATGGCGGGACTTGGCGAGCGACCCGGCCGGCGCGGTCGCGGACTACCTCGAGTCCGGACGCGGAATGGTCATGCCCTTCACCGTGCACAACGCCGACAAGTGGCTGCACGGCACCGCCTTCGGCCAGGCCGCGGAATATCTGTGGAACAACGGCTACGCGTTCGATTACGTCTCCGACCGCATGGTCCAGGGCCTCACGGTTGACTGCGGCACGATCCGCGCGCCCGGCGGCGATTACCGCGCGATCGTGGTGCCCTATTGCCGCTTCATGCCGCTCGCCACCATGGAGAAACTCGCGGAGCTCTCCCAACAGGGCGCGGCCGTGATCTTCATCGGCGGCCCGCCCCGCGACATGCCCGGCCTCAAAATGGTGGAGGGGACACTCCTGTCCCGCGCCTCAGCAGAAGGTGGGACAGACATTCTTGTCTGTCCGGCCTCAGGGACAGGCAGGAATGCCTGTCCTACCGCTGATTCCCTGTCCGCCCTCTCCTCCCTCCTCTCCTCCGCCGGCGTCCCCCACGAGCCCCTGTCCGCCCGCGGCCTCTGGTTCATCCGCCGCGCGCACGCCGACGGCCGCGCCTACTTCATCTTCAACCCGGGGCCGGACAGAATGAACGGCTGGATCGAGCTGGGCACGTCCGCGCGATCCGCCATCATCTTTGATCCTCTCTTCCAGACCTCCGGCGCGGCCGCCCTCCGGACCGGCGATCACGGAGCACTCGAAATATACCTTCAGCTCGACCCCGGCCAGTCCCACATCCTCCGCACCTTTGACGGCAGCGCACCAAGCGCCCCGCCCTGGCCCTACCTCGAGCCCTCCGCCCCTTCCCTCAATCTCACCGGCCCCTGGCGCGTGGAATTCATCGAGGGCGGGCCGACCCGGCCCGCTGCCTTCACCACCACCCGCCTCGCCTCCTGGACCGAGCTCGGCGGCCCCGCCCGCGACTTCTCCGGCACGGCCCGCTACACCATCACCTTTACCACGCCCGCCGGCGATGCCGCCGACTACGTCCTCGACCTCGGCGACGTCCGGAACAGCGCCAAGGTGAGGCTGAACGGCCTCGACCTTGCCACCCTCTTCTCCTTCCCCTTCCGCCTGCGCCTCGGCCCCGCGCTCAGACCCGGCGAAAACACCCTGGAAATCGAGGTCACCAACCTCATGGCCAACCGCATCGCCTTCCTCGACCGCCGCCGCGTGCCCTGGAAAAAATTCCATAACATCAACTTCGTCTCCCTCTCCGGCCTCCCCTTTAATGCCTCCCTCCGGCCTCCCCTCCCCTCCGGCCTCATCGGGCCTGTGCGGCTTATCCCTTGTAGCATCATTTCGCCATAAAGCAGGATGTGTGATAAACAAAAAGCATGGAGGTGAAGCATGGCCGGATTGGTTGAGCTGTTGAATGAGAAAGGGACAAAGTTCAGCGAGGTCACGGCTTATCTGGACACGCTGACGGGGGCGCAGCGGGTGGAGCAGGTGATGGCGCTGGGAAAGACGGAGCAGGTGAGGATGTGGGAGCTGGCCCAGGGCTCGAAGACGCTGGAGCTTACGTATCTCGTGCCCGCTCATGCCAAGCCGCTGGAGTTTTTTCCGTTCGAGGGCAAGAACTCGCTGCCGATGTTCAAGCGTTTCCGCAAGGTGTTTTACCGCGACAGCAAGGGCGGAATGTGCGGGTACAACGACAACCCGAAGTTCGTGCAGCTCACGATCGGCCACGGCTACTTCGTGGTGCAGATGAACCCGGCAGCGCCGGCCGAGATCCAGATTGATTATACGCGCGTGCCCACGCAGATGCCGGAAGGCTGGCCCAAGATCAGGTCGAACGACGTGTTCCCGACCATGTTCGTTTATGGCGGGACCAAGGACCACCTGCGCTGGGTGTCGAAGGACGTGGTGATCGGCCGCGCCTTCAAGGGCGGCGTTGAGCCGATGCCCAATTGGTTCGTGTTGTGTAGGCCGTGAGGGAGAATTTTATTAAGCGCAGAGACGCAGAGGACGCAAAGAAATTTAAAGATAATTTTCTTCTTTGCGTTCTCTGCGTCTTTGCGCTTATATCCACCACTCCATTCAAGGAGGATTAAAATGAAGCATGCCGTGTTTGCCGCGTTCCTGTTGTTCGCGATTGCCGCCACCGTAAATGCTGACCCCATACTCGACTCGATTACCATCACGGCCCCTGCCTCCGGCGGGAAGCTCGCGCTGATCGCGTCCGAAAACGGGCTTTACGCGGTGGCGCTTGATTATGCAGGCGGACCGCTGCCGGGCGAGAATTCCATGGAGGTGTTGGTGCCCGCGCCGGAGGCCTTGCATGTTTTCGCGGCGAGCGTGGTGCCGCGCGACCGTCACTGGACCGTTCCGTCGTGGCCCGCGTCGCTCACTGGGCTGCCCGAGCTCACGGAGTACGCGCTGTGGCAGGGGCCTGACGGCAAGTATGGCGCGATGATCGTCATGACGGGCGGCGGCATGATCACGTATCTTGCGGGCCGGCCCGGCGGCATCGCCGTGACCGCGGCCAGCCACGATTCGCGCTTTGCGCCGTCGCGCGTCCCGCTGTTCGCCATGGGCCGCGGCGACGACCCGTACCGGCTGACCCGCGACCTCTACGCCTTCGCGCTCGCCGCCATGAGACAGGCCGATCCCGGCGGGGTCATCGGCAAGGTGCGGTGGGAGAAGCCGTACCCGGAGATCCTGCGTTACGTGGGCTGGTGCTCCTGGAACGCGCACTATCAGATGGTGAACGCCAAGGCGCTCCTCCAGCACGGCGAGAGCTTCAAGGCCGCGGGCTTCCCCATGCGCTGGATGATCATTGACGACGGCTGGGAGCAGACCGCCAAGCACCCGGAGTATAAAGTGGACGGCCGCGACAAATCGCTGGCCGGGTTCGAGGCGGACCCGGTAAAATTCCCGGGCGGGCTTGCCGACGTGGTGAGCAAGCTGAAAAAAGATTACGGCGTCACCTGGATCGGCGTGTGGCACACGCTGCAAGGCTACTGGGACGGCGTGGACCTGAACACGCCCATGGGCCAAGAGTATAAAGACGCGCTGCTGCCCGTCAATGCCGGCATCGGCGTGCCCGACCCGCGCGGCGACGCCGGCAAGCGCTTCTGGGACGGCTATCACGGATTCATGAAGGACGCGGGCGTGGACTTCGTCAAGACCGACGACCAGAGCACCATGTACGAGTTCACCGAGGACCTGGTCCCCATCAGCACGGCCTACGCCAATGCGCAGCGCAACTACCAGGCCTCCGCGCAGGAGCGCTTCAACGGAAACGTGATCAACTGCATGAGCATGAACGTGGACACCATCTATCAGTGGGCGACCACCAACGTGGCGCGCGTGAGCGGCGACTTTCAGCCGCTAAGCCCGCTCAACCCGCGCCAGCACGTGGTGAAGAGCGTGATGAACGCGATGTGGATCTCGAACCTGGTCTGGCCCGACTACGACATGTGGCAGACGCACAAGCCGCACAGCCTGTATCACGCGGTCGCGCGCGCCATCTCCGGCGGGCCGGTGTACATCACCGACAAGGCTGGCCGGGAGCGCTTCCAATATCTGTGGCCGCTGGTGCTGAAGACCGGCGAGCTGGTGCGGGTTGACGAGCCGGGCCTGCCCGCGAAGAAGAGCCTGTTCAACGACCCGTTAACGAGCGGCGTCCCGCTGATCGCGTTTGCCCGGAGCGGCGCGGCGGGCGTGCTGGCGGTGTGGAACATGGACGATGACCTGCGGCCCGAAAAGGTGGCGCTGTCGCCTGCGGACGCGGAAGGCATCGAGGGCGAGCGGTTCGCGGTGTATGAGTACTTTTCCGGCAAGATGATCACGGCTGGGCGCAACGAAGAATTCCCGGTCCTGCTCAAGCCCTGGGACCAGCGGCTCTACTCGGTCGTCCCGATCGGAGACGGCTTCGCGCCCATCGGCCTCACCAACAAGTACGTGCCGCCGGCGACCGTGCTGGAGGTAATGAGGAACGATAACTCCACGATGGTAACGCTCGCCGAGGCCGGGCCGTTCCTGGCGTATTGCGAGAGGAAGCCGGGCGCGGTGAAGGTGAACGGGGAGGCGCTTCCCGGGGGCGCTATCAGCTTCGCTGACAACGCTCTCAAGCTTGACCTGAGCAAGGGCGGCGCGGTCCCCGGGAAAATACAGGTCGAGATAATCTGGTAACGCCGCGAACTCTCCAGTCCCGGAGGGACGATAGATAATAGCCCAGGAATTCATCGCTGGGTGGGCTTGTCCTCCACCGATGCCAGTCCCGGAGGGACGGCCGAATCAGTGCCGCCTCTTCTCTACCAGCCATCTTTGAAGACCCGCCCGCTCGTGTGCTAACATTTAACAGTAATGAAATCTAACCACCAAACCGGTCGCGCAAGGCCGTGGTATGAAGACTGGCAAAGCCAGATCAATCAGGCATGGATGATTACGCTTACTTTAAGTCTTCATCTTCCTTTGAATAACATCAGGATTAAACATGAGCTGGAAAGCTATTCTGAGTTCACCAAATTCAGGCTTATTTACGAGAGCAACAGGATTGAAAAAGCCGGATTGAGTGAGGGGGACACTAAAAATTTGATCTTGGGCGAAAAAAGCATTCAGAGTGAAGAGGATGCACTCAAGGAAGCACGTGAATTGATTAGACAGGTTGTAGACAAAAGAGTCAAACATAGCGGCAAGTATTTTGTTTTCGAGAAAAAGAAAAGGTCAGAAAGAGAAGTTCTTCAGCACTATCTGGCCCTAGTTCATGCAAAGGACGAGACCTTAAAGCATAAAAAGGAGTTGGAGAAAAAATATCCGGTGGGGCCGATGCCCGACCCAAATGATAAAGAGAGTTCCAATAAATGGTTTTTGTCCGGCATCAGTATCTTTATGCTGTCCTCTTTGTTTTCCGATGAATTGATCAGAGAGATTCATGCCATGCTGGCCTACGGATTACTTCCTAGGAATGCTGGAGTTCCACCAGGTTTTTATCGAGAGGGTCCTGTTCATGTTGATGACCCTGAGGTGAGCTTCGTTTCCTGGGAAAACGTTCCTAGAGCGATGCATCTTTTCGTGTACGACGCTAATGAAACCATGCACGACATTGACATGAATCCGATAATGAAGGCGGCGAAAATTTCTTATGACTTCGTTGGTAAAATCCACCCCTTCCCGGACTTCAACGGCCGATTGTCCCGGATAATTATCAATATGGTCCTTCAATACCACGGGCTCCCTTTCTTCGCCGCCCTGCGCGGTGACGCCAAGGAAAAGCACCGCTATATCTGGTCGCTGAAGCGGGCCAATCACGGCGATTTAAATCCGTACGCCTGTCTGATCGCCCGGGCCGTGAACCGGGGCTTCGAGGAATTGAACCGGAACCTGGAGACGGCGGGCCTTGAGCCGATCAAGCCTATATCGTTACCCGGCAAATGATTAATCCATGGCGGCAAGAATGAAGAAAACTTCCAGGACCATCCACCCCTACGCCCGCGCCCTTTACCGCGCGGCGGGCCTTTCCGTCTCCGACCTTTCCCGGCGGCGGGTGGGGATCGCCAATTCCTTCACGGACGCCAATCCGGGGCACGCGCATTTACGGCGATTAGTGGAGTACGTCAAGGCGGGCGCGAAGGAGGGCGGGGCCGCGGCGCTGGAGTTTAATACCATTGCGATCTGCGACGGGATCGCGCAGGGAGAAGGGATGCACGCGGCGCTGCCGTCCAGAGAAGCGATCGCGGCGTCGGTCGAGATGATGGCGCGGGCTTATGGTTTTGACGCCCTGGTGCTGATGGCGACGTGCGACAAGATCATTCCGGGGATGCTGATGGCGGCGGCGCGGCTCGATCTGCCCTGTATCATGCTGACCGGCGGGACCATGAAGCCGGCGAGGATCGGCGGCCGGACGCTGGTGGCGTCGGACGTGAAGGAGGCGATAGGGGCGAGGAGGGCTGGCCGGATCAGCGCGCGCGAGTTCGAGGAGATCGAGGGCAAGGCGTGCGGGGGTCCGGGTGCGTGCTCGATGCTGGGCACGGCTTGCACCATGGCGATCATGGCGGAGGCGCTCGGTCTCGCGCTGCCCGGCTCGGCGGTGGGCCTGGCCGAGAGCAGGGAGCGGCGGGAGCTCGCGCTCAAGACCGGGAAGCTCGCGTCGCGGCTCGCCACCCGCGGCCCGCGCTTTTCGGAGGTAGTGACACGGCGCTCGCTGGAAAACGCCATGCGCGTGGCGCTTGCCATCGGCGGCTCCATGAACGCCGTTCTCCACCTCCTCGCCCTCGCCCGCTCGGCCGGGCTTCCCCTTAAGCTCCGCGACTTCGACCGCATGAGCCGGTCCACCCCGCTCATCGGCAGATTCAAGCCGAGCGCGGAGGCCACCATGCTCGACTTCCATAAAGCCGGCGGCGCGCCGACGGTAATGCGCGCGCTGGGGAGACTGATGCACAAGGACGCACGGACCGTGGGCGGCCAAAGCATCGGCGGGATCGCGGCACGGGCGCCCAAGCCCGGCAAGCTGATTCGCTCTATTGATGATCCGCTGTCTTCGGAGGCGGGGCTGGCCGTGCTTTACGGGAGCCTGGCGCCGCGCGGCTCAGTGGTCAAGCCTGCCGGCATCGTTCCGGGGATGCTCAAGCACACCGGCCCGGCCGTGGTCTTCGAGAGCGAGGAAGAGGTGGCCGAGCGGCTTGAGCGGGGAAAAATAAATCCGGGCTCGGTGCTGGTGGTTCGTTATGAAGGCCCGCGCGGCGGCCCGGGCATGAGGGAGCTCTCTCTGCCCGCGGCCATGCTGGTGGGCATGGGGCTTTCCGAGAGCGTGGCCATGGTGACCGACGGCCGGTTCTCCGGCGCGACGCGGGGCCCGTGCGTGGGCCACGTCTGCCCGGAGGCCGCGACCGGCGGCCCCATCGCCGCGGTTAGGAACGGAGACCTCATTACCATTGACGTGCCGCGCCGCCGCCTGGACCTGCGCCTCTCCAACGCCGAGATCAAGCGCCGTCTCGCGCGCATAAAGCCGCCGAAAAAGATCGTCCCTCCCGGCTTCCTCCGTTTCTACGCGGAGCACGTGTCGGAGGCGGACCAGGGCGCGGTAATGGAGTAGAAGTTGAAAAATGGATGATTTTATGTCGCGCCGGGGATCGTGGTCCCTCATCCTGCGGCGAAGCCGCCCACATAGCAGAGCTATGTGGGCCATCCTCGCCATCATGCTGGTTGCCCTATCCGCGCGGTCGGGCACGTTTTCCCCGCCGGACATCCCGGACGGCGAGAAGCTGGTTTACAAGGTGGGCCTGGAGACCACGGAGGAAAAGACCGAGAGTTTCGTGAGCCCGCGGGAGGAGGTCACGAAGGTCACGCAGATCATCACGCGGTTCACGAAGAACGGCAAGCCGTACTACCGTTTTTTCCGGGCCGAGCAGCTCGCGGGCGGGCAGATCAACTATTACACCTACATCTTCACCGACTTCGCGCCGCTGCGCTTCGTGGTGTTCGAGAAAAGGATGCGGAGCACTAACGGCCGGGTGGTGAAAAAGGAGATCACCTACTTCGACGACCCGGAGTACACGTCGCCCCCGGACCTGAACCATTTCTTTTCCATCCCCATGACCGTGCGGGGCATGAAGTTCGAGCCGGACGCGATGAACGGCCTGCAGATCTGGTTCTCGTCGCACCTCACTCCATGGAAGATGAACGTGATCGTGGAGGGCAAGGAGAGCGTGACGGTGCCGGCGGGTACGTTCGAGTGCTGGAAGGTGCGGGTGGAGCCGGACCTCAAGGCCATCTTCAAGAACTGGTACTGGATCGCGCGCATGGTCAAGCCGTGGATCCCGGACTTTTATTACTGGTTCGCGGCCGAGGCCCCGTATCCCTTGGTCAAGTACCAGGGCGTGTTCGGGCCGGTGGGAGTGTCGCCGCCCCAGGTCCAGGAGCTGATCGAAAAAGGAACGGCATCGAAGGAAGACCGGGAGATGGTGACAAAATTCTCGTCGGCCCCGGAAGACCTGGTCCTGTACGAGGACTTCGTGGAAGGCCGTAATGAGTGAAATGTCGGCCAAGGATGCTAGCCTGATCCCTGTTGCACAATTGCAGCCGGGAATGTAATATATAGGAAAGGCTGGATTCGATTAGAAGACCACAATCGCTTATTTATCTTCTCGGGCAGGAAGGTCTCCAATGAAATATTATTCGTTCCAGATAATCATAGAGAAAGAGCCGGAAGATGAAGGCTACCTTGCGTACAGCCCGACGCTGCCTGGCTGCTTTTCCAACGGCAAGACCATCGAGGATGCCAAACGGAACATCAGGGAAGCCATTGAACAACACCTGGCCTCCCTGCTCAGCCACTCCACGCCGGTCCCCCAGAATGAGTCGCTGGTTCATGTTGAAGAGCTGACGGTAGGCGTGCCTGAATGAGCCGGATGCCTCAGGTCACCGCGCAGGAGCTTATCCGGTTTCTGAAATCCCAGGGCTTTATCGAGGACCGGCAGTCCGGGAGCCACCTTACCCTTTGGCGCGAGCAACGAAACATTTCGGTGACTATCCCCATCCACACCGGCGGTGACATCGGCCGCGGACTTGCCATAAGAATTCTCAAAGACGCCGGTTTCACCGTTGATGACTTTTTGCGACTGCGCTGAATGGCGCTAATCCGGCATCTGCCGGAGCACGTCGTACATGTCCCGCTCCGATTCCACGACCTCGGCGGGCAGGAGCTTTACCTGGCCCAGGCCCAGCTTCTCGAGCTTGAGCGACTCCACGTAGATCATCGCCGCGCGCTCCACCAGATGGCAGGCGGCAAAGGCCTTTTTCAAAGACTTGGCCGCGCAGACGTTGCCGTGGTTAGCGATGAACACCGCGGCCTTCGGGCCGAGCGCCTTGACCGTGTTCGCGGCCAGCTCGTCCGATCCGGACTGGCCGTAGTCCGCCACCGCGATCTCGCCGCCCAGGTACGGCACCATCTCCTCGATCAGCGGCGGCAACGGGAGGCGGAGGATGGAGAGGATGGTCGAGTAGATCGAGTGGGTGTGGAACACGGCCTTTACGTCCGGCCGCGCCTGGTAGATGGCCACGTGCAGCGGCAGCTCGAAGCTGGGCGCGTTCTCGACCTCGATCACCGCCTCGCCCTCGCCGTCGCACACCACAATGTTCTCCGGCATGAGGACCTCATAATCTATTGAAGTCGGAGTGATCACGTAACGGTCCTCTTCTCCCACCACCCGCGCGCTCACGTTGCCGGCCGAGCCGGTCACGAACCCGGCCGCCGCCATCTTCCGCGCATACCCGCAAACCTCGCGCCTAAGCTCGGAATAATCGTTTCCCATGACTTCCCCTTTCCCGAGACCATTTGCCCGCTGCCCCGCGGCGGGATAATTCCGGATGGCCGGGATTATATCATAACTTAAGCGCGCGAAGCACATGGCGGCCGGTGACACCGGTGCACCTCTTTCTTGACACGCGGCGCCGGACAAAATAGCATAGCTTAAAACTGGGGGTATCTTTAAGGCCAATCATCAAAGGCAAGGAGGTTTGCGATGTCAACTGACATAGAAAAGGTATTGGGAAACGAGGCCAAGGATTTGCTCGAGCACAAGTGCGGCACGGTATCCAAGGACCTGCTGCACCTTCCGGGGCCGGATTTTATTGACCGGACCATGGCGATCACCGACCGGCCGCCGGCGGTGCTCCGGAACCTGCAGACCATGTTCGACCACGGCCGGCTGGCCGGCACGGGCTACCTGTCCATCCTGCCGGTGGACCAGGGCATCGAGCACTCTGGCGGCGCGTCGTTCGCTCCGAACCCGCTCTACTTCGACCCGGCCAACATCGTGAAGCTGGCCCTGGAGGCCGGCTGTAACGCCGTGGTTTCGACGCTGGGCGCGCTCGGCGCGGTGTCGCGGCTCTACGCGCACAAGATCCCGTTCATCGTCAAGATCAACCACAACGAGATGCTGACGTATCCGAACATATACGACCAGACGCTGTTCGCGTCGGTCGAGCAGGCGTTTGATTTGGGCGCGGTCGCCGTCGGGGCCACCATCTATTTCGGCCAGGAAAACTGCCGCCGCCAGATCATGGAAATCTCCGACGCCTTCTCCCGCGCCCACGACCTCGGAATGGTCTGCATCCTCTGGTGCTACCTGCGCAACTCCGCGTTCAAAAAGGATGGAGTGGACTACCATGTCTCGGCCGACCTCACCGGCCAGGCCAACCACCTCGGCGTCACCATCGAGGCCGACATCATCAAGCAGAAACAACCCGAAAACAACGGCGGCTACAATGCCCTCAAGTTCGGAAAGACCAGCAAGCTCGTCTACGAAAAGCTCACCACCGACCACCCCATTGACCTCACGCGCTACCAGGTCGTCAACTGCTACATGGGAAGGATGGGACTCATCAACTCCGGCGGCGGCTCCGGATCCAACGACTTCCAGGACGCGGTCAAGACCGCCGTCATCAACAAGCGCGCCGGCGGCATGGGCCTCATCCTCGGCCGCAAAGCCTTCCAGCGCCCCATGGCCGACGGGGCCAAGCTCGTGAACGCGGTCCAGGACGTGTACCTGGAGAAGAAGGTGACGGTGGCGTGAAAAGAGGAGCGAGCATCGAGTAGCGGGGATTGAGGGCGTCGCGCGGCTGGATTCCTCGATACCCGCTCCTCGCTCCTCGAGGCTATAATCTTAGCTGGAGGGTTTAACATGAAGCCGCTCGAGGAAAAGATCAAGGACCTTCCCCCGGACCTCCAGCGCGAGGTGGAGGACTTCGTGGATTTCATCGCCGCGCGAAGCCAGGACCTCCCGCCCGGCAAGTTCACCTTCGAATGGGCTGGCGCCCTCAAGGACTTAAGGGACCAGTACACCTCGGTGGAGCTCCAACATGAAATCTCCGCCATTCGATCGGAGAACTCGGAGAAGAAGTGAACCTTCTCGTTGGCCCGAATTCAATTCACTTCCACAAATTACTTTGATTTTTTCCCGGTTGAATCCTTATCTGCTTTCTCCGCCTCGTGCTCTCCGGCCCAGTCTTCGAGGAAGTGCCATTGCTGCATGGTCTGGGTGTAGCGGCCGGCCTGGCGGAGGCGGGTGACGGCGTCCTGGAGGGAGACACCCTCCATGGCCATGATGAGGGGGATGAGGACGGTGGCGGTTCGGCCGACCCCGCCGCGGCAGTGGACCACGGCGCTCTTGCCGGCGGCGGCGGACTTCTTGACGAGGGCGATGATATTTTCGAGCTGTTCCGGCTCGGGCGGGTGGCCGTCGAGCACCGGCTCGTGGACCTCGGTGAAATCCTTGACGAACTCGGGCGGGATGTCGAGCGCGCTCTCGCACAGGTTCACGATGATCTCGATGCCCTGCCCCTTCAGGGTGGCGAAGTCCTTCCTGATGTCGTTGTACCTTCCCGGCCGGGCCGAGCCGGCCACCATGCGGCCCACGTGCCAGGAAAAGCGCAGCGGGTTAAAGGAAACGGAGAGCTCTTCCGGGGCGGGAGTTGCCTTATTTTTACCGGACATGGAGATGGCTTATACCACGGCCGGGCCGGGGGAACAAACGCGGCGCGTTCATAAAAGACGGCTGCTTGCGCGGCAAAGGGCAGCGGGTTATTCTAGAACCTAATATGCACGCGAAAAAATCTTACCGGCCCGCGGCACGATACGCGCTTCTTGGTGCGCTCATTTTTTTCAGCGCGGCCGCTCCGGCTTGCAACAACCGCGGCCCTGCACCGCCGACGCGAGCCCCGGATGCGGCCCCCGCCCCGCTTTACCTGGTTCGCGGGTTAGAGCTGGCGCGGGTTAACCACAAGCTGCCGGCGTCGGTGAAGCTGGTGGAGGAGCAGAACGGCCTGATCCGGCCGCGGTCGTGGGAATTCCGGAGCGAGCGTCTCGACCACCCGGGCCTGGCCGCGCTCAGGGAGCGTGAGAAGCTGGATGAAGTGGTGGCGGCCGGGAAGGACGAGCTCGATAAGATGGCGCTGCTTTGCGACTGGGTTAACAGCCAGTGGCCGCTGGGCACGCCGCATCCGTATCCGCCGTGGGACGCGAACCAAATTCTTGACCTGATCCGGTCGGGCCGGACCGGCGGGTTCTGCGCTCAATACGCCGTGGTCCTCGCTCAGTGCTGCCTTGCGCTCGGCTGGCAGGCCCGCTACCTCGACGTGCTCACTGAGGACAAAAAGCCCGGCAACGGCCATTTCACGGTCGAGGTCTGGTCCAATCAGTACGACCAGTGGGTGTTGCTGGACCCGTTCTACGACTGCCGGTTCGAGCGGGACGGCAGGCCGCTCTCCGCGCTCCAGGTACATCAGGCGCTGGTCAGCGGAGAGATTGACGCGGTGACAATGGTCGTGGGCAAGGGCAAGAACGCGCTCGCGGGCGTGAAGTTCAACCAGAAGGCGGTCATGGAAAAGTTCTTCCACCTCTCGGCCGACCCGCGCAACGACCACCTCTCCCACCCCTTCAACTTCTGGGACCGCGCGGACACCTACCTGTCGTGGAAAGACAGCGCGACCGACGGACGGCCCGAACTGTACCGCGACATCACGGACGACCCGCTGGATTTCGACTTCCCGCTGAACCAGGCCCAGGCGCGGCTCATGGCGTCAGCGGCGCCCGACACGCTCACCTGCCTGGTGCGCACCAACATGCCGGAGGCCGAGACGCTCGAGCTTAAATTCGAGGGCGGCCTATGGACCCGTCCGCCCTCGCCCTATCTTCCCGGCCCTTCCATCCTCCGCGCCGTGCTCACCCCGTTCCACGGCTCCGTCATCGCCTTTGACTGGCGCCTCCATCCCGGCGCCAACAAGCTCCTCCTCCGCGCCGTGAACACGGCCGGAATTACAGGACCGGCGACGTTGTTGGTGGTAAATTATTCGGGTACATAGAACGGCGGTCAATTTAAGGGATATTTAACCGACAGAGTCGCGGAGGGCGTGAAGAAATTTGGGCATGGATTGGTGATCGGCGGTCTGAAAGACCAGAAACAAGATAGCCCAGGGCAACGCCCGGCGGAAAAGACGATCATAAACCTATGGCGCCCTGAAAGGGCAAAACAAAGGAGATGCCATGGCCCAGTCCTTGGCAAACATCGTCATCCACCTGATCTTCAGCACCAAGGAACGGCGGGCGATGATCCCCAAAGGGGTCCAGACCGATCTATACGCCTATCTTGCTGGCATCCTCCATAATCTCGATGCGCCGGCGATCATCATTGGCGGCACGGAAGAACACGTTCACATTCTCTTCAACCATCCCAAGACCCTAGCCGTGAGCAAGGTGGTGGAGGAAGTGAAGAGGGGGGCTTCCAAATGGATGAAAATGAGAGGTCCTGAGTTCAGTGCCTTTGTCTGGCAAAACGGTTACGGAGCTTTTTCGGTGAGTGAGTCTAACGTTGATGCGGTTAGGGCGTATATTTAGAGGCTGGAAGAGCACCATAAGAAGGTATCGTTCCAGGATGAGCTTCGACGGTTCCTTATTAAAAATATGGCTCTGTGCATTTCAAGGTGGATGATGCCTACCCCTTGAAGCGCCAAGAGTTCCACACGGATTGAACGGATTCGAACGGATTTCACGGATCGGGCCAGGAGATCCGTGCGATCCGTATTCCATCCGTCGGCGTCAATTTCGCCGGTCCCCCGCAAGTCATCGAGATTCGCGATCTTTCCCAAGCCTACGGATGGAAACTGATCTCACGGATCAAGAAATTTCCGGCCATTCCCTGATCCGTGTCATCGCTCCGCCGCCGAAGCAGCTTTGGCGCGCAGGCTGCCGTCTCATCCGTTTTCATCCGTGTAAATTCTTAAACCCCGCCCGAGGATGATCCACTGTCGAGTGCACAGAACTAAAAATATCACTCTTGTCCAAAATAGGCCGTAAGAAAACCGCCAAGACGCCAAGAGCGCCAAGGATCGCCAAGTAAATCATGATGTTTCTTTGCGGCCCGGCAAAGAACAGATCCGGAACGTCGGCCCCAACCGGCTTGGCGAACCGGCCGACGGGAGCGCCAAGCAAGAAACATTCGCACCCAAGCCCTCTTAAAATCGTGTTTAAAAATAATCCTTGGCGCTCTTGGCGTCTTGGCGGTTCTCCGGTCCGTTTATTTTGGACAGCACTGTAAAAATATGATTAAATTTGATGAGCGCTACCCGTGGGAGTAGCCTTGTTCAGCCCTTTCAGGGCGCAAGAGTTGAGCCCTTCGAGGTCTGCAAAGATCAACCAGCTATACCACTCTCAATTCCTGCTTCTAATTATGAATAGATCTCCAGACTGAACGGCCCGACCTCCGGGCGGGCTTGCCGGGGCCAGACGGCGATGGTGAGGCAGTTTTCGCCGTGGGCGTTGATGAAGGGGGGCATGAGGCAGAAGAGGCGCTGGGGGCCCAGTGAGTCTCATTAGATGCCGATCAGGGAACCGTTCAGGTAGATGAGCGCCTTTTCGGGGGCGCGGGCTATGCGGGGCACGATCTGTTCGCACCATTCGCGCGCGTACTTCATGTACTCCGGGTCGTAATCGAAAATAACCTGTTTTAAGCCCGCTTTAGAACGCAGATAATTTTATTCCGGAAGAGCAACTGAGCGGATGAAAAGGCGAGTTTGGCCGCAAGTTTCAGGAAAGCGCCGTCTATCCCCATGTTATGGAGGTAGTAACCCACCGGCATGGTCAGCTCGGTAATCTCTTGATATTTTTCCACCCCCAACCCGGCCCTCTGCACCGCGACCCGAAAGGCCTTCCGGCTCCAGATTTGCAAATGGGCCTGAGAAACCGTGCCCCGGAGCAATTTAGTGTAAAGGGATTTGGAGACCGCCTTGGCCGCGGGATAAATCCAGGACTGCTTGGGAGTGTCAATGAAAATCCGGCCTCCTTCCTTGAGCTTGGCGGCTAACGTGGTGAGGACCGAGACCGGGTCGCGCAGGTGTTCGAACACGTCGTTCAAAAAGATTAAATCGAATTGATGCGGATCTGCGGCGAAGTCCCGGAAGGGGATGGGCGAATTATATATTTTTCATGGATCGAGCAGGCTCCCCTCAATGGCATCTGTGTAATACACTTTGGCGAGTGGGAAGAGGGAGTGGCAGACCAAGGCAAACTGCCCGGGGCCGCCGCCGTAATCGAGAATCTTTAACTCCTCTCCGACCAGGGCTTCATCAATGGAAAATTTTAGCATCCGCCTGAAGGCGTCATGGCGGCTGAAGGATGATCTTAATATCCAATTCAGGGACGCGGCGTGGATCGCATCTTTATCTATCAGAGCCGGATAGTCCTGATTCGGATAAGGATGATACAACAGCGCCTTACAGTTCCCGCACTGGGCGGTATGGGCGAACACCATCAAAGAAGATCCCCCGCAGATCGGGCATTGATTTTCCATCACCACTCCCGAAGTTTGCTGCTTTCAGATTATCACGTTTTTATTCCCGATTCCAACCGCGCTTATAATTGATTAACATGAATGATTAACATGAATGGTTGCAAGCCCGGATGCTGCCGGTTAATATGAGGCCATGCGCAAATTCGCGGGCATTTTTTTCGGGATGGGTCTTGCGGTCGCGGCGGCGGCGGCGGTGCTGTGGCCGGGTCTGACGGCGTGGTTCGTGGCGGACGATTTTGTCCACCTCGGGTACATGAGGTTTCTGGACCAGCCGTGGCGTTTCTGGTTCCACCCGGTATTGGGGACCATGATCTTCCGGCCCCTGAGCTTCACGGCCATGTTTTACGGGGGCTTTTTCTTCGGGCTCACGCCCTGGGCCATTCACTTCACGGACCTCATGAACCACTGCCTTAACGTGGCGCTGGTTTTCATCCTGGCGTATCGGCTGTTCCCGGACGAGGGCGGGTCCGTGGCGGCTCCGGAAAGGGCCGGGAGCGGCGGGGGCCCTTATATCCCGGCGACGGCGGCGGCGCTCATTTTCGCGGTCCACCCGGTGGCGGCGCTGACCGCTACCTGGTTCGCGTGCCGGGCCGACCTGATGGCCACCACGTTCTCGCTCACCGCGCTCATCATCGTCGCGGGCCGGGACAAGCCGAGCGCCTTTTCCCTGCTGGCTACCTTCCTGCTCGGCCTGGCCGCGGCGTTGTGCAAGGTCACGCACCTCACGCTTTTCCTGGCGGTATTTTTCCTGGCCCTGCTCACGCGCCGGAGCGGACGGCCCCGGGAAAAGCTCCGCCACGCCGCGGCCACGGCGCTGCCGGTGTTTTGCGCGGCACTGGTTTTTTTGTGCTGGAACCTGCTGGTACTCGGCGGACTGGGCGGTTACGGCGCGGTCCCGCCCGGGGTTTCCGGGCTTTATTATCAGGCGGTGTATCACTTGCCGCGGGTGTGGTCGGCCGGGGTGCTCGACTTTTTGCCGCACCGCATGGACCGTGGTAATCCGCTGTTCAAGCCGCTCGGCTGGGCTGGAGCGGCGCTCATTATCACGGGCGGATGGGGCGCGCTCCGGCGGCAATGGCGGATGCTCCTTTTAGGGTGCTTGTTCATCCTGGCCATGCTGCTGCCGGCGTGGAACCTGTCCCACATGTTCGCGTACCGGGAGGAGCGGCTCTTGTATTTTCCGCTGGTCGGCTTCGGCCTGATCATCGGAGCGCTCACGGCCGGTCCCAAGCGCCCGTTCCTGCGGGCGGCGCCGCTCATGGCGGTGCTGTGCGCGACCTTGTTTTACGGGTCGTATTCCATGATCGCGGTGGAGGATTGGCGGGCCGGCGCCGCCGCCAATGAAAAACTGGCCCACAAAATCGCGGATTACATCGAGGAGCAGGGGACGACTTCGAACATCAGAAGGATTTACATCCTTGGCCTCTCCTCCGAGCATTACTACCTGGACATGATGGTTAAGATGGTCCTGGCCCCGGCCTTTGACGACCGGCAGGTCATGGTGGGCGACCGGGACTCGTTTCTCTGGGGCCCGCGGTCCTGGCGCGGCCCGATCAACCAGCCGGAGGGCGTGCCGGCCTCCGCCCTGCCCAGGCTCACCTCACACGTCACGGACGTCAAGATGGTCATGGAAACCGCCACCCCTCCCGACCTGCTCGAAGCATCGGTCCAGGACCCCGGCGCCGCTGTCCTGGAATGGGACGGAGCGAGGCTCAAAGACATCACCCCGGACCTGAAAAACGATTTCCACCGCCGGATCATCCTGGCGCATCGCGCGGCTTACTACCCCTATTCCCTGCCCAGCTTCTCCTTCCTCAAGACGCCAATGAAGCTTGACTGGACCATGTCTCCCGGACTCGAGATCAACGCGCCCCTGTTTAACGGCGATCCCTACGTCTTCACCGCGACGAACAACGATCCCTACCTGACCTCGCCCCGCCTCAACTTCCAGGCCCTGGCCGCCGCTAGACTGGAGATCGAGATCAAGCTCCCGAATAGGCCCTATGTCCCGCCCGCCGAGCAAAACGGGTGCGTGATGTGGGAGGGCCGCGAGCGGCCCGGCTATGAGGGCCAGCGGACCATCTGCTTCCCCATCAAGGCCGACGGCAAAATCGAGTCCTATTCCATTGACCTGGCCTCCAACATCCACTGGGCGCGCACCGGGACCGTGACCGGCATCCGACTCGACCCCGTCTCCTATCCCTCCACTTTCGAGCTCTACCGCATGGAATTCCTGCCGGAATGAAACAGCCTCCGGCATGTGAGCTTTTCTAAACCGCAGAGACCGCAGAGAAAGATATTTTTTTATTATTCCTCTGCGTTCTCTGCGTCTCTGCGGTAATTCCAACGTCTCAAACAACGGATTTGCGGTCCTGAACAAAAATTGCTAAATACGATTGTCGAGGGGGTCCATGGCGATGGGGGAACAATCAGGAATTCAGGGGGGAAGGTGCGCCCGCCCGCGGCGAAGGGCAGGGGCAGGGCTGATCGCGGCGCTGATCGTGCTGGCGGCCGCGGCTGGCTGCTCGGAGCGGAGCGGGGTAAAGGAGGCCAAGAGGCCGGCGCTCGCGGCGTCTCCTTTACCTGCCGCTGCCAAGGAGGCTTCCGCTCCGGGCGGGGAAAGGTCCAGAGCCTACGATGCGGCGCCCACGCCACAAACCGCGGCCGATCCGGACCCGGTCATCCGGATCGCGGCGGCGGGCGACGTCATGCTCCAGCGCCGCTGCAACCGCTCGGCCCGCGAGCGGTCCAAGGGAGATGAGAACAACGCCGGCTATAATGAGCTTTTCACCGGGCTGAACAAAGCGCTCTCCGACGCGGACGCTGCCATCGCCAACATCGAGTTCCCGGTGTTCGATAAGCCGCAGCCGGAGCGCGACATGGTGTTTTACGGGACCACGCCCGTGCTCCGGGCCCTTAAGGACTCGGGCTTTAGCCTGCTGACCGCGGCCAACAACCATGCTTATGACCACGGCCGCATCAGCCCGGCCTCCACCTCCCGGCAATGCAAGGCCACGGGCACCGTCTGCCTCGGCGTGGGCGAGAATGCCGAGGAAGCCGAACGGCCGTACATTGTGGAAATCAAGGGCGTGCGCCTGGCCTTTATCGGCTACACCTTGCTCATGAACTCGAACCTCAACCGGCGCGAACCGGCGGCGCCGCGTGTCAACGGCAAGGACTGGAAAAAGCTCGTGGAGCAGGTAAAGGCGGCGGCGGGCAATGCGGACGGAGTGGTGGTGATGATTCACTGGGGCCAGGAGTACCGCACGGCGCCGCTTCAGTGGCAATACCGCCAGGCGCGGGAACTGATCGAGGCCGGGGCCTCGCTGGTCATCGGCCATCATCCGCACGTGCTGGAGCGGGTCCAGGCGCTCACGGCCAAGAACGGGCGGAGGGCGCTGGTGGCCTACTCGCTGGGCAATTTCACCACTAACCAGGGCCGCGGCTCGCCGGCCTCGACCACCCGGATGGGGGCCATCCTGAAGGCCGACCTGAAAAAGACGGCGCTGGGAGTAGAGGTCATCTCCTGGGAATGCCTGCCCACGTGGGTCGAGAACACGGCCGGCCGGTTCGAGGGCAAACCGGTGGAGGACGTGCACGTCGAGGTCGTGCCGCTGATGATCGCGGGGCTTAACGAGAAGCTTGAGGCGGCGGCCGACGACAAGGAGCGGGCGGCGCTTGAGCGGCGGATCCGGTTTTGCGAGGGCCGGGCGCGGGCGGCGGAAAAAATCCTGGCCTCCCCAAGGAGTACTCCCGGGAGCGAACCAGTAAAAGGAATAGCAAGATAGGTTTCGCACAGAGACACGGAGAGCACAGAGTTAATCACTCTTGTCCAAAATAGGCCGTAAGAAAACCGCCAAGACGCCAAGAGCGCCAAGGATTGCCAAGTAAATCATGATATTTCTTGGCGGCCTAATACAAAACAACTACAGGGCAGTGACCCCAAACCGACTTGGCGAACCGCCCGA
>Ga0307379_10001387_pt1 | contig 38546 bp, 56 predicted proteins | sample UN2MG_FD_202237 | JGI IMG/M metagenome (GOLD analysis project Ga0307379, IMG submission 202237) | Soil microbial communities from Risofladan, Vaasa, Finland - UN-2 | ecosystem: Environmental > Terrestrial > Soil > Coastal area > Acid sulfate soil | place: Finland: Risofladan, Vaasa | collected...
GGTATTGGGAGGAGGATAAATTTATGCTTCAAAGAATAAGAAGATATTTTTTATCAAAGAGTGCATTGCCATTCGAAAAAGATGCTTATTTATTTATTGATAAATTATTCCAATCCCTACAATCTAAGGAGCAAGAGCCTAAAGGGAGTGAGAAAAAATGGGATGGAGGCTCACGATTATATAAAGGCAAAAGAATATTTCCATAAACAAACCCCTAACACAAACCAACCTTTAATACCTATACAAAATGAAGACAAGATTAATAATTCAATTTAGCGGATATAACGAAAACGGCTCAAAGACAAATAAATATTTTACAATTCTGAATATAGAAGGAGAAGTAACGATGGAAATAGTAAATAAAGAAATCGAAAAACACGGAGACCTTTCATCATTCAGGCACAGGAAGGAAATAGAAATCCATTCGTTACAATCATTTTAACCTAACGCTAACCCCTAACACAAACCAACCCTAAAGAGATGAAAGACATAGATAGAGAGTTTAGAAGAAGTAAGAAATTTCTGCATTGGCTTATTCATGGTCAATTTCAACACGGAATATCATTATTGAAATATCCAAAACTAACACCCGAAAGAGTAGAGGAAATATATAATGTAGATTTCGGGAATTAAACCCCTAACACTAACCTAAACACTATGCCAATATATTACGGAAAATCAAAAGACGGTTCTGATATGAAAGAGTTTGAGGGAATGTACACTTCTCCAAATGGAAAATATTGGGGAAACAAACCTATATCGTTAAAAGAGGAAAAGGAAATGGAGGAACATTTTGAAGGCTCTTTTACGCAAAGACTAATGAATAAATTTAAGTCAAATAAACTAAACACCTAACCTAAACACTATGGGAACAGATGCATACGGGAATCCACCGCCAACCACTAACAAACTCGATTAGAAAATGGAAGGCATCCCTCTAAAAATTGACATTATCATTATGAACGATGGTAAAAACGCAAAAGACAAGCGTGGAAACATTTATAAGATTGAGTCAATATCTCTTGGTATAGGAATTAGGCGACAAACAATCTCGTACACTAAAGGGTTTTTGAAGGCAGGTGGGGAATGTAGGGCAGAGGTATTATCTAATGGGAAACTTAATATAATTAACTGATGAAATTTCTCTTATCCTTTTTGGCGATTTTCTCTTTTGGATGTATTAATGAAGAAGCTCCGATTATGGAAACACAAATAGAGATAGATACAATTTGCACAGATACTTCTTTTAACATTAAGGATTTTGTTTTGGAATTACATTTACAGAAAATAAAATATACGGATATAGTATTAAGGCAGGCTTGTTTAGAAACAGGATTTTTTACCTCGTATGTTTGGAGAACGAAAAATAATCCTTTTGGATTCTATTACGATGGAGATTATATTTTATTCAACGATTGGAGGGATGCAGTAACCTACTACAAAGAGTGGCAAGACAGAAAATATAAAGGAGGAAATTATTATGAGTTCTTAGAAAATGTGGGTTATGCAGAAGATACAACTTATACAGAGCGTGTTAAAAATATAAACTTAAAGAATTTAGAAACAAATTAAAAATGGTATTAGTTAAATTACAATACAAAAAAGGAGATAAATTCTACCTCACAAAAGATGGAGAACAAATCGAGGTAATTATATTGAAAGTAAGGCAAGATTACTACGAAACATTGGAATTAAACCAAATCACGAAAGAAAATCACAATGGCGACAGAAACGATAAATTTTTCGATGGGTTAGAAAAAATAAATCAATAATTTAAACTATAAACAAAATGACACAACAAACAGAATCAGACAAGATTTTCAAAAAGTTAATCAAACTTTATGATGTCGCAGACGAATTAGAAAACAACGGAGAACCCGATGATGCAAATAAAGTTCGGAAGATAGTGGGCGAAGTTGAGGGGTTTATTTTAAAACAAAAATCTTGATAATCTGCTCACGAAATATTTTGCATTTCTCCTATGAAAAACACATAGAATTGTTAATAAAAATAACACTATAACTTTGTTATTTTTCTTACATTTGAAACAATAATTAATCAATCAATAACTAATCAATTAAATTCAAATCCAATGGAGTACAAAGGAACACTAATCAAGAAGTTCGATGCAGTTCGCATCACAGAAAAATTCACAAAAAGAGAATTTGTTGTAACCGACAAGGAGGACAAGTATCCTCAAACGATTATGATGGAACTCGTTAACGACAGAGCAAAAGAACTTGATGCCGTTAATGTAGGAGATATTATTAATATCCACTTTCAGTTGAGAGGTCGTGAATGGACTAAACCCGAAACGAAAGAGGTAAAGTATTTCAACACTATCAATGCGTTTAAGATTACATTGGTTCAAAAAGGAGAAGTTGAACCAACTCCAGTCGAAGAAGAAAAAACAGAAGCAAAAGGTAACGAACCTGTTCTTGTGCCTGAACCTGATTCAGACCTGCCTTTCTAAAATGGCGAAAGGTAAACTTGATAATTTTAAAAATCAATGTGCGGGCAAAATCGCTCACGCCACTTTGAGTTCTGCCGAATATATTATGGGTAGGATGAAGGTAGGCGTGGGCGAATTTTTGGAAATCTATAAATGCAAGTATTGTAAGAAGTTTCATATCGGACATACCCCAGGCACAAAACATACTCTTTCAAAAAAGAAAGAGTTTATCAAAAAGAAAATAAAGTACAACCTCATAGAAGAATGATTAAACCAGGAGAGATAGTTTTTTGCAATGTAACGCTCAAAACTGCAAAAGACAAAAGTGTATTAGTCAGAGAAACTATTATGGCAAGGGAGTACGACAAGGAACTTCAAATGAAATTCACTATGGAAAAGGATGGTGGGTATTTGAAAAGCAGATTTAAACTTTCAATGGATGCCGAGATAACTAAAATTGATGTTATTAGGAGTATGGGATATAAGGTAAAACATTCGGAATCTTCTTTGGCGATTCCCGCGGCAGAAAAAAACGAAAGACAAGCAAACGGAACTTATTAAAATATAAAATTATGTCAGAAACAGAAAAGCCAACAGAAAAACCTAAAATTTACATCAACCCTCCACCACAAGACAAAAAGTGCGAAAGGTGTGGCAAACATATTTCAGAACTCAAACCTTACGGAAAGGAAGGCGACCCGTTGGTAGGCAGTTTTGATGGTGCATTATTAGTTAAGACTTTCCGTTCAATGTGCGAGGAACGGATTGAGGAGTTTGAAATACTTCTTGCCGAATACAAGTACGATAACGACACCAAAGGGGACAATATGAAAGAGTTGGAGGAGAAACACGGCAAAGAGAAAATGGAACAGGCGTTCTTCTATGAACAAGCAAGTAGTACCGTTGGTGCATCTTGGGAGTGTCGTGATTGTATTGTAAAATGATATTTTTATGCTTCACATATATTAACAAAAGTTAATATTTTAATTTTTGTTAGTACTGTAAATTTTGTATATTTGTTTAAATAATTTAATATGATTACCCTGACTCAACAAGACCAACAAACTGCCCAAACCTTGAAAGACCTTTGTGCAAACATTGAAGGCAGTTTAAAAACTTCCGTAAATCCAAACGAACCACAAGAACTTCAAAATCAAATAGAAGTTCTACGACCTTACCTTTCGCATATCTCAACGATGATGAGTAGTGCCTCTGCAATTTATGATTACGCAAAAGGAGAGTGTGCGAAAGAAATGATGAAAAGTTCTCAATTATTGGACTTAAAAGCAAATGTTCAGAAAATGTGGATTGAAGGACAATTAAAAGATTTCTCCGAACTATATTATCGTGTAGAATCTGTAACGAAATCTCTCGACAAATCAATTAATGGATTAGTAAGTTTATTGTCTTATGAAAAAGAAAAAATGAAAAATCGTATTCACCAAGATTAAATTCTTAACCTATGAACGAATCCTACAAAGAAATCGAATCAATAGTATTTCCAAGTGAAGAAAAAACGATTGCAGTTAAAAGTAATGCCGAATACGGAGCAGGAGGCGCTCACGACTACGAAATCCAAGTATGTAAGGGAAGCAATCCTAATACCAAGATAACTGAATACATACAATCTACTCAACGATTTAAGTTTATGCAAAAAAACGAGGATGGCAGTATTATTCCAGGATTGCAATCAGAACAAGTAGCGTTTATGTTAATAGATAGAACTAAAAAAATCAATGCCCGATTTCCGAGCCCTAAAAACGAAAAAATGATTGAAGGATTACAGATGTTCCTTGATGCGTGTAGGGAACAAGTACAAGATGGAATATATCGTGATTTGATGGGAGAATTAAAACAATAATTTAAACAAAACTGATTATGAAACCTAAAGTAAGAAAGTTAAAAAAAACGGGGATTCCAAAAAAAACCAAATTGGAACGAATACTCTTTGAGGAAAGTATATCAATGAAACAACTCCAAGAAGGCACAAGCATTGCTTACCCAACTCTGTTTAATCTTGTGAAGGGTAGAACTACAAGTGGAAGTACAAGAACTATTCGGGATTTAGAAATATTCCTTAATCGTCCAGCAGAAGAATTTTTGGGATTCGAGGGACAGAATGTGCCACAAAAAACCAAAGAATAATGGGAAAATCTACAAACAACATCGGAAAACCAGTAGGCAACTCTCTTGGTTACACTATCAGAATGATGGTAACAGGCAAGACCGATGAAAAAACAAAAAAAACTACCAAACTCCATACAGGCAAGTTTGGGGTTTATGCGGGTAAGAAACTTATTGAGGAAGTAAAAACCATTGCCGATGGAATGGATGTAATCAACATACTTGCGAAAAAATAATGCCTCTTAAAATAAACAATCAACAAACAATAAAATGAAAAACTACGAGAAAATTAAACAAATCGTTGCATCAATGGAAAATGATGTAAACAAGTTCAAGGGAGGCACAAATGCCGCTGGTTCAAGAGTTCGTAAGCATTGTCAAGAGATTAAAAAGGCTTGTCAGGCACTTCGTACAGATGTACAAGATATGAAGGCAAAACGATAATGGTTTTACGGGGAAGGATATTCTTTCCCCGATTTTTTGCGGTGGAGGTATCAAGGGTGATATGCGTTATTATTCCAATAACGAGGGTGAGGTTCGATTCCTCAACACCGCTCTAATTAAGTGTGAATGAAGAAGTCGGTAAAAAGTGTTTTAGTAATTCCAAATATTACTTTTCAGAAAGATTTAGAGGCAGATAGTTTTGTGAAGGTAATGAGTGAGATTATAATTGGGTTGAAAAAACACTCCCCACTTAATCTTTGGTTTCATATCCCCTTACCTAAATATTCAAAACTTTTAGATTTTGATAATGTAACGCAATACTTTATAGATTTTCCTACCTACCCTAACTCTATGAGGGCTCATTTCAATTATTACGATTGGATGAAAATAATTGATTGGAAGAATCAAGATTTTGACCTTATCTATTCACACCTTCCCGAACAGGCTTTGAATGTAACTAATCTTATTGCGAACACTACCAATATAGGCACTTTGCCTGTGGTTGGATATTGCCATTGGTTTGAGATAAAGGAGATAACTGAATACGATAAAAACTTCTTATTGAATAACATCAATGGCGTACTTGAAATGGAGGAGTGTGGCATCAATACGCAGAATCAGATTGATATGGTTATTGACAATGTGAAAGATGTTTATTCAGAACAAACGATTACTCGGTTAAAGGAAATTATGAAACCTCATTATTTAGGTGTTCAGAATAAAGATATTGTTTCCTCTTTGGCGAAATACGAAAAAATTATTGTCTATAACCACAGACCACAAGCATACAAGGACTTCCCGAATTTTATGAAGTTAATGGATGAGTTGTGGGAACAACGACAAGATTTCAAGGTTTGGATTCCTCTATTAGACAAACCGAATAAACCTTATGTGATTACAGATTCATTTGAAAAACAAGGTTATTATGATTTTCTGAAAAAATGTTGCGTAGGATTTGCACCAAAACAAAAATATGGAGGGTGGAGTGTTTCTGTTACAGATGGAATTATGAACGGATGCCCATATATTTTTTATGATGCGGATTATTATAATGAATTAATAGGAGAAGGTGGAGAATATTTTTCTTCAAATAAACAAGCATTGGCATTGTTAAAAGGTGCATTAGACGACAAAGTTTTCAGAAATAATATTGCAACCACTCAACTTGAGTATTGCAGAAAAAATATGACTTGGGAAAAAAGAATACCCGTTATCTCTGATATGATAACGAAAGCATTAAATAAAGTAAAACCCATTGTTAAGGGAACTCGGAAAGATGATATAATTGACTTTATAAAACAGAATAGGCAAGTAACAAAATCGCAAATAATAAAACATTTAGGGTGGGGAGTGGGAATTAAGTTTGCGAGTTATCGAAAATACATAATGAACAATCCCAATGTAGAGATTAAAAGATTTCCCGATAAGATATTTGAAGGGCAGTTTCATAACAAACAAACAGAGTTTTATGTTTGGAAAGAAGATAAATAACCCTTGTGAAGATTACAGAAACATACAAAGTCAGAAGCATTGACACTTTTCAATGCAAGGATTGGTTATTAAACAAACATTACGCAAAACGAGTACCCTCTATTGAGTTTTCTTTTGGACTTTATAGCGAGAACATCCTAATAGGCATCTGTACCTTTGGGACTCCTCCGAGAGTTATGAATGATGGAGAATCTATCTTCAAGGAGTATCGTGTCAAAACCCTTGAACTCAACAGACTTATTGTTAATAGTGGACTTAAAAAGAATGTTTTAAGTTTTTTTGTGGGAAGGTCTTTGAGGTATTTATCTAAACCTTGTTGCGTGGTTTCTTATGCCGATTTCACTTTCGGACATACTGGTTATATATACCAAGCAACTAATTGGACTTATTGTGGATTGAATCAGATACACGAAAGACAGATTTTTTATCGTGGCAAAGAAGTGCATCCGAGAACTGCGTGTGCAAAAGGATTTACAAACATTACCGAATGGGCAAAAAGGGATAAAGAGGTTACATTGGGAGATTATACCAAAAAACACAGATACTTTCAATTTTTGGGAAACCGAAAAGATATAAAGAAAATGAAATCAGAATTAGTGTATAATGTGATTAAATATCCGAAGGGCGACAACAAGAGGTACGATGCCGACTACAAACCCAATGTGCAAATATCTCTTTTTGACTAATGAAATTGAACGATAAATATGTGGTCAAGTCCATTGATAACGAACAATGCAAAGAATGGTTAATTCACAAGCACTACTTGAAAAGAATGACTTCCATATCGTATGCGTTTGGTCTGTATGCAAAAGAAGGAAATATCTTGAATGGGGTATGTACTTTTGGTAATGCAGTTCCGATGCAGATGAAAAAATCTATTTGCGGGGAAAAAAATATGGAGTTGGTGTACGAGTTAAACCGACTTTGCACGAATGATGGATTGGATAAAAATGCAAATAGTTTTTTCGTTTCTCGGTGTTGTAATATGTTGCCTTCTCCTATGATAATTGTGTCCTATGCTGATAAATCTTTCGGGCATATTGGTTATATTTACCAGGCACTTAATTTCTATTTTACGGGGGAATCTCACACCCAATTGGATTGGAAAGTTAGAGGCAAGGAACACATACATTTACGAACATTATTGGACGAATTTGCTTTTACGGAAGATAGATTAGAGAAATTAAAACAAAAGTATGGCGATGATTTGTACCAAGTTCAACGAGAACCGAAATACAGATATGTTCTCTTTATAGGAAACAATAAACAAAAGAAGGATTTTTTAAAGGAAAAATTATTTGAGATTAAAAAATATCCCAAAGGGGAAAACAAAAGATACGATGCAAGTTATAATCCAAGCGTGCAAGGAATTTTATTCTGAATGGAGATAAAAACAAAATATTTAGTAAAATCAATAGATAATTATCAATGTAAGGATTGGTTGATACACAAACACTATGCAAAGAGGATGCCCAGTATTTCGTATGCGTTTGGATTATTTACCACAGAATTAGTTTTACAAGGAGTAGTAACCTATGGAAGACCAATGGCAGCTCCTTTGATAAGAACTTGTTTTAATGGAGATTATCAAGATTGTTTTTTAGAATTAAACCGACTTGTCGTAAAGGAAGATTTACCTAAAAATTCCCTTTCCTTTTTTGTCAGTAAGAGTTTGGATATGTTGCCAAAACCAAATGTAATAGTGAGTTATGCAGACACCTCACAGAATCATCACGGGTATATCTACCAAGCAACAAATTGGTATTATAGTGGGTTGAGTACAAAGTTTAATGATTATATGGTTAAGGGGTACGAACACTTACACGCCTCGTCAATTTTGGAAATGATTGGAAGAAGTGAAGATTTGCCCGAAGGTGTTAATCGAGTAGATGAATTAAAAAAGAAATTCGGTGTAGAAAATGTTTATATGGTTGAAAGACCACAGAAATACAGATACTTTTATTTTTTGGGGAATAAAAAACAAGTGAAGGATATGATTAAAAAAATAAAATATCCGAGAGAACCTTTCCCAAAGGGAGATAATAAAAGATATGATGCGAGTTACAACCCTAATGTTCAAGGCATATTATTTTGATTATGAAATTTGAAGAAAAATATAGCGTAAGGTCAATAGACAAGAATCAGACTTACGAATGGTTGTTGAGAAAACATTATGCAAAACGCATACCTTCCATTGTTCACGCTTTTGGTTTATATAAAGAACAATCAATGATTGGTGTCTGCACTTATGGAATACCACCACAGAATAACTGCCTTCTGTTGTGTGGGGAAGAATACCACGACCACGCATTAGAATTGAATAGACTAATTAAAAACGATGGATTGGAGAAAAATGTTCAGAGTTGGTTTGTCGGGCAGACCTTTAAAATACTACCCAAACCGATGATTGTTCTAAGTTATGCAGACCCCAATAATGGGCATTTCGGATATACTTATCAAGCATTGAATTTTCTTTATACGGGAGAAGGTGGCGCAGACAAAGAATATGTTTTTAGAGGGTATCAATATTCGGCAAGGCACATCAAAGATTATTGGTTCAAGGCGAAAAAACTTGTGTTTGACGAAAACCTTACAATTGACCAAAATTTTGTAAACGCAGGTGGGGAATTAATACCTATGGATAAAAAAAGAAGATATGTATTGTTTTTGGGAAATCGCAAACAGAAACAAGATATGAGAAAAAAACTCACTTGGGAGGTGCTTCCTTATGTTAAAGGGCAGAACAGGAGATACAATACTGATTATAAAACTTTAACGCAAACTTCTTTGTTTTGAACATTAAAAACAAATACATAGTTCGTAGTATTGATACGGAACAAACAAAAGAGTGGTTGTTGAAGAAACACTACGCAAAAAGAATACCGAGCATTAGTTATGCCTTTGGTTTGTTTGAAGATACTCTTATTGGGGTTTGCACATTTGGTATGTCGCCTAATTATGTAGAAATGATGGCGTGGAAACCATTTGATATACTTGAGTTGAATAGATTAGTTGTAAATGATGGATTACATAAAAATTCTTTGTCGTTTTTTTTGGGGAAATGTTTGAATATGTTACCCAAACCACAAGTGGTAATATCTTATTCTGATTTGAAGATGTTTCATCACGGGTACATATATCAAGCAACCAATTGGGTTTATACGGGAATAGGTGGAGAAGGGCATCCGATTTATATTATGAAAGACGGAACAGAAAAACACCCAAGACACGAAAAGAAGTTAAATATGGAATTAGTAGAGAGAATTGAAAAAACGAGTGGCAAAGCACGATACTATTATTTTTGTGGCAATAAAAAAACCAAAAAAGAAATGAGTAAGAAATTACGATTTCCCGTGTTGCCTTATCTGAAAGGAGAGAATAAGAGATATGACGCTTCATTCAAACCACAAATCCAAACATCTTTATTCTAATGGCGAAAGATAAATCACAATTAGAATTATTGGATATATCTTTTGTATCTACATCAAATAATGACCACCGAGCAGTTGGCAAGGTTAAAAGTTTCAAAATAGATATTTGCAGAAGAAGGGATATTTCGGGATTTATCGGGCATTGGCATTATTCAAAAAAAGTGAATGGGATAAATTCGGATTACAATTTCAAATTAACGGATGAGAAGGGCAATTTGATAGGCGCAATGATGTACGGAAGAATGGCGATGGCAGATGTGTGGAAGAAATATGCAGAAAAAAAAGAAGATTTAATAGAACTGCGAAGATTATGTTGTATTGATAATACCCCCAAAAATACAGAGAGTTATTTTATCGGATATACTTTAAGGTGGTTGAGAAAAAACACAGATTTCAAAATAGTAATCAGTTATGCAGATACTACCTACAATCACAAAGGAACTATCTACAAGGCAAGTAATTTCAAATACAAAGGTCTTACTGGAAAGGGGAGAGTGATAATGCACAACGGACAACAATACCACGACAAGTCGGTAAGGACTATGTATAAAGGCAGATTGCGACCTTTTGCCAAAAAATTAAAAATCGCACTTGAAAATGGTGAAGCACATTATGTTGAAACAAAACCAAAACATATATATACTTACGACCTATGACTAAAAATAAAGAGGTAAAACAAAGTTTTTACAATTACGACAAAATGTTACTTAGTTATATTTCTGCGTTGAATAAATGCGATACACAAAACGAATTAAATGACTTTAGTGAATATGCTGTGTCAGGTTTTATAGACGCACCTGATGCTCTTCTTGACTATCTTAAAGAATCAATAAGAAACAAAATGTCGGGTTTGGCTCAAAGAGATAAAATAGATTTAGGAAAATTAAGGGCGATTTCAAAGAACACTTCACTATGAAAATATTTATCACTTATTACCTAATTAGTGGATTAATAATGGCATACTACACTCAAAAAAGGTATGATAATGGAGTTAAGCAATTTCCCATACTTGAAATATTTGGGAAAGAAGTGATTATTATATTGCAATTTTTTATTGGGTTTGTAGCATTGCCTATGTGGATATATTCAAAAATTAAAAAACAATTCAGAAAATGAGTTTAGAAAAAAGAATTAAAGTTCAAAAAGAAGCCCTTAGCGCTTGGAAAAATTCGGGCAAAAAAGGTTCTTTGGAAGTTGTAACAGGATTGGGAAAGACGAAAATCTTTCTTGATGCCGTGAAGGATTATCCAAAGAGTGCCAAAATCTTATTCCTTGCCGAAGTTACGGACAGAGAAACAGAACTCCGTAACGAACAGAAGAAGTGGGGGATGGAAGGTGTTAATATTGAATTTGCGTGTTATCAAACTGCGTATAAGTGGCAAGGGCGTGAATTTGATTTTGTATGTGCCGATGAAGCAGTAGATTCCTTTACCCCTGCATATAGTCAGTTCTATTTCAATAACAATATTAAAGATTTAATGTGTCTTTTTGCGTTTTTGGACTCGCACTTGGTTGTCGGGCAGGAAAACGGAAAGGAAATAACAAAGGGGGAATTGTGTAATCAAATTGCACCTGTTTGTTTTACTTATTCACTACAACAAGCGCAAAAGGATAAAACATACAGAGAACTTGATATTTATGTAATCAAACATAAATTGGATGGAGTAAATAAAACAATAGAGGCAGGTGGAAAAGACAAAAAGTGGATGCAAACCGAACAAGCCGCCTATGATTATGCCGACAATATCTTTCAAAAGGAATGGGCAGGTAAGAAGTCGTGGAATGATTTTAGTGTTATGAGGGCGAGTGGGAGAAGGGCAAATATTCTATATAGTTTACCCTCAAAGATAGGGGCGGTTAAAAGATTGCTTGAAAATCTAAATACTAAGTCAATTATATTCGCAAACTCTTTGCCGACTTTGGAAAAAATTACTCCGAATGTTATCAGTTCCCATAAGTCAGATAAAGAAAACGAAGAAATAAGAAATTCTTTTGACAATGGAGATTCGCAAGTAATCGCAAGTTTCAAAAAACTTCAACAAGGTGCGAACCTTACTGATTTGGACAATGTAATTATGATGAGTTACTATTCAAAACAAAAAATCACCATTCAACGCACAGGACGATTAAGGCAGAATGGAGAGGTAGGTCGGTTATTTGTTTTTGTAACTGCAAACACGCAAGAGGAAAAGTGGCACAAGTCAATGTTTGAAGGAATGGAAATGTTAAACTTCATTCAATGTACAGACCTTGATGATTGTCTTAATAAATTAAAAAAATCATAACTAATTCAATTGTTGATAACGAGTTAATTACGCTGTTAATAAATAAAAGTCGGGATTTCAAATCGTGTAAAGAAAATTTAATTTACTATTGTATTCTGTTTCAGAATTTGCACGAAGGTTTTCTTGAACAAACATTTTTTTCTTAATGCACAACATAAAATATTTATATTATTCAAGATTTGCCCCCGAAAGTGTAGCAGTAAGGTGTGGGAGTGCATCCCGTTCAAGACATTTTATTCGCATCGTAGGGGGCATCTTTTTTGTTTATTTATTCATAAAATAATGGCAAGACCAAAGAAGAAAACGGTAGATTATTTCCCCCATTCCTGCGAAAACGGAAAGACACTTTTTATATTAGAACAACACTTTGGCAACGATGGTTATGCCTTTTGGTTTAAGTTGTTAGAATTACTCGGAAAGACACCAAATCACTATTTAGACCTTCAAAATTCGGCAGATTTCGAGTTTCTACAGGCCAAAACTAAGTTATCAGATGTAGATACTTGTAGGATACTCGATTTATTGTGTAGGTTAGGTGCTATTGATGCTAAATTATGGCAAAATCGCATCGTGTGGTGTCAAAACTTCGTTGATAACATCGGTGAGGTGTACTTGAATAGGCGTGTAGCCGTCCCGTCAAAACCCATCTTAGATGTAGTTTCTACAAGTCATAATAGGGTTTCTACAATAGAAACCCCCGTTTCTACAACCCAAAACCCCCAGAGTAAAGTAAAGGAAACTAAAGTAAAGGAAACTAAACTAAACGGAAATTTTTCCGCGGAGGAAAAAATTTCTCTGAAAAAAAATTCTCCGCAAATTAATTTGTCCGAACAAAAGATAAAAAAAGCGGGAAAATTAGAAAACGAAAATGTTAACGAAAAAGATGAGCAATAATTTTTTTTAAAAATGCCAAAAGAAAAACGCACAATTAAAAAAACAGACCGACTCTTTCAACCATTTATGAAAGTTTATTTTGATTGGTTTGAAAACCATATCGGAATCAAACCGAAGATTGATGGTGCAGATGGTAAGGCATTGAAGTATATTATTAAATATTTCAGAAGTATCGCAGAAGACGAACTTGAAATCTTAAAGGCGTGGGAAACCATTTTCTCCAATTACGACAAATGGGATAAGTTCTATCAGAAACAACTTAACCTACGACACATCAATTCAAATCTGATGAACATAATCAATTCAATAAAAAATGGAAAGCAAGGAATTACAGAAGGGCAATCAATTGCAGAAATGCGAAACGCTATTGGGAACATTGACGAATAATCAAGTTCTCGATGTCTTGATTGTTGCAAACATTTCCAAACCAAATAACTTTAATTCTCTCACGAAAGAAGAATGGAAATGGTTGGTTACGGAAATAAAAAAAGATTTTGGAGATAAATTAACACACGCAGAGTTAGTTCAAATCATCGCAAACGGAACAAAAGGGATGTACGACAGAACGCAGTTTGTTATCAACGGATTTACGATTTACAAATGGGTTAGAATTTTCTTAAGCACAAAACCAAAGAAATCTATTCCGTGTCCGAAAGATTATGATAGTTTTTATTGGGAACAATTGTCTGAAAGAGAACAACTTGCGTGGATAGAAAAGAAAAAAACAATAGAAAATTGAGAAATAAGGCACTTAACACCCTCTTTGGAGGAATGGTACGAAAAAGGGGAGATAATGCCTTGTGGAGCACCTGTGGTGGCAAAAACGAGATGTTTGAAAGAAAGGCTAATACTTAAAAAACAGATGAAAATTACAGCATTTCAAGATGTCAACTCAAAAATCCCGTTTTATACAACGATTTCTAAGGCATTGGATAGAATCAAAACGGGCAAGTCAAAAGAACTAATCGAACAAGTGCGTCTTGAACCCGATAGGGATAAACGAAATGTTCTGAAAAGTAAATTACCGAGTGTATTATTTTCAGGCGAATTTTCCGACAGAAAAAATACATCAATTGTCATTCATTCGGGGTTTGTCATTTTAGATTTTGACCACACGCAAAACCCTAAAGACTTAAAACAAGAAATTTTTAAAGAGAATTTTATTTTGGCGTGTTGGATTTCTCCTTCGGGTGATGGTGTAAAAGCGTTGGCAAAAATCAAATATCTCACCAAACACAGAGAACACTATAAATCTCTTTTGAATTATTTTGAAAAACTTGAAGTGAATCCTGACTCTGCAAACATCAACGAGGCAAGAGTATGTTACGAATCGTGGGATGAAGAACTATTACAAAAATCAAATTGCGATGAATATGAAAACATAATTGAACAGAAAGTTTACGAACCGAAACAAATTCCATATTCAAGCGCAGTAACCGATGAAGAAAAAGTATATGAGAAATTAAAGAAATGGATTGAAAACAGAGGGGAAATGTTCGTTGAAGGCAATAGAAACAACTTTTTAATGCGTATGGTTGCCGCTTGTAACCGAACAGGAATTGAGAAAGATTCTACATTAGGATTTCTTGCAACTGATTTTCTTCACGGAACAGATTTTTCAGTAAAAGAATTACAAAGCATTATAAAATCCGTGTACGAAAATTATGCAGTTCAATATGGAATTGCTCGATTAACAGATACCCAAATAGTTAATCATCAAACAAACGAAGTATTAGACGAGAAGACCTTTGACTGCGATATGCCGATAAAGGATTTAATCTACTTCAAAGATGTGTACGACAACCTTGAAGAACGATTATCTAAAGGAATTGTAAGAGGCGAAACAACTCACTTTCCCATATTAGATAATCACTATCGTTGGAGAAGGGGAGAGGTATCAGTAATACACGGATTTGGTAATCACGGTAAGAGTGTTATGGCATTACAACTGATGTTAATAAAGTCTGTTTTTTGTGATTACAAGTGGGCGGTTTTCAATCCCGAAAATTCTCCCGCAGATTTCTTCTACCAAGACATTGCAGAAATGTACGCAGGTAAACCCTTTGACACTACCCATCCCAATTGTTGCACGGAAGAAGAAAGAAATAAAGCGAAAGACTTTATCAATGAACATTTTTTCTATATCTATCCCAAAGATGATTCCCCAACCCCCGATTATGTTCTGAAAAGATTTATGGAGGTTATAATAAAACACAAAATTGATGGTGTTATGATTGACCCTTTTAACCAATTGGCACACGACAGAGGAAGGGGAAGGGACGACCATTATCTTGAAATATTTTTGAATAAAACCAAAAGGTTTGCACAAAACCAAGACATATTTTTTGTCATTTGCGCTCATCCGAATAAACCCGAAAAGTCGGGAACTGCAAGAATATTTGACGAACCATCCGTGTACGATTTGGCGGGAGGTGCGATGTGGAACAACAAATTAGATAATATTTTATGTTACCACCGACCTAACTTTTTCGTTGACCCGAAAGACGCTTGGTGTACCTATTCTTCTCAAAAGATTAAGAAACAAAAACTGAATGGAATACCTGGAAAAGTGAACTTTGTTTTTGATAGATTCAAGTCAAGGTTCTTTGAATTGCAAGGCGAACCTGCAGGAGGAGAAGTGGGCTTTAATCCGTTAGAGGATAAACCCAATCAACTGCCTTTTGTTGCATCTGCAAACGCATCCACACCTGCATCAGAAGTGGAAAAAGAAAGTGCTCCTCCACCACCACAATCAAATGGCAATAATAGAAGTGTTGTAGATTTCTACGAACCAATAAGAAAAGAAGATGATGATTTAGATTTTTAATGAAAAAGTTAGTCGCAATACTGATTGTTTTGACGTTGATTATTTTTTCGTGCAAAGCAAAATTTGAGTGCGATGCCTATCCGAAAGGAAGTAAATATTACACAAAGAAACATTGTCCTCAATATAAAAGATAAATGGAGTACGAAAGAAGGAAATCAAGCAGAAAGGCGAGAATTGGATATAGGTTAAGTATTATAAATTCAGTCGTTATATTCATTATGATTTTAATTTGGTTTTTCAAGAACTAATGCCGATTAAAGATTGGTCAAAATATCCGAAAAATTGGAAAACGGAAATTCGTCCAAGAATACTTGCAAGGGCAAAAGGCAGATGCGAAGAATGTGGAGTTCCAAATCGCCAACTTATTTATCGTGATGAAAAAGGGTGGCATCTTGCACCCGAAGGACACGAATCAGATGCAATGGCTTTGGACGGAATAAAGTTTGTAATGATTGTTTTGACTATTGCACACCTTGACCACGATATTGAAAACAATAAAGATGAAAATTTGAAAGCACTTTGTCAAAGATGCCACTTGCGAAAAGATAAAAACCAACACGCAAAAACACGGAAGTACGGAAACGACAAAAGCCAAACTAAAATAAACCTATGAAATCAATAACACTACTATTAGAACAAGACGAAGTTATGACGCTTCGTATGTTGGCTCGTATGATGCAGTTAATGACACCTGAATCTAATGAGCAATTAGATAGGTTCGTAAATAAAATTTTGGATGCCACTAATGACCTCAATCCAGAATGGAGAAAGGAAATAGGAAAAATGCAACGGGCATTGAGAAAGATAAAAACAACTCCTGAATACGCAGAATTTCAAGTGAAGATGAAAGTGATTGAAAAAATGATGGTTAAAGAAATGCAAAAAGAAGAATAATGGCGAAAAGAAAAAAAATAAAACTTAATCCATATCACATAAAGGCATACGCAACGCAGAATGGTATGAAGATGGAGATATACGGAAGCACTAAGTTAAAAAAAGATTATGTGGTTGAATTTGATTTTGATGGACTATTTTGGCTTGAGCATTTCCACGAACAATTATCAGGCATAATCACCAAGAAAAAACAGGACGTAGATAGAATAAATTTATTATTTAATAAAAAAAATGATTAACAATTATAGAAAATTAAACACGGGTGCTATTAAACAAATTGTCATTGAGCCATTTAAGTATGACGAGAAGTATGTACAAGACAGATATGATACTTACGGAGTTCAATGCGATATGATGTCGTATTTGAGATATGGATTTATCGTTGGTTCAATTAATAAAAAACCGAACTCCGTTTTAGATGTTGGCTATGGAAATGGTTCATTCTTAAAAATTTGCAAAAATGCAGGTGCGGAAACATTCGGAACTGATGTTTCTCATTATGAACTGAAATTCGGTAAGGCGTTAGCGTTTGACAAATGCCTTGATAAATATTTTGACGTTATCACATTTTTTGATTCTCTTGAGCATTTTGAGAACATTGATTTTTTAGAAAAACTTCAATGCGAATTTATCTGCATATCACTACCCAATTGTATGTATAATGCAATTGAAAAAAAGGATGGCGAATTACAGGCGGATGCTTATTTTAGTAATTGGAAACACCGAAGGGAACACGAACATATTTGGCATTTTGATATTGAATCATTGGACAAAACGATGAAAAATTACGGGTATCATTTAATTAACTTTGAACACATTGAGGATATTATCAGAAAACCAACAACGAATTTCCCAAACATTCTTACAGCCATATTTAAGAAATGAAAACGGTTAAAATAGGACAAGGGGCGGGAGATATTTTAAGTTCTATCCCTTACATTAAGGCAAGAGGCGGAGAGTTTCTGTATATGATTTCACACCTACCCAATGTTCCCGATTGGCATCCTGTTAATCACGGAGGTTTGCAATTATTAATTCCTTTTCTGAAATCGCAAGGTCTTGAAGGAAAAGTAATCAACTATAATGAAATTGAGAATTATACATTTGATATGGATATGGATGCAAGAGTGGATTTGGGTTGGAGTGGTAATATGGGTGATATTTATACTTGGAACTCTTTGTTTTACGGAGTGTATCCTGATATGACAAAGCCCTTTTTTGAAATTGGCGAAGTAGAAAAACAAGATGTAATAGTGTTTGCCCGAACAGCACGATATAATAATCCTGAAATTGATTATACTTTCTTAAATACTATTGATAAGAAAAAAATATTTATTGGAACAGAAGGAGAAGTTAATTATTTGAAACAATGTTTTCCTAATTTAATCGGGTGGGAATATTATAAAATAACAGATTTTCTTGATGCGGCAAAACTTATAAAGTCGGCAAAATTATTCATATCAAACCAAACAAGTTTTTGTGTCTTAGCTGAAGGTCTTGGAGTGCCGAGAGTATTGGAAGTTTGTCCTCAATTTCCTTCTGTGATTATGAAAACACCTTTTGGACGACCTGTGATAACGCACCAATTTTTTGAAAACGCAATAATGGACTTGTTGAACATATAAGATGATTAATTTGAAAGATTGCGAACATAAAATATATTCCCAATGGGGAGAGGATGGCATAACTGAAAACATCATTAAGGCGTTGTACAATAGTCTAAACAATAAATTTTATGTTGAAATAGGAACAGAAAGTGGTGCAGAGTGTAATACACGCATTTTGAGAGAAAAATATAATTGGCAAGGAGCGATGTTTGATGCTACCTTTGAAAACAAGAGTATCAATTTAGTGAAATCGTTTATAACTAAAGACAATGTTATTGGTATTATGAAAACAAATAATGTTCCGAAAGAGTTTAATTTGTTGTCTTTGGATATAGATGGAAATGATTTTTATGTTTTACATAGTATTCTAAAAAATTATACACCCGATATAATAATCTGCGAATACAACGCTACTCATCTTCCCACAGAAGATAAAGTTATTATTTACAATGAAGATTTTAAATGGGATGGAACTAATTATTTTGGTGCATCATTATTGAGTTTCCATAACCTCTTGAATAAATATAATTATTCTTTGGTTTATACAACCATTTTAGGAGTAAACGCCTTTTTTGTAAAGACAGAATTATTGAAAAGAAAAGTTGAATTTGCCAATGTTAATGATATTGATAAATTATACAATTCAGCAAAATACGGGCAAGGCAGAAATGGAGGTCATCTAAACGACAAATTAAATAGAAAATATGTTTCAAGCAATTCAATACTTACTAAAAAATAAAAATAATTAATAACGCAAAATGAAGATTTCAGTTTTTACACCCTTTCACCTAACAGATACAAAATATTTAAAAGAGGCGTATGAATCTCTTTTAAAACAAACCCATAAAGATTGGGAATGGGTATTGGTGTTAAATGGAAATGCCTTGACACAGAAACCTGATTTGTCTTTCATTAAGGATAGTAGAGTAAATATTTATTCAAGTGTTACTACGGGAAATATCGGGCAATTAAAAAACTATTGTTGTAGCAAGGCGATAGGGGAGATAGTTGCAGAGTTTGATTATGATGATATTCTTTTGCCAAATTGTTTGGAGGAAGTAAATAAATCATTTGAGGACGAGAACATACATTTCGTTTATAGTAATTGTTGCGAATTTATAGTGCAACCTGACGGAACTTGGATGCCTAACACTTATGGAGAATATTGGGGGTGGAGAAACAGACCATTCGTTTATCAAGACGGAAAAACGGAAAGAAATTTAACTGAAATGATTTCTTGGCAACCTTCTGCTCAAATGATGCGAAGGATAGAATGGGCTCCGAATCACATAAGATGTTGGAGAAAGACCTCTTACGATGCCATTGGAGGTCATAATGCAGAATTAAAAGTGGCAGACGACCACGATTTATGTTGCAGAACATATCTCAAGTACGGAGAACGAGGAATGAAATTAATTGACAAGTGCTTGTATTTATACAGAGTTCATCCGACAAACAATGTAAAACTGCTCAACGCAGAAATTCAAAACCAAACGCACATCAATTATCTCAACCATACGCAGAGTATGGCGAAAAAGTGGGCAGATGATAATAAATTGCGTTGTATTGATTTAGGGGGAAGATTTGGAGCGTGGCAAGGGTATGAAACAGTAGATTTATTAGATGCAGATATAATTTGCGATTTGAATAAAAAATGGGATTTCAAGGACAATTCAGTTGGAGTGATACGAGCATCGCACATATTTGAACACTTGAAAAATTCTATTCATAGTTTCAACGAGGCATATAGAGTTCTTGCACCTGGAGGATTTCTATTCCTTGAAGTTCCGAGTACGGATGGACGAGGTGCGTGGCAAGACCCCACTCACATCAGTTTCTTCAATGAAAATTCTTTGTGGTATTACTATAACGATTTCTATGCTAAATTTATAAGACCAATGTACAAGGGAAGATTTCAACTTGCGAGAAAAATTACTTGGTTTCCTGATGATTTTCATAAAGACAATAACATATCAATCTTACAGGCAGATTTCATTTGCCTTAAACCACCATATTCAGATAGACAAGTTGGAGAAAAATTAATTTAATATGATAAAAACAGGCGAATATATCATCACCAGAATAGATGATGAAATGGATTTAGATGAAGAAGAAAATCTTGTAGAAACTGGAAGAAAAATGCGATTTTACTTAAAAACGGATGGACACGAAGAAATGCCACTCGCAGACTTTTGTTGGATGGACGACCCAAAAGATGCAACAAAGTTTTATTGTAAAAAAGAAGCACAAGAATTTATTGATAACAAACAAAATCAACTATTGAATATTGGTTGTGAAGCAATAGAATATTACTTATGAAAACAGTAAATATTCCCATAAAGGTCAGGGTTTGGAAAGACAAACAGACAAAGACATTTCTTGTCAGTTCTAAGAAGTACGATGTTACAGGATACGGAAAAACAAGAAAACGAGCATTAAGAATGTTTGAATTTTCGGTGAAGGAAATTTTGACTCACACTAAAACAAGGTAAATTATTTTAATTATGGAAAAGAGAGAAATTCAAAACAAATCAGTAATTACAGATGTTCTTTGCGATTGCTGTGGCAAAAGCTGTAAGGTAAAAGAAGGCATAATAGATAATGATACACGGGCAGATAATGGAGAGCCGTATTATGTTTTTGAATTTATGAAATTAGAAGCAAATTGGGGATATTATAGTGAAGGACAAAAAGATACAGAAAAGTGGACTGCACATATTTGCGAAAAATGTGTAGATGAAAAATTATCATTCATAAAATTCAAAAAAGAAAATTACCTATGAAACAGATAACAATTTTAAATGATTACAAAGTCAAGTTTAAGACAATGTGTGAATACTTTAAAATTAAAGTAAAGGAAATAGCAAGTGTACATAATCACACAAGTTTTGAATACGAAAACAAAGTATTACATAATAACAATACAACAAAAGAAGAATTGCTACACTTTGTAAAAGATATTTACGAAAAGGCATTATTAGAAAAATAAATCACAATGAGTAAGTACAACGGAATAGACGAAAGAGATATTAAGTGTTGTTGCGGTGAAGAAAACTGCCGAGAGTCAGGAATTTCTTTTGATGGAAATGCTTTGCGATTTCATTTTTTGGAATACATAACCATTAATCACAAAGATAAAATTCTTGACCAAAAAACAAGGACAATGATTTTGAACAAAAAAACTGCACAAGAGTTAATCAAACAACTACAAACAATAAAATAATATGCTTACAGAAACATTATCAGGAAAATGCCCTTGTTGTAATTACGATAAATTATTACAACGATACGGGAGTATGGGTTACTTCGTTTTAGATGGATGTTCTCGATGTGGATTTGGATATGGCTCGAATCATTATCCCGAATCAGACGACAACAAAATAGGAACGGAAATTTGGATGGATTACGGATTGCATTGTGTTGCATTGACAATGGCAAGTGCAAAAGTTCCTTATCCACCAATTTTAGATGAACGATTAAAAAAAGAAGGTCGCATTGATTGTCAAAAAGATAAAGACCATATCGCATATCAATTTACATTTGATAACGCCTATAAAGTTTCATTGGAAGAACTCAAAAATATGAGCATTGAAAAACAACGATATGAAATATTTAAGTGGACGGAAAACCAAGAAAGGTCAGACGATATGCCGAGTACGGTATTTGAATACACCCCTGAAGAAATAAAGAAATATCTTGATACAAATCCCAAAATTTTCCCCTCCGAAGTAAAGGTTGATAAAGGTGTTAATAAATAAAGTTTTCTTAATAAACTATATTTTCTATATTTGATTAAATATATGAAATATGCCCGTACATTATTTACCACTTGAAGAAAACGAAAACATTCAAAGACATTTCTCAAAAGAGGACTATAAGGTTTCGGAATTTACCGTTGCGAAAGTTAAATTGATACTTACTAAGTGGGGATATGCGATAGTAGAAAAAGACGAAGATTACAAAGTTGATATTATTGCATCCAAGAACGGATTCACGCACAGATTTGAGATAGAAGAAAGGGTAAGGGACGGGCAGTTCGGTTCTCAAAGTTCTTTTATGTACCCCAATGTTAATTTCCTTGCTCGTAAAATAAGATATGCGTATGGGGGAGATTTTATTTATCTAATCCTTTCCCAATCTACTCCGTGTATGATAATGAGGCACTCGGAAGATATATTCAAGGAGGAATTACAAAAGATAGTTATGTGTAATTCTAATTCTCATTCAGGACCTGATTCGGTATATGTTGTTCCTACAAAGGAGTGTTATTTTTTCAATTCAGATACGGACTTAAAACTTGCGATAGGTACTCAAATTCAATACAAAGAGAAAATATTGAAAGTTATAGGAATGGATGTTTGCAAGCGTGATGTAAATAATGTTTCAATCGAAATGTGTTATGAATTAGAGGGGGAATATTTTGCGAAAAATTCGCAGAGGATTTCACATATACACGAATTACTTGAAAAGGGAATTATTAAAATCATAAAATGACACAAACAAGTTCTTACATACCACCAACGCCTTATGTTCCCTCTACCGTTAAAATTACCAAGAGAAAAAAACGGATTTCAGAGATTGATAAAGTAAAAATGATGTTACAAAAGAACGGATATTCCGTTAAGATAAATAATACCAATACAGATGTAAGAATAACCGCCAAATTAAACGGACAAACTTATCGTATTGAAGTTGAGAAAAGAATAAAATCCAAATTTGATTCAAGAGAAACATTCCCCCACCAAGAAGTTGATTTTTTGGATTACAAAAAAGCATTTAGGAGAAACGGAGAGTTTTGGTATATTATAGTTTCATCAAGTGGGTGTATGATAGTTATGCGTTCCGAAGATATATACCAAGATGGATGCAGAAAAGAAAAGATTTGTGATTCCGAACACTACAAAGGAAGGGATGTGTTCTACTGCCTTGATAAAAACGAATGTGAATTTATAAACGAAAAAAATAATACAATGACACTCTGTTTAAATTGCCGATTTACAGATGGGAAGAAATTTTTCAAGGTTATAGGATTGGAATTTCACCCTCAACCCGATAAATCCTTAAAAGTATTTTACGAGTTCATAGAAGAAGGCACACAACCACCTAAAGTGCGTATGAGAGAGAAGGATTATATGTGTGAACTCCTTAAACAAGGGAAATTAACCTATGCAGATTAAATTATTGGATTGACAATCAATAAGTTAGTGAATTATTGAAAAATAATTGTTTTTCGTATAAAAAAATGTTTTAGTATTGCATTGTGTTACACGATATACAATGTCGCAACACAAAAGTTCTTTGATAAAAATATTTGAGTGTTCGTTGAAAATTTTGCGAAGTGCAATCTGTCGTGAAAACGAAAATCGGATTGTGGTTGTCAACCAATTGACAACTGAATGTTGAATACGTTATTGAAACAAATGTTTTAATAAACACAACATATTATATTTTATATTTTATAAGAAATTATAAATAAAGTTATAAACAAAGAAAAGGATTAGGCGACACTCAATAACAATGTTCAATCAGTTGTGCTATACGCTGACATTTAGAAGGAACAGAAGTTTGTTACTGAGAAAACTCGTAATCCAGAGACCGAGAAATCCTCCCTAAGAACATTGCAACTAACAAAAAAATCCATAATAAGTTTCAGGTTATCGGGTTTTTCAACATAAACCATAAACTGAAAAAAATGCCATTTGAAAGAAAAGATGATGATTCTGCGAAGGTGCTCGTCAAATTAAGAGGAAACCCATTAAACTATATAATGCACTTCAAGGCAAGGTACTTGGAGAAAATTGGTAAGGACTTGGGAAAAGGTGATGCAATTAACTATCTCTTAAACAAAATACCCCGAAAGGTAATTGACGATGCAATCAAAGAAATAATCGAAGAACATACCAAAGTTAAAAAAAATAAAAAAAAATAAAGCCCGTTCAAAAAAAATTGTATCTTTGTATTCTCAATAGGAAATCCTCCTATGAAAAACTAAAAAACGAAAACAGAAATTAAAATTTAAAATGCTTTCTTTATATCAAAATATAAATCAAATGTGGTCAATAGGCAGAAATACCTGTCCTTCGATTCGCCAAGCCTTTACAGAGGCAGGGGTGGATAAGGGCAGAGGGGTTTCCCACGAAGATTTGTATGGTTTAGAATAACATACAGAAACTCAAAAGGAAACCCTAAACAGAAATGTTTGGGGTTTTTTGTTTTAGATACACAAGTGTAGTTCAATTGGTAGAACATACCTCTCCAAAAGGTAGGATTCGGGTTCAAGTCCTGACATTTGTGCAAGTTCTTTGAAAGTAAAATAATGTTTAGATTGATAATGCCGATAGGTAGTAAAATGGCGTTGCGAACTCGTCCAATGTTGGAATCCCACTATGGATTTAGTGCTAACATTGTAGGCATATCAATTTAAACCAAGATTTTTTCGGCAGATTTCAGAAATGAAGTATCGCACAGATGGACACCCATTGTAACAACATATAATCCCAATGGAACTACAATGGTGCGGGATAGTCCTTGCCGAAAGATACTACGAAGTAGGTTGGAGATAAGACAATTGCAAAGTTCTTCTCCGTAATTTTCTGTTCTATCGGAAATTGCCCTACTTCAAATAACTGTGTTGCCAAGTTGGTCAAGGCATCGGTTTGAAGAGCCGACAATGTTGGTTCGATTCCAACCGCAGTTACAATGCCAGTGTAGCTTAATTGGTGAAGCACTTGATTTGTAATCAAGATATTGAAGGTTCGAGTCCTTTCACTGGCTCAAGTTCTTTGAATAAAAATATTGTGGGGTGGAGAATGAGAAACTCGCTTGGCTCATAACCAAGAGGTTGAAGGTGCGAATCCTTCCCCCGCACCTTATTATTGCGATACGAGTGTTGGTTCTCGGTTCTGTATCATAAACAGACACTACAAAGGTTCGATTCCTTTTATCGCAACGAAAATAAAATTGGTGTGTAGTTCAGATGGTCAGAGCACTTGCCTGATAAGCAAGAAGTCGTAGGTTCAAATCCTACCACACCAACGATGAGAATAAAATGGAAAAAGGATTAAATAAAATTGAAAAGTTTGTTTGCGAAATTACTTGGGGAAATATTCCTCTTGATATAAATTGGATAAGGAACAGCAAACTTTTTATCGGGAAAATGAAAGAATTTGAAGAAGGAAAATACAGAGAATTATTTAAACAAGAAACAATAATTAAAAACTAAGACAACAGAAAACTTAAATAAATATCACGCAGAGTATCGTGCAAGGAATAGGAAAAATATTAACGCTATTCAATTACGATACAGACAAAAAAACAGAAAAAAACTCCAAGAGAAAAGTAAACTTTGGAGAATAAATAAAATAATACAAGAAATGGGTGTATAGTTCAAAGGTAGAACGCCTGACTGTTAATCAGAGAGTGTTGGTTCGATTCCATCTATGCCCGCAAAAAAAACAAAAATGAAAACAAAAAAAATAGACGATGTAGATGATGCCGATGATACTACGGATTATGTAGTGTAATGGTAGCATACGATACTGTCTATATCGTGGAGGGGTTCAAATCCCACATAATCCGCTAAAACAAAATGAAAAAACAATATCCAGTAAGTGAAAAATCGAGAAGCGCAACAGGTTGGCACAAACACTTGCGTAAAAAAGGAAAACGATTGGCAAATAAATCAACGAGAAAAATATTAAAAAATGATAACAATAAATAACATAGTAACCGAAGAAACTGACGAGGCAGAGGAAACAATGCTCCGTTGGACTAAATGGTTATGTCGTCATCCTTTCAAGGTGGAGAAATCGGTTCAATCCCGATACGGAGTACATAAATAATACAAGCGAGTGTAGTTCAGTTGATAGAATGTCGGTTTTCCAAACCGAAGGTCGTGAGTTTGAACCTCACCACTCGCTCACTTATCCGTAATTTAAGTACGCCTGATAGAAGGCGTTAATCGGAGAACTCCCCGAATCTATCAAAATGGTGGTATGGGCGATTGGTAAGCCGTTAGTCTGCAAAACTAATTATATCCGTTCAAGTCGGATTACCACCTCAAAAATGCGTCTTTAGTTCAATGGTTAGAACGCCTACCTCATAAGTAGGAAGATGTTTGTTCAAGTCAGACAGGACGCACAATGAAAAATGAAATGAAAAAAGAAATGATACGATGTGTAAACATATACTGCGGAACTTTGGACAAGATGACAAAACATCACTTGATTCCTAAACCTTTCAGGAATGGTGAAATGGTTGAGAAGATTCCTTTGTGTGAAGATTGCCACAAAAAAGTGCATAGGTTGGCAACAAATACAGAATTGGCGTATTTCTATAATACGAAGCAATCTATTAGAGAACTTTTGGCAAAGGATATTTCATTCAGAGTAGAAAGAGTAGTAAATGCGTATGAAAGTGCCTTAATGGTGGCATAATAGGTTTGGGGGTATGGTATAACGGCTATTACGGATGACTTGCACTCATCAAATCGGGATTCGACTTCTCGTACCTCCACAGAAAAATAAATAGGAGTATAGCACAGCGGTTTAGTGCATCTCGTTTACACCGAGAGGGTCGGGAGTTCAAATCTCTCTACTCCTACAAAATAAAAAACGAAAAATGGAAGAAATAATCGAAATAGACATTGAAGGTAAGAAACGGGAGTTAAATGCTCCCGTAGCAAACTGGTGTATGCAGGCGGCTTTTAACCGTCAGGGAAAAGTTCAAATCTTTTCGGGAGCACCAATTATTTATCTTTAAACACTATGGATAATGTGTTAATAAGTTAAATAAACTAATTAAGATTAGGTTCTTAAATTTGCAACCAAGTAAACAATAAATAAATCAATTAATTAATCAATTACAATGGCACAAGGCAAAGTAAAGTTTTTCAAGGATGACAAAGGGTTCGGATTTATCCAAGATTCCGAAACACAAAAAGACATTTTCGTTCATTCGTCTGGTCTTACCACACAAATCCAAAAAGATGATGTTGTGGACTACGATGTAGAACAAGGGAAAAAAGGCCCTAACGCAGTAAATGTTCGACTTGCAGAAGTTGAAGCGTAAAAATGACAGATAAGATTATTAATGGGTGTAGAAAAAAAATCTACACCCATAATTTTCGTTCTATAAAATTTTTTTGGTTGAGATTATTCAGAACTACAAAGAAGTCAAAGTTAGACCATCGGTTGATACGGGAAAATATGCAAAGTCAATTTAAAAGTCAAAAAAATTACTGCAATACAACTATACTTTAAGTGAAAACAATTTTCACATATATCATTTCTTCTTCTCGCCATTTTCATAGGCGCAGACGGTAACTCCGTCATAATATCACTCTGCCTTTTTTTATTATTTTTTTTCGCCCTTTCGTTTAACGGATAGGACAAAAGTTTTCTAAACTTTTAGTGGGGGTTCGATTCCCTCAAGGGCGACATCGTTCCGTAGTTCAATTGGATAGAATAGGAGTTTCCTAAACTTTAGATAACAGTTCAAATCTGTTCGGGACGACAAATGCCTTCGTATTTCAACGGATAGAATGTCGGGCTACGAACCTGGCGATGGGGATTCGACTTCCTCCGAAGGCACTATTTTAAAGGTTGTGGGGGTATTCCATTGTAGGCGATTCGTACCAATCCACCACCCGAACCTTTTGCGTTTCTCTGAATAGTACAGATAGGTTCTTTTTGTTTGTCAATTGAAGATGTGTCGCAAGTGGGAGGAGAAACGCTTGCAGTACAATCATCACACCCAAACGGAAAAACGCCAAGAAGACCACTATTACCCCACTTGCCATTGTTATAAATGTAAGTTACTTCGGGATTACCATAGGTGTTCCAATCTAACCCATCACCCCATAGATAACCTTCTATTAAGGCATTACAACCACTCACGCAAGATATTTCAATGGTTTCTTGTGGATTGCCCAACTGAAAGGAATTATTCACTATAAACTCAAATAAATTGATTCCATACGGAAATCGTGGAATAGCACAATTCAAAGCACAAGTATCAAAGGAAACATTCCCATTATAACCTATGCCGAGTGGAGGCGCAAAATCCATAGTAGAATCATTAGCGTAAAGAGTAAAATATCCTTTCAGATTTGTTACAGAATCGGTTATAAATGGAATATCCCAAATATCTTGTAGGCATCCTGGAGTTGCACCAAGAGTTATCCAAACTACCACAGAATCATCTGTAAGATTTACAATCCGAACCCTTGTAGTTGTGTCAATATCAAATTCGGTGTTTATAATAATTTCTGTTCTGTCTTTTACAAATATGTTGCAACCAAAAAACACAAAACATAATGCGAGAAGAAGTAATTTTTTCATATTTAGTTTTATTTAAGATATTCTTTCAACCATTTCATTCCACCTTCTAAGTCATTAAATTCTCCGTTCTCTTGTGCTACAAAAGATTTTCGCAAAATTTCGGAAAATTCGAGAGAAGGTTTTAAACCTAATTCAATTAAATGCCTACCCATAAGTATCGGTTTATTCTGTTTTTCCATAACATCGGCTTCGGTAGATAATTCAAGTAATTCTACCTTTCCCGTTGCCTCTTTTTTTGCAGTTCCCCTCCCAAGATTATCAGCATCCATCACATAAATAAGTTGTTTGATGGTTGCAGGGTGTAATCTTCGGGATAATTTTTTAACTGCCTTGAGTTTACCTTCTCTTTCGGGAATCATACTAATATTTACGCCAGCCAAATGATTAGCAACCAAATTCGCAATAGGATTATAAAAACTATCAGGAAAACCCAAACGAGATAAAAACTCTTTAGACATCTCACCTCCTAATGCTTCGTGTCCTTTGCTTGTGATTGTCAGTCTATCTCTTTTCATTTCCTCTTTTGTCGTTTGAGGTTTGGCTACATCGTGCAAAAGAATACTCATAACCAATAATGCTTTTTCATTTCCGACAATATTATCTCTTTCAAGTAATTTATCCATTTCTTGCAAAGTCATTGCAGTATGAATTTCCACATCACCTTCAGGATGGTAAATTTTATCTTGTTCGGTTGTTTTAAATTCTGATAATTCGGGGTAATAATTCATTAAGGTAGTATCCCACAGAAATTTGAATATCAAATCGTGTCGAACACCTTTACTTGCCCATTTCATCCATTCCTCGTACACTCGTTCTTTTGAGAGTTCGTTAAAATCATTTGTCTGAAGCATTTCCCGAATTACTTGTATCGTGTCAGGATGAATAGAAAATCCAAATCGTGCTTGAAACTGCATCGCCCTCAAAATCCGCAAAAAATCTTCCCTAAAGGCATCGGAAGTGTGTCTGATAACTCCATTTTGCAAATCCTCTAATCCGCCAAAATAATCGTAAATCTTATTCTTAATCGGGTCGTATGCAAGTGCGTTGAAAGTAAAATCCCTTCTTGCGCCCGCTTCGGCAATAGTCATATCCTTATCAAAGGTTACTTTGAAATCTTTATGTCCGACACCTATTCTGTTTTCCTTACGGGGAACAGAAAAATCATATTCCAAACCTGTATCACTCCATCGGGGTTTGAATTTTATTACTCCAAACTCTTTTCCAACAAAATTTACCTCCCCGAATTTCCACAATAACTTACCTAATTCCTTGAAAGTAATATTGTAAACTTCAATATCAATATCCTTTGGTTCAATACCAAGTAAAGCATCACGAACTGCGCCACCAACGATTAATGCCTTGTGTCCATCCAAGTAAAGTATCTTCATTACTTTAAGGACTGCTCGTTCTGGCGTAATCAGTTGTTGGTCAGGAGTAGTTATTTCACCGCCTTTCTCATATCTTGTTTCTGTATAGTCCAAGAGTAAACCACTTTTTACGATTTTATCTTTTGATACAGATGGTATTTTTTCTGCCAACACCAAAACTTCTTCCTCCTTCCTATATCTGTCCTCCTCTATATTGAAATAATCTAAAACTTTATTCATATCAAATAAAACATCATCCTTGCCGACTTTGAACTTGAATATAACAAAGTATTTGTATCTCTTTTTCCAAGTTCCTGTTATTACTTCATCAATCGCCTTTAATGATTTACTTGTTGAATAATATTTTTGCGTTTCCCAAGCAGAGAAACCATTTTTCAGGACTCTTTCATAAATCTCCTTATGCCGAAATCCGAAATATCTGTAAACCATTCCCTCATATTTGAATTTATCGGGTATTTTACCATCAAAATAATCATAAAATAGTTTCAAGTTATCGGGTGATTGGAGTGGTGTTTCCCCTGCCAACATATTCCATAACATAGTAACTACTTTCTTCTTCACATCCCCACCCTTCTCGTATCTGATGTCGGGGTTGTCAGGAGTAATTATTTCTCCTCCTTTTGCGAATTTTGAATTTTGAATTAAATATTCCAATTCATCTGTTAGTTCATTATTTATTCCTTTTGATTTTAATGAGCGATATTCTTGTGAAAGTAATTTTGGCGTAATTGATAATATATCTACTTTAATTTTATTATCGCCTCTGATAATAGATTCTGCAATCCTATGATGCCCGTCAATTATATTGTATTTGCCTTTGTAAAATGAAACTTCAGGATTATCCTTGCTATGAGATTTATTCCCTTTTTTAACATTTTTTATTGCGTCAGCAATTGTTTCCCCATTATAACTTATTGGCTTAATATCCGAAATATTTATTTCAACATTTGATTGTTTAGAATATTTATTAGCAATTCCAATCAATTCATTCAAATCCATATTTTGTGATAATTCTTCAAATGTATTTGATTTCAACTCCCCACCCTTCTCATATCTTATATCAGGATTTACTTTTACATACGCCTTAATTTTATGCGTCTTTAATTTATTATAAGCAACTAATCTGTGATTGCCGTCTATTAATTGATAATTGCTATCTACAATAATCGGATTAAGTTCTATCCCCTTTTTAATTTTACCAATCAATTCGTCTATTGTAATCAAATCTTCATACATATTAAGGTCTGCATACGATTCCCTTGTGCAACTTGGATAACTCAATACCTGTCTTGGATTTATTTCTTTTAGTACAAATTTATCGTCATCTTTTATAAATGAACTACCATCATCAGACGTTCCGCTATTCGCTGGAAATTCTTTATTCTTTTCTATAATATCTATCCCATAATAAATTACTCCACCCTTCTCATATCTTATATCAGGATTACTTCCATCAAAGGTTGTGTTTGTTCCGTCTGCGAGTTTTATTTGGTTAGAATTAAAAACTATATATTCAATTTCTGATTTTTCGCCTTTTGGTAATGGTATTGGGTTATTGTTTACATACATTCCGCTACCTCTATTCCAAATAATTCCATCATTTCCTGTTTCTTTAAAAAAATTTATTTCAAAAGTTGAAAGTTCTTTTTTACTTGCTTTTAAAGGTGTTTTTATTTTTAAAAAAACTTCTAAAATACTTCCTTTATTCTTAGTAAAGAAACGTGCTATACTTTTTTTGTTACTAAAATAAATACCTATTTTTCTATCAACGCCTTCTATTGTTTCTAATTCTCCTGCTCTGTTTTTGTCAAATATATTAAATTCGTTATGACTACCATGATACACCACTAAAGGCTCTCCATTTTCATCAACTACTTTACTCGAATTTTTAGCATCGTTTTCCCAATCTCCAAACCATTTTTTAAATTCAGGGGTGCGGACTAATTTGTATTGCTCTGGAGTAAGATTAGATTTCTTTCCGTTAGGAGCAATCAACCCGCCCTTCCCATATCTTATATCAGGACTACTTCCATCAAAGTCGGTATTCGTGCCGTCAGCGAGTTTGATTTGGGTGGGATTCCATACTATATAATGTTTTGCCCCTTCAGGTATATCCATTCTTGGAAATCTCTTGTTTGGAATTTCATCAATAACTCCGTCAAATCCCATTTCAATAAAAATATCACGGATGAAATTTAGCATAAGGCTTCGTCCTGTTTTTTCATCACAGCACAACCAATCCAATAAGTATTCGTTCTCTCTAAATATTCTTACCAAATCATTTGCCTTAATTTCATCAATATCGCCTAACGATTCAGTTACTCGCTGTATGTCCAAATTATATTCGGAATATTTCCCATAAATTAAAGTGCGAATAATATTATAGATGCGCTCTTTATCTTCTGACTCTACCCAATCTCCCGTTTCTTCATCTTCGGTAGGCGTAAATTCAAAATTAGTTCCTCTCCAAGTGTCAGTTAAAATAAGAGGATTGTGAATAGATAAATATACTTCAAGTATTTTAGGTTCTTTACCCGCCAATTTCCTTTTTGCAATATTTTTCGCTTTTTCGTAATCAATATTTTGCTCATCTGCAATTTTATCGGCTAACATATTTATTCTGCCTGTTAGGTCTTTCCCGATACCCTTGTAATTTATTTCAACATCTCCCTTGTCTGATGAAGCATAAAATCCTACTCCGAAAAAATTATCGGGGTTGCCCCTGTCAGGCGAATATTCAGTCCAAGCGTGTGTAGTGCCGTGATAGACTTTAAGTGGCTTCCCATTATCATCAACAACTTTGCTTTTGCCAAACCATTTTTTAAAAGCAATAGTATCAGTTATCACGCCTCCTTTTAGGAAATGAGCTTTTTTGCCCGAAAATAATTCGGCAAAAGAATATTCTTCATTTAAGAACTCAAACATTATTTATTTTTTTTCCCAAATAGTATAATTATCAAATTCATAAGAAGGATGTGGATGTTTCAGTTCTATTTTTACTGCACCTTTTTTTATCAGTTCATTTAATTGATTTTCCAAGACGCTCCAATCCAAGTACCCTTCTTTGTCTGTAATTCTTAATTCTGCGAAGTCAAAATCGTCATTATTGCTCCACACTTGCAATTCAGGTACGCTATCCCCACCTTCATATTCCATATTGATTCTTTTCTGTATCTGCGATTTTTTGCCATACAACAAGCCACCCTTCTCATATCTGATGTCAGGATTGTTAATGTCAAATGTTTTGTTACTCCCATCTGCGAGTTTGATTTGATTTGGCTCTAATGCAATGTATTCATCTTGTATTACACGACTGCCTTCTCCAATATCATCAACTACATCTTTAACTAAAAGTCCATCATATTTTTTCAATTCAGGAGTAATTCCATTTTCTTCTAAAATTTCTTGCGTTGCTTCCTGCAATTGCCATTCTTGTATTTCTTCATCTTCATCCAATGAGTGAAGTTCTATTGCTCGTTGTTTAATTTCATTTTCATAAGAATCAATATCATCTTGATTGTAATGAATATCATCATCGGCAAATTCATAATTTTCATCTATCCCATTTTTTACATATCCTATTTGTCTTTGCAATTTTAGAGTGTCTAACAATCCGCCTTTGTACGAATTGTCAATGTATAAATCTCGTATGTCCAAAAAAGCAGAAACCACTTTAATATTATCATCAGCAAATAAATCCAAATCATTAAGAACATCCTCAATGTCGGTAGGCGATAACTCCTGATAATATTTTGAAAGTTCATCTTCATCTCTGCCGTCATATCTTCTGATGATTGATTGTTTGCTATAATCAATTGCAACGCCTTTTTCATTAGAAAAGAAAAACGCCCCATACTCATTATTTGCAGTTGTCGCTCCTGCATATCTTTCATCAAATTCGGTTATCACATCTGCCCCTCCGTGATAAACTACTAACGGTTCTCCGTTTTCATCTACTACTTTACTTGCGTTCTTTGAGTCGTTCTCCCAATCCCCAAACCATTTTTTAAATTCTTTTGTCCTTACTAATTTATATTGCTCGGCATTTAGGTTAGATTTTTTGCCATTTGGCGCAAGGAGAATTTTGCCACCTTTTAGAAAAGCAGTTTTCTTGCCCGAAAATAATTCGGCAAAAGAATATTCTTCATTTAGGAACTCAAACATTAAGCAAAGATATGTGATTTCTGCGTATTCCAAAATTCGTTATATTTGTAGTGAATTTTATATTAAGTTCTTTCACTTTTTGGTTTGCAATTGACGATTCGTTTGGACGGGAGTTCAAATCTCCCCATCTCCACCATTTCATTTAAAATATGGGGATGACAGGTTTTGACAGCGAAGGTGTCGGTGTGAATTTCTGCAAGAATGATTGCAGAGTATAATTCAGTCATCAAATGACAAAACAAAATCAGATGCTCCTATCATTCCTATTGGAATGTACGAAGCACCCGCTATGAGAATGGCGGCTTAATCATTAAACCCTCACAGGCATTAAAATCTGTGGGGGTTTCTTGTTTTATGATAAGTGTCATATTGCATAAGATATTTGTGGATTATTTTTACGAAATGATAACGCAAGAACAGATTAATAAAATCTTAGATAAATTTTTCCACGAACATAGAGTTGCGTGGGACGAACTTGTAAAGATTGAGAGAATAGAAAATCTCAACGAGAAAACGCAAAAGGCACTTGAACTTTACGATACTGAATTATTGCCACACTTCAAAAAAGAAGAAGAAACCATATTGTCTGAAAAGGAATTTCCCGAATATGTGAATGATGAAGAACGAATCCAAATACTTGACGAACATCAAAAGACATATAAAACCATTGACGAGTTAAAGAATAATAAGGATATTCAGAAAAATCTTGATGCGTTTTTCCCTTTAATGAAATCGCATATAAAACTTGAGGATAAATACTTCGGTAAGATTAAAGACCAATTAACCAACACACTTAGGACAAGTGCCTCTAATATTGAACCTGTCTTATTTGTAGTAATCGGGGTAATCTTCTTAGGATTGGTGGTATGGGTGATAAATAAAAATAATTAAAAAAAAGCGTTGATATTATAAAAGTTCGTATATTTGTATCATCAAAGGGCATTTCCCCTACGAAAATCAGAAAATGAAAAATTTATCGTTACATAGTTCACTTCAACCGCAGTATCAACTGATACTATCGGGGAAAGAATTGTGTAATGAGTAAATAAAGATATACTCCTCACAAGGAAACCCCGACAGAAATGTTGGGGTTTTTTTTTGGACAAAAACAAGAAACAGAAGAAATAAAGAAAGGCATATAAAAAACGGGATGTATATCAGATGGTAGATTACCTCACTTGGAATGAGGAGGTCGCAGGTTCAAGTCCTGTCATCCCGACAAGTCAAAGGTTCAAAGTCCTTGATGCCGACCAAAAAGCAGAATTAGACTCCCGCAAGCACGGAATAGTGCGGGAGTCAATGCTTGGGCAGTTAATTTGAACGGGAAATGGGTATTGTGCGAAATCGTTAAATAAATAAACAAAAAAACAAATAATCGAATGGAAAACACTAATTACATCGTATTGAAACATCGTCATTCGCATTGATTGAAAGCGTTTGATGTCTGATAATTCTATATGGTGGAATTAGTTTAACTGGTAAAATACTTGACTGTGAATCAAGAGAACAGGGTTCGAGTCCCGATTTCACCCAAACTTGAAAAATGAAATAAAATAATGAAAGTAAAAGTAACAATAGTAAGACCTTATGTACACAGATATTGGGTATTCCATTTTCGCAAATTCCATTTCGTGAAAGGGTTTACGATTAGAGTATTTGGCATCAACATATTAATCATCGAAAAGAACGCAACAGAAAAATTAATCAACATTTGGAAGTTCAGCAGAATATAAAAGGGAAGCGTGGCAGAGTGGCTTATCGCATCAGTTTGCTAAACTGAAAATCATCGTAAGATGGTTCATAGGTTCAAATCCTATCGTTTCCGCAAAATACTTAAAAATGGAAAAAACAGAAAAAGAAGAAGACTCGGATTATTATTCGAGAAAGAGAAAGGGAGGTAGCCGTTCAAGGTGAACGAATAGTCTTGAAAACTATCGGGGCGTGAAAGCGCAGGGTTCGATTCCTACTACCTCCGCAAAAGTATCTTGGGAGAGATACCAGGGCAGTAGGCAATGACTGTAAATCATAAGCAAGAGGGTTCGATTCCTTCCTCTCCCACAAAGGAATAAAATATGCGAGTATGGTGGAATAGGCAGACACATCCGTTTTAGAAGCGGCTACCGAAAGGTGTACGGGTTCAAATCCTGTTACTCGCACAAAATGGAAAAAATGAATTGGCACGAAGAATTATTGAAACGAGGATTCGTCAGTTTAGAATCTTCAACGAGGACTTACGGAAACGGAAGTCTTACGGGAAGTGTAGTGAATGAGAATTGGGATGGAAAGTTTTTAACCATTGCCGACAAACCAAGTAAGACTACGAAGGAAATATTTTGTCCGTTTTTGCACGGAGAAGAAAACAATAGACCGAATTTGAATCATCAAACAATACGATTAAGAAATACAGAAGATTTGAATAAATACTTATATGGTGAATAAAAATGCCTGTGTGGTGAAATTGGCAGACACGATAGGTTTAAGCCCTATTTCGTAGAAATGCGAGTATCGGTTCAAGTCCGTTCACAGGTACACAAAAAAAAGAATATGAAAAATAAAATTCAACAACAACAAGAATAAAAAACGGAGGGGAGAACCATATCGTAAGGAGGGGTTTTGCCCTTCACGATAAAATATATTCTCCCTTCTTCTAATGGCAGGATAACTCGCTTTGAACGAGTTGATGCGTGGTTCAAATCCCGCAGGGAGAACAATTTAATAAGACATCTGGAATTTCTATTTTGTAAAGCGATACCACTTTGCAAAAAAAGCGATACTATTTTCAATCCACAAACATTTCTCAAATTGTAAATTCATTTTCAATGCACGACCATTCGTTCATTTGCCGATTTTCGTTTCTGAAAATTTCGGGAATTATGCTTTTTGGTATTAATAAATATCTAAAAAATAAATTTACCCATTTGAGCATAAATACAAAAATAAGTTTACATTTGTTAAAAATATTTAACCAAAATGGCAGACGAAAATGAATCAAAAAAGGCAAAATATGAAGGCAAGAGATTAATTGCTCTCATAAAGAATCTTATCCGTTACGATATACCCGTTCTGATTTTAGGTAAATCTTCGATTGGTAAATCGTATTCTATGATTAGGATTGCCACCAAGTTTAAGATGCCTCACCAATTACTTTATGTGGGTTCTGAAAAATCGGAACACATTGAAGGATTACCAAAATTGACAGGTTTGAAAACAGAAACAACAGACCTTCAATATCTTAAACCCTATTGGTTTCCGAAAGGAAAAATAATTACTTCTATGGTAAAGAATGGTAGAAGTATTTTTCAAACGAAATTTATACCTAATTGGAATCCAAAGACAGAAATAGGCCCGTTCAATTACTCTTATGATGTCTTATCGAAAATATTGGATTTATTCGCAAGACTTTCCTTTCCGATTGGCGAGCCCGAAATGGTTGCAGAGTTTCAATCAAAAGGAGAAACCAAAAATAACAAAGAAGAAGAACAACTTATCGTTTACGCAAAACCAATTACTCTAAAGAGAGTAGTATTCACTTTACAAGAAGAAGAAGAAAAAGAGGGAAAGATGGAGATATATTCTCCTGATGATTTGCGTGATATTTGTGTTTATCTATGTACTCTTTTGGGTTACGGAAATTTTTGGTTGATGTTGGACGAGATTGATAAAGTAGAAGAAGGCGATACAGATAAGTTCGCACCACTACTTCACATTGTTCGTGAAAGATGGTTGAAGAAATGGAAATTGCGAGAAATAAATGGAGGGGAAGGAGTTGGAGTTCCCGAAGATGTTCAACACTCTGATTACAAGGATATTGATAATATGATTGAAAAGAATCTTGAATTAGGCAATTCAGTTCTTGATACAAGGGTTATCGCAATCGCAAATAAAACGGACAATATAGAAGAAGCATTATTTAGACGTTTCCTACAAATTATAATTACAGATTTACTATTTGAAGATGCACCTGACCCCAAAAAGGCAAAAATTAAAATTTGTATTGACGAGAGTTTTGAAGGAATGGATTTGAGAATGGAAGAAGGATTAGAAGCACAAAAAATCGAAGAAGTAAATCTACAATGGTCTTTGGGATTCTTTAACAAAATGTTGAACACAAATGACAAACAAGGAAATTACATTGTTCAAGATTACAGAAACATTGTGGGTAAGGCATTATTAAATCTTGATGAAGCAAAAGATTCTCGCCAATA